>ENA-UOJV01000063-UOJV01000063.1-human-gut-metagenome-genome-assembly--contig:-C82-NODE-63-length-173142-cov-11.090151_pt1 | contig 173142 bp, 184 predicted proteins | sample MGYA00242356_ERZ723903 | MGnify/ENA metagenome assembly ERZ723903
AGCCTTTAATCCGCGTAATCCGTGTAATCCGCGCCTAAAATTATCATTTATAGAATACAAAATACACTGCCAATACCAGGCAAATGAATGCCGCAAAATGATTCCAGTGCAGGCTTTCACCTTTAAAAAGGACAGTAGTAAATACAGTGAAAATAATAAGAGTAATCACCTCCTGAATTATCTTCAACTGTATCAATGAAAAAGGACCGCCATTGCCTATAAACCCAATACGGTTGGCCGGAACCAAGCAGAAATATTCCGCAAGAGCAATGCTCCACGAAAACAAAATGATGGCATAAAGCGGCCAGTTTGTAATAATTTTCATGTCTTGCAACTTCAGATGACCATACCAGGCAAAAGTCATAAAGACATTGGAGACAATTAAAAGCAGAATCGTATAAAGACCTTTCATTTCAGTTATGAATATTTAAGCGATAATTAATTAATCTAAATTACTAACTTTTTTAGGAAGAAGCTCTTCCTGAACATTTGCCATACTTCCCCAAAGACTATAACGAGCTTCCGGATTCATTTCTTCCAGTTGATGCAAAATGTCTTTCATATTGCTTCGATGAGATTGCGCTTCATAAGGACAATTCTTCACCTGTTTCCGATATCCCCTTATCTGTGCCAGTTCCAGCAAATCAGACTCATGTACCAAACACATCGGACGGATAATCGTCATATCGAACTTCTTCATTACCAAACGAGGAGGCATGGAACTAAACGCGCCCTGAAAAGTGATATTCATCAATAATGTTTCCAAAATATCATCCATGTGATGTCCCAATGCTATTTTATTACAACCTTGTTCCTTGGCAACAGTAAACAACGCCTTACGCCGATTCCATGAACAAAGAAAACAAGGTGACTTACGCGTATCCGTACTTGCATCGAACTCCGTCTCATACAGTACGAAAGGGATATTCCACGACTCAACATACTCACGCAGATATGCTAAATCACTCTGATAAGGTATATTCTTCATAACCACATGAACGGCAACCACGGAGAATCTGGGCTTAAAGACACGGGCGCGCTTTGCCAACAATTCCACCAACGCCAAAGAGTCTTTGCCACCGGAAAGTCCGATGAGGATTTTATCCCCATCCTCTATCAGCCCATATTCTACCAGTCCCTTACTAAACCGCTTTTCTATGCGGCGGATGGTCTTCTCTTCTTCAGTAAATTGCGCCATAATAATTCAAAGCTACGAGTTACAAGCTAAGAGCTACAAGTCCCATGCGGACGTTACGCAACTACTTGTAGCTCGTAGCTCATGTAGCTTATAGCTCTTTTACTCTTTGTCCTGCAAAAGTAAGAGAAAAGAATGATTTAAAGAAGAATTAACATAATAGAATAACGGAAAGCAGCATTATTCCCGATTAATTTGTATTTTTGAACATTCGAATTTGTAAGTTGGATAACTAGCATGAAAAAGAGATATATTTTACTCCTTCTATTTTGTCTCGTATTAGTCGGTGCATCGGCACAGACGTTGGAACAAGCTAAAGCTTTTTACAACAAGGGGCAGTACGAGAAAGCCAAACCCGTTTTCAAAAAATTCGTCAGGACACAACCGGCAAACGGAAATTATAATTTATGGTACGGTGTATGCTGCCTGGAAACAGGAGAACCTGACGTAGCCCTGAAATACCTGGAAACAGCCGTTAAGAAACGTATCCCCAGCGGACAACTGTATCTGGCACGAAATTATAACGACCTGTATCGTTTTGAAGATGCCATCAAATGTTACGAAGAGTATATCAGTGATCTTTCCAAACGAAAAAGGTCTACCGCAGAAGCTGAAAAACTTCTGGAAAAGAGCAAGACCAATCTCCGCATGCTGAAAGGCATTGAAGAAGTGTGCATTATCGATAGTATCGTAGTGGATAAAGACCGCTTTTTGGAAGTTTATAAAATCAGTCCGGAATCCGGTAAATTATTCACGTACAACGATTTCTTCCAGAATAAAGAAGAAGTAGAAGCTACTGTATACGAAACTGAACTTGGTAATAAGATTTATTACGGTGAACGCCAGCCTGATGGCAAACTCAGCATCCTTGCCCGCAACAAGATGCAAGGCGAATGGAGTAAAGGCAGCCTATTGCCCGGTAGCATCAACGACTCCATCAACGCCAATTATCCGTACGTATTAACGGATGGTGCAACTATCTACTATGCCGCCGACGGTGAGAATTCAATAGGTGGATACGACATATTCGTTACCCGCTACAATACGAATACCAATACTTATCTGACTCCGGAGAATGTGGGCATGCCATTCAATTCTCCCTATAACGACTATATGTTTGCCATCGATGAGTTCAACAACCTCGGATGGTTTGCTTCCGATCGCTACCAGCCGGAAGGGAAAGTATGTATTTACGTATTTATTCCCAACTCTTCCAAACGGGTGTATAACTACGAAGCTATGGACAAGAAAAAAGTTGTCCGACTTGCTCAAATTCACTCCCTGAAAGATACATGGGTAGATCAAAATACAGTATCTGATGCCAAACGCCGCCTGCAAGCCGCTATCAGTGAAAAGCCACAAGCCGAACGGAGCTATGACTTTGAATTTGTAATTGATGACCACACTACGTATTATCAATGGAGTGATTTCAAATCTCCTCAGGCCAAGAGCTTATTCAGCAAATACCGCCAATTGGAGAAAAGCTTCAGACAGCAGCAAAACAAATTGGAAGAGCAACGTTCCTTGTACTCCCGCGCCAAGGAAAGCGATAAAACCAAACTGGCTCCTGCCATACTCGACCTGGAAAAACAGATACAACAATTATCAGGTGAATTGGAGAAGGCCGCCATTGAAGTGCGTAATACAGAAAAACAATCCTTTAAATAGAAAACTATGGACATACTTATCATCATTGTACTCATTGTTGCGGCGGTTATCCTGTTCTTGGTAGAACTGTTCGTCATCCCGGGCATCAGCATAGCCGGAATTCTGGCCGGAGCTTGCATGATCTATGCCAACTACTATGCCTTTGCCTATCTGGGTACAACGGCTGGTTTCATCACGCTCGGTGTATCGGCAATAGCCTGCATAGGCTCATTGATACTCTTCATGCGCTCCAAGACCTTGGATAAAGTGGCGTTGAAAAAGAATATCACATCGAAGGTGGACCGTACGGCCGCGGATCAAGTAAAAGTAGGCGATACGGGTGTGGCCATTACACGCCTGGCACTGATCGGCAATGCCGAAATAGACGGCAACATCGTGGAAGTGAAATCCATGGACGGATTTCTGAATGAAAAAACCCCTATCATTGTAAACCGTATTACGGACGGCGTTATCATGGTAGAAAAGAAAAAAGACTAATATTCACACTTAATATCTTATAAATCATGAACGTAGACACTATGTACCTAACTGCCTTTCTTGTGATAGGAGGCATTATCTTCATCGTACTGTTCTTCCACTATGTTCCTTTCTTCCTATGGTTGTCCGCCAAAGTTTCGGGAGTCAGGATTTCATTGGTGCAATTGTTTTTAATGCGTATCCGTAACGTACCTCCCTACATCATTGTACCGGGTATGATTGAAGCACACAAAGCCGGATTGAGCAACATTACCCGCGACGAGCTGGAAGCTCACTACCTGGCTGGTGGACACGTAGAAAGAGTAGTGCACGCCTTGGTATCCGCCTCTAAAGCTAATATTGAATTATCCTTCCAGATGGCTACCGCAATCGACCTTGCCGGACGTGATGTGTTCGAAGCCGTTCAGATGTCGGTAAACCCGAAGGTGATCGATACTCCTCCGGTGACCGCCGTAGCAAAAGATGGTATCCAGTTGATAGCCAAAGCCCGTGTAACGGTACGCGCCAATATCCGCCAGTTGGTGGGTGGTGCCGGTGAAGACACTATCCTGGCCCGTGTAGGCGAAGGTATCGTATCTTCCATCGGTTCGTCCGAAAACCACAAGTCAGTATTGGAAAACCCGGATTCAATCTCCAAACTTGTGCTCCGCAAAGGTCTGGATGCCGGTACGGCTTTCGAAATCCTGTCCATTGATATCGCTGATATCGATATAGGTAAGAACATCGGTGCGGCTTTGCAGATAGACCAGGCAAATGCCGACAAGAATATCGCCCAGGCCAAAGCTGAGGAACGCCGTGCAATGGCCGTGGCCAGCGAACAGGAAATGAAGGCGAAAGCTCAGGAAGCACGCGCCAAGGTGATCGAGGCGGAAGCCGAAGTACCTAAGGCCATGGCAGAAGCATTCCGTAACGGCAACCTGGGCATCATGGATTATTATCGGATGAAGAACATCGAAGCTGATACTTCCATGCGCGAAACCATAGCCAAACCATCGGGAAACAACTCAAACCAGCCGTTGAGTAAATAACCGGTAGAATTATTGCCCCAGAAAAACGTCGGAACCGGTGAACAGTAATCCCGTTCCGGCGTTTTCTATTTATAAACGTATCAACCAAAAAATCCAGAATATGAAAAAGTATTTTGCATCTTCCGAACTTATTATCAATGATGACGGTTCAGTTTTTCATCTGCACGTAAAGCCTGAGTGGCTGGCAGACAAAGTAATCCTGGTGGGCGACCCGGGCAGAGTGGCACTGGTAGGCTCACACCTTGAGAATAAAGAATGTGAAGTGGAAAGCCGCGAGTTCAAAACCATTACAGGTACTTACAAGGGCAAACGCATCACGGTGGTTTCTACGGGTATTGGTTGCGACAACATCGATATTGTGATGAACGAACTGGACGCCTTGGCCAACATCGACTTCAACACACGTGAAGAAAAGCCCCAACTTCGCCAGTTAGAACTGGTACGCATCGGTACTTGTGGCGGTTTGCAACCGAATACGCCCGTAGGTACATTTATCTGCTCGCAAAAGTCCATTGGTTTCGATGGCCTGCTGAACTTCTATTCAGGGCGCAATGAAGTGTGCGACCTGCCATTTGAACGTGCGTTCCTGAACCACATGGGATGGTCGGGGAATATGTGCGCACCTGCTCCGTACGTGATCGACGCCAATGCCGAACTGATAGAGCGCATTGCCGGAGACGATATGGTACGTGGTGTAACGATTGCCGCCGGTGGTTTCTTTGGCCCGCAAGGACGCGAACTACGCATTCCGCTGGCCGACCCGAAGCAAAATGAAAAGATCGAGAACTTTGAATACAATGGCTATCGCATTACGAACTTCGAGATGGAAAGCTCCGCACTGGCCGGTTTGAGCCGCCTGATGGGACATAAGGCGACCACGGTATGCATGGTCATAGCCAACCGGTTGATTAAAGAAGCCAATACGGGCTACAAGAATACGATTGACACTTTGATAAAAACCGTACTGGACAGAATCTAAGAAACACCCACTCAAATATACTTGATGATTGTTTCCTTCAATCTTTCGTAAGTATATGGTTTGGCAATAATATCATTGCATCCGGCGGCTAATGCTTGTTGTTGTTCTATCAGGAAAGCATTGGCCGTCACCGCAACGATAGGCAGATCGATGTCCACGGTACGTATCTTTTCCGTAGCCTGAATACCGTTCATCACCGGCATGCGGATGTCCATCAATATCAGGTCGGGACGCTCGCGCAAGAAACTATTTACGGCCTCTTCGCCATTGGTAACCCACGAAATGGTGTAGTCCTTCTTCAGCAAAATGTTTATCTGCATAAAGTTGGACTCCGTATCTTCGGCTATCAGAATTTTCTTCCTGCCGTCTGATCTTCGCTCTACGTGGGCATTGATTTCAACAGGTTCACCATCCGCTCCCAACACAAACTGGCGGTAAGGAAGGGTCATCACGAAAGTGCTCCCCACTCCTACTTCGGACTCTACGGAAATCTTTCCTCCCAATCTCTCCACGATGCTCTGGCAGATGGGAAGCCCCAGACCCGTGCCCTGAACAAAATCGTTCAGCTTTTCGAAACGGTTGAAAATCAAGGGCAATTTCTCCTTCGCAATGCCGCAACCGGTATCCGTTACATACACCTTCAACCATTCTCCGCAGACCTCCAACCCCAGGGTGATGGCCCCTTCATGGGTATTCTTAATGGCATTGGAGAGGAAGTTGAACAGCACTTGCGTAATCCTGTTCCGGTCCACCATAATCCAGATTTCCTCATCGGGACGTATCACATTCAGTCGGATGCCCGTTTTCATTTTCAGGCGATGCACTTTCTCCACTTCGTCAATCAGTCCGGTCATTTCGACCAACTGGAAGTTCATTTCCGATTTTCCCGACTCAATGCGGGAAAGGTCCAGAATGTCATTTATGAGTTGCAACAACAGGTTGCTATTCTTCTGGATGATGTTCAGATATTCGGCTTTCTCCACTTCATCTTCCGTCAAAGCTATGATTTCAGAGAATCCCACGATAGCATTCAAAGGAGTGCGGATTTCGTGGCTCATATTGGCCAGGAACACCGATTTCATGCGGTCAGCCTCTTCTGCCCGTTGCTTCGCCTCGATGAGTTCATTGGAGCGTTGCACCCTGTCACCGATATCGTGTATCAATGCCATCACTTTATTATCTTCGAACGGAGCGATGCGTGCCTGGAAATAATGCCTTTCGCAATCATCCACATCCAGGGGATACTCTATCTCCTTCAACTCCCCGTCTTCGAGGCATTGACGTATGTTCCGTAGAAACAGGTCGCTGACTTCGGGAGAATAGATGGTGCGCCCGTCCGCTCCCCGTAGCTGTTCAACGGGATGGAGCAAAATGGTGTCAGAAGACATTAACACGTCGGTGATGAAGAAATCCTGATCCAAAATAAATATAAATTCAGGCAATGCCTGTATTATCTTCCGGTTTCGCTCTTCCACGCGCGATATGTGTGCTTCGCGTTCGCACTGCCCGGTGACATTCACAGTATAGCATAAGAGCCTTTCCGGATTTCCACTTTTATCTTTCTCTACAGATAAGAGGTGGTCCTCCAACCAGACTATTTCGCCATGCGCACCTACGCAACGCACCCGTAAGACATTGGACTCATCAAAGCCATCCAATTTCTTTTGAAAGCCCTCCAACGACACCAAATGCTTATCATCGGGATGCACAAAGCTACAGAACTCTTCCAAATTCTGATAACGGATGCCGACTTTATCCAAGCCTAAACTTTCGAAATATTCCTGAGTGAAAGTGCACTCCAGGGTATTGATATTTATCTCCCAGAGAGCAATTTGATGGGCAGCCAGAACGGAGTTGACCTTCAATAATTTCTCTTTCAGTAGTTCCGTGTTCTCGTCTTTCTCGGTAGTATGAGAAGCGGAATCATGCATTTTTATTTTGTCTTGCGCCATAATAACAAAGTGTATCATGTAAAGGCTACGAAAATTGAGCAAATGTAATAAAAAAGAGTAAGTAATATACAATCGCGTTCTTTTTTTTACCCCAAAAGGCTATCTTTGCAACTCAAATAACAATTTTTATGATGAATCAGGATACCATCTGTGCCATTGCCACGGCCCAAGGAGGAGCAATCGGAAGCATTCGCGTCTCAGGAGCGGACGCCATTCGTATCACCAGCCACATTTTCACCCCGGCAAAATCCGGTAAAACGCTGGCGGATTGCAAACCTTATACACTGACTTTCGGGAAGATACACGATGGAGAGGAAATCATCGACGAGGTTCTTGTCAGCCTGTTTCGCGCCCCGCACTCTTACACGGGCGAAGATAGTACGGAGATCACCTGCCACGGTTCGAGCTATATCTTGCAACAGGTTTTGCAATTGCTCATCAAGCACGGTTGCCGCCTGGCGGGACCGGGAGAATACACGCAACGCGCCTTTCTCAATGGCAAGATGGATTTGAGCCAGGCCGAAGCCGTGGCGGACCTGATTGCTTCTTCATCTGCCGCCACCCACCGCCTTGCCATGAGCCAGATGCGTGGCGGATTCAGCAAGGAGCTTACGAAGCTACGCAACCAGTTGCTACACTTCACTTCACTGATTGAGCTGGAACTGGATTTCAGCGACCATGAAGAGTTGGAGTTTGCGGACAGAACGGAACTTTGCCGATTGGCGGATCATATCGAGGGGGTCATTTCCCAACTGGTACATTCGTTCAGTGTAGGAAATGCGATCAAAAACGGCGTACCGGTAGCCATCATCGGCGAAACGAATGCCGGGAAATCAACGCTTCTCAATGTATTGCTGAACGAGGACAAGGCTATCGTGAGCGATATTCACGGCACTACACGCGATGTGATTGAAGATACGACCAATATCGGCGGTATTACTTTCCGTTTCATTGACACGGCAGGTATCCGCGAAACCAATGATACGATTGAGAGTCTGGGCATAGAGCGCACGTTCCAAAAACTGGAACAAGCGGAGATCGTGCTTTGGATGATTGATGCAACGGACGCAACGTCGCAAATGAATCAGCTATCGGGGCAGATACTTCCGCGCCTGGAAAGAAAGCATTTGATATTGGTATTCAACAAAGCGGATTTGTTGGGCACGGCTCATTCTGATGAGGTGCTTTCTGCGGCCTCTTCCATCATTCCTGACGCCGAATGTATTTTTATTTCCGCCAAGAAAAGGCAAAATACGGATGTGCTTCAGAAGAAACTTATAGCCGCCGCCAATCTGCCTACGATAACCCAAAACGACGTGATAGTGACCAATGCCCGCCATTACGAAGCCCTTACGCATGCTTTAGAAGCCATCGGACGCGTACAACAGGGATTGGCAAACAATCTTTCAGGAGACTTCGTGGCCCAGGACATCAGGGAGTGCATCTTCCATTTGAGCGACATCGCGGGGGAGGTGACGAATGATATGGTGCTACAAAATATATTTCAACATTTTTGCATCGGCAAATAATGGCTTGTAAACAGCCATAAGCAACCATAACCATTTAGAATAAAGTCGCTGAAATCCAGCGACTTTTATTTTTGTGTCTATTCCAGTCAATTCTGACAGACTGCCGATTTTCAGCATCTTTTTGTACCATAATTCTACCGCCGAACAAATAAGTGGGCTCCTCGCACTCATCATAGCGACATCTTAGGCACGATGTGAGACGCTATGAGAATGAGCGGAACCGCTATAGAAGACACAGCGTGAGACGCTGTGAGAAATTGTGAGACGCGTTGAGACAAAATCGACGAAATTAAAGGCGACTAATATATGGAGGTACAGAGAAAATGCCAGTGGTGCGGCAAACCATTTATAGCACACACGATGGTAACACGGTTTTGCAGCAAATCGTGTACAGAAAAAGCGTATAAAGACAGGAAGCGCAAACAGAAATTGCAGGAGTACGAAGCGAGGCAAAGCGAGCAGCCAATGCAGGAAGTCGGCATCGTTGGAAGCAAACCGTTCCTCTCTCCTGCCGAAGCCGCTACCCTTTTAGGCATCAGTCGTGCCACCATCTACCGACACATGGCTGCCGGTATCATTCGGGCGTTGCAACTTCGTGGGCGCACCATCATACGTAAATCCGACATTGAAAAGATGTTCGACAATGCGCCCGACTACAAGAAACGCAACTATGGACGGAAACAGACCGTCCTCTATTACACCACGAATGAGATTCTGGAGAAATACCAAATCCAGAAGAAAACCCTGTACCGTCGCTGCAAACTATACAGCATCCCAAAGGTTGAAGAAGGTAGCCGTGTGTTCTACAACCGCACCCTCATAGACAAGTATTTTGCCGACCTTGCCGAAGGAATCAATCCGGACTGTTATTACACCCCGGAGCAGGTCATGGAAAAATACGGTATGAGCCGTAATGCCGTTGTCACCTTTGCCCTGCGGCACAACATCCCCCGAATCAACCGCCACCACGAGGTGTATTATTCCCGTGCCCATATAAACGCTATCAAAGAAAAGCAGGACAAGCTGAATCCCGACTATTATACCTATTCGGAAATCACCGAGAAATATGGGCTTACCAAGATAAACATCAGTTACTATGTCAACAAATACGATATAACGAGGTTCAAACAAGGAAGCCGGACTATGGTATTGCGCACCGAGTTTGATAAGGTATATCGTGAGCATCGGGACGGTACATATACACCCAAGAAGCGCGAAAGCAAATCCGGTCAGCAGGTACAGAAAGAGCCTTTTACAATTCCCGATGGCTACTACTCGTCGGAACAGATTGCAGTCACATATCAGATGACCAAGAAAACCATTTGCAGGCTGTGCCGTGAAAACGACATCCCGAAAATCAGTCACGGAGGATTCAACTACTACGAACAGTTGGCAGTAAACCGTTTCTTTGCCAAATACAAAGCGGCTGACAATATCAAGGAATGGATTGGCGCAGAGCAGATGGAAGAAATATACGGTATGAGCAAAGATGCCAGATGCTCGTTTGTACATCGCCACAAAATCCCCTCCCGTGTAGTCTATGGCAAAGTTCAATACTCCAAAGACCACATCGACATTATCAAGAACGGTGGTTTCGACCAACGCGAAAAGTATTACAGCGTGGCTGAAGCTATGGAAAAATATGGTTTGCGTAGGGATGATGTCTATAACTATGCACGCTATAACAACATCCGAAAAATGCACCACGGCAAATCCATGTTCCTGCTAATAGAGGATTTTGATAATGTGATGGCTGAAAAATCCGTCACCTGAAAATTATTCCATTGCAGACAGGAAAATTATTCAACAATGGGCATGGTCTGCATAAAACCATTTCGTTGGTTTGCAGCAAATTATTAACAACAATATAATATAGAAGAGTATGCACGAATGTAAAACTGTAACATTGAGGACAAGACCTCTAAAGAACAAAATGTTGTCGTTCTATCTGGATTATTATCCGGGATATAGAGACAAGGAAACGATGAAGGTAATCCGTCACGAATCGCTTGGCATTTATATCTATGCCAATCCGAAGAACAAGCGGGAGCAGAATTTCAACGATGTAATGACCGAGAAAGCCGAAGCCATCCGTTGCCGCAGATTTGAATCTGTCGTAAATGAACGGTATGATTTCTTCGACAGGTACAAACTAAAGGGTGATTTCTTGGAGTACTATCGTCAGCAGCTCCGCAAGCACGACCAGAAATGGGAGTTCGTTTATCTCCATTTCAAGAACTTCGTACACGGCAAATGCACCTTTAAAGAAATAGACATCGACCTGTGCAACAAGTTTAGGGAATACCTGCTGAGCGCCAAGAAACTAAGACGCAACGGACGTATCACACGAAACTCTGCATCAGGATACTGGTCTACTTTCAGAGGATTCTTGAAAATTCTCTATCGCAATGGACTGATTAAGACAAATGTCAATGACTTCTTGGAAAAGATTGAAACAGAAGACACTATGAAAGAAGCTTTATCTGTTGAAGAATTGTACCAGTTAGCTGAAACGCCATGTAAAAAGCCTATTGTGAAAATCGCATCGCTGTTTTCCTGTATGACTAGTTTGCGCATCAGCGATATCCTCGCCCTACGTTGGGAAGACATAGTGGACTACTCTGCCGGAGGGAAATGTGTGCATATCATCACACAGAAAAACAAAGCGGAAGACATCATTCCCATCAGCGAGGAAGCATTAGGGCTGATAGGATATAGTTCTGATAAGAAAGGTCTGGTATTCAAGGGACTTATGCGTAGTTGGACACAAATGCCAATGAAAGAGTGGATTCGTTCTGCCGGAATAACCAAAAACATAACATTCCATTCATATCGGAGAACATTCGCAACCCTTCAAGGGGCTGCCGGTACAGACATCCGTACCATACAAAGCATAATGGCGCACAAAAGCATCACCACCACGATGCGTTACATGAAAGTCGTGGACAGCAACAAGCGTGAAGCCAGCAAGAAAATCACTCTGATACGCAAGGGGTGAACTCCCCTATTTTGCTCCATTACATAGGCTTAGAGTATGATTTACGATGGATTATCATACTCTAAGCCTATATTTTCTTAAAAATTGACCGATTTACTGCACTTATTTATAACTATCTGGAAATGTGCTTATAACTTTGCACTATCATTTCATCCAAACAACAATAGATTATGACAGATAGTATTCAAATTCACAGGAAAAAGGCAAGTTTCATACTTGCTGTAAGCGTTACTTCATACTCGGTAATCGCCACTTATCTTTATAGCTGCCATCAAATAGACCTGATGGAATATACCACACCTATTATATTGACCATTGTGTTCTTAATTCTTTCATGCGCGTTCTCTCAAAGATTTTTCTATCGCTACCTTATCAAGAATAACGTATGTATTTCTTTTGGCAAGCAAAAAGAATCCATCCCACTTGAAATCAAGCAGCCATCTGATGCCATTACCCCGGAAGTAGAGGTTATAGAAATGTCGGCAGCAAAGAATGATTACACAGATGGTTATGACGAACGCATAGCTGAAATAGAACGGGAAAAGGCAGAGCAGCAAGCTGACATTATGCGTGTCATGCACGAATATACCACATATAGTATGGCTGAATTTCTTTCAAAAGATGACCTTATTACACTTCACGAAAACATAAAGTGCTTTGCCCATGGGCAATGTGATTTATACAAGCCCATACGTTCCAAATACGACAACCCATTAAACACTCTCGATATACGGCATTTTGTATGGAATATCGGCATAAGGTTGAATATCTCGGTGGAAAAATGCGCAGAATTCATAAAAACCATATTCCCACACGAATTGAAAAATGCCACTCTATTTTATCTATCAAAAAATCTACGGACTACAGGTATTTGTAAAATTCCACTTGACATTCCCCTAAAAGGAGAGTATTATTTCAATTGCCTTAAAAAAACAGACGACGAGACAGCGGTTTTGACCGACTGAAATGATTCCGTCGCTGACTGAAAAATTACTCCCTGATGACGAAGGTCTGCATAGTATCATTGTGTTGGTTTGCAGCATGTTTAACAAATAAAATAGTTGAATCATGTCTAAGAATCAATTCACATTCAATGACCTTCCCGAAGTACTGGGAGAGTTATGCGACCGAATCGCAAGTATGGAAAGTCTGCTGACCGAAAAACTTTCCAAGCAGAACGAAGTCAAGGAGAACACGCACGTCCCAATGACCGTGCAGGAGGCTTGCGCCTATCTCAAAATGCCGCTATCGACCTTTTATTACAAGGTCAAAAAGGATGATATTCCGGTTATAAAACAAGGCAAGCACCTCTACATCTATCGTGATGAGCTGGATAAATGGTTAGAATCATCCCGTAAGACCGCCGTTCCGCAAAGTTTCGAGGAAGAGAATGATGCACTGCTCGCTTCCCATCGCCGTAAACCAAACTCTAAAAACTGGTAGGCTATGGAGAAGACGAACAATAACATCCCATCTGCTGAGGAACTAGCTATTTACATAAAGGAGGCTACAGTGAGTGTAACCAACACATACGAACAGTCGCCTGTAGTGCTGATGGTGGACGACTCCATTATCGGAACATTGGGCAACTTCAGTGCATCCATCGGTAAAGCCAAGAGCAAGAAGACATTCAATGTTTCAGCCATTGCCGCTTCCGCATTGGCCAATAGCACTGTACTCCATTACCGTTCATCGTTTCCGGAAAATAAACGGACGATATTGTATATCGACACCGAACAAGGAGAACCTCATTGCCAAAAGGTGCTACAACGCATTTTATATTTGGCAGGACTACCAAAGGATGCCGATTCTGACAATCTGATTATGTTAGGTCTGCGGAAATATTCTCCCGAAATGAGACTTGCAATAGTCGAACAGGCTATTGGCACAATTCCGAATTTGGGTCTGGTCATTATAGATGGCATCAGGGATTTTATGTATGACATCAATTCTCCGAATGAAGCCACCAATATAATCTCCAAATTCATGCAGTGGACTGACGACCGTCAGATTCATATCCACACCATCCTGCATCAGAACAAGAATGATGAACATGCCCGTGGTCACATTGGCACGGAACTCAACAACAAAGCGGAAACCATCATGCAGGTGGAAGTGGATAAAGATGATAAAACTATCAGTTGTGTCGAAGTCATTCATATCCGAGACCGGGAGTTTGAACCTTTCGCTTTCCGCATAAACGAATGTGCCTTGCCTGAACTAGTGGAATCCTATATATCCAAAGAAAAGAAACTCGGACGACCGACCAAAGAACCTTTTGAGCCATACAAGGAAATCCCGGAGAGCATACATCGTGCTGCGTTGGATGCCATTTTTGCCGATGGCAATATTACCGGTTACGACAACTATCTGGAGCGACTGAAAGACGGCTATGGGTTACAAGGCGTAAAACTCGGTCATAACAAAGCGGTCAAAGTAGCTACCTTTCTCGGCAATAAACGGATGGTGATAAAAAAAGGAAAAGAATACCAATTCAATCCTGACTACCATTATTAATCTTGATGCAATCAGCATAACCGTAGAACTTTACTTTAGTACAGGGGGCGTATATATAGGAATAAAGCAAAGTGGTCAAGGATTGCAGTATGCGGTTTCATTCCCTACCCTTTTATAGTAGGGTATGTCAAATTCTGATTCCAATCCAGCTGCCAATTCTGTATGTACATCCTATACGGCTTGCCGTGAAGCATCAACAGGTAACTGTTGCGAGATATGCCAAGGTATAACCTCACTGCGTAACGGTTGTACATTGGCACCTTTGCCTGCTCAGACACTTCGCCGGTGCGGTACTCGCAAGCTCGCACCTATTCACTATTATAACAATGATTTATATGGAACAAAATATTGAGGAACAGACACAATCTCCAGAGGAGAAAAAAGAGACAAGATCCGTCTTTATCGGAGCAAAAGTAACTCCAAGCCAAAAGGAGTATATAAAGTCACAGGCTGAGCAATGCGGTATGACGGTAAGTGATTACTTGCTTGCCTGCGCATACAACTACCGCCCCAGACCGAGGCTCACAAAAGAAGAAACAGACCTGTTGCAGAATCTGGATAACTGTCGGTCAGACCTTGTAAAATACACTTCTGCACTTCGTGGAATGTCCACAAAGCAACGAATGATATTGTTCAATCAGGTGCCGTTCATGGTAGGCTGGCTCAAAGAGCTTGGCAATATTGCTGAAAGCGTCTGCCAATTTCTCAATGCCGTAAAAGAGAGAAACAAAATTCCGTCCAACGAAAAATCCGAAGAAGTATGATAGCAAAAGCTAAAGCAATATCGCACGGCATAAACGCCATCCGTTATATTACCGGCGAATCTCTGAACAAAAAACATCCAGAGAAAATCCATCGGGTATTGGACAATCTGATGCCATCGCAACCGGACACTCTGGGGATATGGAACTCCATGCAACTGACCTTATCACGTTTCAAACCCATCAAGAACTCGGTCATCAGAGTCGAGCTAAGCCCCTCTGCCGAACACACCCGTTTCTTCGACATCGAAGACTGGCAAAAGCTCTGGCAGGATTTCGCTGCGGAGTTTGACAAACAAGTGTTTACCGGCAAGGACGGAAAAGTCCGCTCCTGCCAAACCAATCTGGCTAACAGCAAATACACGGTCTGGCTACATAAGGAATCCGATGGCGAAGTTCCCCATCTTCATGCTGCTGTCTGCCGTTTGGATGAAGACGGTAACATCAACAACGACCACAACATTCATCTTCGTGCGCAGCGTGCAGCCAAACGAATAGCAAAGAAACGGGGTTGGACTACTGCTGTACAAATCCGATACACCAATATCCATCAAGTAAATCGCGATTGCATGGATGCGCTGAGGTCAATGCCTGAATGGTCTTGGGAAGAATATAAAAATGCCCTCACAAGAAAAGGTTACTCTGTACACGAAAGAAAGGATGCGCAACACGTTATCAGGGGCTACGCACTTGTAAACGGTAATACCAAATACAAGGCTTCCGAATTAGGAATTGCCCGGAATCTGATGATTTCAAAACTTCCTAAAACATGGGATAAACTGCATCATAAGCCGCAAGTTACCGCTGTTAGCAATCAGCCTAAGGAAACTCAAACGGAGCAGAATCTCAAATCGTCAGCATCCGCAGAGCATTCCAGATATAGCACTTATCATCCCGATACTATTTCCTATACGCTTAATCATGACGATAAGGAACATCGGTTCTATATTCCGGAAAAAGTGCTTGAATATTTCAACGATGAGTTTGACTACAGAGATACTGAGAACTGTCAGGAACTTACCGATATGGCTGTAGCTATTTTTGTCGGACTGCTTGAAACGCCAAATGTTGCCACCGGAAGTGGTGGTGGAGGTTCACAAAGTAATTTGCCATGGCGAGATAAGGACGAAGACGATTTGCAATGGGCACGCAGATGCGCTCATGCTGCCAGTCGTCTGCTCGGAAAGAAACCAAAATCAGGATTAAAACGATAATCAAATGAAAAAGAAATTCGACTTTTCCGCAGAAATGGCCGAAGCGGAAGCCATAAAGTCCAATCCAAAGAATGAGTCTTTGGAGGAAGAAAACCGCCTACTCGATATCAATGCACAAGAACTTGCCAAACTGAACGACAACGTGTTCAAGTTGAGAACGGAAGTTGAAAATCTATCCGGCTCTATCCGAGAGTGTAAGCCTATCATCTCTTCAGAAATGCAGAAGTTAGCAGTAGAGTTTGGGGCAAGACTTCTTTGCGATTTTCTCAGTCAGATCGAGAGCAAATGCAAAGAAGCCGAGCAAAGAATGAAAAAATCCGGCAATGCCATCCCAATTACGGCTACCACATTTTATATCATTGTTATAATACTGGTAGCCCTATCTTCTTTTTTCGTCAGCATGATAGTGGCAAACACCGAAATATTCCATTCAAACCTGATTTGTAAAGCTGTTGCCATCTGTGCCCTTATTGCAATTTCGGGGACTGTCATGGCTATAATCGTACCGAAGATTTTGGATAAATGGACATAATTGAAAGTTACCGAATCTTTAGAAATTAATTATCAAAATCAATTATCATTGGCATTTGCTTGGTCATATCAGAGACTATAACAATCCTGTAACCGCCGTAACAGTTACGATGGTTACAGGATTATCGTTATGCTAACGATGATCTCATTTTGATTCATATATAATTTATCATTTGTGTCCTCTATTATTTTTTTTGCTCTTCCAGCCAGCTCTTTAACTGTTTCTCTTGTGCAATGTATGCATCTTCAAATGTTTTCGCAATGTGATTTAGTACGCCTATTTCCATATTATCAAAGGGTCCATTAGATTCAATATACGAAAACTCACCATTTATCTTGATTCTAGAAATATACGAGCCATCTTTGAAAGGAACATTAAAATTGTTATTACCTTTATTAGCGAAGAAATCTTCATAATATGAAGCACCAATAACCGTATCCGAATGTGTTGCCTTAACATCAGAAGTGTAATGGAAGCAACCTTCAATATACACTTGCGGAATTTTTGTAGATGCCATCATAATAACCACTGCTAATCTATCCATATATGACAGTAAATGCATTTGTTTGGTTATATCTTCGAATTTGCTTCTGTCTATTATTTGCCAATGGATAATGTCGAATACAGCTTCATTTTGTTTTTCATGAGACATTATACTCTCTTTAAATTCTTGATAAATATCAGTTTGTTTATATAATTCGATATTTTTCAAACCGATATATTTATCTACAAATTCTTCTGAATATGGCTCTGTAACAAAATCGCCGGAACGCATAATCATATCTTCATCCATTAGTATAACGGGTAAAGGGTCTATTGCCAAACGATACATGGCAACGGCACCAATTGCCACTTTTAAAGTCTCTTCAAAATCTGCAACTATTTTGAGATAGACCTTATCTTCGCGGTGATCCGACCAGGAATATCTTTGTGTGGTATAAAAGGATGAATAGCCTTGTTTATGCACATATTTATTTGTCTTTTTCTGAGCATCACGTATGTTTTCAAAGAAAGCAGACATTTTAGTTTTTAATTCTTTGAAGACAGGTTCGTGTTTTTGTAGATATTTGGCCATCTTTCCAGATTCAAAACCCGGCTCTAATTTTTCCCACTCTTTCATCTTTTCGGGATTTGCTGTAAGATACAGTGTGCCGAGTGAAATCTCAATAGATTGGCGTAGCGAATAAAATGCTGTATCAAAAAATCCCTTTTGAAAAAGGAATATAGAATTGGCTATCATTTGAGAAGCTTCATCAAAGAATCTATTCGCCTCCCAAGCATCGATTAATCCGGTTTGAGCCCATGTAATATTCTCTATGTCCCAAAGGTAATCGGATGCATTTGGCAAAACAAACTTTCGGACTTTCCAACGGCCTATTTCAAAGTCCTCATATAAATCGTCTAATGTGTGTAGTTCCATATTGATCAATAAACCAAGTTCTTGTTTGTGATTGAAGAGTGCAAAGATAGTTCTTTTTACTGGTCCAATTATCATAAATAGCAAGAAAATTGAACCTATTCGCAATTTTGATGGCAAATTATCTTATTTGAATGATGATTGGTTTGGATATATTTCGTATATTTGCAATCTAAACGAGTAATCATATTCAAAATGGAAGATACAAAGGATATAAATCGGATTAAGGTGGTTCTTGTAGAGAAAAAACGGACGAACAAATGGTTAGCTGCACAGTTGGGAAAAGACCCGGCTACGGTGTCGAAATGGTGTACCAACACTTCGCAACCGGGATTGGAAACGTTGTTGCAGATTGCCAATGTTCTCGAAGTCGATGTCAAGGAATTACTGAACTCCTCTTTGGACGAGACTATTCAAACAGTACGTCTTGTAAAATAACACACTAACCTTTAATCACTCAGATAGATAATGAACAAAAAAGAATTATATAACAAGATATTGCAGCTTGACGGTTTGACTAATGAAGAGAAGTCGGAACTGTTGGGATTGTTACGCAAACAAAAGAAATACGGTTTGGTGTGGGAGGATAAGCCGGAAGATGTAGAAGAACGCCTACGCGAGGAGCTGCCTGTATTGGTGGAAGACACCGCAAAGGCTCTCATCAGCACCGAAGCCGATGCGCCCAACCATATCCTTATCGAGGGCGACAACCTCGAAGCCCTTACCGCTCTTACCTATACGCACGAGGGTAAGATTGATGTGATTTATATTGACCCTCCATATAATAGAGGTGAAAAAGATTTTAAGTATAACGATGATTATGTGGATAAAGAGAATCCTTTTAGACATTCTCTTTGGCTTTCATTTATGAAGAAGAGATTATCAATAGCGAAATCTCTCTTAAAAAATGATGGAGTAATGATCGTTCATATTGATGAACATGAATTTGATGCATTAAATATACTATTGGAAACCGAGATTTTCACAAGAGATAATTGTCTCGGACAAATAATATGGAATAAACTTAATCCCAAAGGAGATGCAAATGCAGTAGCCATTCAGCATGAATACATCCTTCTATATTGCAAAAACAAGGAAGCATTCAATTCCTCTCCAAATCACCTTATGAGAGAGAAACCAAATGCTTTAAAAATCATCAATAAAGCAAAAAGCTTATTCTCTAAAATAGGAAAAACGATAATTCCCGAAGATGTTAAAACTGTAATTTCTCCTTTTGAATATTCAGAAGACGTTCTTAAAGATTTTTATGTAACATACGATTTACAGCTAATCAATAAAGAATTTCAAGCTTGGCTCAAAAGAAGTGATTTTTCTGAAGGAGAAAAGGCATATCAATACATTGATGAAAATGGAGATGCATTCCAAACTGTATCTATGGCATGGCCAAATAAAGAAACTCCCAATAGTGATTATTTCATTCCGTTAATTCATCCCATAAATGGAGAAAAATGTCCAGTTCCTGATAAGGGGTGGAGATATCCAAGTACGACTTTTAGTAATATGTTGGGAACTAATGAACCAGTAGAGTTATTACCCAATATGGTCGTCAAAGGGCAGATAGTATTCACTACAGGAAGGAAAGGGAATAATCAACCAAGAAATAAATATCTTCTAAAAGAAAATTTACTAGAAAATACTCCATCAATAATCAATGATGGAACAAGTAATGATAAACTATTCAAAGAGTTGGGAATTGATTTTGAGTACCCTAAAACATTAGCAGTCGCAAAATATTTACTTAAAAATGTATTACCTAATTCGGAGATTATCCTCGACTTTTTCGCAGGTAGCGGGACTACCCTTCACGCCACTATGCAGCTCAATGCAGAGGATAGCGGTCATCGCAAGTGTATCCTCGTTACGAACAACGAAAACAACATTTGCGAAGAAGTAACCTACAAGCGAAACAAGCGAGTAATTAATGGTTACACCACCCCAAGAGGCGAAGAAGTGCCGGGGCTGAAAAACAACACCCTGCGCTACTACCGCACAAGTTTTGTGGGCAGAAGCCGCTCGATGAAGAATATGCGCCAGTTGATGAGCCTCTCCACCGATATGCTCTGCATCAAGGAAGACCTCTATACCGAACAGCCCAAGTTTGGAGAGCAGCCGACATACAAAAATGTGTTCCGCTACTTCGACAACGGACGCAAGCGCATGATGGTAATTTACCGCGAAGAAGCCGTACAGCAGTTAGTCGAACTGATTCAGAAGACTGACTACGAGGGCAAGATGCTTGTGTATGTATTCTCGCCCAGTGAAGACCCGTGGGAAGGAGAGTTTGAAGAGGTGCAAGACCGCGTGCAACTCTGCGCCCTGCCACAAGCCATATACAACGCCTACCGCCGCATACTACCCAAGAAAAAAGACGAGTTCGTCGGTGCTGACGAGACGAAAGCCACCGGACAAGCAAATGTGACAGACGGAACACTTAACTTTGACAATGAGGAGGAGCTGCAATGAGCGAACAAGGCAAAAACAAAAAGAAGAAAGAACAGGTAACGGTACGCAGCAGTGCAGCCGAATACCTGAACTATGTAGCATCCGTGGGTAATGACGAGCAGCAGATAGAGATGCGCTATGAAGACGAAAACATCTGGCTCACACAGAAGCTGATGGCAATGCTATACGGTGTAGAAGTACACACCATCAACTATCACATCAAGAAAATATTCTCTGACAGCGAATTGCAGGAAACGGCAGTTATTCGAAAATTTCGAATAACTGCCCCTGATGGCAAACAATACACCACGAACCACTATTCATTGGAGATGATTATTGCTGTTGGCTTCAAAGTAAATTCCGAAAAAGCCGTACAGTTCAGAAAATGGGTAAATGGCATAGCTAAGGAGTACACCATCAAAGGCTGGGTAATGGATTCGGAAAGACTTAAACGCGGAACTTTCCTAACAGACAAGTATTTCGACGAACAGTTGGAACGCATCCGTGAGATACGCATCAGCGAACGCCTGTTCTATCAAAAGATAACCGACTTGTACGCTACCGCCATAGACTACGACAAGACAGCATTGGCCACCCGTCGTTTTTATGCTACCGTTCAGAACAAGATGCACTTTGCCGTCCATGGTCATACAGCAGCCGAACTCATTGTGGAACGGGCAGATGCTGACAAAGAGCATATGGGGCTGACCACTTGGGCAGATGCTCCCTATGGCAAAATCAAGAAAAGCGATGTGGTGATAGCAAAAAACTATCTTTCAGATACCGAAATGGGACAATTGGAACGTATGGTTACAGCTTATCTTGATTTTGCTGAAACAATGACCCTGCGCCACATTCCGTTGACAATGGCCGACTGGGAGCAACGCTTGAACAATTTTATTAATCTCTTTGAATACGGTCTGCTGAAAGATGCCGGACGTGTAAGTGCCGAAATAGCACGATTGCATGCTGAAACGGAATTCGAGAAATATAGAATCATACAAGATCAATTGTTTTTATCGGACTACGACCGTTTTCTACTGGAAATGAAAGAGATTGAGAGCAAAAGTCATGGTAACAAAAAAGACGAGAAGCAATGAAGAATTTAGAATATCAACAGAGAGCAGTAACCGAACTGATTGACAAGACTATCCGTCTGTTAAATGCCGGCGGACAGCGCAATAAAATGGTGTTTGAGGCAACGACAGGTGCAGGAAAAACCGTAATGGCATGTCTGATGCTTGCTGGTCTGATGGATGAACTGCACGACCGTGGTGACAGTCGTTATCAGGAAGTGGCATTTATATGGTTTGCCCCACGCAAGTTGCACATACAGAGTTACGAAAAACTGAAAGAGGCTTTTGAGGAGACACGCACACTGCGCCCGGTGATGTTTGATGAATTGGACCAGAACGAGGGCATCCGACCCGGTGAAATACTTTTCGTGAACTGGGAAAGTGTGAACAAAGAGAGTAACGTAATGGTGCGCGAAGGCGACTGTTCACTCTCGCTTTACGAAATAACCGACAAAACAAAAGATGAGTTCGGGTTGCCCATTGTAGCCATCATCGACGAGGAACATATGTTCTGGTCGAAGACAGCCGACAAATCTTCCGCTGTGCTTGACAGAATCAATCCTGCCGTAGAGATACGCATCTCTGCCACACCTAAAACCGCCAATCCAAAAGAGAAAGTAACGGTGTATCGTCAGGATGTGATAGCCGCCGAAATGATTAAGAAAGAGGTGGTGCTCAATCCTGAGATAGAACTGAATTTCAGCGATGAGCTGGAACTCAATGCTAACCTCATCAAAGCGGCTTTGGATAAACGCAACCAAATAGCCGAAGCGTATAAGGCAGTAGGTACAAGAATAAATCCTCTCCTACTCATTCAGTTGCCTAATGACACCAAGGAAAATATGACGGCGGAAGATACTGCCATAGCCGATCAGGTAAAGAAGTATCTTGAAGTGATGTGCGGCATTACTACCGACAACCACCGTCTGGCGATATGGCTGGCAAACGAAAAAGAAAATCTGACCGATTTGGAGAAACCCGACAATCTGACCGAGGTTCTGCTTTTCAAAGAAGCCATCGCTTTGGGTTGGGACTGCCCTCGCGCTGCCGTTCTGCTTATATTCCGTAAGCTGCAAAGCGACCAGTTCACTATACAGACCGTTGGCCGTATCATGCGTATGCCTGAACAGAAGCATTATCCCAAAGAGATGCTTAATGTGGGATATGTGTTTACTGACATTGCCAAAGACAAGATACAAATAGTTACAGCCGATGCCGACTATATCCTGAACAACACCGTTACAGCATACCGACGCGAGAATTTGAAAAACGTATGGTTACCGGCCTGCTATTCTGAACGCCCCAATATTGAACGTAACTATTTGGGTCCTGACTTTCGCAAAGTACTCTATGATGAAGCTCGCCATTTTTGGGACTTCGCAGAAGGCAAGTTACTGTTTTCGTTAGAGGAATTGGCCAAGTTGGATAATGCGAATGATGAAAGCACAACATTACCAGAAACCGACGACCTACAAATCAATGAAAACAGAAAAAAGGTAGCCAACTCTTTGCGCCTTGATGTCAAAAACATCAACATCGAGATACCGCAAGACGTGCATTTCCAGAACGAGGAACAGATATTGGAAGTTGATACCGTAAAATATGCAAGAAAAGCCACCGAGATAGACCGTGTGTTTATGGCATACATCGCCACAAAAGGGCATCAATTCGAGAGTAAAGGTCGTGCCGACAAGATTGCAAGTTATCTGCTTGAAATATTGGCCGACTTCTTCGGTATATTCGACACTGATGCAAAGAAAGTGGTGTTATATCACTTGAACAAACCTAAGTTCGACCGCATTATAGATACCGCATTAGAAAAATATGCCCGACAGCGCGACAGAGCCAAAAAAGCATCGGCAGCCAAAAGAGTATTCAAGAAATACGATTGGGAGGTGCCTGAAGAACGTACTTATGACAATGACACCAATCATATTGAGGAAAGCCGGAATCATGCACTTATGCCGTTTGTCCAGCTCAACCATGCGTCGAATCCGGAAAGGAACTTCATCGCCTATCTGGAGCAGAACGAAGAGTATATAGATTGGTGGTACAAGAATGGTGACAATGGCAAACAGCATTATGCCATAGAATACAGTGCCGACAATGAAAATGGTAAGTCGTTGTTTTATGTGGACTTTATCATCCGTATGAAAAACGGTCATATCTATCTGTTCGACACTAAAAGTGCAGGCAGTGACGCATTTGCGCACAACAAGCACAACGCATTGTTGCAATACATCAAAGAGAACACATCGGACGAAATTCCGCTGTCAGGAGGCATTATCCTACAACAAGGTGAGAACTGGCTATACTCCCCACTTCCTATCGAAAATACCACAGATACATTGAACTGGAATTGTTTTTACCCACAAAACGCATAAGTATTATGGCCAAAGGAATAGACCCCAAATTTGTGCATTACGGCATCCGCAAGGACGACCTTGCAATGATAGAAGCTATTTGTGCTACCGAAGACATTGATTTTGATTGGCTGAGTGAGGACATCTTGAAAGCCTATCACGCTAAGAAGGTAGATGTAATAGAAATGAGTGATAGCGATACGGAAGAGATTATCCGCAACGCCATACAGAAAATACGTCAATAAATGAATTTATGCCATGCTCATACAAAGAATAAAGATAAGCAACTTTAAGACCTACCTGTCGCTCGACCTCGATCTGACAGTAGATGATGACCGCCCTATCATACTTATAGGCGGTTCAAACGGTGGCGGTAAAACCACGCTGTTTGAAGCCATAAGCGGTGCATTGTATGGATTGAAAATAGAAAGCAAGGAACACTTTATGGAATTGCTCAATCAGGGAGCTGTCAATAAAGTAAAACCTGAAATCAGTCTGCAAATCACCTTTGTGGGCAAAGTGCTTGGTCAGCAACAGAAATATATTCTGAAAAGAAACTATATACTCAATCCGCAAGGTCGTCCACTTGAAAGCGTATCGCTGAATATGAACGGTAATATGTATGTGTATGGCACTATGACCGCACCTAAAGAGCGGGTGCGTGCCGAACAGGAAATCAGCAAGATAATCAAAGCCAACCTTCCGCAGGAGTTAAGCCAGTATTTTCTGTTTGACGCTATGCAGTCGAGCGAGTTGCTAAAAAAGAACGTCTTTCAGCAAACCATACGCGACAATTTCGAGAATGTACTTGGTTTCAAAAAGTATCTGCAACTGAAACGTGCAGCCGAAAAGTTACAGCAAGAGTGGGCAGAGCAGCGATTGGAAGCCGAAAAAGAGGCCAAAGAATATAGTTCATTATGCAATCAGAAAGAGCAGTTGGTAATTGATTTGAACGCCAGCCTTGCCGAACAGGACAGATTGTATAAGTATATGTCATCTGTGGAAGATGAATACCAACGAGCTAAAGAAGGTGCGCAACAGGCTGCCAACCTAAGCAAACGCATACAAGATGTTGACGGCAAGATACGAGTCATAACCGAGGATGCTGCAAACTATGCGGAAAACTTGAAGGCGTTTGTTGACAACATAGAAATCAATGTGTTCCTCCCGAAATTGGCATCCAACCTTTCTCAGGAAATCAACAATATATTACGAGTAAAGGAACAACTCCAAAAGCAAAGTACCGGTGCCTATCCGATTGAAACGCTGCGTGATGTAACCTCAAAAATCATTGACTATTTGAAAGAGCTGTCGCTATGCAGCCAGGCAGTGGATGAAGAAAACGTGATTTCGCATATTGTAGCCATGCAGAATACAACCAATGCCAAAGACCCATACGACTACTTGAACACTGCCGAGGTGGATGCGCTTCGGGAACTGCCGAAAAAAGGCAATGGCAACCAATTCGTTTCGATTGACCGCAAAAGACAGGACATGGAAATACAGCTGGCCAATCTGGATAATCTTAGAACCGAGAAGCGCACACTTGAACAGACACAAGCAGGAGGCAACGGTTTACTAATAGCCAATTATGAAGATGCCAAACGCTCTGTGGATAAGCTGAAAACGCAAGAAGATAGTCTCAAAAACGAGATTCAACGTTTAGAGAAACGTATTCATCAGTTCGATGTACAGATACAGCAGGAACCGGATGTGAAATTTGACACGCTTGTTAAGTTGCGTCCGTTCTTCGATAAAGTGGCAGACAATCTGCTGAAGAAGAAAAAAACACAGATAGAAACAGAGATGCAGTCGCAACTCAACCGTCTGCTTGTATCATACAAAGGACACGTCGGGCGTGTGGAATTATCGGACAGCATGGAGAATTTTAATATCAAACTCTATCATAGTGCCGGCAATGAAATATCGCTGAACCAGTTAAACGCTGCATCCAAACAGATATTCATACAAGTACTGTTGAAAGTGCTACGCAACCTTGGCGACTATAACCCACCGGTTATGATTGATACCGTGATGGGGGTACTCGACAATGAAAGCCGTGATGCTTTGATGGAAGAATACTTTCCACAATTGGCAGAACAGACCATTCTGCTCTGTACCACGTCGGAAATACGCACGGATAGCGACTACATCAAATTGGAGCCATTCATCTCGAAGACATATACTCTGCATCGTAATGTAGAGGAACAGAATACGACTATAGATGAAGGCTATTTTGGAATACCTCTTAATCAGTAAAACAGTTATGAGCATAATAAACTTTTCAAATACCCGTCAGATGGAGGGGATTCTTGACGAAATCAGTCAAGTAAAGGAGCTTATTGAGAGTAAGATAAATTTGTCGCGCACCGTAGACAGAGAGAAACGTGCAAGTCTGACCACAAACAAAGTAATGCGTATTTGCTTTATAGTTGGTTTGAGTTTGATTACAGAACGCAAGGAGGAAGATTACAAGGATATACAGCTTTCTACTACATCGGCACGTATCGTTCCGAGTTTCTTTACGATGCACGATTTATCTACCTTGTACTCCGCGTTGCTAAAATTGCGCTACGCCAGTCTGAATATAGATTGGTCGCAAAATGCCGTGTTATCTCGCATCATTGCCGCTGAAATGCTGCGTGGTAGAAACTACCTGTTGGCTGATAACAATTTGGATTCCATCTTATATGCAGTAAACAATAAGGTGGCAATGGTAAAAAATATTCCTGCGCTGAACTTGATTATCGGCAACTATGGTGATGTGGAAATGGAAGCTACTCTCGACATCAACAGCCGAGACATTACCAACTCACAAATCATTATTGCCGGTGCCACTGGTTCGGGAAAAACCAACCTCTTGGCTGTATTGATGCAGCAATTCAGGGCGTTGTCGTCAGAATCGCAATACCCAGTAAACTTCCTGCTTTTCGACTATAAAGGCGAGTTTAGCGATATTCAGAACAATCATTGGCTCACACATTTCGATGTGGATCGCAGTTGCATCTTAGACCCTATTGAGCATCCTCTACCATTCACGCCGTTCAAAGATTTCACAGACCGCCCTATCAACGAAATAAATCTTTATTCATCCGAAATGGCTTCGGCTTTATGCTCAATTGACCGAGTATCAGCCAGTGCAAATATGAATAACAGACTAAGTGAAGCCATTGTAGAAGCATACAAGAAAACAGAAGGCGCACCCATTACATTCAACATGATGTTAGAAGAATATCAAGCTAAGATGACAGATGCCGGAAAGGACGACAGCATTTCGTCTGTATTGAAACAGTTGGTGCGTGCTAACATCTTCGAGGAAGAAGACAAAGCCGACCTTGTTGGTGACTGCTATATCATAAAAATGGACGGTTACCCTAAAGATGGCCCGATAGCAAAGGCTATTGTTTATTTCATCATCTCAAAGCTCAATAATATATACGAACAGCTTGAAAAACAGGCAACAAACGATGATGTAGTGCAAATTCGTCACTTCTCTATCATTGACGAAGCCCACTACATGTTGGACTTTGATAACCGCCCGTTGCGAAACCTGATTGCTGTAGGACGAAATAAAGGATTAAGTATCATTCTCGCCACTCAAAACATGAGTAGCTTCAAAAGTAAAGGATTTGATTTCTATGCCAACGCCCAATACCCACTTATAATGAAGCAACAGACTATTGACGATAAGGTTATCAAAGACTTGTACGGTGTAAGCGGACAAGAATTGCAAGAAGTACGAACTGCTATAGCCGGGCTCCAGAAAGGCGAGCTTATCATCAAAGACCAGATGGCATTTGCACTGGGTATGGGCAAAAAGTATAAGAAAATCAATGTAACACACTTGATATAATAATTACAGATATGTGGTCTGATATAGAAACATCGAAAGATTTATTAGGTTATTCAATACACGCTTCACTGCTTAAAGATGTAATAACCAATCCGAAGAACCTGCCAATTACAGTCGGGCTATATGGTGATTGGGGTTCAGGAAAATCAAGCATTCTAAAGATTCTCCAAGAACAGTTAGAAAAAGACGATGATACTGTAGTTGTTTATTTTGATGGATGGTCTTTTGAGAATTTTGACGATGCTAAAATGGCTCTTATTCAAGGTATAGTTGATGCTTTGGAAAGTAATGAAAAATTTTTCGCAAAAGTCAAAGACGATGCAAAAGGAGCTATGGATGCTGTAACGGAAGCTTTTGTAAAACTAAAAAAATCCATTAATTGGATGCGTATGTTGAAGTTTACAACAAAAGCTGCACTTCCTGTAGCTTCTGCTGTAATATCTGGAGGTGCATCTATTATACCAACTTTAATCTCTGTATTTCAAGAAAACAAAGAGCATCTTACGGATATTTTAACTGGAGATAAAGCAGAAGAATTTCTTCAAAATGCTATAAATTCGGAAGACAACGAAAAGAAATATAAAGCAGTCAGAGAGTTTCGTACAGACTTTGAAGCACTGATAAACAAAAGTAAACAAGGGCGTATAGTCATCCTAATTGATGATCTTGATAGATGTTTGCCTCGACATATCATTGACAATTTAGAAGCAATTAAGCTATTCCTAAATGTACCAAAGACTGCATTTGTTATAGCTGCGGATCAATATATAGTATCAAATGCTATTAAGAGCGAATATAAAACCATTATAGAAGCATCTAAGGAAGATAGGCATCATGATAATCTTGGCGAGGCATATATGGAAAAATTTATACAGTTACCATACATCTTGCCTAAACTTAGTCCAAAAGAAGTTGAGACATATGTAACATTATTATTTTGTCAATCAGCCCTTAATGAACAAGATTTTTTAAAAGTACAAAAAGATTTCACCTCATTTGTGAGTGAAAACAAATTTGAAAAATATGGATGGGATAATATTAAAAATGTTCTTTCGGTAGACAATACACAAGAGTTATCGTCTACTATAGGCTTCGTTTCCCATTTTTCTTCAATAATCGGCAATTCCCTTAGGTGGAATCCACGTTTGATAAAGAGGTTTTTAAATGCATTTGAAGTAAGATTTAATCTTCTCTCTAAGTCGGGTCTCAACAATGAGAAAAACCGATTTGCTCTCCTAAAGTTAATGCTTATAGAGCAAAAATCATTAGATCTTTTTAATCAAATGAATTCATGGGCTATGTCAAGTCATGACACTCCAAAAGAAGTTTTAGAACTTGAAACTCTCGTTGATACAGGAAATAAAGATTTTGGTGATTATAAAGAATGGAATTCTTTGGAACTAAAACAAATCTTCGCATCAGAACCTAAGTTCAGTCAAGTAGATTTGCGTGAATTATTTTGGGTTTCTCGTGATAACTTGGTTGACCAAATGAGTGGGATTGCTTTAATTCCGCCACTTGTAAAAAATATTTTCAACAAGGCTTACAATGCAAATTCTGATAGTATTAGAAAAAATATCTGTAATACAGAAATTTCAGGAATGTCATCCGAAGGTATAAAAGATATTCTCACTCTATTAGATGCAAAATTACTAACATTAGCGACTGATAAAAATGCATATGGGGTTTACTACTATTGTATATTGAACAACATAACAGGAGCATATGACAGTTTTCTTGAAATACTTTCCAGAATAGATACAAGTAAAATACCTTTTTCATTAGGAAGTAAATTCAAAGATATCCTAGAAAAATATGGAAATGACCAAAAATTAGTGAAACTTATCGAACGGAATGACCGATTGATGAATTCAATTAGGAGTTAAATATGGGAACATCGCACAGACATAAATTAGGGGTTGTTGGACAGCCAAATTGGGGAAGTGTATCTTCCTCAATAACAGGACTTGCCAATGGAGTTGCCGAATCGGATATGCTTGACAATAATCCACCATCAAATATGACTTCTCAACAAAAGTCAAAAAGGCAAAGCATAATCGGTATGCGAATTAATAAAAACTATCATCACGCTGTTAGAAATTTACTTCGGGCATCAGGAGGAAGAACGAAAGTTAGCAATGGTCAATCTCGTGCATTTGGACATGCTGGTGTTGTTGTTGCAGGCGGGATAGTTGGTACATTTCAGGAAATTGCAAGTAACGGATTAATACCATGGCTTCAACGAAATGGGGTTTCTTCTTTGGAAGGGATGTCATGTCGTGATGTGCTTAATGTCATTAGGAAATACATAGATAATGGCGTAACGGGACTAGATGATACAGCTGCAAAAGAAGCGTTAGAACATGTAATGGATCTTCTGGAGAGCCGTATGGGAGATGACCCTTCAAGCTTTGAGGAAATTATGAATAACCTTGTTGGTTCAGAAGATATTAAAGATTTACTTGATGAATTCTTTGGAGTTTATATCTACAGTTACCTATCTCAAAGTTTTGCCGAAAAGCTCGAACATGAAAAGGGAACTAAAACCATGTCTGCTACAATGATGGAAATAAAAGAGCAAATTATTGATGACATTAAGACTGGGAAAAATGGTCGTTCGGTAGCTTCTGTGAATTGGAATTCGGAGGATGGCAAGAATTTTATTAAGAGTGAATTTGATAGAATACTTTTTATATTAGCAGGCAATGAAGATTAAAACCACATCATATAAAATTAACACATTATCCAAAAAGGATAGAAGATTGACTATTGGCATAGATATTACATTGCCAAACGGGAATATTAAGAGGACTTCTGCCATTATACAGTTACACCCTTTAGCATACTTTATAGATAAGGCTTCTAATGTTTCTTTTAGTCTTTTGTATCTATCTGCGATAGTTTATGCTATTGATAGAAGCGTTGAACGCGAGCGTTATTCTGTTGATGGGTGGTCACGAGAATTTGACGTAGAAATCTGTATTCCAGAATATGAGTCATTTTTACAACATAGCGAACTTATCAATAAGATGCTATCATTCTTGACCGGAGATTTCTGGAATTGTAGCTTTGTGAGAACAGTATCTATTCCATCCATAAGATATGAACAAAGTAAATGTTTTGATGACATAACAGCAGTGTCTCTATTTTCAGGAGGGTTGGATTCATTAATTGGTGCCATTGACTATATGACCAATAATCCGAGTGGTAAGATTTTCTTAGCATCGCATTATGATAGTTATATGACAGGTCCTAAAAGCGACCAAGAAAAAATAGATTTACGATTTAGAAAGAAATTTGCTGGGAGATACTTACATTTGCCAGCGGTTTTAATAGAACCAGGTATTTCCGAGGAAACGTCTTGTCGTTCTAGGTCATTAATGTTTATAGCGATAGCGCAAATTATAGCTTCTTATGCTCAATGCGATGTAACTATTCCAGAAAATGGTTCCGTTTCATTGAACTTCCCTTTATCTCCTTCTAGAAGAGCATCTTGTAGTACAAGAACAACACACCCTCTCTTCCTCAAACAGCTACAAAAATTGATTCATAGTCTTGGATTGCAGCCATGTCTAATCAATCCCTATGTAAAAATGACTAAGGGAGAAATGGTACAAAGTTGTTCCGATAAAGATTATTTACTACAAATAGTAACAGAGTCAAATTCATGTGGGAAACGTAATATGCATCAACATATGTATGACAATAGACAAGCAACACATTGCGGACACTGCATGCCATGTATGTATAGAAAAGCTTCTCTAATTGGAGAAATAGACAATACAACATATGGCAATCACTTCATTACATTATATAAAAAAAAGGGAGATAGAGTTTCGCAAGATTTCTTCGCAATGCTGGACTTCTTAAAGAAAGAGCTTACCCGAAATGATATAAAACGCGAATTGCACATTGCTGGTATGACCGACTTTTTAGACATAGATGATTATGTTGATTTGGTTGTTAGAACACGAGAAGAGTTGGTAAGAATGCTGAAAGCAGACAGCAATTCTGATATTAATAACTATATGGGCTGGATATGATAATTGATACGCATTGCCATTTTGATATGATGCCAAATCCTGAATGGTACATACAAAATGCGGAAAGGAAAGGTGAAATAATCATCGGAATGACTAATTTGCCAAGTCATTTCGAGATGGGGTGTGTTCATGTTCAAAATTTCCGTCATATAAGATTAGCTTTGGGCTTTCATCCTCAACTGGCTAAAGAATCAATCGATGAATTGGTATCATTTGGCAAACTAGTTAATAAGACATCATATATTGGCGAAATTGGCTTAGATTTTTCTAAAAACTATGTTGATTCAAAAGAAAAGCAGATATATGCTTTTCGAAGCGTGTTGAATTATATAAAAGGCGATAATAAAATAGTGAGTGTCCACTCTAGAAAAGCAGAAAAAGAGGTTTTTGAACTATTACAGGAATATGGAACAAAGAATGTAATATTTCATTGGTACAGTGGTCCTTTAAACCTAATTGATGAAATAATAAATGCCGGTTACTATTTTTCAATCAATGAGGCAATGACAACATCTATTTCTGGCAGAAAAATAATAAGTAAAATTCCCCTAAATCGAATTTTAACAGAAACGGATGCTCCTTTTAATAAACATTCAAATATTCTCAATGCTATTTCAAATATTGGATTGACTGAAGATGTTATTTATTCAAACTTTCTAAATCTAATAAATGCCATAGTGTAACTACTACAATAGATTATTAATAGCTATGAAATCAATACGAATATTTTTATTAAAGGGAAAAGAGAGCATGATTGACCATGTAAAGAGCATTCAAACATTGGGATGTGCATACTGGAAAAAGGCTCGAAACAAAAATCTACAAGTTGGAGATATATGTTATCTTTACCTCATTGGTAAAGGTCATTACCAAATACGCTTTCGACTTGAAGTGGTTGATATTAGTTGTGCTCATGAAGACAATTCTTGTTGGATTACTCCATTCAAAGCAGATAACGACTGTTATAAACTCATTCCAACAGCAGCAATGTATATGGGAGATGAATTATTATTAGATGCCCTTGAAGAAATAGGTATTAATCATCACTCACAATTCAAAGAGCTTAATGAATATCAGGACGATTATTTAAGAAAATATTTCGAATGATTTTATGTGGATAATATTTAACAAAACATTATATGAACGCATTTGAAGAATACCTACATAGTGAAGATTTGGAAAAACGAGAACGGGCCCAATTATGGAGGACATCTATAGGATTACAAGACGTTGACAATCTGCGCGTGTCTAACTTCCTTATCGAAACTGCTCGTAAACATATCGAAGGAGACATTTCAATGGACGAAGTAAGCCGATTGATTGACGAACACTATAAAAAGAAATAGCATTACACAATCGAAGACAGGGTCCTCAATTTTGTGTAAATGAAAAACGGGATTCAGTTATGTTCTCTGGTATCTGAATTCTGTTTTTGCGGTATAAAATAATGAAATTAGTCTCGGCCAAGTATAATAGGAACAGCCTACAACAAAGTCGTTTCTCCCGTTTGTGCATCTTTCAGTATCGCTCGAACAAAGCCTTCTGCATCTAATTTTGAAATATGCTTCTGCTCAACAATTTCATAATCATATTTGACTTCTAATACCTTCACAAGAGAATCACCTTGTATTTTCACATAAGCATTATCAAAACAGAAAATATAAGGAAAATCTTCCGTAGGATAATTTGGAATTTCTTTTTCCAATTTCTCAAGAGAAGTTATTTCTTCACCATCAGAATCTCGCAAAAAGCAATCAAGTGTCTGCAAAGGAATATGTGTCGCATTACTCCACTTGTTGTCATTACTGAAGCTCATCAAGTCAAGTGTTCGCTTATACCTTGAAAAATCCATCCCGTGTTGTAAAGCCCATTCTTCATCAAGTTTATAAAGCGTGTGCCTAATTTCACAATAAGTATTAAACTCAATTTCTCCGATAATGGTTTCTCCACGGTCTGGAGTCCTCAATTCTTTGAGAGATATCCCCCATTCTTTTGCGTATTGTTTTGCGCCAATCTGAAAACCTTTCTTTGTGACAATAATACCATTAACTCCATTCAAATCATCCAACACTCCTTTAAATCCTTGAACAACAGAAAGAGGAACGGACTTATTATAATTCTTACATTCAATAGCAACTTTATGCATATTGCCAGCAATTTCATACTCCCAGTAAACATCAATCTGATGTTTCTGTCCTGATCTCCCAATCAATTTAACATTATGTTGTACAGTTGTTGCCTTCACGACATCCGAATCAACCAATTGTTGATATATTTCTTGGGTAAAACGTTCGTATTCAGTATTTTGGTTCATGAATAATATCTTTTATAATTGAAAGTAATACTAATATTCTTCATCTATATAGCTTTCTATTGGAGTGCATTCTATTTCAACGAGTTCAAACATCGGATTCTGCCTCATATCGAGCTCTGTTCTATCCATTCGCAAGGTTACTTCTATGTTGGAGGAAATTTCAACCTCAGCTGTTTCGTAGTTCTTAAATAGATATTCTTTTTCTTCAGAATCCCAATAACTATTAGACTCATCCATATATTCAACATCCACAGAGGTCGCTATGCCAATTTGGCAAGTTGCCTCAATAAATTCCTCATTTACTTCTGTGAGTCGAACATTTAAATCATCATAGTACAAATCAATATTTTCATTAACACATACATCTTCTATTTCCTGCCACGGGACATAATGATCATAAAGATTTGAATCTGAAAGAAATTCAACAATCCTTTTTCTTATCGCTTTTGAATAATTTTCAACAGCAACTTTTATATATTGATTTAGTATTTCAACATCTCTCTTTTCCTTCTCAGATGTTTCAGCAATTTCAATATTTATTTTATCTAAAAAATCAGCCGCATTGTAAGGTGTGAATACCTTACTTTCATACTCATTCATATCAGCATCTTTAGATAAAATGATTATATGCCGAATATGTTTGTCTTTTGCAAAAGCTTCTAGAGAGGTTAAGACAAATGCATCCGGGAACTCTTTATCTTTTCCTTTTGCACCAAAAGGCTTTTCTTGTTTAAAATATTTCTCAAAAACGCTCTCAACATCTCGGCAATAATCATATCCAATAACATTAACTCTGGATTTTTTGATATGTTCGGATAGCGATTCTTCAATCAAAGCCTCACTATCGATAGAATCAATTATATTGATAGCATCTCTAATTTTTGAAGTATCTCCTAGTAGTTCCGCTTTCCGCTTAAATTCTTTACAAGGTAGTTTCGCGTTTTGTTTATAATGTTTAAGCCACTCTTGCCTAGTAATTTCTGGCATAAGAATATTCAATTTGCCGTTTTCTGCAAGATTAAATAATTTTGAAACCTTGCCTGAAGGCTTAAAAAATCCTTCTTCCTGAAATACAGATGTGTCAATAAATACATAACTCCCAATTGTATTCATTCTATTATTTTGTATTTTCTGATTCAATATATTGTTTTATAATGTATGATGCTTATCAATCCTCCTCATCCCCGTATGAACAAGTCCAATCTTTGGTCTGAAACTCTTTCTCAAAGGCCTCCAACTCCTCATTAAGTCTCTCTTGTAAGGTATCTTCTCCGTCATCACCACTCATCACCCAATCTATACGAGTTGCATATATCTCTGCTATACGAATTTGTTTATATGCCTCTTTCATAGCCTCTACAGTTCCATCTGTCAACTCCAACACATCAGCGTCATCTGGATAGCGATCATAATAACAATGATGGATTGAGTATAATACCGGTATCCGTTCGCCGTCATAAGTGTCAGACATATATCGTTTTGTTGATTGGAATATTATTCCTTCTGCGAAAAAATGCTGGTCAGAATATTTTTGCTCTGCCTTGACGATAGTTTTATCTGTCAGAAGAAAAGATTCTGCTTCTTCATAGCTTGAAAAAGACAAGAACCCCATATAACTATGGTATGAGCCAAAGCTATCTTTCACGTAAATAGTCCAATAATCCTTGTGGATTTTCTCTGGTTTTGGTCGTAAAGCTCTCGCAATATCACGTTCTATCGAAGCCACAATCTCACCAATTGCATATATATTCCTATCAAAATATCCGCCACTCATAATTATATTTTTTGTTCAAAAACTATCTGATTTTCAAATCACAACACATCAACGCCACACCGCTCATCCAATATCCCACTAAATATTTCCATCTCTCTCTTGAAGATTCCCAATCGTACTGCCCACTCTCGCCACCCTTTCACCGCTTCAGTAACCTCGGAAATAATATCTTCAGCCGTTTTGCAGTTAAGCATATAATCTCCACAAGCATCAAGCAAAATATTCAAATCTGCCTTATTAGAAGTTGCCGAAATAAGCAGGTTTTGATATTCATTCTGAGTTGGATTCATGTCGTATGCAGGAGAAAGCGTCCAACCTTTTGCAGTCAAAAGGAAACCATGATTGCGGAAATGGTCATCGCTGTTACCAATGCAGATATTGAAAGCCACACGGCGATAGAGTTCCTGCAAATTACGATCTACATCCGTACAGTTCTGAATGATAAAATCAACTATATCCAGATAGCCATGCCCTGTAGTCGCATTATCTCCGTCATTCAGTCCCAACAAAGTCATTGCGGAAGCAAAATGAATCCGTTGTCCGTCTTTGGTTCTGTCAAAACGCTCTGAAAGCAATGTATGATATTTTTCGCCTGTGGCAATAACTTTTGTTTTCGCTGCATTTATACCGGCTTTTGCTGCAAGCAAATGGCTGAAATGTTCCCAAAGTCCAGCATCGTAATCATCCTTACGAGAAGGAAACTTGGCGACATAAAGTGTTTTATTCGTGTCTATCGCACTGGCTTTCGGTCTTGCTCCACCCAATGAAGAACCCGGTTGCACAAGTTGTGCAATCCACTTTCGATCAGGCAGCACGTTATCTTCTTCACTTCTCTCAATCTCCGCACTGGCTGCAATCAATTCCCGAATATCCGTCAAAGGCGGAATTTTCAACGATTCACTCACATTTATAAACTCTCCATCAGAGTCTTCCTTAAAACGGAAAGCACCCATTCGGGAGAAGTCATCAATGCCGGTCAAAAAGTCGAATGAAGACAATCTTCGTACAGGTCGCTTTTCTTCCATTGCTGCAAGCTGCTCACGTCGTAACAACAGAGTTCGTCCCCAACGGTCTGGCAATGCATCCGAAAAACATCCGAATATATCCTTCCCCGGCTGCGTATATTGTTGTCCCGGATAATTATTCAAATCATCACTCAAAAACAAATCTCCATGCTTTTTCAACCAATCATCGCTGAATATAAAGCAATAGCTGTCAGAGCCACGAAGTGATTCGTAGCCCAATTCGCCAATGAGTTCTATCTCCTTCAGCCAGTCAAAATCGGCATATACATACAGTTTCTTCATCCCTATTCCTTTTTAGATGCACGTTCCCTTGTCTTCAAACTCAAATCCTGCAAAGCTTTCCCCAATTTATCTTCTTTGGCCAGCCACAGAATATCATCGTCAAGCTGCAAGGCATACAGCACACGCAAATAAATGCCGATTGCCACAGTCGGTGCACCTTTCTCAATTCGAGATACGGTTAGCGGAGAACAGGTTGCACGTTCCGCCACCTGAGCAACACTCAAATTACGACGTAGGCGAGCCAATTTAATCTGCTCCCCCACTATTTGCATTTTCTGCTCCAATTTTCGGGGCAGCTTAGTACCCATTGTATTTTTTGCCATAATCAACCTTTCATATAATATGCAAAGGTAATGCTTTTTATTTATTTAATGATGTATTACACATAGAAAATACACATCACTGCATAATTAACCATGCATATAATCCATTTTGAGCAGAAAATCCCAAAACCAAGTGCTATTATATTGTTTGTTGTCGCTATATATACCTATTAACGAACAAAATAGTGTTTGTTATACAGATGCAATCTGTCCCTCATTCACACGCATCATGTCAAAGAACTATTTTGCCAACTCCAAAAGGAGTAACCACATTTCCAACTTGACTTTAATGACTGCTATATACCAAGTAGAGCATTTCCCATGGGTTGGGTTCAAACCACCCCATGGGAATAAGGTTATTTTGACAAAAGATATGGCTTACATACTTATTCGCAGCGTGAGCATCGGAGAACGAATATACATCTTCCATAACAGTTACATTTTAAACTGTTATAAGTGAAAGACACCTATAACGGTTTTATTTTCAACCATTGTTTCATAGGATTTGATAAAACTATTTTGCCAACCAAAAGAAAAAACGACTTTACTTTATCCTCGTATCCATATATACGTCCATTAAAGCAAAGTCAAAAAGAGGGAGAAAGAAAAATATTCGGCAAGCGAACGATTTTTTCTTTTGGTCAGCACCGTTATAATACACTACATCATCTTCAACCTTGGAGAAACAATCAGCTGAAGAACCACGAACATCGCCACTGACAAAATGCGATGCAATATATTCCATACTTTCCACAAATACACCTCAAATCAGCCCTTCAAAAATGATTTTGCACAAAGTTTTTCACTTGCTTTCATAATCCGAAAAAATGCACTAATTTTGTACTCGTTCAGCGAAGAAAAAGAAGTGCAAAACGGACTTTTCTACCATTTTATTTATAAAACATTGGTAGTCAACTGGTCTAATATGCTGCATCGGCAAGTAAGTAACTTATAATAAATTATCAATTAAAAAAAACAAGAATTCCCAACATTACGCACTGAATAACAAAATACCATTTCACGCTTATAGAAAGAGCGAGGAATGGTATTTTAATCTATTGGCTCATTCTTTGATAATGCACCAAGTTTCTCTTTTAGACTCCTTACGGTCATACTCTTCCCCTCTACCACATCCAACAGCCACATGGAATTCCTTCCTTAGAAATATTTATCCGCAAGTAATTCTTTATACATCCGAAGATTGTCCATATCGAAATTAAAACAAGAATAGTTTTAATCCGTAGCCCTAAGTTGCCAGAACGCCACGGCCGCTGCAGCCGCCACATTGAGCGAATCGACCCCATGCGCCATCGGGATACGGACTACATAGTCAGCCGCGGCAATCGTATCGGGTGGAAGCCCCTCTCCCTCCGTTCCCATCACAATGGCCAGCCGGGGTTCGGACGTCAAGACAGGATCGGCAATGGAGATAGAATCGTCCGTAAGTGCCATGGCGGCGGTGCGGAAGCCGTGGTGGGCCAGATCACTGAGAGTGCCGTCCAGCCACGTCCAGGGAACCAAAAAGACCGAACCCATGGACACCCTAACCGCACGACGGTTCAACGGATCGCAAGAGTTACGCGTCAGCAACACGGCATCCATCCCGAGGGCGGCCGCCGAACGAAAAATGGCACCAATGTTCGTGGTGTCCACCACACCATCGATGACGACGATACGCCGGGCATCCCGACATGTGTCTTCCACCGTGCGAGGCGCAGGGCGACGCATGGCGCACAACACTCCGCGCGTCAGGACATAGCCCGTCAGCGTGGCGAGTAACTCCCGTCCGCCCGTATAGACGGGCACGTCGCCGCAACGACTGATGATGTCTGCGGCATCACCGGTGATGTGTTTTTGCTCGCACAAGAGGGCCAGAGGTTCATATCCGGCATCCAATGCTACACGGATCACCTTCGGGCTTTCGGCTATGAACAGGCCTTTATCGGGCTCGATGCGGTTGCGCAACTGGGCCTCGGTGAGGGTGGAGAACACCTCGATTCCGGGGTGCGACAAGGAGGATATTTCAATAATGGGCATAAGGCTGTATTCTTTTTAATAAGGGTATGGATAAAGTAATTAGAGTTTAGTGATAAGTGATTAGCACCATTCGGTATACAGTTCCCGCATCATTTGTTATGTCTCCGGTACAAAGAATCCTCTGAAATCATATACCGAATGGTGCTAATCACTTATCACTAAACCCTAATCACTCTTATTCCTTTCTTTTCTCTTTCAGACACCGCAACTTTCATCACCCCGTCCAGTTTATTTTCAAAAATCCGGTAAGCCTCCTCAATCTCATTCAACGGGAAACGGTGTGTGATAAGCGGCGTGGTGTCTATCTTGCCTTCTTCGATCAGACGGAGTATCTCAGCGCAATCGCACCCGTCCACGCCACCAGTCTTGAAGGTCAGGTTTTTTCCGTACATATCGGGCAGGGGAAGCACCTGGGGGCGGTCATAGAGGGCCACCACGGTGACGATGGCATTGGGGCGTGCACACTCCCACGCCAGACGGAAGGTGTCGTCGGTTCCTGCCACCTCGAGCACGACGTCGGCTCCGCCATGATCGCTACTCCGCAACACAATCTCCCGGCAATCCTCCGGCTTCACCACCTGTACGTCCGGATAATGTTCACGCACAAGGCGTATTCTTTCAGGAAATTTCTCGCAAACAATGATGCGACGGGGGTGCTTGAGCATCACGCAAAGCAGGGTGCAGATTCCGGTAGGGCCGGCGCCGATGATGAGCACCGTATCCTTTTCGGTAATCTCCGATATGCGGGCCGCCCAAAAGCCCGTGGCAAGCACGTCGCCCACAAAGAGCGCTTGTTCGTCGCTCACCGCATCCGGAATGCGGTTCAGTCCCTGGTCGGCATAAGGTACGCGGACGTACTCGGCCTGACCTCCGTCGATGCGGCAACCCAGTGCCCAACCACCATTGGCATCGGTGCAATTGTTCACATATCCGTGTCGGCAAAAGAAGCATTCGCCACAAAAGGTTTCTACGTTCACCGTAACCCTGTCGCCGGGCCTGATGGAAGTGACATCCGCGCCCACTTGCTCCACGATGCCTACCATTTCGTGCCCCACCGTGGTTCCGGGCAAGGCACGCGGCACGCTACCGTGCTTGATGTGCAAATCGCTGGTGCAGATGCTGCCGAGCGTCACGCGGACAATGGCGTCGCAGGGGTCTTTCAACCCGGGTTTCGGTTTTTCTATAAGTTCAAATTTTCCGTGTTCAATATAAGTATATGCAAGCATTGTTTTTCTCTTTTTTAATACTTCTCTTTCCGTTCAAACTCTCCCTCCTCCGTATAGTACTTCCATGTGCCTTTGGGTATGTTATTTCCGTATTTTCCGCGGAGTTTCAGTTTGCCGTTCTCATAATATTCGCGATAGCGTCCGTGGCGTTTTCCCTCTTTCACTTCCGCTTCACTCTTCAACGCTCCTTCGGGATAAAACTCCCGCAAGACGTTGCCCTCAAATTTCTCAACATAGAAGCGTTGCAACTCACTCATTTGCTCCTTCTCCGTTTCGGCATCTTCGTTCATTACTTCGTCGGCTTCATCGTCCACTACCACCGCTACGGCCGCTTCTTCCGGTTGATAAGGTTTATAGTCCATCACGCATTGCAACGAGGCGGACTGGCCGTCTCCCGTAATCTGCATGGTCCAATAGGGAAATGAGTAGACAATCTCCTTGTCCGATTGTATCTCTCCCCACGTAACGGCATTCATCATAGGCTTCAACTGGTAATAAAACTTATGCACATCCGTATATAAGAAAACGGTAGAGCTCGAATTCAGGTACGAGAAGGCATTTTTAAAGCCCGGATTATCCTTCAACAGGTTCTTCTGATCGTAATCTTCTACAAATGAGAGCAGAGACGAGGCTTTGTTGCTAAACACCACATAATCATCCACGTACGTGTAATAGGGTTTTTCGAACTTGTCGAACAGCCCTCCGAAGAACAAACGGAAGAAGCCTTTCATTTCCACATAGTTGATTTCAAATCCCTTATAATCAACCGTCTTTATCCGGAGCGGGGTGCGTCGCCTGATCTTCTTTTCTATAAACTCCATATTCTTACGGGCGTCCTTGATGCTTTTGGCGCCAATGGCCAGAATCAGTTCCGGATCGTGCCCCAACAGCCCCGGCTCGGATTGGGTGATGGCAAATTCTCCCGACATCCAGCTCAGGAAGTTTTCTTCCAGAGAGATGTCGAACAGGCTTTCAATCTTCTTCCGGGAACTCCTATAAGATTCGCACCATTGCGGGTCGTGGACTGCGAGTGCATTCTCCAGTTCCTTTACAAATGTCACCGGATTGCTAAAACCGATATTGGTATAGAGCGCCGTCCGTCCGGACAGGATTTCGTGGGCTTTCATCCGGTGCTTACCCGAGTTCAGCAAGGCCATGATGTACGGATCGGCGGTATCTTTCCGCAAGGTATATCCTTTCACCTCCATCCGTTTGTGGTCGGTATTGAAATAGAGTCCGGCAAAATCCATGGAATTGCTGAACATATCGATGTACTCGTTCCCGGTTCCCAGATAAATATTCAGGAATTGAGGCAGGCGTGCATAATTGATAAAAACGCGGACAAGTCCTTTGCCGGACACCAGTTTTTCGGCTTCGATAAAAGAATGATCGAGACCGATTTTGGGCTTGTTGCGTGAATCAATGGCCGATTCTACAAGTTTGGAGGTATAGGAACCTACAAAATGGTTGTCCACGAAGGCGCAATAAAAAATATCGCGTGTATCCGGATCGCGCATTTCGAGGATGTTAATCCCGTTGTGTATCCGGTTGGTTACGGAACTGCCCGCCATGGTGAGCACCGTTTCAAGCTGATCCTTCAACAAGTCCATCTTGGAGGCCTTTTGCATGTCCAGCACAATCAGGAAATCCCAATCGCGGGCACGGACTTTATGGATCGAGATGAGCATATCCCGTTTGCCCACAAGCGATAACAACATTTTATTGCTTCGGACCACGGTGTCGAGCGTTTCCACATTCCGGGTGACGTCCTCAAAGGCTTTCGCCCGCTTCAGGCATTGCCAGGTTGCGCTTCCGCTGAACTTTGCCCAATCGTCGACGGGCGCCGAGGACTGGATGATAAATGCCGCATCTTCGGGCACCAGGTAGATTTGCTGAATGTTGCGGTCAGGCGAAACAAACAGGTGAACGATGGAGTACAAAAAATATACAACCAAGGCTAAACCGGCAATCGCAAGTGTTCTTTTTACGAGGGTCCGGGTATTGTTCTTCTTAGCGGATTCAACGGGTGATTCTTGTGGCCCGTTGTCCAATTCATTTTCGATCATCCCTTTTTCAGTATGCTATTGACTACACGCACCGAAGACACCAGCTTGGCCGTGGAAGTAAACACATCCACATTCCACACATGCGAGGAGCGGCCTTTATGCACGATGGTCGCAACAGCCCTTACGGTGTCTCCCTCGTGAGCCGAGGAAATATGATTTCCGCTGACTTGCATGCCGACCACTATTTCGTCCGGCTTGCAAAGTATCATGGAACCCAGTCCGGCCACGGTTTCGGCCAATGCCAGGCTGGCACCTCCGTGCAGGATGCCGAAAGGTTGGCGGGTACGTTCGTCCACGGGCATAGTGGCCTCTACCCTATCTTCGGAGGCATAAGTGTATTGTATGCCCAGATTTCCCATCAATGCATGGCGGGCACGCTGGTTGAGTTGCTCCAGAGGCACGTCGGCGGGGCGGATTTCGGCAAGTATCGCCTTCTCCACGGCTTCGGCCACGCCGTCTTCATCGTTGGAGGCGGTGATGCGGTCGGCACAGACCTTCACCGAGTCTTGGGCGTTTCCCATGGCGATGCCCAGTCCGGCGGATTGTATCATGGAGACATCGCAAACTCCGTCGCCAATGGCGATGACTTCTTCGGAGTTGATGCCTAACTTCTCAAGCAAGGCGCCCAGCGTATTAGATTTATCAATGGAACAGGGCACCACTTCCAGAAAATAGGGTTCCGAACGAAATACATCCAGCGCTCCGTTCAACCTCCGGCGCCAGTGGTCTTCCAGTCCCACGAGAGCTTCTTCGTCATCGCTTACCAGCATGCACTTGCAAGGGGCAAAGTCCACCGCTATCGAGAATTCGGTTTCGGCAATTATCTTCAGGCCATTCAGCTCGGCTTCGCGGCGTATGTGCTCGTTTTCGGGCGAGTCGGTGATGATGGTATCCTCGTGATACGTAAAAATGGCGAACCCGTTCTTACGGGATTTCTTTTCAAGATAGGGCAGCATTTCGGGGTTTATCCTACGCTCAAAGAGTAGTTCGCCACTTTGCGCATTGATAATTTGCCCGCCATTGTAGGAGAGAATGAAGCCTCCGTAATTGCCCAGTTCCAGAGCCTTGGCAATGGGCATAAGGCCATAGGTGGGCCTGCCGGAAGCTAATACGATGCGTACGCCCATCTGTTGCACTTTCAGCAAGGCGGCCAGTGTACGCTTGCTGATTTTCTTCTCACTATCGAGCAGAGTTCCGTCTACATCAAGAACTAATAGTTTGTATTTCATGACTTACCGGTTTTTTAGGTTTATGAAAACAAAGGTAGAGTTATTCAGGCGAAAACACAATTAAGTAACGAGTTTTTTCTTACGCATTTTCATTCGTTATTTACACATAGTTCTTTTGCTCATCAATACAACAAGCACAGTACTGACTCCACAGAATAGCTTTTTTACGATCTTTACTTTACGGAATGGTTCATTAAAATATAGGGAAGTGCCTGAATTCCGACACTCCCCTATCTATTATTTAACTCAGATCTTATATCTCCTCGTCATCACTTCATTGCATTGTTCCCCAGTGCTCCCAGCGCAGCCGAAACAATAGCCATCACTACTTTCAGTATTTTTTTCAAAACAGACTTCTTCATAAATACAATCGTTTAATTTTTAATTCTTCATTTTTTTAATTTCCAAGTTCCTCAGCTTTAGACTTTACCCAAGCGGGTTTTCCACTATTCCTCCATCAGGTGACGACGGGCCACCACCTTCTGTAGGAAGTTCGTCATTGATGCGATCCACGTCTTTGAGGCTAAGTCCTTCGGAGCGGGTGCTTCCGTTAGCTGTAATACGAATTTCCTTGTTGGCACGGAAACAAACGCGCAAGCCAGTGATGTCATTCGCCGTAAACGCCTCTGCTGTATCCGCCCCCTTGCTACGGGCGGCAAGATAAAAAAATCCCAGTCCGTCAATATTTACCGACCGCCCCAAAAGCAACTCTTCTTTCAACTCCGTGCGAAAATCTTTCAGCACAGAGTTCACCACACCTTCACTTACACCGGAAAGTCGGCTGATCTTTTTCGCAATCTGCTTCAGATCCATCGCCACACCATACTTATAGGTGATTACCGGATATACCTTCTTTGCCGATTTCTTATCAAGGGGATTTAATAATCTCCAAACCTTCTTATACAAAATACTCATAGTTCTTTCTTTTTAAATTAAATAAATCATATTCAAAATCTCTTCGCTAACGTTAACGTTGCAAAGATGCGGCAACTTCTATAAAGCTCAAATGAACACTTACTATGACATTTCAAAGCTATACACCTATACAATATAAGCCCTATACGCCTTGTAAGAGCGAATCATCATTTACTCGTATGTACATATCACATACCTACTCAAAAAACAGGAAGAAAACACGGTAGTATATCCGGAGAATTCAATGACCGCCTTTATAAATTTTCTTTTATCTACGTCAAGAACTGATAAATTGTTTTATAAAAGTTTCATACTCAGCCCCGGGGCATATACTCGGGAACACTTCCTTGTTGCAGAAACAAAGTGAAAATCTATTATTACCGTTGGGATGTCCCTCTTAGAGTATTATAAAAAAATAGACATTATGAGAAAGATAGTTAAGATTGAAAACAGTTCTTTTTACAGATAAAGGCACGATGTGCAAAGTCGAATTTATCCGTGTGTTCGCCGTACCTTTGCCTTTCCTGGGAAGTGGCTTTTTGCTATATTTACGGTAGTGGAGACTACGAAGTTTCTGGGGGAGACAGCTTATCCTGAAGTTAAGAAAATACTTTTATTCAAACTCAAATATTATCACCAATCTGAAGCTCAAGCAATTTATACTTAAGATTTAAATATTTTTAGAGTTGCGATATTTTTCTGTAATCTTTACGGGAACTAAGTATTTACACTCAGTTTCCGTACTAACAATTAATTCTCAACTTATACAGAATTAGATTATCCGTTTATAGAATCCGTGAATATTTTATTTCTCAATTTGGCGCGTTTAAGTAAATCTGAGAATTTAATAATTTCAGTGTATAAAGACGCTGCTCCTCTTCCAAAAAGATCCGGAATCCCTTTATGCGGTCTTACAATATAACCCAGACTCTGAGAAAATTGGAAATCGCCATCTGAATCTATTACAGAGTAAATATCAGCGTTCTCCCCAATCAAGTATCCGTAAAAAGAATTAAATTTAAAACTTTCATCAGACAAATTGTGTATTAAGGAAGCATATTGATTGATTTGATGTAGATGTTTTGAAACATCTACACCGGGTGCCTTAAATTCTATTATAATACAACGACCTTCTTCAGGAAACAATAAGACATCAGGTCTACGCATTCCTACGTCAAGAGTTCCCTGATTTCGTAGTTTATAAGCCTCTTCTTCAGATGAAAGATTTTCCTTAAATAATTTCTTGCCGCCGATAATGACATCATTTAATTCCGTTTCAGACAAGCCTTCGAAATGAATATACTCATCATTAAGCATCCATAAATTACTCTCTATTGGAGAAGATGAATGTTTAGGGAAAAGAATATTATGTAAGATTGCTTCAGGTTGACTTTTACTATTACCTTTTTTACCAGATTTTTTCCCTGTTTTCTCCTTTAGTTGTATTTTTAATCGTTCGTTTATGGCTTGTTCCATTAATGATAAAACAAGCGTTCGACGAGCTATGTAATTTGAGAGTTCTTCTTTAACAGAAATTGGTAGGGCTTTATTTAATTCGGATACCTTTTTATTTAACTGACTTTGGAATCGCTTATCATTGGGATCCAAATTAGAAATAGAGTCAACGATGATCTTTATTTTGGTGTCGTTTTCCGCTTTCCTATTTGCAGAATGAGTGTACACCTTACGTAAAATTACAGAATCGCTGTCACTGCTTTTTACGCCTGCGTCTTCCATTGTCTTCCTATTTATGGAAAACATTTTTGCCAGAGCATCCAAATTTTCATCTGCTTTATCCTTAGCTTGGCGGAACGACGGATAACGAGCGATGATTTTATCTTCAGCTTTTGTTTCTATATCATCAATTAGAATCTCTTTCCTACCCATAAAGAGATTCCTATTTTCCAAAAAATGTGAACGAGTGTAAATATCAAGATTACCTCTGACATCAGAGTCCTTTTGAGTTAAATAGTTACTTGATATTAAAAACAAGAAGCAAATGTGGGATTCAATTCGAGGAGCTTCCGTAATCAAAGCAAAATCACAGCCTGGTGTCGCAAAAGATTCTCCTTTACTCGTTAATCGAACTTCATTTTTTGGAAGTATGGATGATGGTAGCTTATAACCGCGAATTTCAAATTTCTCGGTGTCCATACAAACATCTATACTTTTCCCTTTTTCTCCAAGAATTGAGTAATGTATATCAAAAGAGTCTTCATAATCAGGAGTTGGAATATCATCAATAGTAATAGCCGCAGAGCCTTCATTATCGAAGGCTTCATTTACATAATGGTTAATCTGAATCTTATTAAGATGTTCCCTCTCAAGACAAAATTTATTAAGATATCGCTTTAATACGATATCCTTAATCTCAACGCAAGAGAGCTTATTTATTTTTTTTCTATCCTCATCATCTAATACTGAAAAGAAAGCTACTATCGTTTGTATTTCACTATCATATTCCACCTTTGTAGGGGTTGTAGCACAAATAACAGCTTTGTGCTTATCTTCGAATGACAAAGATAATAAAATTCGACGTCTATACTTACACCCATCACTTTCCAAATAGATTGAGTCTATCTGAGTGTATTGAAATGAATGTAAAAACTGAACACGTCCAGTTCCTAAATTATTCTTATTCTTGGTTTTATCAAACAAACGAGAAAAGCGTTCAAAACTTTCATCCGTAAATCCATAACCGTGGTCAACAATCTGAAGTGACGAAAATGAGCATTCTTCGCCAAATAGAGTTTGTGCTTTATTGTGACATAACTCAATCGTTATATCGTAATCATTGCCACAAACAGCCTCCCATGAATTACTAAAAGCTTCAAATAAAGGTTGTAGAAAAGAACTTGATTTTTTGATACGACTCGCCATAAGACCAGGATAGGATATTCCTTGTCTTATAAACTTTCCATTTTTGAGTATTCCTAAATCAAGTTCTTGCATGGTTAGAATTCTATGATTGCAAAATTACGAAATATTTTTTAGTAATATGGATTAATGTATTGAAATCACCTCAAAATTATATTATTCCTTAAATTGGAATAAGCAGAATTACGAATTAAACACCTTAACTCGTCCGAAATCAAAGTTCAAATAAATAAGCAAGACGTTTCTGAGAATAACAGAATGCTATTTCATTAATTAAGGTAGAAAATTTGGTGAGACTGCATTGATGGAGTTGCTTGTGGAACTTGCCCTTATAGCGGTAGTAGACTGTATAGTCTTTGAAAATATTATTCACCACGCTTCAACTTTTTCAAGATTGAGGATTTGCTTACAATTCCGAGACTGCCATTGCAAGAGGGTTCACTGAGAAAGAAAATCATCTTTGTATATTGGGAATAGACAGAAAGTATAAAACTTCTTCAAGAGTTCTCAAAATGATGTATCTGCCTAAACCTCAGTCAGTAGACAACTTTGGCGATAAGAATACTCTGGTTGAACGTAGTATCGTAGAAAACATTAGGATATCTTTTTCAGTCCCCTTGGAGAATTTAAGATTTCCATTGATGGAACATATCTTGCTCTACTGGATAATAGTAAATTTCATCTATTGGCATATTACGAATAGTCGATTAATCAAAGATGAATTACAACTAAATTCCATTGTTTTTCCATTGCGTCCGGATAGGCTGATGTATGGTCTCCTGAACTTGCCTAGCTACTCTTTGAAGTAGAAACCACATTTCCAATGCACATCTTTACCATCATCCGTATTTATGTTTACTTAGATGTTTCTTTAACACAACGTACTGGAAATCCATGTCCTCTACCTGTAGCACTCGTAGGTCCTACTCCTTCATTTATTGCACCTAAATAGTTGGCAAAAGATGAAGAACTATTATATGGAGATGATGACCATACGCAACAATAATAGCCGATATTATAGATTTGCCCATTCCCACCATATCGATAACCAACTGCCGGATAAAAAGCTTGTTCGCCTGATGTGGAAGAAATGAAAAATCGGCGGCCATAAAGCAGTGTATTAAAATAACCTCCACCCTCAACTGTTACATTTATCTTATCCTCAATAGGTGAATTATAGTAGGTAGGAATCGTTGTATTATAATCCAGCATAGGAGGTATCTCACCTGTATTCGTTGTTGTAAAGTTAGTCCAGACATCTTGGGGAGGCATATGCCAGCCCAAAGGACAAGGATCATAAATCGTTTTTTGGGTAAATTTTGTATCGAGTGCCAAACTGTTTGTACCATTTACATCACTACCCCACAAATTATTAGAGGCTTTCCAAGCTGTTGTCGGCGGGAAACCGCCATAAATCCAGTTATATGATGGTATATACTCCGCATTGATGTCAGCCATGTCATATAAAATAAATGTAAGAGGATGAGCAATAGCATAAGCTATGATATTTGCAGTTGCTGTAGAAATCAAACTGTTCATTTTTATATAATTATCTCTTCGTAACGCAGGCTCATCAAGATGATTCCCATCTTTATCATAAATACTAATCTCACCCCTCTTATTTTTTCCTGAAGGAAACGGATCTTTCCTTCCAAACTGGTAAAATAGCCCCAAAGCTTTTTCTTCTGTATCTGAATTATAAAGTATTTCAGCTTCAGCGCCTACATTGCGATCCATCATAATCAAATTACGGGAAACTAAGCCATTGTAATAGGACGACACATCCATTATCCTAGGATTCGTCTTATATGTCTGCATAGGTATCTCTGCCAAACTAAAATGAGTTTTCCAAATATGCCAGCTCCACAGCACATTACCACTTCCGTCTTTTACCGCAATCACTGCATTCCCTTCAGCTTTCGGGCCAGTTTTGAAATAAACATATCCATCTTTCAGAATCACACCTTGTATTATTTGCCCATGACCATTGGTTTCCCAAACGAGTTCTGCACTTGTAGGACTGATAGCAGCATTAGCAGCCAAAGCACTTCCGGTCGGAGAAATCAATGCAGCAGTGGCAGCCCCATTTCCTCTCACTGTAGCTTTAAACTTATACCACGTATTTACCTTCTTGGCAAGATAACAATTTGCCGTACCTGCACTACTCAAATCTTCTGTTCCCGTAAAATCTACAACAACCCTTGTATCTGTTGCCGCAACATCATTCAGAGTAATGTTATACGTATAATTGCCATTCCGCTTGATATTGAAATCACTTGTATTATTTTCTCCAAGATACACTGTCCACTTTGCAGTAACAGTGCCTATTGTGCCGTTAATTTCTACATATGTAGCATGTGCAGGCGCATTTGCAGTCGTTTTATCCTTTTGGGCAGAAATCGTTTTGGTTCCTCTACGGTTTTCAAACATATAGAATATTGTACCGGCAGTGGTTGTACTACTTAGACTTATACCGCCACTGTTCAACCAAGTAGTATTTGTCGCATCTGCTGTACCGGATACATAGTAAGAGCTTTTAGGAAGATTATAAATTTTCAAATTAGTAATGTTAATCCCACTATTTTCTTTCACTTTAATCTTTAACTCAACTTTTGCGACCATACGAGTTAATACCAGTGTTCCCGACAATGTGTTTGCCCCCACCTTGATATTCACACTTTTCATGCTTCCCGTCATTGGCAGATTGGTGCCTTTATTCAAGTCATCCCAATTGGTCAGGCTGTATACCATACTTTTCAGATAAGACTCCTTATGCATGGTATATCCCTTAAACAAGTCAGCTTTACCCGTATTGGCAACGGCATATATGGTACATCCGGTAGCACTGCGCGTATTAATGGTAACCGTAGAACTACCCGTCTGGTATTTCTGTCCGATCAGCTCACCCGCACTGTTATAGACCAAAATGTGCAGATCACTGATCACACTCTCATTGACTGTCCGGGTAACGAAATTCGCCTGTTCTTCCCCCTGCACTTCCAGCCGAATGGTAGCGGGTAACCCTTCCTTCATGTCCACAGCCTCCATACCCTCTTCTTCCGGTTGGCAAGAACTGCACACAGCCGCCATTGCTAACAGTGTGCCCAGCATGAACAGCACGAAAAGTACCTTCCAACAAAACGGTATGGGTTCTTCCGTTTTCGGGTATACCTTGTATTCAAATAACCTATTCATACATTTCTTACTTACATTTCTACATCCTGACCGACCGTTCCCCAGGGAACCACACTCACAAAAACCTTAACCTGCGCATAACGAAAGTCTATATCGATGTTGGTCTGCTGCCCCACAGGGGCATACAAAGGACGAAGTTCATTATCTTTAGTGATAGTAAATAATTTCTCATCTTTCCGGTAGACGTCTATTTCCAACGTTTTTCCCTCCCCGGTAGGGAATATATGAAAAAGCGGTACATAGACATCTCCCTTGGCATCGGTAACGGAAGCCGGTTCGTATCCGGCCCCGTCCCCCGAAGCCTCACCCATAAAATCCATTTCCGTACCGATACAGTGTACGATGAAACGATATGCTTCACCGTTATAAGGATAACGTTCGGCAAGATAACGCGTGCGTATACTGAGGCCCGCCACCATACGTTCCATTACGAGCGTAATATCCGTTCCTTCCACACCCCGCGTGCTTATCTCCCCTATTTCTCTGCGACAATAGAACAGGTCTGTTAGCGGAATGTGCGTACCGTGGGTATATTGCCGAAGCTGGAGTTTCGCATCTTTCAGGGATGTTCCCGGTGCTATCTCCGTAGTAATCAGAGTATCTTCTTTCAGATTACCCCAAGCTACGAGCGTGAGCCGTTCGTCCTTGTCCTCTCCAAATGAAAAGTCCGAGAAGCCCTCAGAGGAAATCATTCTGACGAAACCTTGTTCATTAAAAAGATAGATATCCGATTTCTGCAAAACTCCATTTCCGGTAAGGTCGTTCCCGTCCGCATCCACCGCACGAACATGCAGTTCATACCGGGCACAACCTTCCATATCCTCACGCACGCACGAAACGAAACAGAGAAGAAAAAGAATTAGCAAAAAGATGGGGAATGTTCCGAAAACTCGCATAGGCTGGTACGGATTGGTTTATAATGTCATATCTGTCTCATAGAAAATATCACTCAAAAGTCACATTCTGATTGATGGTAAGCGCCCAATCAGCAACAGTAACCGTCAGTTTCAAAGTAGCAGGGTCTATTTCCTTACTATCATCATCCACCCCCTCTCCCTTGATAAGGGCGGTAAGCACGTATCGGGTATTAGCTGCTATGCTGCCTTTGTCTGTGCCCTCTCCTCCTGTAATAGTGGTGTTCGCCTGTTTCTTATTAATAGTGACGGGATAATACCGGGTCACGGGAGCACTGGTTGAACCGGTTCCATCTGCATCAAATGTTCCTTTAATTATAAGTTTGGTCGGTGTAGCCGAAGCATTCGGAAATGCATAGAAGTAGTACGGAGTAGTGAGTTCCGTATTGGCTGTATGGGAGGACACCGCTTCATACAGGTATTTATTGGCCTTGTCACTTCCACTGATAGGAACACTGCCAGTCTTTTCAGCATTGACGGAACTATTCGCATTCTTCAGATAGATACCGGTCACGTTGAACGTGGCATCCTTGAATTGTCCCGCCTTGTCGAAAGCGATCTTAATGCTGCTGATGGATGTCCTCGCCACAAGACGGGTCAGTGCCGCAGTAGCCGTGGTTTCTGTACCCGCTGTGAGATTCTGTTTGTTCACAATTCCCAACATCGGGAGGTTGCTGGGCTTTTGCACATCCGTTGCATCACCTGATCCAGCAGCCTTGGTTGTTTCCGAAAGAAGCATCAGCTTGGCTTTGAACCCGGCAAGGTTGGTTACTCCCGCAAAAAGCGCTGGGGAAGCATTGGCTACCACATAGATTGTTTGCTCGTCGCCGGGTTCGCAAAGTATCGAAATCGTCTTTCCACTACCAGTCTCTGCATCTTTGATATCCTTGCCTGTGAATTCCCGCAAGGCATTGACAGGATTACCCGTTGCTCCGGTGAATACAGCCACCGTCAGGCGGTTGATCTGGGATTCATCGGTGGTGGGTAGAGTCCCCGTAGCACGGCTGTCCGCTGGTGCTCCCACTAATGTAAGTTCAAGTTTTGCAGTCTTTTCTTTCGGCTGCATTCCATTCTCGTTTTCATCACTGCTGCATGCAGACAGCGAAAGGGTTGTTGTTGCCAGCGCAGCCCACAAATAATTACTCGTTTTCATATATTATACCGTTTATGGTTATTATTTATTGCTTAATCTTTAATTTTCAATTTTTCTAATGCCTTAATCGCCTGTTCCACTCCGGCGGCGGCCGCCATCGTGAGGTACACCTCCGCCTTATCCCGGTTACCTTCAAGCAGACAGAGAATCCCCATGTCATTATAGGCTATCGGAAGGGTGGCAAAAGGTTCCAGATACCCACGTGCCTTAGACAGTTCCTTTTTGCTCAAAGCCACTGCCGCCGCATTGATGTTGGCTTCCGGACTCTCCGGGAAAAGTCTTGCAGCAAGGTCCAGTATATCATTATATTCAGTAGAACCCACCGGATAGCTACCTGCCACAGCAAAGAATTCATTCAGATGAAGGGCGCGCTGTTTTCCACTTCGCAGCAACTGAAGACTTTCAGTAGCGCCCAGAGGCTTGCGGGTGTATTCTATCCGATAGTCCACACGCATTACTTCAGGAAATATCTTCTCCATAAGATATTTGTAAGGCTTTCCGTCTGCAAACGACATCAACATACGTTCGCGACCTTTAACAATCTCTATATTATTAATAAGATCGAGGGTAGCCTCTTTCAGTAGCATATCACTTTTTCTCACCAGGCTAGTGATGGAGTCCCAATCTTCAGAAATCCAACTCACATCCAGCAAGGCTCTTCCCGCCAGGCGGTTTTCACGTAAATACTCCTTTAACTTAAGAGCACGTATCAGGGCATTTGTCTCGTTTTTCTTCAGGTTTCCCACAGGGACACCGTAACCGGTTACACTGATTTTCGCCAATTCTGTACCCATCTCCTGACGTACATCATGCAAGGCGTCGCGAAGACGGCAGTAAATCTCGAAGTTCTGCTTTTCCTCGGAGAGTTCGCCAAGCTGCTTCCCGTCTTTCTGTCCTTCCTTCCGTTTGAAGTATGGGATAGATCCCGTTATGCAATGCAACGTGTCCTTGTCCGGTGCAGGCTGAATAAAGTTCACCAATGAAAGAAAATCGGTATCGATATCCGCATCCAACCGGGATACCTGCATCTTCGGCAGGCGGATTCCATCCGCTATCTTATCTTCATAAACATCCCCTTTCTTACCATGACAGGCACATTCCTGTGAACGCAACAAGAGTATAGCCCTCTCCATCCACTGCTCATAGGGCACCGACACTTTATAGGTAAACGCGCGGGAGGCCGCATGATCGTTGCGTATCACCACTGCCGGAATTGGCGAAATGCGTACCTTAGCATCATTGCGTTTACCAGCCGCCAAAGCCTGTGTCCGCTGATATACTTTTTGTTTCTCCGTCCCGTTGATGAGTACGGCAGGAAGCTCCTGCTCGTATTCACCGTTTTTAAGTACGGGGGTCACGGTCAGCGACTCATCCGAAGGCATTTTCAGTCCTTCGAAGTCAACAGACAATTCCACATTCAGGTGCCCATTCGTCAGCGAAAAATGTTGTCCGGTAACAAATAGTTCTCCCCGGTAAAACTCCTGCCCAAGACAGAGACAGCACGTAGCGAACAGGAGTGTCAATGTCAAAGGAATACGGATTAAGTTTTTCATGCTCTATGTTTAATTACAAATTACTAAATTATAAACAACTCTCAATTTATCAGATATACCAGTGATACCGCAACCCGGGTTGGCGCAATGAAGTTTTTATGTTCGCCGCCAGTCTGTTCACCGCAATGCAAACAACGGTAGCGTTCATATCCGGTATGCAGAAATCCTACGCCGACGCTTGTCTCGATACTCCACCGGGGGGCGAGAATAAAGTGGTAGCCGTATGATACTCCCAGCCCCATGAAGTCCCCTTCATATCTTGAAGAACGTACTCCTTTAAAGAGCCCCAGAGGGAGTTTCATACCTCCCACATTATATACTCCGTACAACAAATGCGCACCGAAGAAGTGCCCGCCAAAGGGCTGGCACATCCAGTAGCGCAGTTCAGGCTGCACAAACCAATGTTTCCAACGCTTGTCTCCGCCTGCCGGAAAAGGATTGTAATGAAAACCAGCTTCTAATGTGAGCCGATTGGAAAGCTTCACTTCCACCCCGAAATTGGGCGAAGAAAGTGCTCCCGTCAGCAGATCACTCTTCACTGCAAGAATCTGAGAATGCAAGTCTGCAAGACAGAACAGCAGCATAATCAGGAACAATATGAAAGTATTTCTTTTCAAAAGGTTTCGCGGATTACGTTTACAACTCAAACAGCTTTATCTCTTTCAGATATTCCCTTGTGATATAGTTCACTATACCGAGTTTCTGCGCAGCTTTCCCATATCGCATGTGAAATTCTTCAGTAGTGGGGTGATTGCAATCCAGATGCTCACCAGTAGCTTCGAGGATATCGAGAAGGGAAACATCAGAAGAGTCACGTGCAGGGCTGTACACCTGTATATCACGGGAATCTACCTTATCAGACAGTTTTATGAGTCCGGCACTTAAAAGTTTTGAAAGCAGGATATCCATATCTTGCTCTGTAAGCTGGCAAGCATCCGCACGGATTATGTCTCCTCCCGCATAGATGTCGTTAAGTACTGCGATGGCAGCTTGTGTTTTGGATGTTATCATGATAATTGTTCTGTTTTATCCATTATATACACTGGCATTACCTTGTAGGTAACGGATATACACATATATAGCAAGACACAAGACTCATACAAGCCCGATATATACAAATATTTATATGTACATACGTTTCACGGTGTACAATAATCCTTTTCCCGTCTTCAGCTTCCAGAAACGGGTAAGGGAAGTAGTATACAAATTTGCACGATGCAGGAGAAAATAATCATTCGCCAGACCTGTACACAGGAAGAGAAACTTGTAAAATCTGTAGTATTTGTTTTCTAATATAAATCACCAGTTGATAAATGCATGTAAACAAGCAAATAAAATATCTTTCTCTTGGGATTTAGAAATATATTATCTACTTTTGCGCCATAACAACATCTATGTTACCTACAAGGTAATTTATCCATATTAAACTATAAATCAAGCATTTAATCTTCAAATACCATATTAGACTAGCTCTCAAATATGTAATTCATTATAACCTTATTCGCCCGATCCATCCGACTATTTCCAAACCCCTTCATGTACCCCTCGGTAGTAGTTACGGAAGCGTGTCCCAGCCCTTCGGAAATGATTTCAATGGGAACGTGACAGTACTTGCCCGCAGTGGCCCATGTATGTCGGGCCGTGTACGATGTCACTTTACCCGGTACTTTCCTCCACAGAGCAAGCGCACGCAGTTTACTGTTAAGCAAGCGTAAAATCCGCAAGTAATCCCTGTAAGCAGCCATTCCTTCCAGACTTCCATCCAGAAAACAAAGTAAATAAGGCGAAGTGTCGTCCCGGTTCCGGTAGCGCTCCAACAACTGCATAGCTCGACTATCCACACGCGCAGAAAGCGGCATCCCCGTCTTTCTGCGGCGCAAGGTCAGATAGCCATCCTTCAAATCGGACTTCCGAAGATGGGCAAGATCAACAAAAGGCATCCCATGAAAGCGAAACATAAGCTCCAAGCATGCACGTGCCCACTCCATACCAGGAGAGATAATATCCAAATCCTTTTCTGCCAGTAATTGCCGCATATCATCCCGTTCCAATACCCGCCGATGGTCTGCCTTGCGACCTGTGAACACTTCCCTGAACAAATGAGGAACGAAAGGCACCAGTTTACGCACTACCGCCCGGTTATAAACTGCCCGAAGCATACGCATATAGGTAGAGATGGTATTCCACTCCAAGCCTTTTTCGCCCTTATGGAGGAGGTAATACTCATACGCCTTCAACCACAGGGGCGTAATGCCGGACAGGAGCAACCCGTCGCCATCAAAGGCCATCACGGACCGCAGCACGCTACCACATACATGGGCGGTACTGTACTGCCCGTTTCTTTCAAGTTCAGTGACCACCGAACTCATAAAATTGTTTAAATAGACTGTCTTCATATTCATTCATTTTTTCGCACGTTATTGCACGCGCATATACTACGTCACAAACAGGCATTAAAGACAAATGTTTCATTACAATACTATCTTTAACCACCGTCTTTAAGTTTTGCCAGAGATGTTAATTTGACAGATATTTGCACCAAAGGTCAGAGGCGGGTGATTTAGTCCCGTAGAAGAGCCATGCGTTCCTCTACGGGCAAAGCACCCTTCCTCGTAGAGAAACGACCTATTGGTCGTAGAGCAACATCGACATACCGTAATCATTTGATTTTCCATCGTTTGCCGGAGTAACACATCTACCTTCTTCCACTGCTCCGAGGAACGCTCCCCGCCACAGGAACACAAACGTATGGAAATATTTTTCACTTCAAAACAATATACAAAATGATTACAGTTACCATTCAGGTAAAGCCCTATCTCGCGGCTTACCTGCAAAGCGCATACGCGCATTGTACCATAGAGGGCGCCATCCGTTTCACAAAAAATCAGAATCTTTACAGTTGCTTACTACAGCTCACCACTCCCCGCCCCAAAGGTGTGTCATGGCGAGATCAGGGAAATATCACCTTTTCCCTACCCTGCCCCAGTGTAGGGAAAGATCCACGAACCTACAATTATTTAGGAGAAGAAGCCGTGAAAATCCTGGAACAGGAAATCAACTATGAAATGAGAATGGATTATTACCGCTTCCTGCGCAGGAACAAGTTTAAGAACGGGATGATGTTTACAAAGGCTACGGAGTTGTATCTGGAAGATCACGGAATGATGGAACTTATACCGGAAGAGACGTTACTGAAGAGCTATTTTTTGTGGGTGAAGAAGGTGGAAAGAAAATAGAATTGTATTTTCTTTATGCAACAGAAAACATCATCACTCATACCACTTATACAATTTCTTTTTCTAACTTTGTGAAATAAAAACATTGAGTATGATAGAACAAATCCTCATAGAAAACTATAAATCCATCCGCAACGCAAAGATTAGACTGAACAGCCTGAACGTGTTGATAGGTTCCAATGGTGTAGGAAGAGGAATAGAAGGAAAGCAACCGAAATAATTATGAATATCTACTTATGAAAGAAAATAATGGAATCATCATCTATCAAGATGAAGACGGCGTAACAAAAGTCAATGTACGCTTTTCTAATGAAGATGTTTGGTTGACTCAAAATCAGTTAGCCGAAATTTATGATACTACGCAGGAGAATATCTCTATGCATATCAAAAACATCTACGAGGATAAAGAATTGGATGAAAATCGAACTTATAAGAAATTCTTATTAGTTCGTCAAGAAGGTGCACGGCAAGTAAAACGTAACATCGACCATTACAACCTCGATGTAATCATAGCTTTGGGCTACCGAGTACAAAGCCAGATAGCTACTCGTTTCCGCAGATGGGCTACTGAACGTCTGCACGAATACATTCAGAAAGGTTTTACGATGGATGATGATCGTTTGAAACAAGGTGGAAACCGCTATTTCCGTGAATTACTTCAACGTATACGTGACATTCGGGCATCAGAAAGAAACTTTTATCAACAAGTAACAGATATTTATGCTACTTCGACAGATTATGATCCAAGGGCAAACCTGACAAAACAATTCTTCGCCACAGTTCAAAACAAATTGCATTATGCCGTACATGAACATACAGCGGCAGAGATTATCTACGAACGAGCAGATAGCGATAAACCTTTGGTTGGCATGACCAACTTTAAAGGTGACTATATCACTCGTGATGATGTAAAGATAGCCAAAAACTATTTGACAGAAGGTGAACTGAAACGGCTAAACTTGCTCGTTTCACAATTCTTGGATTTCGCAGAATTCCAGGCATTGGAACAACGTCCAATGAGAATGCAAGATTGGATTCAAGCATTAGACCGACAGATTATCAATCTACAACGGAAACTTTTGGAAGGAAAAGGTTCTATCTCTCACAAGCAAGCAATAGAGAAAGCAGAACATGAATTTGCTATTTATCGCAAACGCGAGATGGAACAGTTGGAAAGCGACTTTGACAAAATGATCAAAAATCTTCCGAAGCAATGAAACCAAAATCTTTGTAGAAAACCTTGATACTGCGAACGAAATAGTAGTATACGCAAAACTTCTAATTTGATACATTGTTGAACTCAGTAAAATAAATGGATATATGGCCGAAAAATACAACGCATCCAATATTGCATTGGAACAGATACTAAATTTCATTAAGTCCGGAGAAATTGCCATTCCGGAAATACAACGCCCTTTCGTATGGAAACCTAAACAAGTACGCGACTTGATAGATTCGCTTTATACCGGATATCCAACCGGATATCTCATCATTTCGCAAAGCCCTAACATGAAGTTGAAAAATGGAAGTCTTTCGGAAGGAAAAAAGATAATGATAGATGGACAACAGCGAGTAACAGCATTAATGACGGCTATCATGGGTTTGGAAGTTATCAATGCAAATTTTGAGAAAAAAAGAATAAAAATAGCATTCAACCCTTTAGCTAATCCAGAGAATGATGAAGAGTTATTCAAAGTACAAGATAATGCAATTTTAAGAGACAGACGATGGATTGCAGATATCGCGGAAGTGTTTAAACCTACATTTGATTTATGGCAATTCGTGAATGACTATTGCACTGCAAATAGTGAAATAAATGGTAGCGAATTAAACAAAATACTCATGCGGCTCATGGATATTAAGAACCGACAGATAGGAGTCATTACATTAGACAAAGAACTCACTATTGACGAAGTTACTGAAATATTTATCCGCATCAACAGCCAAGGCGCCAAACTAAACCAGGCAGATTTTGCTATGTCAAAAATCGCAGCCAATACAAACTATGGTGGCAATATGCTAAGAAAAGCCATAGATTATTTCTCCCATCTGGCTGTACAACCAGATTGGTATACAGATATGTGTAAAGATACCGAGTTCATGGCTACTCCCTTTGCAGAGAAACTGAAATGGCTGAAGGATGATCGGGAAGAAATATTTGATCCGGATTATAACGACATTCTCCGTATAGCTTTTATGTATAAGTTTGGCCGCGCAAAAATGAGAGATTTGGTAAGTTTATTGGGTGGGCGTGATTTTGAGACCCGCGAATATAAAGAAGAAATAGCAGAAACATCATTCCAGAAACTGACAGAAGGAGTTATGGGATTTATGAATGAATATACATTCCGTAATTTCGTATTAACCATTAAATCTGCCGGATTTGTGACCAACAAACTTATCAATTCGCAAATGACCCTTGATTTTGCCTATACCCTTTATCTTATACTTAATGCTGATCCCAATATTGATAAGGCTAAAATCAAGCATTATGTTGCAAAATGGTATGTAATGACAACTTTAACCAGCAGATATATTACATCACCTGAAACGGTTATGGATGCAGATATACGAAGAATCAAGGAAAGAGGTTTTCTTACATATTTTGAAGAAGTTGAAGCAGCCGATTTATCTGACACCTTTTGGAATGTGGGATTAGTTCAAAATCTGGAAACCTCAGCTATCAATAGCCCGTATTTTAATATTTATTTAGCGGCCCAGATTTATAGTGGTGATAGTGCTTTATTTACTAATGGAAGCAAAATAGGTGACTTGATCACAGTTATTGGAGATGTACATCATATATTTCCAAAAAAATATCTAATTAGAAATGGGTGGACAGAGAAATCCAAATATAATCAAATTGCAAATTACACATATCTTGATACGCAAGTAAATAAAGCAGTTTCCGATGATGCACCTTATATCTATTTCAGCAAAGCACTTGAACAATGTGAAACGAAGCAACTAATATATGGTAATATAACCGATTTAGACATCCTCCATAAGAATATAGAACAGAATTGCATCCCAGCCAATATAATTGAGATGGAACACACTGACTATGATTCCTTTTTGAATGAACGCCGTAGGCTAATGGCTCAAAAGATAAAATCGTACTACTATAGTTTATAAAAGTTTTATTTTCTGTAATAGAGCGATTCACTAGTGTCCCATGAATAAAGAGACACTAGTGAATTGGATAATCTTTAGAATTCCCCCAATTCCTGCATCATCGCCGGACGACGTTTATACAAGACCCTGAATTCTTCCACCAATTGTTTCACGACCTCCTTCCCACCATTCAATTTCCGCATACCCCGCAGCACCCGGGCTATATATTCATAATGGTTCCGCCCCAGATTTTTCTCCGCATAAGTACGAAGATCATCTGTAAATAAAGGAAGAATTTGGGAGGAATGAGTAGCATTCAGATGAGAGGCATACTGCAAAAGAGCATCCAAACGCCTGTATTCCAAGGCGGACAGATAACCAAATAATTTATCATAATCCTTTTCTTCTATATAAATCTCTGCTTTATTATTTCCAGTCCCCCAGTAATCATAGAAAGTGGTTTCCTGCATCAATGCGTTTAAGTACTCTTTCCAATCCACGGAAGGCACCAATGATTTGAGTTTATGATAATAACCCAGACTTCCATCAGTATGAATAAATAGCAATCGACACATCTCAATAATTTTGGCAACATCATGCATTTCCTCATAAATGGAAAGTAATTGTTCCTGCCATTCTCCTACTATACCAAGCTCTCCCGCTCTTTCAGCTATCACTATCCCTTCATTCAGCATACCGATAGCCTTCTCATAACATTTCCCTTCCAATAGCTTTGTAATTTCCTGCCGCCTTATTTCAGGCAAATAAAGAAATTCAGATATCGTAGTTTCAACTTCGGCAGTCTTACCCAATTCCTTTAATATTTCTATTTTCCGAATCACCAGCTTATAGAGGTCCCAATGTTCTTTCTTCTCCATTATAAGCTGGTTTACAGTTGCCAACGCCTCTTCTTTAGATTGCACTGAAAGCATAATTTGTTGTATCAAATCATCCATATCAAAAATATCATACTCACGATATGTTGCCATTTTGCCTATTTGGATAATTTCGCTCAATATATTCTCCTTCAATGCCTGTGCCGTATCCGAATGTTGAACTACCTTAAGCAATAAATCCCCGGCGCCTTCACAACTAATTCCAAAATCAATATAACCATCATTATACAAAAAATCCTCCTCAATATAATGACCTCCTATAGAATGAAGTATCTGAAGAGCAATTGTCGCCGCCTCTTCCAAAGCCTGCCGTTGAAACAACAAAGTTGCTTTAGTCAAATATTTCTCTATTTTATCAGATAACTCATCCCAATCAATCTCAGGTTCATAATATCTTCCCTTTTTGAAGTTTTTTCTATATAAAGAATTAAAGCAACTCTCTATCTCACTTCGATAGTCCACCTTTTTCGTCGGTTTCTTAGGCAAAAAGGCCTCAATCAAAGCTGACTTAAAATCAGAATGTGAAGAAGCATATTGCAAAACAAAACCGGATAACTTATCCGATTCTACAAACCGAAGGACCTGCTCTACTTCTTTATCCTTCACAATTTCGGATACACTCTGTCCCAGTATATTCATTCGAGCATCCACTTCTTTAGCAGACAAAAAACAGTCGGTTTTGCTTCTATTATCACGAATTGCCAGAAGCGTAGCCACCACATGCTTACAAATATTTCCATCGTAAGGACAATCACATTCCCACTCAGCAATTTCATCCCCTGCCAGCGACACGGTTACCTCATAGTGCTCCGTTCCACAGACTGTTGCAAACCATTCCCCCGGAGACTCTTCTTCAATTCCCAGCACAGCACCAGAGTCGTAATAATCTTCACCGCGCGCCAGAATCTTAGGAAGAACATAGCGTTCAAAGTTAGATATTGTTACCATAAAATACAGATTTTATTTTTGTTATTCATTGTATTAAAATCAGCCCGTCTCTTATAATCCAATTATATACCCCTCTTGCTCCCTTCCCATATCTATGAATCATCTGCAACCAAGTATGCAAATCTGTTGATTGAGGATAACGGGACACAAAAAGAACTTTCAAGTCCTCAAATAAGTATTTCCGCCCACGAATCCGTTGAAAATTCGCTCCATTTTCCATCCCTACCACAACCACATCATCGGGAATTCGGAAGTGCTCATAATCTTCTATAAAAACAGAAGTTCCTTCCGTTGGATAAATTACAAAAGACTCTTCACGAATTCTTCTATGGAACGAAAAGCACTCATAGCCAATCTTGCATTTTATTTCTCGTAAAAATAGGCTATATCCTCCAAATCCACAATATTCTAAAGAACTTTTGTTCCCAAAACTCACCTTTCCGGCTATCTGGTTCTCACAAGTTGTACTGATCACATTTGTATTACAGAACACTTGTCTAATTGCAAAAATCGGATTTTCTTCGTAAACACATGATTATTAATTTAATATATTTGTTATCTTTGTATTGAGTAAAAACACTTAGTGCACTGAGTAAAATGTAACCCTATGTATAAAAGATCAGAATATCAAGTAATTATGAATCGGCTTAAAGAACAGCGAAAGTTCATTCAAGTCGTAATGGGTACTCGTCAGATAGGCAAATCAACGGTTATCAAGCAGGTGTTAAAGGATTCAGATATGAAGAAACGAATTACTACGTATTTCATAGGAATATTAGCATTAGCCATGCTATGTAGCGGATGTAGTACCAATCGTATGGCGGCAGGTGACCCAGGCACGGTGTTGGCCGGAGCATCCATCGGAGGAAATGTGGGAGGCGCCATCGGAGGCCTCATTGGCGAAAGTAACAGGGGATGGAGAGGTGGCTACCGGGGTTCCGCCATTGGTACCATCGTCGGAACCATCGCCGGAGCAGCCATCGCAAATGCCGCTACCGCCCCCAAGCAGACAGAAGAATATAGCTACCGGGTAGAAAGAACTCAACCTTCCAGACCCCAACCCCAATATTCATCAGCTATCGAGAATCTGAGAATACATAATATACGTTTCATTGACGCCAATCGCGACCACACAATCAACTCAGGCGAAAATTGTAAAGTGATCTTCGAAATCATAAACGAAGGAAACAGAACAGCTTTCAATGTAGTACCGGTAGTGGCCGAAATCACGGGTATGAAGCGTATCTATATTTCACCCTCGGTCATGATAGAGCAGATTAAGCCTCATGAAGGTGTGAAATATACCGCCAGCATCAATGCCGGAGAACGGATAAAGACGGGAGAAGTCATCATACGCGTTGCCGTAGCCAATGAAAACGGACAGGAGTACGACTGGCAAGAGTTCTCATTGCCTACCCAACGATAAACATTTTTATTTTAAACGATTACATTATGGCCGACAATTATTTAGAAAAACAATACGAAGCATACCAAGCCCGGAAAGCCGCTTGGGAAAAAGAACGTAAATACGGAAAGAAGCCCTCGCCTATGAAGCGTCCGAAAACTTTGGAAAAATCAAAAGAGGGTGAAGAAACACCCCCTGTTAATACCAATTTGGAAAATACTATTTGAATGCCGGAGCCGGCAAATGCATACCTGCCATCGTCAAACCATTGTCTTTGGCATATTGAAGGAAATACTTACGTGATTTCACCGCCTTCTCCTTATCCATATCATACGTAGCGCAGATTTCGGGATGCTCTAACTGAAGAGCGGCTCCATGGATAAGATCGGCAATCACCAACAATTTGTTCGCCTGGAACACGGTATGCCCGGGAGTATGTCCCTCAGCATTCATCGCAACGACATTACCCGGCAATGTTTCTCCAAACTCAAACAAATGCAAACGGTCTTTATAAGCATTCATCGTTTTCAACACTTGCGCATTCCTGTCGGCAGGCATCTTGAGCCAGGCATCATATTCCACTTTCGATGCATACACTTCAGCATCAGGAAACACAACACTATCCCCTCTCATCATTCCACCGATGTGATCGCCATGGAAATGGGTGAGATACAAATGTTTAATATCGGAAGGGGTAACTCCCAAAGAAGCCAAGCCCGATAGCAAACGGCTATCCGGTGCTCCCATGCCCGTATCGAACAGGATTCGGATTCCACCCGTTTCCACCAGAAAAGCACTCATGGACGAAGGTATTCCGCCTTGTAGTTTCAAACTCTCTATTAGACTATCGTCAGCATCCGCGAAAAGCGTTCTTTCCATCAGGCGCTCTTTCGCATTATCCTGTATCCAGGTAACTTTCACTTCATCCAGTTGCAATGTCTTCAGGCCATCGCACACCACATTTACACTATCCATACTTACATCCTCATTTACTTGCTTTTTTGTGCCTCCGCCACAAGCTGATAACACGAATATTGCAGATGTAACAACCAGATACTTCCACGTTTTGTTTCTCATTAGCTTATAAATTTAGTTCATAAATAATAGACGACTCCATAATCAGGCCGATTCCGCGCAAGGATGCGTAAACCAGAAACGACTCCCGACTCCTACTTCCGATTCGGCGCCAATCGTGCCACCAAGGTGCTCCACAATACTCCGGCAGATGGACAACCCTAAGCCGGTGCCCTTGGAGAATGTGTTCAGTTTCACAAATCGGTCGAAAACCTGCCCCACCGCATCCGGTGCGATGCCGATACCCGTATCCGTAACCGAGAACTCTATTTCATTGGCACCCTCTTTAAAATGGTACTCCAGAGTGATCTGCCCCTTACTGGTGAATTTCAGAGCATTATTTATAAAGTTGGTGATAACCTGCATCAGACGTTTCTTATCCGTATAGATACGATAATCGGGCAGACCGGAAGCCAGCACAACCGGTACAGGCTTATCTTCCTTGATTTCATAACCACGCAATATATCTTCACAGAAGTCCCTGATATTCAAATATCCCATGTTGAAATCGAGTGTTCCCGCCTCTATCTTGGATAAATCCAGAATGTCGGATATCAATTGTAAGAGCAATTCCGTGTTCTCTTGCATGATTTCAATATAGCCTTGACGCTCTTCTTTATCCTCCTCCTCAACAAGCATACTTGCGAAACCAACTATGGAATTCAACGGAGTACGAATCTCATGACTCATGTTAGCCAGAAAGGCGGACTTCAAGCGATCCAGATTTTCGGCCTTATCCTTGGCTATTATCAATTCTTCTTCTATCTTTTTCTGATGGTCGATATCAACGCTGGTAATGACATGTGCCATCTGGCCGTCTATCCAGGGAAATGCCGCACTGAATACACGAAACCAACATTGATCGAACGGGCGTTGGTAGTCCCAAGAATAAACTTTAGTAGGTAGACCGTTTTCGTCGATCAGGTGTCTTTTAGGACAAAACTCACATTCGCCCGTTTTATCGGTATAAAGGGCCTGCCAGCACTTCTTTCCTTCAAAATGCTTAATGCCACCATACGGAGCTGCCATAGACGCATTGGCATACAACATATCATGAGAATCAAAAGAGTTCACATAAATGTCGACTCCCATATTGTTCATGATGCTACCCAGCGTATTGCTTGCCCGCACTTCCCGTTCTTTATACTCACGAACGGCTATTTCTTTGGAAAGCGACCCCAGCAATAGATGAATGGTTTGCAATTCCTCATCCGTGAAAGGAGTTGTATTCTCCCTATCCGCAAATCCTATAAAACCGATAATCTTTCCTTCACTATCTTCAAATTGACGGACCAGCAAGGAATCTGTTTTATGAAAATCAAGAACGTCAATATCGACTAAGGAATTGTCATCGTTTCTACTGGCATAAAAAGGACGGTTCTTGACCTTCATACGATCGGAATGTATTTTGGTCATTTCACTCATCTCAAAGCGAGGCTTCAGAGAATGGTCTTCATTTCCAATGGTTTCTTTCAGGAAGAAATAGCGAAAACCATCGGTCTGATAGACAAATCCTTTTTTAAACTTATAGAAAGTACAAATATCCGTCAATGATTCCGTGATTTTCTTTTCAATGGATTCACATCCATTTAAACGCTCTAAGAAATGAAGGAGAAATACACTTAAACTCTTGTTCTTTTCGATCATATTACTTTTTACACCTTAGGGTTAGAGACACTTAAAACAAAAATAAAATACATTTTCGAGTATCTTCAAGGCGCTAATATACAAACTTTTAAAAGAATAAAAAAGATTTTCTATGTACTTAACTATCACCTTTTTTCTTCTTTTCGAACAAAACAAGAAGCATAAAAGCTAATTTATTTTACAAGTTCATTTATTAAGAAATACAACTTTAAATGTTTAGATAAACTATAGCCAATCATTCATAATTTTCATAACGCGAACGCAACTTTGCCGAACGACTGGATGCTTGCTCCGTTTTATCCGCCGATTGCTTTTGTTGCGGTTCGCGGACCAATTTTGGTTTCGCCGGACGATTATGACGTTTGGGCTTTTCAGCAACAACCGTTGCTTGCTGAGTATTCTTCAAGGGTTCGGCAGGCTTTCTACTCTCCCGCCTCTTATTGTTCTGCTTGCTTTGTTGCTTCTCTGCCGGTGCTTTCGCTTGTACCTTTCGTGCAACATTGGCAACCGGAGTTGTTTTCGTCTCCTCCAAAGGCGGTAAATCATGTTTCCGTTGCTCCAGTTTGATACCTGTAAGTTTCTCTATCTCACGCAACATCGGCACTTCCTCACCCGAACAAAAGGCAATGGCACGTCCCTCACAACCTGCACGTCCCGTACGTCCGATACGATGGACATAGGTTTCCGGTACATCGGGCAAATCGTAGTTGAGAACCAAATCCAAACCTTTGATATCAATACCGCGTGCCGCAATATCCGTAGCGATAATTACATTGGAACGACCTTCCTTGAAATTACTCAATGCACGCTGGCGGGAATTTTGCGACTTATCTCCATGGATACTTTCACAAGTGATGCCACGACGTGATAAATAGCGCGCTATATTATCCGCCCCATGTTTGGTACGCGAAAATACAAGTACCTGGTTTCCGGCCTCTCCGAGTAATAGTTGTGCCAGCAGTTCCTTCTTCTGAGGCTTTTCCACACGATAGACGGACTGGCTGATGATTTCCACTACGCTGGATGCCGGAGTGACTTCCACCCTCGCCGGATTGCGCAATAAACTTTTAGCCAAGCGGTCAATACTATCAGGCATAGTAGCCGAAAAGAACAAGGTTTGCTTCTTGGGCGGGAGCTTAGGCAACAAGCGCTTTACATCATGGAAGAATCCCATATCGAGCATACGGTCAGCTTCATCAAGCACGAAGTGCCGCACATGGTCGAGGCGGATAAATCCTTGTGACATCAGATCGAGCAAACGACCGGGAGTAGCCGTCAGGATATCTGTTCCGGCACGCAATTCATCGGTTTGCGACTTCTGCTTTACCCCACCGAAAATAACGGTATGGCGCAACGTGGTATATCGTGTATAGTCTGCCAGCGATTCATCAATCTGAATTGCCAACTCACGCGTTGGAGTAAGGATAAGAGCACGAATCTTACGTGGAGCACCTTTCTGCTGAGATGTGGGGTCGGCAAGCAATTGTTCTATGATAGGTATGGCAAATGCCGCCGTTTTACCGGTTCCGGTTTGAGCCAGTCCTAATAGATCACGCCCAGTCAGGGCTTCCGGTATGGCTTGTTCTTGTATAAGAGTAGGAGTAGAATAGTTTTTTTCAAGGAGCGCACGGCACACCGGCTCCGAAATATTCATCTGTTTAAATGTCATCATTTCTTTTAATTAGGGCACAAAGGTAGGCTTTTATAAGAAATAATCATTATATTTGCATGAAAAGTAGTTTTTAATTAACTACAAAGAACAGATATTCAAACTATTATATCGCATGAAAATACATCATATCGCCATCTGGACTTTTCGCCTGGAAGAATTGAGAGAGTTTTATATCCGCTACTTTAACGGAACAAGCAATGAAAAATACATCAATCCGAAAAAGGGTTTCGAGTCCTATTTCATTTATTTTGATGATGGCGCGGCATTAGAATTAATGAGCCGCACAGATGTGCAAAACACTCCGATAGAAGAGAACAAGTTGGGACTCACGCACTTTGCTCTCTCTTTCCAAAGCAAAGAAGACGTTCTCCGCACTACTGAACAACTCCGTAGCGATGGGTATACCATAGCCGGCGAACCGCGGACTTCGGGCGATGGATATTTCGAAAGCGTCATACTCGATCCGGATGGCAATCGAGTGGAATGTGTATACAGGAAGGAAGAAACCGGTAATGAACCGGATGCTCCGATTGAAACGGAACGGCTACTATTACGCCCCTTCCGGGAAAGTGATGCGGAAGCCTTCTTTAAATGCTGCCAAAACCCAAATATAGGAAACAATGCCGGCTGGAAACCTCATGATTCCTTAGAAGAATCACAAGAAATCCTTCGTTCCGTATTTATATCCCAGTCCGGGATATGGGCTATCATCCTAAAAGAAGACAGACGTTTGATCGGTTCAGTCGGTATCATCCCAGATCCCAAGCGTGAAAACCCTCAAGCACGCATGCTGGGATACTGGCTCGATGAATCCCATTGGGGAAAGGGCTACATGACGGAAGCGGTGCAATCTGTTCTCGATTACGGATTCAACACCCTCCAACTAAGCCTCATCACCGCAAATTGCTATCCTCATAACGAGCGCTCACAACAGGTTTTGAAACGCCACGGTTTTATTTATGAAGGCACTCTCCATCAGGCCGAGTTAACCTACGATGGACATTTATACGACCACCAATGTTACTATCTGGCTAAGCCGTGAATTGCGAAAAATCAGTATATAAAATAAAAAAATAAGATTTACATTAAAATAGTCTTTTTTTAAGATGAACAGAATCTGCTATTCGGACATAAAACGAGTTAATTCTCACATTTTTATTTATTTGTGCAAGAATTAAAAATATTCATGTACATTTGCAAAATGAGTTATTCTTCAGCTATGAAAAAACGCTATCAGCTACTGAAAAGAGTTTCGATTATTCTGATCTTCTTTGTCCTATTTACAAAGATGCATGCGGTAGAACCCCAGTACGCTGAACCCCAAGATATTCAGAAAACAGAAACCAATATTGAAGTTGAAGAACATCCACAAGATTATATTGTAATCAAGATACCTTTCCAAGCCAAGTACAAGCCTCTTTTTATTTGTATCATTGTTCTGGCTCTCTCTTTCATTTGCTTTTTCATCATCTATCCGCTACTTCTCTATGTCAGAGAGTCTAAAAGAAAGCGCACTGCCCAAAGGGAACTAACCAGGGAAAAGGAATTATTATCGCTATCACTCGAAAAGAGCAACATCTACGCCTGGAAATACATAGAAAAAACAAATGCTTTCATCTGTGATAAAGAATTCTTTGAGCATCTGGATATGCCTTTCCGTGCCTTTACCCTACAAGAAATGGCCGAAGCGATACATCCGGAAGATAGAGTGGATGTGTTGAACACGTTTTATCATGTGAAAAACCAACCGGATTCCAAAACGCACACCCAATGCCGGTGCAACTTTAATGGTAAAGGGTATATCTGGTATGAACTCCGTTATGTCAATCCCACGGAGGCAATGGCGGAAACGGCCTCCATTATAGGCTTAATCACCAATGTGCAACACTTCAAGGACAAAGAAGAGGAACTCATGAGAGCAAAAGACCTGGCGATAGAGGCAGAACTGAAACAATCTTTCCTCGCCAATATGAGCCATGAAATACGTACTCCACTGAATGCAATTGTGGGGTTCTCCAACTTACTTGTCAGCGAAGACGACCTCCCCGATGAAGAGAAAGCTGACTTCATCAATACGATCAATACGAATTGCGAATTGCTTCTGAAACTCATCAATGATATACTGGAGCTCTCCCGTATCGAATCGGGCAACATGACTTTCTCCTATTCAACGTGTAATCTGAATAATTGGGTGGATAGTATGTATTTGACACATTCCTTATTGATACCCAAGGAAATAGAGTTCATCAAAGAAGTACCCGATGCCGCATTCTTCATCAATACGGACGTGAACCGCCTCAGCCAGATAATGACTAATTTCCTGAATAATGCCACTAAGTTTACCAAATCAGGATACATCAAACTGGGCTATGAAATTGATTTTTCAACATACGAAGTCTCCATTTACGTAGAAGATACCGGCAAAGGTATTCCGAAAGAAGAGCAACGAATGATATTCGAACGCTTCTACAAACAAGATGAATTTGTTCAAGGCACGGGTCTGGGACTTTCTATCAGCATGGTAATTGCGGAAAAACTCGGTGGGAAGATTAGTGTGGCCTCAGAGATTGGAAAAGGAAGCCGGTTCACTTTCCTCCTACCCTACCATAATGAAAGCGAGGAATTCTTTTCTGCCGGATAACCTCACAGATACCCAAAGAATGTAGTATCTTTGCACCATTATGTTGCACCGTTTTACTACTTCAATCAGCGATATTCCACTTCCGGAAAGGTTTACTTACCCTTTCTGTTATACTCCTCATCCATTGTGTGTAATGGCGGCGGAAGAGGTACAACACTACCTCAGCAAGCAAAGCGAGTGGCAAGAGGAATTAAGCCAGGGGAAAATGTTCGGAGTGCTGATTGTGCAAACCGAAGATGGAAGCATAGGTTATTTAACCGCCTTTTCGGGCATATTAGCCGGAAAGAATATACATCCGTATTTTGTACCTCCCGTGTACGATTTATTGCAACCTCAAGGCTTCTTCAAAATAGAAGAAGAAAACATATCCGCTATCAACCGTCGTATCCGCCGGTTGGAAGAGGATAAGAAATATATTGACCTACGATCAAATCTTACCCAAACCATCCAATCTGCACAAGATGCATTGTCAATTGCCAAGATACAATTGAAAGAAGCAAAAGATAAAAGAGAATTGCTCAGAAAAACAGGTCAGCTTAATGCAAAGGAAGAAGCAGAGCTGATACGAGAGAGCCAGTTCCAGAAGGCAGAATATAAGCGGCTGGAACGTTCCTGGAAAGATAAGATAGCCTCCTTGCAGGTAGAAGCTGGTAATTGGGAAAAACAAATACAGGAGCTGAAAGCAGAACGTAAAGTCCGCTCTGCCGCCTTGCAACAACAACTATTCGAACAATTCAGAATGTTGAACTACCGGGGAGAAGCGATAACTTTATGCGACATATTCGAGCAAACCGTACATAAGACTCCTCCCGCCGGTGCAGGTGAATGTGCCGCTCCTAAAATGTTACAACAAGCTTATCTGCATCATTGGAAACCGATAGCCATGGCCGAATTCTGGTGGGGTAATTCTCCCAAAAACGAAGTACGGTATCACGGTTATTACTATCCAGCCTGTAAGGGCAAATGCGAACCAATTCTCCGGCACATGTTGCTGGGATTGGAGGTAGAAGCAAATCCTATGCAACAGGAGGCGGAACGAGGCAATGAAAAATTGAATATAGTTTATGAAGACCAATGGCTACTGATTATTAATAAGCCTGCCGGAATGCTTTCAGTACCCGGAAAAGAAAGACAAACATCCATATACGACCTGGCAAGAGAAGCTTATCCGGAAGCAGATGGTCCCATGATCGTACATAGGCTGGATATGGCTACATCGGGACTTTTAATCATTGCCAAAGATAAGAAGACGCACCAACACTTACAGGCACAATTCAAGAATCGTAGTATCCAAAAGAAGTACATAGCCTTGCTCGATGGCATCGTCCCGGAAGATGAGGGCACTATTGAACTATCGCTTTGCCCCAATCCATTGGACCGCCCCCGGCAAATGGTAGACACACAATACGGCAAGCCTGCCATCACTTATTATCAGGTTCTCGAACGTACAGATAAATATACACGTATAGCCTTTTATCCCCATACCGGACGTACTCACCAACTTCGCGTACATGCGGCACATCCGTCAGGACTGCATTGCCCTATCATAGGCGACGAGCTTTATGGAAAGAAAGACAAAAGGCTCTATCTGCACGCTGAATCCATAGAGTTCACCCATCCCGTCAACGGGCAGTCCATGTGTATTACGAAAAAAGCAGACTTCTGATTATTGCTTTTTCCAAAAGCTCGGATAGAGGAAAAGTTGACGAGTTAACTTCCTTTCTGTATGGAAAGGAAGAGTCAAAAAGCCTATATAAACCAACAAATAACTTAGGAAATGGGCTTATCCTCATAAGCAGCATGTAGATTTTAATCCCTATTTTTGCAAACGGATAAATCGATCCGATCAAGACACTATTAACTCAATTAATGATAAAGACCATGAAATTCGTAACTTTAGTATGTAGTTTGCTTTTCTGCCTGCCATCTTTTGCACAAGAGAAATTCCCCGATGGTACTCTTATTCCCGACTGGTTCAGACAGAACGAAATTGTAAATATCGAAACCCTTGGCGGTAAATATAAGATTACTGATCATGGTGTGGTGAATGACAGCACCTTACTTCAAACAGAGAAAATTCAGGCGGTTATCGACCAGGCATCATCCAAAGGTGGCGGTGTGATCATCATCCCGAAAGGTACCTATCTGAGCGGTGCACTCTTTTTCAAGCCCAAAACACACCTTTACCTGGAAGAAGGAGCTGTTTTGAAAGGTAGCGATGATATCAGCAACTTCCCTATAATCAACACCCGCATCGAGGGGCAATCACTTAAATACTTTGCCGCACTGGTTAATGCCGACAAAGTAGATGGTTTCACCATTTCCGGTAAGGGAACCATCAATGGCAACGGATTACGCTATTGGAAATCTTTCTGGTTGCGCCGCACCGTTATTCCGAAATGCACGAATATGGATGAGTTGCGTCCGCGCCTGGTGCACATTTCCAATAGCAATGATGTACAGCTTTCCGGTGTACGCCTCATCAACTCTCCTTTCTGGACGACACACATTTACAAATGTAACAATGTGAAGCTATTAGGCCTATATATTTTCTCTCCGGCTGCTCCTGTTAAGGCACCCAGCACGGATGCCATAGATATTGATGTATGCAATAATGTGTTGGTTAAGAACTGCTACCTTTCTGTAAACGATGATGCTATTGCTCTTAAAGGTGGAAAAGGCCCCTGGGCTGATAAGGATTCTAACAACGGAAGTAACACTAATATTATTATAGAAGATTGTACGTACGGTTTCTGCCATAGTGCACTGACTTGCGGTAGCGAGTCTATCCATAACCGCAATATTATTCTCCGTCGTTGTACCATCAATCAGGCAAGCCGTCTGTTGTGGTTGAAGATGCGTGCCGATACTCCCCAAAATTATGAATATATCCTTGTGGAGGATATTAAAGGAAATGCCAAAAGCTTCCTATATATCAAGCCGTGGACTCAGTTCTTTGATCTGAAAGACCGTAAAGATATTCCGATGTCTTACTCGGATCATGTAACAATGCGTAATATAGACTTTGAATGTGACGTGTTTTTCAACGTAAGTGCATCCGAGCAGTACAAACTGGCGAATTTCAAATTTGAAAATCTGAATATTAAAGCGAAAGATGGTGAGTATGACAAGTCGATCATTCCGTCATCTGAATGGAATAATGTGAAGGTAAATCAATAAGGATACACGGACGACGCGGACTAAACGGACGAACACGGATTTTCTTAATTCATAATAAGAAGTCCGTGTTCGTCCGTTTAGTCCGTGTCGTCCGCGTATCTATTCTTCAAAGCTACGTAGCAACTTTATCTCGTCCGCCCATAAACTCTCATCCGGCGTTTCAAGAATAACAGGCATATCATTAAACCGTTCATCTTTCATAAAACGCTTAAAGAAGTCTATGCCTAACAAGCCTTTCCCTATGCTGTCATGGCGGTCTACATGGCTACCCAATTCTTTCTTAGTATCATTCAGGTGGATACCCCGCAAATAGTTAAATCCAACTACTTCATCAAACTCCTGAAACACTTTATCATATTCCTTTACGATATCGTATCCTGCCGAGTAAGTATGACAAGTATCCAAGCATACACCTACACGGGATTTATCATCTACACGATCAATGATATGCTTTAGTTGCCAAAACTCATTACCAACATTACTTCCTTGTCCGGCTGTATTCTCAATAACAGCAGTCACTCCTTTCGTTTTACTTAATGTGATATTGATAGATTCTGCCACCTTATCCAGACATTCCTCTATTGAAATTTTATTCAGATGACTGCCCGGATGGAAATTCAGAAGCTTCAGACCTAATTGCTCACAACGTTGCATTTCATCCAGAAATGCGGCACGGCTTTTCTCCAGTCCTTCTTCTTCAGGATGTCCCAGATTGATTAAATAGCTATCATGAGGCAGGATATAACGGGCATCAAAAGAGTATTTCTCACAATTGTCTTTAAATCCGCGAATACTTTCTTCGACCAGAGGTTTGGCCACCCATTGCCGTTGGTTCTTTGTAAACAAAGCAAATGCATTCGCACCTATCTCATGCGCATTAACAGGAGCTATCTCAACTCCCCCACTCGCACTTACGTGCGCTCCTATATATTTCTTCATATTCTGTTTTTCTTTAGTGAATGATTAAAAACGGAAGCAAGATAGAGAAAAATCCGAAGGCAGCAAAGAAGAAAATGCTTACCTTTACAAATTCGTATTTAAAAAGAATAAAAAATGAACGACAAAGGAAATATTATCATCTACCAGACTAAGGATGGACAAACTTTGATAGATGTGAGACTGGAAAATGAAACGGTATGGATTAATCGCCAACAAATGGCTGAACTGTTTGACCGTGATGTAAAAACTATTGGCAAGCATATCACTAATGCACTAAAGGAAGAACTAAAAGAAATTCCAGTTGTCGCAAAATTTGCGACAACTGCTACCGATGGAAAAACTTATCAGGTAGAATATTACAATCTCGAAATGATAACTTCTATTGGCTACCGCGTAAAATCACAACAAGGTATCCAGTTTCGTATTTGGGCTAATAAAGTTCTGAAAGAATACCTAATCAAAGGTTATGTTATTAATGAACAGGCTAAAGCACAACAATTAGCTGATTTGAAGAATACCGTAAGATTACTATCCAATGTAATCGAACACAAAGAATTAACCTTGAATGAAGCCAATGGGTTATTACATGTTATTACCGATTACACATACGGCTTAGATACTTTGGATAAGTATGACTATCAGAGATTAGAAGTAGAAGCAACTACACGAACCACCTCTTTCCGGGCTACATACGAAGAGGCAATGGTGGCAATACACATTCTGCAAAAGAAATTTGGAAGTAGTGGCTTATTCGGAAATGAAAAAGACCAATCATTCCATAGCTCCATCAATACTATCTATCAGACATTTGATGGAAAAGAACTTTATCCCAGCATTGAAGAAAAAGCGGCCATGCTTTTCTATTTAGTTGTAAAAAACCATTCATTTAGCGATGGAAACAAACGTATTGCTGCTTTTCTCTTCCTATGGTTTCTCGAGAAAAACAGAATTTTATATAAACTTGATGGTTCCCGGTTAATAAGCAACAACACATTAGTCGCCCTTACATTAATGATTGCAGAAAGCAGAACAGAAGAAAAAGATATAATGGTAAAGGTCGTGATAAACCTTATCAATCAGAATAATTAAGTGAATAAACTTTGAGCAGTCATAATAGATAATATATGGCTGCCCAAAGTTTTAAGGAGTTTCTATAATGCACAAGTCCCCTCCCCCGCATAATCCTTTCCCGTCTTTCCATTATATTCAGGATGCCTTTCCAGCCACTTCACGGCATAGGAACAGGTTGCCACAGGCACCAGTTCATTAGCCAATGCATAATCATAGGCAGCCTTTACTAAAGCAGAGGCAATTCCCCTACCACCTATTTCACCGGGTACAATCGTGTGGCGCACATCCAAAGCACCGTCAGCTACATGATACATCAGGCGGGCAGTCTCTCCATCGACTACGGTCTGAAAAACTTTTTTCTCCGGAAAATGTTCTATATTCATAATCTGTTTCATTTATTGGGTTAATATACAATTTTAATAATAAGCCTCTCTTATATTTAATAACAGATTTCAGTAACTTTGTATCGAACAATTCTAAAAAAAATCTTATGGACAATCATCTTCTCTCACATGCCATCGCTATTGCCACCGAAGCCCACAAAGGACAAAAAGACAAATACGGACAGGAATATCTGCATCATCCCATCCGCGTAATGAATATGGGACGGAATCTGAAAGAAAGGATTGTCGGTATTCTACACGACGTTGTAGAAGATACGGAATGGACATTCGAAGACCTGAAAAAGGAAGGATTCTCTGCCGAAATCATTGAAGCCGTGCGGTGTGTCACAAAGACCTCCGATGAGGAAGATTACGAAGAATACGTCGAAAGATGTGCCTCCAATCCCATAGCCGTTGCCGTTAAGATTCACGACCTGACGGATAATATGGATGTGCGCCGCATGCCCTGCATCGGAGAAAAAGAAGTCACCAGACTCAGGAAATATCTGAAAGCCTACCATCGCCTGATGCCCCTATATATGAATCATTGATCATTGTGCATGTTTATTTTTCATGAAATTACTACCTTTGCGGCATGAAATTGGAACTAAAAGAAAATCAAGGAGTACCCTCGTCCCTGCTTTGGACGCTGGCCATCATCTCAGGCGTAACGGTAGCCAACATATACTACAACCAACCACTACTGAACCGTATCAGCCGTGACCTGAACATCAGTGAGTTCACCGCCAATCTGATAGCCATGTGCTCGCAGATAGGATATGCCATCGGACTATTGTTCATCATTCCGCTGGGCGATTTATACCGCAGAAGAAATATTATCCTCGTAAATATTTCCATTCTGGTAGTCTCACTGCTCACCATTGCTTTAGCTCCCAATATCCACCTGATACTGTTCGCTTCTCTGCTGACGGGTGCCTGTTCGGTTATACCCCAGATATTCATGCCCCTTGCAGCACAATATTCCACTCCCGAAACCAAAGGAAAGAATGTAGGTATTATTCTTTCGGGACTACTGACGGGTATTCTTGCTTCGCGCGTAGTGAGCGGCATTGTAGGCGAATACATGGGATGGCGGTTTATCTACTTTATTGCCGCGGGATTGATGGTCGTTTGTTTGCTTATCATAATAAGGATACTCCCGGACCTTCCTTCCAATTATCAGGGAAGTTATGCCGGACTGATGAAATCCTTGTTTTCCATCGTCAAGAAGTATCCCCAACTCCGCATAGCTTCGTTGCGTGCAGGTTTCTCGTTCGGATCGTTCCTTGCCATGTGGAGTTGTCTGGCTTTCAAGATGGAGCAGGCGCCTTTCTTTGCGGGAAACAATATCATAGGAATGTTGGGTCTTTGCGGCATAGCCGGGGCACTGACCGCTTCTTCCATCGGAAGATTCATCAATACGGTCGGGGTGAAACGGCTTACTTATATAGGATGTTCGCTGATAATCAGCGCATGGATAGTGCTCTATGCGGGACAATATAGTTATGCAGGTATCATAGCCGGTATTCTGTTGATAGATATAGGGATGCAATGCATCCAGCTCAGTAATCAGACAAGTGCGTTTGCCCTTTGTCCGCAGGCATCCAATCGCATCAATACTATTTTCATGACTACCTATTTCATTGGCGGTTCCACCGGAACTTTCCTTGCCGGAACCTTCTGGCAATGGTTCGGCTGGACGGGAGTGGTGGGAACAGGTATCTTGCTGACAAGTTGTTCGCTGCTCATCAATATATTCGCTAAGAAATAACCTCCTTCAGTATTTCCCAGCCGGATGCCTTGAGATCTACGCATCCGTTCTTCTTAAAGACGGTACCCTCTTTTTCCAGCAACTCCCGTTGTTCGGGCCAGAAAGGGGCCAGTCGTCCCTGACTATTCACTACCCGGTGGCAAGGCAGATTTTGTTCCTCAGGTGCGTTATGCATGGCCTGCCCCACCATACGTGAACACTGGGGCTTACCTATAAGATAAGCAATCTGTCCATACGTCAGCACCCGTCCCGGAGGGATGGAGGCGACAACGCTATATACTTCTTCTCCAAAGGATGTTTTATCCATAACCTATATTACTTTGCAATACAATACTTATCAGTCGGAAATAGGATGCCTATAATGAAGATTTTCTCAACGTAAAGAGAAAGTATTCTCAATACGATGAGAAGAACTTCTCAATACGATGAGAATAAATACTCATCATAGTGAGAAAAGATTCTCAATATAGTGAGAATAACTAAGAATCATAATCTACTGATATTGAGCACATAGTCTTCTTACATAGGTTGACTACTTTTAATCTTATCCCCCCCAATGAATTGACTTGTAAAACTCGCTCTCCCTAAAAAGCATAGACCATTATCGGGCAATCATAAATTCCTGTACGAAAGAACAGAAATTAATTATAAGTAGCAAATTTCGGAATAATGTTTTTCAACTTGGTAGCAGAATTTGTCTTTCTCATACCAATTGCCTACCTTTGAGGTGATTCAAGAACAACTAAATCTACACGAATGATAAACATCGTCCCTATTTTAAAGAACAAAAAGGAGTTCCTCGAACTACTGCTACTTGCCGACGAACAAGAGTCCATGATAGATCTCTACCTGGAACGGGGAGAAATGTACGCTCTCTACGACGGCGACTTAAAGGCAGCGTGTGTGATAACAGATGAAGGAAACGGAGTCTATGAAATCAAGAACATCGCCACTTATCCCCACTACCAACGAAAAGGATATGGAAAACGGCTGATAGAATTTCTATTAGAGCACTACAAAGATCGTTATCATACGCTATTGGTAGGTACAGCAGAAGATACGTACACAGAGGATTTCTACAAACAATGCGGATTTACCTACTCGCACCGCATACCCAACTTTTTTACTGACAACTACGATCATCCCATGTATGAAGATGGAAAGCTTCTGAAAGATATGGTTTATCTCAAAATTAGCAAGAATGGATAATTCTTCTTCCGCTGGTTTCGCCTACCTTTGCGCCAAAACCTGACAGATGAAGGAAGAAACGACATACGGACATCAGGAATTAATCAACCAGGCTATTGATTATATTCATACCCATTTGCACCAGACATTATCTTCGGAAATGCTGGCAATGGAGATGAACATGTCCGTATATCACTTTCACCGGCTTTTCAAGTCATATCTGCAAGAGACTATCTCGGCCTATATCACCCGCCAAAGGATGGAAAGGGCTGTGATGTACCTGCAAACACGTGATCTATCCCTTCAGGAACTATCCGAAAAGGTAGGATACGACACACCGCAATCTTTCTCCAAAGCATTCAAACGGTATTTCGGTTTCTCACCGATAGCATTCAGAAATACATTGTCGCTCGTCACTACAGAAACAACTATGACAGAGGATATTTCTTTAATCGGATTGCAAGAACCGGAAGTACTGCTCTTCCCTACCATGCATGTGGCATACATCCGTATTATCGGTCCGTATGGAGAGGAGGAAAGTTACGAACGCGGTTGGGGAAGTCTTTGCGATTTCCTGAAAGAACATACATTACAATCGTCCGCTACCCGCTGGTTCGGCATCAGTTTCGACGATCCCACGGTTACGCAAAAGAAGCGATGCCGTTTCTATGCCTGCGCTTCCGTATCACAAAAGATAAAACCGTCGGGAGCCATCGGTAGTTTAACGATAGAGAATGGATCGTATGTAGTTTATACCTATCGGGGTAGTTATAAAGGATTGCTTCGAGCTTACACTCATATTTATTCAAAAGAGAAAGAAAGATTGCGAAATGCACTTTCTTTTGAAGAGTACGTCACGTGGTCGAAAGATCCATCGGAACAAATCACCAAAATCTATATACCCATTCGTCTAAATCAATAAAAGTATGGCATTCATCACACTGACCCCTGAGAACGTAATGAGCGAACACCTATGTTGCGCCATTGCAGACAAAAAACACCAGACCGGCGTAAACGATAAACGCAACTGGCTGGCAGAGCGTATCAAAGAAGGACACGTCTTCCGCAAACTGGATGCGCAGGGAAAGGTGTTCATCGAGTATGCCCCGCTGGAAAAAGCCTGGGTTCCCGTAACTGGTGATAATTATTTCTATATTTATTGCCTGTGGGTATCCGGCAATTACAAAGGAAAAGGATACGGAAAGGAATTGTTGCAATCGTGCATCGACGATGCAAAAGCGCAAGGAAAATCCGGCATCTGCCTCCTTTCTTCCAAAAAGAAGAAACCTTTCTTATCAGAAAAAAAGTTCATGTTGAAATATGGCTTCAAAGTAGTGGATACCATCAATGACGAATATGAATTATTAGCTCTTTCCTTTGACGGCACCCAACCGCAATTCACATCAAATGTGCGGAAACAGAGCATTGAAGGCAAAGAACTGACCATCTATTACGGTGTGCAATGTCCCTATATTCCCAATTGCATCGAACAGATATACAATTATTGCGAGAACAACCAAATACCTCTCCGGTTGGTAGAGATAGATACTTTGGAGAAAGCTAAACAACTGCCTTGTATCTTTAATAATTGGGCTGTATTCTATAACGGAAAGTTCGAAACTGTACACCTGTTGAATGAAGGTTTACTGAAAAAATTGCTGCAATTAAAATAAGAATGTATATTTGTACAAACTCTAATTTAAGAAGATTATGGAAATGAAATTTTGCCAAAGTTGCGGAATGCCGCTCACATCCGATGAAGTATGCGGAACAAATGCTGACGGTAGCCTCAGCGCAGATTATTGTACTTACTGCTATCAGCAAGGTAAATTCGCACAAGACTGCACCATGGATGAAATGATAGAACATTGTGCCCAGTTTGTAGAAGAATTCAATAAAGACTCGGAACAGAAAGTTACTAAAGAAGAAGCTATTGCGATGATGAAGCAAGAGTTTCCGAAGCTGAAACGCTGGCAAAAAAACTGATATAACCATCTTTCGCTATACAGGTATTATCCGTTATGAAAGAACTAATAAGCATGTCCAATGAAGAGTTATGGGAACTCTTCCCCATCATCCTGACCGAACATCAGAAAGATTGGGAAAGATTATATAAACTGGAAGAACAGCAACTCCGTGCCATTGTCGGAAAAGACATTGTCCGCATCCGACATATAGGAAGCACGGCAGTTAAAGATTTGATAGCTAAACCCACAATAGACATTTTATTAGAGATCGACGGAAAAACTAACATCGAAGAATTAATCGTAAAGATTCAAAGTACAGGTTATATCTATACACATCAACCGGAGAACCCTGCACCTCACATGATGTTCATGAAAGGATATACCCCTCAGGGATTCAGGGGGCAAGCCTATCATCTACATGTGCGCTATGCAGGTGACTGGGATGAGCCGATCTTTTGCCACTATCTTCAATCTCATCCGGCTCTTGCTCATGAGTATGGAGAGTTAAAACTGAAATTAAAACAGGTTTATGAGCATGACAGAGATGCTTATACAAAAGGAAAAACTGAGTTTATCAGACAGGTTGTCCGACTAGCCCGAGAAAAATAATATGTCCCGCATCGAACAGGAAAAACAAACCGTGGAACAAATGATCCGCCTCTACTGCCGGAAGAAAGAGGGGAACGAAACTTTGTGCCCGCAATGCAGGGAAGTGTTGGAATATGCACATGCACGGTTGTCACGTTGCCCGTTCGGAGAAAAGAAAGGTACTTGCCGACTCTGTACCATACATTGTTACAAACCGGAGATGCGGGAACAGATGAGAGAAATCATGAGATGGGCAGGACCAAGAATGTTGTTGTATCATCCGGTAGCGGCTATCCGACATTTATGGCAGGAATATATCAGGAAGAAATAAAGAATACATCACAAATTACACGGATATTCACAGATTTAATAATGAAGCTTCAGCAAAGCTCTTCTTCTTAATCTGTGAATATCCGTGTAATTTATAATGAAAGAATTTTAATTGAAATAATATAAGAACACCGCAATACCGTCAAGTGCCTTCTTCGGTTGGTCTTTTATCTCAATCGTAAATTTAATCTCAGCCTTTGCCACACCGCGCAAGTTTGTCAATGAGTGCAGTTTCGCAACCAAACGAATACTTTGTCCCGACAATACCGCCTGACCGAACTTCATCTGATCCATACCATAATTAACCATCATCTTCAGGTTGTTCACCTCAATAATTTGGTTCCACAAATACGGCAACATAGACAAAGTGAGATAACCATGCGCAATAGTAGTCTTGAAATGACTCTCTGTTTTAGCACGTTCCGTATCTACATGTATCCACTGATGATCTAACGTAGCATCAGCAAACAGATTGATACGTTCCTGCGAAAGTTCCACATAATCGGAAACACCAATTTGCTGGCCTACCAGCTTTTCAAAATCCTCATACGAGTTGATAATTACTTTTTCCATTATTCTCTTTTTATATTTAATAGTTTCTACGGTTGATAATCCCAACCATAATCATTATGATAAATCATTAGTTTACTCATGCCTCCGTCAATCGTAATATTCTCCCCGTTGATAAAGGAATTCCGTTCGTCACAAAGGAAAAGCACTGCACGGGCTATATCAGTCGGTTCTCCTACCCTTTGCGAGGGATGCTGCATGATATCTCCTTCCGTATATGCCGGCACATAATCCTCTTCATGATAGCTTCCCGTATCAATCCAACCGGGAGCGATAGAATTTACGCGGGCAATTCCCGAAAGACTGACTGCAAGTGCATGAGTCAGAGCCGTTATTCCACCTTTGGCTGCCGTATAACTTTCCGTATTGGCCTGCGACTGAAAAGCACGGGTAGAAGAAATATTCACAATAGCACCTGCACCACTGAAATAGTCTTTAAACGACAAAGCCAGGAAATAAGGAGCCGCTACTCCCACACGTTGCACATACAGGAAGTCTTCATACGAACAGTTACTCAATATACCTCCATTTGTCAGGCAAGCATTATTTATCAGACAGTCAATCTGATCTTCTATGGATAAGACAAAGTCTACAAAATCCCGCAGCGTCTGTTCCTCGGCAATATCTCCGACAAAGCCTGTAACCGAAAGCCCTCTTTCCGACATCTTTCCTTCCGCCAGTTCCACCGCCTCGGGTGTCTTATCAATGAAATACACCGTATATCCCGATTCTGCAAACATCTCAACAATGCAACGACCGATACCGGCGGCTCCACCTGTTACTACACATACTTTATTCATACGCTCTTTATTTTAAGTATGATGAACAAAACCCCGATAACGAAGGTTATTATTCGATTCATGGTTGTTTACTTTTAAATCGTGAAAACAGGTAACAAATATACTCCATATTCCAGCAAGTTACAAAAAGTCAAGTACCCTTTTTCTCATTCGGAAAGGTTTTCTTACTTTTGTAACAAACATTGTGAAACATGAAACTGAAAGATAAATTCACAGAACTGATGCATAATCAGGCTTTGAAGCGAAAACTATATGTCATCATATTCGAAGCTGATACACCTGCAGGGAAGCTATTCGACGTTACCCTGATCTGGTGCATATTGCTTAGCGTGGGACTTGTTATCCTGGAAAGCCTGCAAGGATTGCCGGTATGGCTGAAAACTCCATTCATTGTTATGGAGTATTTACTGACCGCTTTCTTTACTTTCGAATATATCACCCGGTTGTATTGTTCGCCCAAACCTTCCAAATACGCTTTCAGTGCTTTCGGCATCATCGACTTGCTGGCTACACTGCCGCTTTATCTCGCTTTCCTGTTTCCCGGGGCACGCTATCTGCTTATTATACGGGCATTCCGCCTGATACGGATATTCCGCGTTTTCAAGTTATTCAACTTCTGGATGGAAGGGCAAATGCTGCTGACGGCACTACGCGACAGTAGCAAAAAAATCGCAGTTTTCTTTATGTTTGTGGTTATTCTGGTGATATCTATCGGAACATTGATGTACATGGTTGAAGGAGGAAAACCCAATACGCAGTTCAGCAATATTCCCAACAGTATCTATTGGGCTTGCGTCACGCTTACCACCGTAGGTTACGGAGATATAACTCCTGTCACCGCCCTGGGGAAATTCCTTTCGGGTTGTGTCATGCTGATAGGTTACACTATTATTGCAGTACCCACCGGCATAGTTTCCGTATCATTGATGAAAAGACATGAAAAGAATGTAGCAAGAGAGTGCCCCAATTGTCACAGGCGAGGACACGAAGAAAGTGCACAGTTCTGCAAGTATTGCGGATCATCACTTGATAAAGCCCCTAAAGAATAGAAAGACTTTCAGACTAAATCATATCGGCAAATAATAACGCATAGAAATATATAAAATGGAACAAAGTTTTGTTACTCAAAAAGAATTTACCCTACGTCCCCGTGCACGTGGTTTTCACCTGATAACGGATGAAATAATACGTAACCTGCCGCGTCTGCCGCAAGCCGGACTTTTACATCTGTTCATCAAGCATACCTCTGCCGGGCTTAGCATCAATGAAAATGCTGATCCGGATGTCCAGACTGACATGGAAGCCATCTTCAACCACCTGGTAAAAGAACGGGAACCCTACTATATGCATACCTGTGAAGGAGATGATGACATGCCCGCCCATGCAAAATCGACCCTGACTGGTAATAGTCTCAGCATACCTATCACTGACGGTAGACTGAATATGGGCATCTGGCAAGGTATATACCTCTGTGAATTCCGCAATCGTGGCGGTGGAAGAAAAATAGTAGCAACCGTCATCGGACAATAGAATATATGAAAACAAACAATCTTCCTACAAATATCTTCGTCGCCACGGAGAAAGATTATCCCGAACTCTCTGAGCTTTGGGAAGCATCCGTACGCAGTACGCATCACTTTCTGAGTGAAGAAGATATTCAGTACTACAAACCTCTGGTACAGAACGTTTATTTCCCCGCAGTGCAACTCTATATTATAAAGAATAAAGACAACCGCATCAGTGGCTTTCTGGGACTAAGCGATGATTTAATAGAAATGCTGTTTATCCACCCCGACGAACAGGGAAAAGGATATGGCAAGACATTATTAGAGTTTGCCGTAAACGAACGAGGTTTCCGCAAAGTGGATGTCAACGAACAAAATAAACAGGCTTTCCGCTTCTACCGTAACAGAGGCTTTGAAGTAATAAGCCGGGATGAAACAGATGCGCAAGGTAAGCCCTTTCCCATCCTGCACATGCAATTAACAAACTACTAATACAGTAACTATGAAACGAGCCATTATTATAGGAGCCACCTCCGGCATAGGAGAAGAAGTTGCCAAACTGCTAATTCAGCAAGGTTGGCACATCGGTATTGCCGGAAGACGGAAAGAAGCATTGGAGAAACTGCAAGCCACCGCCCCGGGACAAATCGAAATTCAACGTCTGGACGTAACAGATTCGGATGCCCCCACCCTGCTGGAAACACTCATCCGGAAGTTAGGTGGCATAGATTTATTCTTCCTCAGCTCCGGCATAGGTAGCCAGAACCCGGACCTGAAACCGGAAATAGAACTTAATACCGCCCGTACCAACGTAGAAGGATTCACCCGTATGGTAACCGCCGCCTTCAATCACTTCAAAACCCAAGGAGGTGGGCACATCGCTGTCATCAGTTCCATCGCAGGCACCAAAGGATTGGGCATCGCCCCGGCCTATTCTGCAACAAAACGTTTCCAGAATACTTACATCGAAGCCTTGGCACAACTCTCCCGGATGCAACACTTGAATATCCATTTCACAGACATACGCCCGGGTTTCGTCGCCACCGACTTACTGAAAAGTGGTAAGTTCCCTATGCTTATGCAAGCCAATCAAGTAGCAAAGAGTATCGTCCGTGCCCTGAACCGGAAAAAACGGGTCATTGTGATCGACGGCAGATACCGTGTAGTTGTCTTTTTCTGGCGAATGATCCCCCGGTGGTTATGGGAAAGATTGCCTATAAAGAACTAAGATTCGTTGTAAAGACACCATAGTTCTTGCCTCATTCCCGTAAATATTGTATATTCGACCTCGAACCAAACAAACTTTTGAAAATGAAAAAAAACTCAATACATATCCTGATAGTTACCTCAGTTGCTCTATGCGCCGGTGCCGCACTTCCATTTCTGTTTGGGCACAGCACGATAGATCCTGAACAACAATCCGTTAAATCCGAAGTTCCCTATTGTGTCACCTCCCCTTCCGTACCGGATAAAATCACCTTTGCCGGACAGGAAATTGACTTGACTCGCTACGATCATCGTGAACGCATGGACCGTGAACAAATGTCGTTCACCTATATGCACTCCACCACCATGCTTACCATCAAGCGTGCGAACCGCTTCTTCCCCATCATAGAACCCATATTGAAGGAAAACGGTGTACCCGATGATTTCAAATACCTCGCCGTAATAGAGAGTAACCTCAACACCCTTGCCCGTAGTCCGGCAGGAGCAGCCGGAATGTGGCAGTTCATGCAAACTACCGGACGCGAATTCGGTCTTGAAGTAAACCCTAATATCGACGAACGTTATCACGTGGAGAAAGCCACCCGTGCCGCATGCCAATATCTGAAAGATGCCTACCAAAGATATGGTAACTGGCTCTGCGTAGCCGCTGCCTACAATGGCGGACAAGGCCGTATCTCCTCCGAACTGAAAAAACAGCTCGTAGATCAAGCCGTAGACCTTTGGCTTGTAGAAGAAACTTCCCGTTACATGTTCCGCCTGCTTGCCGCTAAAGCCGTCATCAGTAATCCGCAGCGCTATGGCTTTTTACTGAAACGGGAACATCTTTACCCGGTCATCCCCCATACAGAGGTCAATGTAACAACGAGTATCGACAATCTGGCACAATTTGCCAAGAGTAAAGGTATTACCTACGCCCAACTGAAGGATGCCAACCCATGGCTACGCGATAGTTCTTTACAAAACAAAAGCGGACGTACATACGTTCTTAAAATACCGACACAGGCGGGAATGCACTATGATCCGAAAAAGACGGTGCCGCATAATAGGGCATGGGTTATAAATTAAGTACTTTTCTTTTGTCTTGAGACAAAAGAAAAGATACCAAAAGAAAAACTCAAGGCTGCACTTCCGGGGCTACTCCGACACTGCCATTGCCGGACGGGGCTCCAACTCGCTTCGCTCAAACAATCGCCCCTTACCCGGCCCTGACAGTGCCTACGTTGACGCCCCTACAGTGAGGCCGGGAGACCATGCGGCAAAAAGGGGAGAGGAACTATACAATGTGAGAGGATTAGGTGTGGATATATTTAGATAAATAAAGAGTAAAATGTGAAAATATGAAGTGCTGAAATATTTAGATACGAAGTTAGCAATCCATATCATATAAATTTCTGATATGATCGTGCTATCAGTCTTTGCTTTTATAGACAGAATCACATTAATTGCACATTGCATTCACATAACCCAATCATCCTCCCTAATCACCGCGCAGCCCTCCGGCATAGTCGTAGGAGCGTCAACGTAGGCACTGTCAGGGCCGGGTAAGGGGCGATTGTTTGAGCGAAGCGAGTTGGAGCCCCGTCCGGCAATGGCAGTGTCGGAGTAGCTCCGGAGACGTAGCCGATGCCTCTTTCTTTTTGGTATCTTTTTCTTTCGGGGCAAGCCGAAAGAAAAAGTACAGTAACTTAAAACACAGAAAGGAGCCAATATGACATTAGATTTCGATTTCGTACTCAGATTATTAGTAGCCGGCATCTTAGGTGCCATCATCGGCTTGGACAGAGAATACCGTGCCAAAGAAGCAGGATACCGTACTCACTTTTTAGTATCATTGGGCAGTGCCCTCATCATGATTGTTTCCCAATATGGCTTTCAGGACATTATCAAAGAAAACAGCGTCTCGCTGGACCCGAGCCGTGTAGCGGCCCAGGTAGTCAGCGGTATCGGTTTTATCGGTGCCGGTACCATCATATTACAAAAACAAATCGTCAGGGGGCTGACTACTGCTGCCGGAATATGGGCTACAGCAGGCATCGGTCTGGCGGTTGGAGCCGGAATGTATGTAATAAGTATAGCCGCTACCCTGCTCACTCTGGCTGGATTGGAACTGCTCAGCATCCTGTTCAAAAGTGTAGGGATGAAAAGCTCCATGATAACATTCTCTACCGAAAATAAGGATATCCTTAAGGAAGTATCCGATCGCTTTAACTCCCGCAATTATATGTTAGTCTCCTACAAAATGGAAAGATTAGGTTCCGGAGATACAGAAAGGTATATAGTGACTATGGTTATCAAATCCAAGCGGAGTAATGACGAAGGGCACATGCTGTCACTGATGCAGGAATGGCCGGATGTAACAGTAGAACAAATCGAATGATCTTATTACTGCTTTTCTGTCATGTGTTTCCAGTAACGTACAGGCATATCTTGTTTATGCTTCCGCGGATTTAACCGTTCTTTGATACAGATGGCTTTAAAGTATGTTTTCCAGAGTTGCTGAAAAAGTTTCTCGTCTTTATCCATCAAACTTTCATCCAGCATACCTGTGACTAAATGCCCCTCGCGTGAACCTTCTTCAAAGGTGACCTGACGTACTTCTTTCAAATCATAATAGAACCCATACGCCCGTTTTATGTCGTATATCAGCCAGGGCTGATCGGCAAAACGATCCTTAAAATGATCGATAGCCAGTGGTAGAGCATTCTTTTCCGGTTCTACCGCAGCAAAGAAGGTACCGTCGGCAGCTTTCTGAAAACGGATAAACTGGAGCATACGAAGACGTTCCCAATCCACCCGTTTCCACATACGCGAGAATTCCAGCACATCCGGATCGGCAAAATTGGTTTCAATGGAACGGGGAGCATCAATCGCCTTACAAATATAACGGAACAAAAGCATCGGAGTTTCCTGTTCCTCCGCCAGCCAACATTGGGCAAGGCAAGACAGAGCACCGGAAGAGAGTTTCTTTTGCAAACCACGCCATACTCGCTTCGCCTTTTCTTCTTCGGTGATTACCGTGAAGACTTCATCATGAAATAAAGGCAATGGCTCTCCTTCCGGAAACAATGCATCAGGAAAAACACGACGGGAATAAGCTTCAAAAACAGAAGTCAGCAAGCCCTCGAAAGTATTATCAAAAATAAATATATTCATGGAAAGGAACTCTCTTAGTCGTGGAAATCAAGTAACAATTGCCTTTCGTCCACTTTCTTCTTGTTCGGTTTCGTAATCAGCAAACTGCGTACTGTTTGCGGAGTCATCTCATTCACCGTCTTCATGGGGAGTTCATGGCAAGTAATAAAGTACTGCGCCTTCTTCATCACCACTCCTATCTTCTTCAACTCATAGAAACCTAACTTAGAAAAACGACGGGATGCCACAATCAATCTTGCCGACTTCACTCCGACACCCGGAATACGCAATAACATCTCATAATCCGCCCGATTGATATCTACCGGAAACTGCTCCGGATGGCGCAAGGCCCACGACAGTTTAGGATCAATCTCCAGGTCCAGGTCAGGATATGCATCATCCACAATCTCTTCCACCTTAAACTGATAAAAGCGCATGAGCCAATCTGCCTGATACAGGCGATTTTCACGCACCAGCGGTGGTTGCTTCAGGGCCGGCAAACGCGTATCATACGTATTCACAGAGATATAACCGGAATAATAAACACGCCTCATTGTAGGTCCTTTGTAAAGAGCTGATGAAAGGAAAAGAATATCTTTGTCCGTTTCCGCCGTAGCCCCTACAATCATTTGCGTGCTCTGTCCGGCAGGGGCAAAACGTGGTGCATGGCGGTGTTTCTTCCGTTCCTCCGAACTTTCCAATACGCCTTGCTGAATATAACGCATCGGTGCATATACACTTTTATGATCTTTCTCGGGGGCAAGAAGTTTCAGATTCTCCTCTTTCGGTATTTCTACATTAACGCTGAGGCGGTCGGCATACAATCCCGCTTCGTTCACCAGTTCACGACTGGCACCGGGGATACTTTTCAAATGAATATAGCCATTGAAACGATGCACTGTGCGCAAGTCCTTGGCCACACACACCAGGCGTTCCATGGTATAATCCGGACTTCGCACCACACCACTGCTCAGAAATAATCCTTCTATATAATTGCGGCGATAGAACTCCATCGTCAGATCTACCAACTCGCTGACAGAAAGCGTAGCACGCGGCAAATCATTAGAACGACGATTGATGCAATATGCACAGTCGTAGATGCAATAGTTCGTCAGCATCACTTTCAGTAGTGAAATGCAACGCCCGTCTTCAGCAAAACTATGGCAAATGCCCCAGCCGCCGACAGTATTACCCAACATACCTGGTTTGTTGGAACGCACGGTACCGCTGGACGAGCATGAGACATCGTATTTAGCCGACTCCGCCAGTATTTTCAGTTTATTGAGGACGTTTTCATTCATATCCACTACACAACTTATCACTTATCACCATAGTGCCCTTTAGCCGAAATTATTGTAACTGTCACAATTTCTTCTTCAATGGTATAAATAATACGATTAAACTTATCAATTCTCCTGCTCCAATAACCGGATAGAGTACCTTTCAATGCTTCCACTTGTCCAGTTCCCACAGTAGGGTGTTCTGCTATTTCCAAAAGTAATCTTTCGATTTTAGTAATTAATGCTTTATTTCCCGATTTCTTCAATTTAGCTAAATCCTCTATAGCCTTGGCTTCAAACTCTATGATATATTTCATCTCAGAGATTATCTATAAAGCTCTTGATTTCCTCGGCTGATTTAAGCTTTATGGCAGATTTTGTCTTTCCTGCTTTATGTGCTTTCACTCGTGCTGAAATCTCAGCCATATTTTCTGCATCTTCGAAAAAGGAATCGCCACTTGGACTGGGATTTTCTAAAACTTCCACAGAAATAGAATTTGCTTTTACCACCAAGAGGTGCTCTATGAAAGCTTTCAAACTCTTACCTTGTGAAGCAGCCAAAACCGATAAGCGCTGTAATACGTCAACAGGCAAATCTATATTTTTCCTTTTTTTCTCTAATGTCATTGTCGCCATAATAACTCCTTTCTTTTTTTACAAAGATATAAAAGATATATCATATACACAATGTATATAGTTTGAAAAAGAATTAATAAAGAGATCCGCGTTATCTTGCGGCTGAACAAATTGCTTATTATTTGATGGGTATACCGAAAATATCGGGTGGCCCTATGTTTGTACCGGATGAAACAAAAAAGACCGTTCTCATTGAGACGGTCTTTCAATTCTTTCAGTAAGCGTGCTTATTATTTAGCAGCTTCCAAAGATGCTTTGCGGAATGCTTTCATTGATTTTTCGATTTCCAAAGAAGCCTTACGTGCACGAGTACCGGCAGCTTTGTTACCATTTTCAATCTGAGCTTTTGCATCTTTCTCGAATGCTGCATACAATTCAGCAACTTTTTCAACTAATTCTTTCATAATCCTTTTCTTATTAATATTACTTCGTTAATAATGTCTGGCAAAAATACACTCTTTCTTGAAATAAATGCAGAAAAACAATATTTTTTTTGAAATAATCCGCAAAAATTGCACAAAAAAACGTCCTCTGGCGTTTTTTACCTACTTTTGCAGGCATGAAACCCCTTACAGATACGGAATACATACACTTGCTCATAGCCGAAGGCGAACACCAAAGGCAGGACTTTAAGTTTGAGATTTCCGATGCCCGTAAGATCGCAAAAACGCTCTCCGCCTTTGCCAATACGGACGGCGGGCGGTTGCTGATCGGGGTAAAAGATAACGGAAAGATCGCCGGAGTTCGCTCCGATGAGGAACAATATATGATAGAGGCGGCAGCACAAATGTACTGTCAGCCGGAAGTGAATTATACCATGCAGACCTTTCAGGCGGAAGGACGCAGCGTGCTGGTAGTGCAGATTGAAGAAAGTCTGCAAAAACCCGTATATGCCAAGGATGAAACAGGAAAACCGTTGGCTTATCTGCGCATCAAGGATGAGAATATACTCGCTACACCGGTTCATCTGCGTGTATGGCAGCAAAGTGGTAGTCCGCGGGGAGAACTGATAACTTATACTGAGCGCGAACAGTTGTTGCTTGACTTGTTGGAAGAAAATGACAGTCTATCGTTAAACAGGTATTGTAGGCTGGCACGCCTTTCCCGACGTGCAGCGGAACATTTACTTGCCAAGTTCATCCGGTTTGATATTGTAGAACCGGTATTTGAAGGGCATAAGTTTCACTTCAGACTAAAATAAATGATTATTCTTCAATCCTGACTTCTACTTTCTGGATATGAAGAAAAACTTGTTTACAGAAAAACAAAAAACAGAAACTGTTGTTATTTTAGGGTATCTCAGTATGATACTTAGGGTACCTCAGTCCCATACTTAGGGTATCTCAGTCGTATACTTAGGGTACCTCAGTCGCAGTCTTAGAACGCCTCAACACAACACAGTAATATTCAATCAGTTACAAAATATATCTTTTGCGACCTTTATAATCAATAAATTCAGACAGAAGAACCGACAGTTTATCATTAAACAAGTAAATATTAAACAATATAGCATGAATATAATCAATTCAATCAACGATATTCTCTGGACTTATATCCTTATCGCTCTACTTTTGGGATGTGCCTTTTGGTTCACGCTGAAAACCCGCTTCGTACAGTTCCGCATGATAGGTGAAATGGTACGTTTACTGGGTGATTCGGCAGGAACGAATGGAAAGCCGGGTGAAAAGCATATCTCTTCATTCCAGGCATTTGCCATCTCCATTGCCAGCCGTGTAGGTACGGGCAATCTGGCGGGTGTGGCCACTGCCATCGCTGTAGGCGGGCCGGGAGCAGTGTTCTGGATGTGGGTCATTGCCCTGTTTGGTGCTGCCAGTTCATTCGTAGAGTCCACATTGGCACAATTATATAAGGTAAGAGGCAAAGACTCTTTCATTGGCGGTCCCGCTTATTATATGCGAAAAGGATTGAAACAACCGTGGATGGGTACTGTGTTTGCCGTACTCATTACGATCACTTTCGGCTTCGCCTTCAACTCCGTACAAAGCAATACGCTGTGTGCAGCTTTTGAACATGCATTCGGTTTCGACCACGCCATCGTAGGAGGGGTTATTACCATAGCCACACTGCTTATTATCTTCGGTGGTGTACAGCGCATTGCTAAAGTAAGCAGCATTATTGTTCCCGTTATGGCATTGGGATATATTGCTTTGGCACTGATCATTGTAGCTATCAATATCACTGAACTTCCTGCCGTTATCAAACTCATCGTTAGCCATGCCTTCGGCTGGCAACAGGCATTGGGTGGTGGCGTAGGTATTGCATTGATGCAAGGCATCAAGCGGGGATTGTTCAGCAATGAAGCCGGTATGGGTTCCGCTCCCAATGTGGCAGCCACCGCACACGTCACACATCCCGTAAAGCAAGGGCTGATACAGACCTTGGGCGTTTTCACCGATACATTAATTATATGTACCTGCACCGCGTTCATTATACTTTTCAGCGGTGCGCCACTGGACGGCTCTACCAATGGAGTACAACTTACGCAACAGGCGCTAACGAACGAGATTGGTTCGGCAGGAAGTATTTTTGTTGCTATTGCTTTGTTTTTCTTCGCCTTCAGCAGCATTCTGGGTAATTATTATTATGGAGAAGCCAATGTACGTTATCTTACCCGTAAGAAATGGATATTGAACATCTACCGTATTCTGGTAGGTGGTATGGTGCTATTTGGTGCACTCGCCGCACTGGATGTGGCCTGGAGTCTGGCAGATGTCACCATGGGATTGATGGCGCTCTGTAACCTGATTGCCATCAGCCTGCTCGGTAAATACGCTTTTAAACTGCTGGAAGACTACCGTGCACAGAAACGGGCGGGTATCAAAGACCCTGTTTTCACAAAAGACCGCCTCAAAGAGGTAGAAAATGACATAGAGTGCTGGTAAGAGATTTATGATTTATAAATTATGATTTATACAATTGTTGGTGTAAATCAACTTATTTCGTACTTTTGCAATCGCAATTGCCCCGGCAATTATAAATCATAAATCATAAAACATAAATAAGATGGGTATATTTGCCAAACTATTTAAAAAGAATTCCGAGGGTACTTCCTCCAAAAACGTGGAAGATTTCGTGTCACTGACACGCGTTTATTTCCAGTCCGTGATTGCCGCTAATCTAGGCATTACGAACATTCGTTTCGTGCCGGATGTAGCCAACTTCAAACGCCTGTTTAAAATACCGACTCAGGGCGGACGACTGGGACAAGCCGAAAAGACTGCTTCACGCAAAATGCTGATGCAGGACTATGGACTGAGTGAAAACTTCTTCAAGGAAATCGACGCTTCCGTAAAGAAGCATTGCCGCACGCAGAATGATGTGCAGGCATACTTGTTTATGTATCAAGGTTTCTCACAAGACCTGATGATGTTGATGGGCAACTTGATGCAGTGGAAGTTCCGCGTGCCCTCTGTTTTTAAAGGTGCACTGCGCAGTATGACCGAAAAGACCGTACATGACGTCTGCACCAAAACCGTATGGAAAAAGGACGATGTACATAAGACGGCTATGGCAGTCCGCCAATATAAAGAGCGTCTGGGATACTCCGAGCAGTGGATGACAGAATACGTGTACAACGTTGTATTACTGGCTAAAAAAGAACCCAAAAACAAAGCCACGGAAGAGAAATAAGCTTGAAATATCTATCAGGTAAAAACTGTTATCAAAAGAAAAAGTTTTCTAAAGAAACAATCAATAGAAAGGGCGAGAAATGATTTCCTCGCCTTTTTTTGTTATTTTTATGCAACTTTTTTGCTCGAAGGAGCAACAACACTTTATGCAAAGAGATTGTTGTAAGATATAGCGGACTTTATCCGCTAAGCCACAGGCTACAAGCTATCAGTGACAAACCATTGCACTGGGTAAGTTAAAAAAAAACTCTGATAAGTTGATAGTTCAAAAACTATTAGTTCAAGTAATCTGATTATTCAGAAGATTTCATAATTCAGAAGATTTGAGAATTCAAATAGCTTGATTTAGGCTCAATAAGTCAGGCAGCCTGAAAGGCTATCAGAGTTATCTGTAGCTTATAATTTGTAACTCGTAGCTCGTAATTTGTAGCTCGTAGTTTATTGTTTGCAGTTCGCAGCTCGCAACTATTTCAGTATTAATCATTAAAAAACAACCGCTTATGAAACAAAAGAAAATGCTTGCACTCACTTTATCCCAGTTGAAGCAACTTTATCGAAATGAACTTCCCGAAATTGTACGCATCGCCGAACAGAGCGACGGTACGGAAAGCTTCAAACAAGGCATTTCGGAATTCATTACCAATCAGGCTGATACGGAAAGTGAAGTTGTCAGGCAAATTCGACTTCTGATTGAATATGACGGCCAGGAAGTCCATGAACTTTCTACCGATGAACAAATGATTGTTTCTACCCTGTCACTTCTATACGCGTTTCTTACCGGAAATCTGGAAGAAGATGTGGAAACAGACGTGTTCCTGGATATTTTCCAGCAATTCAAACGCTTACAGCATCCTGCTGCCCCACTCCCCGCACCCCAACGCGTCAAAGCGTGGACCGAGCGTTGGCCCAGCGGACTGGACGAAGACGTACAACTGATCCATGCCAAAAATAAAGAGCGTATTCTGCACGCATTGATACAGAAGATAGAGCACCGTACCGCCATTTCCCGCTACCACTTTGAAGAGGGCATCAGCTACGAAGAGAAATACCGTCTTGTCAGCGAATGGTGGAATGACTTCCGTTTCCATCTGGCCATGGCTGCCAAAAGCCCTACAGAACTGAATCGCTTTCTGGGCAATTCACTTTCTGCCGAAACCATGTATCTGTTATCTCGTGCCCGCAAGAAAGGAATGCCTTTCTTCGTTACGCCTTACTATCTGCACTTGTTAAATCCCGGCAGCACAGGGTACAACGATGAATCTCTGCGCAGCTACATCCTCTACTCCCCGCAACTGGTGGAAACTTATGGGCAAATCCGCGCCTGGGAACGTGAAGACATAGTAGAAGCCGGAAAACCCAATGCGGCCGGCTGGCTCCTGCCCGACGGACACAATATCCACCGTCGTTATCCGGAAGTAGCCATCCTCATTCCCGACACCATGGGACGCGCTTGTGGCGGGCTTTGTGCTTCCTGCCAACGCATGTATGACTTCCAGAGCAAACGACTCAATTTTGAGTTTGACTCCCTGCGTCCTAAAGAAACATGGGAGAAGAAATTACGCCGTCTGATGACTTACTTCGAGGAAGATACCCAATTGCGTGACATCCTCATCACAGGTGGAGATGCCCTCATGAGTCAGAACAAGACGCTGAACACAATTCTGGAAGCCGTTTACCGTATGGCTGCCCGTAAACGGAAAGCCAATCAGGAACGCCCGGAAGGAGAAAAGTATGCCGAATTACAGCGTATCCGCCTCGGATCGCGTTTGCCAGCTTATCTGCCAATGCGCATCAACAATGAATTGGTAGAAATTCTGCGAACTTTCAAGGAGAAAGCATCCGTCATCGGTATCCGTCAGTTCATTATTCAAACGCATTTCCAAACTCCACTGGAGGTTACTCCCGAGGCAAAGGAAGGTATTCGCAAATTATTATCGGCAGGCTGGCTGATTACCAACCAACTTGTGTATAACGTAGCTGCCTCACGTCGGGGACATACCACCCGCCTACGCCAGGTACTTAACGAACTGGGAGTTGTCTGTTACTATACATTCTCTGTAAAAGGTTTCGAAGAAAACAACGCAGTCTTTACGCCAAACAGCCGTTCCATGCAGGAACAGCAAGAAGAAAAGCGTTTCGGCAAACTGAATAAAGAAGATGCCTTCAATCTGTCTGCATCGCTCGAAACCGCACTTGATCCTGCATCCTGTATCCGCCAGTTCCTGAAGATACATCATCTTCCGTTCCTTGCCACGGACCGCAGTGTGTTGAACCTACCCGCCATTGGCAAGAGCATGACGTTCAATCTGGTGGGAATGACCGAAGACGGAAAGCGCATCCTTCGTTTCGACCACGACGGAACACGTCGCCACAGCCCGATAATCAATCAGCTCGGACAGGTCTATATCGTAGAGAATAAGTCCATAGCCGCGTACCTGCGACAACTGCGTGCCATGGGAGAAGATGTGGAAGACTACGCAAGTATCTGGAATTATACGGAAGGCAAAACCGAATCACGATTCAGCCTGTACGAATATCCGGACTTCCCTTTCCGCATCACAGAAAAGATGAGTAATTTGGAAATAGCAGAGTAACTTCCGGAAATAATCTATACTTTTGCATAAGAAAATCACAGAGTCGTCTGAGAAGTCTGAATCATATTCCGGGCTTTTCAGACATTTTTTATCCTAAAAATAGTAAGTATGGAAATCGAGCGACACCCTTTAGAACCCTTTCTTCCTGCTAACGCCCGTTTGCTGATGCTGGGAAGTTTTCCACCTCAAAAGAAAAGGTGGTCGATGGAGTTTTACTACCCGAACTGGAACAATGATATGTGGCGGATTGTAGGACTCCTGTTCTTCAATGATAAAAACCATTTTCTGAACGAAGCGGCAAAAGCTTTCGACAAAGATCACATTATCCCTTTCCTACAAGAAAAAGGCATTGCCCTATTTGATACAGCTACCGCCATACGACGGTTACAGGACAATGCATCCGACAAATTTCTGGAAGTTGTAGAACCTACGGATATCGAGGGTATGCTCCGTCGCTTACCGGAATGTAAAGCCATAGTTACTACAGGTGAGAAAGCAACAGAAACTTTATGCGAACAGTTCTCTCTTGAAAAGCCGAAAGTGGGAGATTTTACAGAGTTTGTTTTTGATGGCAGACCTATGCGACTCTATCGGATGCCTTCTTCTTCGCGCGCTTATCCGCTTTCTTTAGAAAAAAAAGCAGCAGCCTACCGCATTATGTATCAGGACTTACAGATGTTATAAGACGAGAGAGCGTTAAAATAATCGCTCATCCCTCTTGCATATTTGAAAGTTTACATTACCTTTGCAGCCGCAAACACGGGAGTAGCTCAGTTGGTAGAGCACTGGTCTCCAAAACCAGGTGTCGGGAGTTCGAGCCTCTCCTCCCGTGCAGAGTTAAATAGCTATAAGTTAATAACTTATGGCTATTTATCGTTTATAGGTCGGACAAATGCCGGACACAAAATTTCAGAATGTCAAACCAAACTACGTCTTCAAAATTGAAAGAACGTAGAAAAAAATGTCTTCAACAACCAAAAGAAAAGGCGCTTCTATTAGTGATATCATCACTTACACCCTTCCCAAACTACACACAGGCAAGAATTGGTATATTGACTTTAAAGCATACGATCCGCTGGAGCAAAGTATGAAGAGAAAAAAGTATATGTTGGATGGAATCGACAAAGTTTCCGAGCGCAAAAAGAGAGCAACCGAAGTCATCACTAACCTCACTAACCGTCTTCGAACCGGATGGAATCCGTGGGCAGATACCAGCAACTCACGCCAATACACACCTTTTATAGATATTATCAAATTGTATTATAAATATTTGGAAAAGCTCTGTTCAACTAAAGCCATTAAAGAAAACACTCTCCTGGACTACAAAAAGAGAACTAAAATACTTGCCGAATACAATGAAAAGAGAATTCCGACAATCATTTATATCTACCAATTCGATCAGACCTTCGTTAGTGATTTCTTAGATTATATCCTCATTGACCGGGATGCATCCGCTCGGACACGAAATAACTACAGAATATGGCTTTCCTCTTTTTGTTCTTGGTTAACCGAGAAACAGTACATTGACCATAATCCGGTAGAAAAAATTAAATCCCTTACTGCTGACAGCAAGAAACGTGATGCGCTATCTGCTAAGGATTTGAATAAGTTAAATAAGTACCTAAAGGGACAAAACCCCTATTTCCTACTCCTTTGCCAATTTGAATATTACACTTTCATCCGGCCAGATGAACTAACTAACATCAAACTGAAAGACATATCTCTGAAGGAACAAAAGGTATTTGTTAATTCTGCAATTTCCAAGAACCGCAAAGATGGCATGGTAGGTTTGAATGACGAACTTATAAAGTCTATGATCGATCTCAATATCTTCAACTATCATGACGACTGCTATCTTTTCGGTCCCAAATTCAAACCCTCCGATCAAAAAGCCAGTACGAAAATTTATCGAAGCTATTTCAATAAAGTACGTGCAGAACTGAAGTTTCCCTCAACTTATCAATTCTACTCATTGAAAGACTCCGGTATTCGCGATCTTGCAAATGCCGAAGGCATTGTCATTGCACGTGATCAGGCACGGCATGCAGATGTATCAACTACTAATAAATATCTGAAAGGAGAACATATGACTGTACACGAGGAAACAAAACATTTTGAAGGGAATCTATAAGCCCAGAGGTACAACACTTCACAACAGTTGTAGAAAATGTTATATCTTAATCTTTATTCTACCCTATAAAAAGTCCCCTTCAGTACCTTATTCAGTCCATTCACATCTATTTCCACCTCAATCTTCTCGCATAGATACCGTTTATTACCTATAAGAAATACCTTATTCACATCTGGCAAACGGTTAGCTTGAAAGTTGATGGTATAGGGAATATTGGAATGGAATATCTTCAGGACAGAGAGTCGATGACCAATGCTGTCTGGGCAGAGGTCGTTTAAGCTAAGGGAATAAGGCAGGAAGTCCGTAAGTTGTGCGGCAGTCTTCTGCTGATAATCAGTAAAGGGATAAGCATGACTGTAAGACTTGGTTTGTCCGTTAGAGGTCACGTTCTGCCGGTTGAACTTTCCGGTATTGAAAGCTATCTCCATACAGTCATTCTTTTGTTGCTTATCCGGTAACTCAACATCGCCGCTAATGGCTTCTTGGATATTAAATGCTTCTCCCTGAGGACTGATTACCCAATCCGGATTATAATTTTTGCGGTAATAGCTGATTAAGGGAATATTCAAAACTAAGCTGGTATCTGTTCTCACCACATCAAAATTATGCTCCAGTCGTTTCCATGTACCACGATCATATTGTACAATCTTGACAGGAACTATCTTTAGTTCGGCATCCGTATCGTAAGACTCCGGATCACGAATGAGGTCGGCATAGAGATTGACTTCACGCAGCGTGTCTGTCTCATTCTCATTGTAGTTGATGTAGTAACGTTTACCTACGACAAATATCACTCTTTTCCGTTCTTCCTTATCCATACTGTCGTAGGCGTTTTTCATATCTTGGTAGTTGGCATATTCTACTTTTTTAGCAGCCTCCAGCAGATACCGTTCCAGTCGTAAGTAGCCGTCATCGGAGGTGGAAGGAAGATCATAACCGACATTGCCGGAGGTTACATCCTTATCGCTCTTCTCCTCGTCTATCTCGACGGCATATTCGCGCAACAATGCAGTGTGGTTGATGATTTCCTTATCGGGATTGGAAAAGTAATTATTCAATTCGACAAAGCGTACCACTTTGGCATATTCGTCTACAACAGTAATGATACCTAAAAATTTCTCCAATTCGTCAAAGAATTCAGAAACCGTCCAGTGTGGCAATGCTGTTTCAACGCGGAATGAGTTTACCGCACTGCATATATAGATATTCCGCAAGAAACTGTTATCAAAGAAAGTGGTATCAAAGGTGTATCCGAAATATTCAACCAGCTTTTTGATGACCGTAAGCAGGTAGGGCTGGAAGCTTCCTACAAACATGTTAGAACCGGGATTAAAATTGGTTGTGCCCTCTTCATACGTAACTCTATTGACCAAATTCTCCTCTTTTGCTTCTTGATAAAATACCGGGAGAAAAACCCCGTCCACTTCATCTACTGAGCCGTAGGCTGCCTTCATTTCTGATTCCGGTAAGAAGAATTGAAAGATTCCCGGCTGCGGAGGCATATAAGGACCTCCCAGTTCTAACTCATCAATATAGATATCATCATTCGTCAGAAGATTAAACTCTGCATTACCAGATACGAGCTGCACTTTAACCAGTCTGTCCTCTACTGACAACAAAACTGCACTGCCATAAAGTAGGCACTTGGCATCCACGATGAGCATAGCCGGAAGAATTGTCTTTCTCTTCGTCACATCCAGTCTGTTAATATGTTTAAATATAGTATAATTAGCTGCCATTGGAAGTTCAATATCCAACGAATAATTAGAACTGCGAGTGAAATAAGGATTCTCGGAAGTGAATGTAATGCTGCTCCCTTCAGGAAGAACAGCCAATTGTCCGTTGATATATAATTCGGTCATTGCTTATTGCGTGATTTATTGTTATTTAATCTATTGTACTCTTTTTGCGCTTGGTTGATACCCCCTTTACCTGTTAAATAGGTCTCAGCAACTATGCGTTTTTCAAATCTCTTCTTCACTGTCTGCATTACAGTAGTACATTCAGCAATCAATTGCTTTATCTCCGGATCAGTCGTTTGAATAACCTCGACGGCAGCCGCTTGATTCTGTCCGCCATTCCGGAGTACGCTGGATACATCTTGACTGGTAAGCTTACCAACTGTATTATTCTTTTGTGCAGTATCAATCAATTTCAGAACCGGAAGAATCTCCGGATTCGCAACGGCAAAGCGATTTGCGACGAACTCATTACTATGCACAATGCCTTGTGGTTTATCCCATTCACCCGGACTTGTGAAACCACCAGTATAGAAATTGCCAATAGCAGATTTGGCGGTTTCAAATGCTGCTGTAATCAAAGCTATTTCCCCAGCCGCTTTAACAAGTCCCCAAAAGCCTAATTCACCAAGATTGGCAATTGTTCTTTGAGCAACTTTTAGGATCATAAATTTCTCTAATGCATCCAAAGATGCTTTCAACATTTCTTTTAGGAAATCTTTAAAAGTAACTTCTGAATCAGTTAAGACATCAGCAATCGCATTCCCATAATCAGTAGCTAATCCCTCCAAGACATTGTACATTTGCTGTTCTTTATTTTTCTTTTGTTCAGCAGCTTTCTTTTCAGCATTCAAGTCTTCTTGTCTCTTTTTATCACGTATCTTGTTTTTCTGCTCTTCACTATATTCTGTACTATTCAATATATCATCGTAATATTTATCTTGGATTCGTTTTAACTCCTGATAATAGTTCTCTTCAGATGTCTTGTTCTGATAATGGTACATCGTAGCATCTTCTATTTCTAATTGATATTGGCGTTCACGGGCAGAAAACGCCTGTTCTGAATTTTCCTTTCTTTTCTTTTCAGTTTCCTGTTGGCGCTTCTCCTCTTTTTTCTCAAGCTCATCCCGCATCTTTATCTCCATATCAAGAAGCTGATTATTGATTTTCTGCCGCTCAGAAGGTTCAAGCCCGGCAACAGATAATTTGTCCTGAAGCAATTGCATTTCAGCATCCTGCATTTCTTTATGATAATCTTCTTGAGACATACGAGAATCTGATAAATATCTATTTTTTATCTCTGTGATACGTTTGTAATAATCTGCTTCAACTTTGGTAAACTTATTATCATCCTTCGTACAAGTACAGGGATTATTTCCACATCTGGGACATTTCTTCTTATCATCGTCATTTTGATCATCAGTATTATTAGTGGCTGTATCAATCTCAACCTTTGCTTCTATCTTTTCCTCCAAGAACGATTTAAGTTGTTCCCTTTGCTTTTCCAATTCTTCAATATTATTATTAAGTTTCTCGCCAGCATCTTCAACACCTCCCCAAGTCAACATGCTACCTATATTACGAGGAAGGGTCTTTACTGCGCCCCAGAATGTATCTCTTTCCTCCAAATATTTATTCTGCTTACGACGTAATTCATCTAATTGTTTATCAGTATCTGTTAAACGAGACTTAGCTGATTCTATTTCAGCCAATGTCAACAAACTTTTCACATAATTATCTACAGCTACTCTCGCATTATCCGTTCCAATTGTTTCAAGATTCAGTGCTCCCAGATATTCCGGAGAAATCTCATTTAATTGTTTTATAGCCCTCAGCCTCTCTTCTTTAGATTTAGTTTCATCCTTGGCCACTTTATACAAAGCTTTTACCTCTGTTTTTTCTGCTGCAATATTCGCAGCTGCATCACCTTGGATTTCATTCAGGAGTACTTGTGCACGCTGCGCTTCTGATGCCCTACGAGTAAATAAGTATAATGCACCTGCAACTCCAACTATCAACGTAGCAACCGCTCCAAATGGATTCATTTTTAAAATCATGAAAAATGCTTGCATTGCTAACTTGGCTTGACTCGTCTTACCTGTTAGTGCAGATGTCGCTGCTATATACAACCATGTTGATGCAGTAATGGCTTTATCCCAAAACTCTTTCAACTTTTGAATTACAATGTATTGTCCGGTTTCAGTTTTCACCTTATTCAACCAAAACCATTGCAACTTATTTGCTGCTGTATAAGATGCAACAACAATTATGGCATAAGCCAATACTTTACCATATTTTTGAAGCCAATCAATTAATTCCGGCGCAGCCTTTATCAATCTTGTCGTCCATCCAGTCAAGGCAGACAACGATGGATTAAGCTTTTCCATCAGTATGATACCAGCTTCTTTAATTTGATTAATGTATTGCGCTCTTTTTGCTTTTGCAGTATCAGAATTTATGGCTGCCTGCTCCATTGCAACACTTGTGCCAGTAACAGCCTGCGTATATTCTTTTACTTTCTCTGTATTTTGAGTCAAAATCATAGCAGTTACCATTCCTTCATCACCAAAAAGTTTTTTTAGTAATGTAGTTCCACCGCCGACCGTTTGACTCTCAGCTTCTTCAACCTTTTTGTTTAAATTTTCAAGAGCTACAGACAAACCAACAACCTTTGGATTTGTATCAATAGCCCCTGTAGAAAGACGGGTAAAAAAAGTTTTGAGTCCTGTCCCAGCAATCTCATTTTTCATACCTTTTTCACCTAACATTTCAATAGTACCAACCAATTCTTCCAATGAGATATTGGATGAAGCAGCAATAGTACCCGCTTTTAAGATGGCAGCTGTTTGTTGTTCTACATTGGACGCTCCAAACTTAGATCCTGCGGCCAATACATTAACATATCTTGCCGCTTGATCAGCGCCAGCACCATATTGATTAAGGGCAGTTGTAGTTGCTTCTACTGATTTGGCCAATTCCATTTTTGATGCCGCAGACAAACGCATAGTTTCAACGGTTACTGCATTCAGAGCCTCCTTATCATTTAACAATTCGGGTTTATTGGAACCAACCAACATGTAAGCTTCAAGAATATCTCTACTGGATTGTGTTACCCGCAAACCCGTCTTGTCCATCGCAGTAGATAATATCTCAGCCTGACGTGTCAGCCATTTGATAGAGTTATCATCCAGCCCAGTCAGCGCCTTTAAGTTTGCCGCAGAATCTTCTTTGTCGTCCCGATTATTCCTCAATTTTGAAAGAGCAAAAGAAACTCCTGTTATTGCAGCGGCGCCTGAAGCAAGCAAACCTCCCCATTTGGAAAATCCATTATTAAACCGGGTTAACCAACTTTGCGTTTCTTGAACCTCAGCATTAATTTTCCGCAATTCAGCATTAACCAGTTTGAGACGTTCCTGATACATTTTCCATTCAGCAGAACCGCGTTTTATGTGTCCGGAGTTCAATTTTGCATTGATATCTTTCAAGAGTTGACGTAACTCTTTGGGACCAGCCAGAGACAGATTCTGCATTGCAAAATCAATATTCTTTGCATTAGTCCGCATTGTCTTCAGCTCAGCATTGGTTTTCTTCAGTTCGGCCTCCAGCTTTTTGATCTGCTTCGTGTCACCTGCCTTATATGCTTCTGCCAGTCGCCCTTTCAATGAATTGGCATAACTTTCCAAATCACGAAGTTCCTGTTTTGCTTGCTGTCCGTTTACCTGTACCTCTACGGTAGCTCTTTCATTAATAGCCATATACTTTGATTTTTTCCAAAAGTAGATGGCTATTGATAAAAGAGAAAAGACACAAAAAAGCCCCGGCAATTCTGCCGAGGCCCTACTTATCAAAAGATAAGTATCACTTCTACAACAACAAAGGTACTATCTCTTTTTCGATTTATAGATAAGCCAGGAAACAATTAACAGACCTATTAACAGCCCTCCAAATGCCCAGCCTCCCAATTCTATTTTCATTGCCTGCCACCTGCTCAGCTCTTTTTCTACAGGATAAGGAACCCGTATACTGTCAGTCTTCAGTACCGTATCTCTACGATTGATAAAGATATACCTATACTCCATCTGCTTGACATACTTATATACGGAGTCGCCTTTGATCTGATAGAATATGCTATCATGCTTATATATGCTATCATACCGAATACTGTCACGTGTTTTATACTCAGTACGTATTGTTTCGACCGGAACATACTCGATGCTCCGGCAAGCTGCCAAACACAACAATATAACTAATATCCACGGTAGCGCTTTCATAACAAATCCCACCCTTTATATATATCCTCCATAACAGCAGGCACCGCATTCTCTACCTGAGAAATCGCAGCTGCGAAAGCGCACATGGTGGACTTATCAACCACATCAGGAACGTAGCTGTTTGGCACTTGCATTTCGCTACATACCCGGTTGATATAGCCAAACGTATTATTCTCAACGGGTGGTGCCCAACGGTTGATAAAGTCCACTATCGTTTGGCATCCGTGCCGATACCGGTAGTTCTGGAGTATGCGGATTAACGCCCTATACCCCCATTTCATTTCCTTAAACTGGAAAAACAACTCATCCTCCTGTTTCTCTCTCAATCCTTGCCATTTATCCTTTGTTATTCGGATATTGCCGGGATTACAATTTCTCAATCCTCTTGGTACACTCATTTAATTTCCTCCTTTTAATTAATAATCACTTGGCGGCTGGCGATTGGCACAGCCTCTAATATCGCACCTTCTTATTTCCGCCTCTTTCAGCTTTAATTCCGACTCATGGAATTTATGTATGGTTTCAAGGTGAGCCTTTTGTTCTTGTCTCATCTCTGCATAAAGACCGTCAATCTTAGCATCACGTTGAGCAATACGATCTTCCAGCCAGGCGATTTGTTTCCGTTCATTTTCATTTTCCGCAGCATCTGCAACAGCATCCTCTTTCCGAGCATTAGTTTTTCGACTTGTCCAAAAAGTAATGCCCCATCTTACCGCTTCCCACCCACCTAAAGCAGCAATCAGAGCCAACCATTCATTTAATCCCATATTACAATATATTTAAGTCTGTTTATTGTGCATTTTTTATCGCGGTCACGGCATTATCATTACTTGGATATAGCCCCCAATATGTAAAATTACTGTCTGATTCCCTCCAGCCATACAAATCAAAGGCACACAGACCAACATCTGAAAATTTTATAGATGCTACACTATTCACAACATTACCATCAACAGCAATACGCACTTTATCACTACTTGTAGTGACAGTTGTAGGAAGAAGTACTCTTGTTAGTAGCGGGACTATCCACTTTATATTACGGCACATTCCTGAAGGTATTTCAGGCAATACCCCAATATTATGGCCAACACAGATCGAACCTCCTGGCTTTTCTATATCGGGAACACCTATATACATGCTAAGATACATAACATTCGCATGTATTTCCCCTTTGAATTTGTATTTTCCATTTTCCGGGTCAAGCTCAAACATTATCTCGTTATCCACCAAAGCAAAGATACCGGATCGTTCAACTCCATCAATGGTAATACACTTATCCCCCTGTACAATACCTGTTAGTATTGGCTCTGCTGCAGTACCCGTATTCTTGCCCGTAAACAGCTTCGGAGATATCATATACCCGCTGCCTATCTGCACTTTGTTGGCATCCCAGCCTATTAACCAATCTGGTACATTGGCCATCACTTTAGCAATAGTATCACTCGCACTTATTACAGGATCATCAGGCGAATAACCTCCAGCCACCCCTACAGATATACTATCAAAATCACCAACATCGGCAATAGCAATATCGACTGAACTCCGAGGGCTTGAAAAATCAAGGTCAGAAACCTCTGTACCATTTAACCGGTGATTCACAATCCAGTTACCTGCCGAATACAAATCCTTAGTACTACCTTTAATTCGGAATAATTTAGCAACAAGTGCGCTACCTCCAACCGGATTAGAATGTATATCGCACGGGATATTCTGGACCTGGACTCCGTTCATATAGAACTCTATCGCAAACATTACAGCATCTTGGCCATCCGCACCATCTTCACCCCGGAAACGGCTCCACGTATAATCAGCCGGATCAGTACTTTCTGTAGCCGTATCTTTATTAACCGCAATACCGATATACTTCGTAGCGTCCGTCGGCACCTGATACATACCACTACCGTCAGCGTTATCAGAATAAGCGATCCACGTGTAGGTGGTCTTGCCATCTTCACCTGCCGGACCGGGAACACCATCCGTACCATCTTTACCGTCCGAGCCATCGAAACCACGGAAGCGACTCCAGCTATAATCAGATGCCGTATTACTTTCAGTCTCTGCTTCTTTGTTATACGCAAGTCCAATGAAACTCTTTCCGGCAGGATCATTACTAATGCCATTACCTTGCGCATCATCAGCGTATTTTATCCAGGTATAATAGACCTTTCCATCTTTACCGGGAGCTCCGGGAACACCTTGCGGTCCTGTGTCTCCTTTATCCCCTTTTATTTTAATCGGGGTTCCCCAACTGCCGGAAGATACACTCTCTGCAACCTTCTGAGACATCCACACGGCTGTGCTTGTTGCATCAGTATGCCAGCCGTTCGAGGTGCCGTTTCCTGTAGGTTTTGCCGGTTGGGATTCACTATCATTATAAGTGATATAGACAGACATACCATCAGTGCCATCAGCACCGGAGGCTCCGTCATTTCCATCCGCCACCATCAAAGCCCAGGCAGTACCATTATAGATGTATACCCGGCCGTTATCCGTATCTCGGTATACCCAGTTCTTTACAGGATTTGCCGGCGGTGTAGATAAATCTCCTTTCCAGACAATATCAAGTCCATCAGTACCATCTATGCCATTGGCACCATCAACACCGTCAACAGTCATCTGATACCATGTTCCATCCTGGTAAACGTAACTTTTACCATCCGTAGTGTTTTTGTATGCCCATCCATTCTGGGGATTAGCTGGATGCGAAACATAGCTACCCTTCCATACTATTGATGTGCCATCCTTACCATTAATACCGTCGGCACCATTGAGGCCATCACCACCTTTATCACCGGTATCTCCCTTGTCGCCCTTTTCACCTTTTAGGTTTTCTTTTGTTTCATCATCAAGATTATTCCACTTTAGAACAACACCTTCTCCCATTGTGCAGATGAACTTGTTTTTCGCTTCAGACCACTCCCATGAGATCGCACCACCGGCAAGTTTGCCGGACCGGTCAGCTGCAAACTTAGCGGAACCGTCGCCAAACTCAGCGGTACCGTCAGGATGGATGCAGTATACCGTATGTCCGCCGGTATCGGTTCCTTTGATCATGCCGTTTTCGCAATAAAAGCCTCGCACACCATCTCCCCCGGGAATATCACCGCCAAGGCGCGTCTTAATCTTACCGGTCCAATCCTTACTGTCAATATCGAACATGATATCAATGGCAGGCTGGCCACTCTCATCGGCGTGGATGTAGATAGCGGACTGGCGATTCTTATTCACAGAGTTGCCAAACTGCACAATGTCGTTTCCAATCTCCGGAGGATTGGTCACATTACCCTCTTCATCTTTGTCAAACTCGGACACCGGCACATGAATCACGTCATCCACAACGGAAGATATCTCGACATGATAGAACGTTTGTTTAGTTCCTGTATAAGTCTGGCACCGCATAAAGTCATGAGCGACAAAGCTCATTGTCTCATCCTCCAAGGTGATGAGATACTCTGTACCATCTTCAGAGAGAGTCACCGTAGCAATCTTACCACACGCTTGAGATATGCCTAATGAACCGATTATCGCCCGCATCTTTGATACCAGCATCTCAAACACAATAAACTGTTCACGCACCCGGATGGAGTCGATCTCAAGCATCCATTTACCCTTTACGTACTCCCAGATTTTCCATCCGTAACCCGCAAACCCGGACATGAAGTCTTCGACCACTTCAGCCACCCATTCTCCGGCAGCATTCATCACTTGCTTACCAGTTTTCTTTGCCGAGGCAAGCATACCTACGATCTTTGCTGTACTTAATATAGCCATTTCTGTTTATTATTTACTAAAATCAACGACATCGGTAGCGAGTACATTACCATCCGCATCTCGACCAATAACTTTAAAAGTATCAGTGGCATTGACTATTCGCACAGTGGTAAACGTCCAGACAACTCCACTGGCTTCTCCGCTGTTGTTCAGTGTCTCTATCAAAGCCCCATTCTGATACAATTCGAGGCTGGAAGTATTGGAGTATACCTTGATTGTAACGCCTCCACTCGGACGGACAGTGAACCGCCTGGATGTAATATAAACCATCGGTTCAAGGTTCCACTTGGCTTTATACAGATAGAATATATCTTTCTTGACAGCCCGGTCACGGCTTACAAGCCCCTTGTCATTAAGATAATACTTGTTGGTATCGGTAGTAATTGTTACACCGTCCGACGTATTGGAATAGCCTTCCTTCCGTGCAGCCACGGCAAAGTCAAACAAGACCCAGCCGGATGTGAACTGAAGATAAGTCATGCTGCCATATATCTTCTGCAGGTGAACCTCATGTACATAGTTCGCCCATTCCTCATCGTGGCGTGCGCCACCACTCCCTTTATTGGTAGTTGTTTCCGGGGTTTCGCTATGACAGTCAGGATTACAGCCTGCACCATATTCAGACAGTGATACATAATACGGAAAATTATTTTTTTCGCCACTCATGATGCTGGATACGTATGAAGGCGTATCTTGCGAGTTATACCATCCGGCATAATAATTTCGCCCAAGCCAGTCACAATTAATCTTACCGCCATAGAAGGATGTTGCCCCGGCGGATTTATCTGTGACAAAACCTGTATAACGAGTGCTGTCAAGAGACTTGCCCAACGCATATAATAGATTAGAATACTCCACGACTTTAGCTTTATCAAGACTTCCTTGAGGATTGCCTGCATGAGTATTACCAAGTTCATTGGACATTCCCCAGAATACAATGCTGGCATGATTATAGTGGTTCGTTATCATTTCCCTCATTTGCCATTTCAGATTATCAAGATAAGCGGAAGTGGCATTAACGCCGCATTCATTTACCCAGGGAATTTCCGTCTGGACAATAATACCAAGCTCATCGCATTTATCGAATGTACAGGTATTGTGCGGATAGTGTGCAATACGGAGGAAATTGCATCCAAGTTCCTTAATGATTTCAAAGTCCGTGTTTATATCTTCCTCGGTAACAGCGCCGGCCTTACCCGTTTTGTCCTGATGATAGGAAATGCCGCGTAAAGGATAGGGCTGACCATTCAGCATAAATCCTGTAGCAGTCATTTCATAGAACCTTAACCCCACTTTGGTGATCATTCTATCCAATACCACCGAACCGGCACAAATTATCAATTCAGCAGTGTACAGATACGGGTCTGACTTCCCGTTCCATAAATGAGGATTCTGAATTGAAAAATCATGAGCGTAGTTCAAAGAGCTATTCCCGAGACATAAGACATCTTCCTGATGAGAATAGGCTATTGTCCCGTCTTTTTCCTTCAGGTACAAAAAGGCTTTCAACATTTGGTCACCAGCGGATTCATTACAAACCTTTGTCTGTATTTTCATTGTTGCGCTCTCGGAGGATACCGAACTTTGGGTAACGTGCATCCGGTCAACGCCGTATTCCCCAACATCAGAATGCACAAGGCCGGACGCTATCAGATACACTCGGTCAACCAGACCATTGTTCTTGTTGAAGTCGCTTGAAACCGGAGCCAGCGTCAGATCCATCTTATTATTGCACTTTACGAGTATCTCATTCACCCCGTCACTCACGACCTTCGTGATATCAACAAAGAAAGGTGTATATCCACCTTTGTGGGAACCGACCGAAATCCCGTTTATGGAGACCGTGCTTTGTTGCGAGGCCGATTTGAACAAAAGATAGAACCGTTTCATTTCCACCCCAAAAAGATCAACGGAACACTTATAGTATGCATCCCCACGGTAATAGCTTGCACTTTGACCATCAACGGCATTGCAGGAATGTGGTAGGGTAACCTCGGAAAAGCCACTTTCAGCACTCTTTGAAAACTGCCAAACTTCCAACGGCATAATTTTTTGCTGAGAAATCTCCCCGATGCCGGAATTTTGTTTGTTTTTCACATATCCATAAATGAGGCTGTTCAAATTTTCGGAGACGGTAGCGACATCAAAGCCATCGGCATCGTATTTCAATCCGATATTACCGTTCGTGTCAGTTACAAAGAAACCATCCTCAGCAATATCATAGAGACTCTTACTACCTCGTATATCGTTCAGTAGAAGAGTAAGGCTTTTACCCTGACTGTTAAATATGGCATCCAATATAGTTTTCGGATAAAGTATATCCCCGGCCTTATTTTTCAATTTTACAATCTTGCCCATAATCAACCTGCATAGAAATTTTCAACATAAGAAGCATTCTCAATATTCGCGGCACTATATTTTCTGCCTGTAATACTGTCGAGCATACCAAAATCAACACCGTCAAGATACGGATTGAGATCATGTGTCAACACTCCGTTTTCCCGAATTTTCAAATATGCTATACGTATGGGACTACAGGCGTTGCCGGAAAAGTGCCAGGAGGATGTTCCATTGTTATAGATGTTACCCAAAGCAACGGGAGCGGTATTGTTGGATGACAGGTTTCCGGTACCACTGTAATCATAATGTGTGTCATCGACCGTCACTCCATCCTTGTTCAATACGAATTTTATAGCTTGTCCGTTTGATAGACCTGCGGATGTGTCACCGGTGGCCGATCCACCGTACATGGCATTAAATTTACCGGCCCCTACAGTTACAAAAGCAAATCTGTCTTGAGATGACCCGGATGTACGGGAACCGAAACCGGTGTTACCAAAAGTGGTCTTTGTCATGAACAAACCTTCCATCTCGGCTACGTTCAAGTCAGGTATTACAATGTCGGTTAATATACCTGTGTTCACCAAATTCAGAGCCAAATATATAGCAGGTACAGAAGTCGTTACTGCTACATTCTTAGTGGCAACTATGGCGTCATCATAGATTGACACTGCCTGAATTGTTACGTTTCCACTACCTATTACTGTCAGTGTGCCATTCTGATCGATACCGGCATAACTACCACCACTTATAAGGCTCCAGGTCACTCCCGTCTTGCTTGTGTTCGCCGGATTATAGATTATTGAATACTGTGCTCCTGCCAGACCAGCAACATCAGGTCCGGTAATGCTGATACCCGTCAGATCGTCTACAGTCTCCTTATAGGTCACACTGACTGTCTTTGTCGCTGTTACCGCGCTATTGTAGGTCGATGTCGCCTTGATAGTAACCTGCTGTGCCGTAGCGGCTGTCGGCTTGATGGTAAGTATTCCGGTGGCACTGTCTATTGAAGCGTATTCATTACCCGAAATAATACTCCACGCGCAGCTGCGCTGGTTGGTATTGGCAGGCAGATAGCTTGCCGAATAAGTGGCGTTCAAACCTGTTATGCTACTGTCACCGGTGATACTGATACTCGTTACTTCCGCCTCTTGCAGAAATGTTACTTTACCCAGATTCCTGGCTGAGAAATCACAGCCGTTTAAAACTATCGCTACTCCCATAATATTTCTTTTTCACGTTAATAATCTACCTCTGATACAACCTCATACGTCAGGTCGCCCGATATGCCGGCATCCTCCAACAGCTTCTTGAAACCGTCCGTGATGGCGGCGGAGCCGAAACCGCCAGATGTGACCTGCATCATGATGTTCCCTTCCGCATCCGTCACGAAGAAGCCGTCTTCGTTGACTGCCAGGGCGGACAGCGTTTCTGTCATGGAAAACAGGCGATTGCTCAGTTGCAGGATTTGCCGGGCGTTTTCCGCTCCCTTATCGCCGGGATAACCGGTGCCGGGAAGTTCACCTAATTTTTGACCGATGCCGTCGGTCTCTATCAACATCTGCACCAATCTGGAAGAGAGACTGGCTACATCGAAGCCATCGGCATCATATTTTAAGACCACATTGCCCGCTTTGTCACAAACATAAAAGCCACCGACATTGGTGAAACCGATAGTGGAAAGATTTATCCGGTTAAGAATATCGTTCTTCTCCTCTTCAGTCATATTACTCCAACGTACTTCACCGTCATTTCCCCGACGGGCGATACAGGTCCAGTATTCTTCATCGGATACGGGTACACCGGCACAAGGCTTCAGACAGAGATAAGAGCTCCCGTCTCTGGTAACGGCATCAAGTCGGGTGTAAGCACGCAAAGATGAATATTCACCGGTATACAGGATTAGAATTCTTCCAATGTTTGTTTTCATGATCATTTATATTTTTAGGTCAAACTGAAACATTCCACTCACTTCATCGATACTAAAGTCTATGTTACTTTCCTCAGAAGAGTGGTTCATCATGAGACACCCGTCTTCAATACCAAACGTGAGAAATAAGATTGTATCTCCACTGCCACTTTGTTTAGGATAAAAGGTCCCGTCACGCATTTCCAAAGAATAGACATCATTGGGAAGACTGTCAAAAGAAGAGTCAGCATTCAGAAGCCCCCCAAGCGTCAGATCACCCGACGCTTCTGCCGGAGCGATCTCTGTGATTGCATCCTCATCCTCTTCAATGATCATGTCCTCATCCTCTTCAAGAAGACAGCTCATTAAAGCAGCTTCAGTATTTTGTTTCGGAACGCGCACAATCAAACCATTTTCAACGGTAGATCCATTTTCAAAAGTGATATGTTTGGCAGCTTTATCTTTTTCTACTTTAGAAAGAAAGAACTTCTTCAAGTTCTCGATATTATCCCCAATCTCAGACATCACTCGCAGGGCGGACATAACATCCGTATCGAGCATCTCTTCTACCTCGGTATCTTTTAAAATCAGGCGATTTATTATATTGCTATTAACTTTTAGTCCTTTTATGAAATTGATCAGTTCAGCAGCTTCATCAGGTTTAACGCTTGAAAGAAATGACTTCTCCAAGTCTTCCATGCTTAGATCAGCTTCCACCAATGCCAACAGCAAAGAACCAACACGCTCTGCCGTATTAGCTTCCAGTTTACGTTCATCCCTTATTTGAATAGCTGCCGCCCGTAATACCTCTTTGATATTTGCCATTTTCTATTTTTTCTTCAAAGAAACGAAAGCCCGCTGAGTGATAAAAAGACGCTAATGTTTACGGCTCCCCCATAAACGTGAACGCATAGACGTGCTTCTCTTATGGTTTGCTTCCTCAATCTTGTCAACCAACAGCCCGCAGAACTCTTCTCCGTACATATATGCCATTTGCTCTTTCAATACCATGACAGAAGCAAAGTAAGCACGGGAAAACCATTCCCGTGGTTTACGTGGTTCATATCGACTTTCACGATATCGTTCATCCAAGAATTCAAGATTCCCGCCATTCCCCTTTTTATATCCATTTCCTGTACCACAATCCTGATAGATACCATACTCCATAAACTTATGCTGAATAGTATTCAGTTCATTTCCGGAAGAGGTAACATTATCCGTTATCTCCTGATGCAGCTTGTACGTATCAATAACATGCAACCGCTCTATCTTCTCTTTCCAGATGTTGACCATCATTTTCGCCCAGGCATCATGATATTTTTGTCGGTCCTCCGATGTAGCATACGGACGATTGTTATTTCTCCCACTCATCAGCGTTATAGCTTAAATCAATTGGTTCAGAAACGTCGATCATAAAATAAAGCCCGGTACAACCGGATATGAAATATTCTCCAAGTTCCCGCATATAGACGTTTTCCGTATTCAGGTAAATAAGTTCATTGCCCATGTCCTCCCGATCAAGTAGCATCCGGCTATGAACCTGACGTGCCAACTGACGACAGATATCCAAAGATACTTGGCGATCCGCCATATCATTGAAGGTATATTTCTTCATTAAGAAGACCGTGAAAGTTCTCTTCTTAAAAAAACCTCCGGAACGTCTCTCTGTTACCCCGTCATTCGTATCATCAACCGCAAAGAAAGCAGACTGCTTGCGAAAATTCTCCAATACCTCCTCCAGAGAATTTATTCCGGAACAGACACAGGGATAGAATTTATGTGCTTTCGCCAACTTATTCTTCAGGCACATATCTTTAAAGTACCCGATTGCATCAAACAAATTAATTGTGTCCATACTTTTCATTATATTCTTGTGTCTCACGCGCCTTTTCATTCAGTTCCGTCAAGGCCCGCCAACAGTCCATACTCAATACTTGGTTCTCTTTTGTGATATCTCCACCAGTCAAAGCACGTATTTCAGCGTTCATCACTTCCACCATGTTAGGCGGTTCTGCGATCACATTCTCTCCAGCTTTACCAAAGAAATGGGGAAAGCTGACCGCAAAGCGGTTCTTCAGCGAAGCATACCACAGAAATACCGACAATAGTTCTCCTTCTGAAAAATGCACATCTTCCGGATGGTTACCGTTCTTATCCACATACAGGATTTTAGCCATACTCCGGAGCTGTCGGATATCATTCGTCTGCAAATATCCCTGATAATGATTTTCTATACGAATATAGTCGTGAAACGGCACACCACGCAGTAATACATGAACAGCCCGCAGTTCTCCAATTCGAGGTAAACAGACCGGAGAGGTTGCCGGAGCATCAAGAAAGTCCAGTGCTTTCAGGAAGCATTGTATCTGATAATTCCATAAGAAGAAACGGACCTTCCTCCCATTCTCCAACTTAACCGCACATACCCAGCCATCAGCTACCTTCCGATAAATCCGGATTGCCAATAAACGGATAAAAATATAGGTCTTTGCTTGCAAGCCGGGAAAGCGAGACATGGCATAGCAGACATACCGTAACTGTTCCTGAGTCAACTTCTCCCAACAATTCGGAAGTTGGAAATCCAACACATTATCCCCAAAAGTAGCAGGAGTCGTCTTTCTCATTTTGGTATTGCTCAAAATGTTTCACTTTATAAGCCTCACTTTCCTGATAAGTAGGGAATTTATCAAGATTACCTTCAAGGAAGTTCACCGCATTGTCCAGTTCACGTTTAAAAGCCGGAACTTGCTGATTAACAAAGAACCCGATAGCCTTACACAGCATCCATACAAGTAATGTTTCATATTCTGATAAATCCTTGGCACGAACCTTCTCCAGCAAATGATCAAACAACACAGCAGATATATTCCGGTATATGATCTCTTCCGCCTCAGAGATTACAGGTCGTAAAGCAATCAGGTCTGATCTATGCGCATCCGGTTTGCCTGCATAATCCCGCAACTGAGAGGCAGTATAATAAAGAGAACTGATTAAAAGTTTCGCATAAGCAGAAGTAGCCCAATCTCTATTACCTATCAATCCCGATATGATAATATCCATTACATCATCAGCACATTGCCGTACAGACTTGCGTAACGTTTCAACCCGATCCCGTGATGCCGGAGACAAATTTTGATTATTCACAATACCAAAACCAGTTGGTGTCAAGACAAGGTCAAGTCCCGGCATGGCTTCATAAAATGCGTCCAAGCAGATGAAACGTTCCACATCCTTAACCATTGCTTCCGGAAGATTGTCGAAATCCACAACTGTTCCGAAAACAATAGATTTCAGTTTAGCCGTAGAAATGGCAATGGGATCAGCCATCATATCAAAAATTTCAGCCGTTGAACTTGTTGCGGCCAGTACAATTTTCTCAAATTTGTCTTTATCAATCTTTATCATCCGTTTCGTTATTAGGTATGTTAGCACTCTTTTTCTTCGCATCAGTATTCTGATCCAGCGTCGTCAGCAGAATCATTGGTACGTCCGGATAGACTTTACCTTCCCAACCATTATAATATATCACCACGTTGTGAGGTGTGTACATAAGGTCATGGAAAGCAATCTCAAGCGATTGTTTCAGCGTAAACAGTTCCCGTTTATCGGAACCTGAATTATTCGACTGCGATTTACCCGGAGTAGCACCAACGAGGTTCGGATGAATATTATCGCCATAGCAAGTGATGTTAGATGCTTCCTGAATATCTTCCGACCAGTCTCCCCCCTCCTTACCTGTATCGATCACAGTAACACGCACCATCCTGTTTTCTTTGCCGTTGGGATCAATATAATAACCCGTAATCCAAACTTTACCTGAATTCTCGATTCCGGCTACGAACTTCTTTATATTCTCTTTCTCCTGCTTGAGACGTTCCATCTGTTTAACCGGGTCCGTTATTCGTTCTTCATCCAGAATATTTTGCCAAAAGTCCTTATGTACTTCCACTTGATATTTGACTGACGCATGATTCTTCAGCTTTGCTTTCTTCCCTTTACCTATCAGACGCTTTATATCGAACCAGTCGCCTCGGAAAATGGCCGTATAGTAAGGAACCGGATAATACTGGCAACCGGGAGTCGGAAAACGCACAAGAATAGCGAACTTCCGTTCATGTGTCCGCACTTTTTTCAATCCATCAGCACCGGGTTCGCGTCCCATCAAGACTTCCAAGTCACCTAATGGATCTTTCTCATCCAATAAGCGGATAACTTCAACATCCTGTTCCCGAAGCGAAGATTTCCGGAAGTTCGCATAGAATACATGATTAATTTTTCCTTTATCATCTGCTTTTTCAAATCGACAATAACAAGATTCCTTATGTCGTAACTTAGTGATTCTCTTACCATCATTGGAAAGGATAACTACGGAAACGCAATAAAAGAAGTACTTGACATCAGTCGCCTGTTCAAGCATGAAAGCAGGTATGCTGTTATGTAATAGCCACTTCTTAATTTCTTTGTCCTGAGTCGGTTTTTCCGTAGCGATATCCATATACTTCTGACCAGCACCATAGCACGTAAGGACATTGAAAAGCTTGTTTTGGCTCATCACCTCATCCACACCGATCAGGCGGATTATCTCAAATGGCAACTTATCATCCGGCCCAAACGAAACGTATCTATATTTCTTAGCGCCAGGAATAGTAATCACCGAAACATCCTCTCCGTCTTCATCAAAGATATCGGCACTGTCTTCCACCGTCTCCATCGACGCCATGATATTCGACTGCCCAATCGAAAAAACTTCGCTGGGCATATAGTGCGACTCACTTTGCCGGATTTCCTTTTTCTCGTCCTTTTTCATAAGTAAACTGTCATTCCATTGATTTCAAACATTGTTATATCCCGAAACTCTCTTATTAGCATAGAGTTAGGCAGCAGAATTCGATGTGTACCACCTCTCCAGTGGGAACCGACACAACGAATCCCTTTGTATTCAATAATATCTCCGGTAGAAAGCTTCCATACACGGAGATTGCAGGGCTGTCCGGACTCCAGCAGGCGCAGCGCATCACTTTTATGTATAACCATCATCCAAAAGTATTATCAAACGTATTGTCGAATACACGTCCGGCACGGGATAGCTGCAAAATGTTTTGATTTCGCTGCGCATATCTGTACGAGAAAGTATAGGCAGGCAGACTTTCATAATCATTCGTCCGTGTTGACTCCGAATCAGTAATTGTTATTTCCTTGCCGGGCCGATCCCCTTCCAGCAAGTAAATCTCTTTACTGCGAAAGAGATCATCCGCCCAGACGGACATTGCAGTGTTCAGAATGCCTGTATTGGCTTTGAATACGCGGTTCTCTTCAATATGATAATGACGAAACATGCCATCAATCATCGCTGACGAACGCTCATACTCCGGTTCCAAAGTATGAGTTCCGGTACAATAAAATGTTTCCTGGCAACCAAATGAATTAGTGAAAAGTAAGCAGGGTGCTGCATCCGGACATTCTAAATCTATCTGATAATATTGCACACGACTTCCAGCCTTAACCGTATAGCGGAGCAAAGTCCCCAGATCGCTGGTAAAAGCGTCCGGAGAAACATCAATCGTATATACTGAATGAATGGTTGAAAAAGTGTCTAAAATGAATTCTTTGGATACCAGCTTATTATCCGCCGTATGATAATCACAAGTAACCTTCACAACCGTATTCTCAGATACAACCAGATGCAAGAATTCTTTGCGTCCCATTGCAGTAATTTTCTCCCCTCCTGTCATTGCTGTCAGGAAGTGACCGTTCATAAAGTCCAAAGCATTCAGCGACGACTCCGCAGCACAATATTGCACGGTGAAACCACGCGTAACCTTAGTTTGCCCATTCACACCGATTATATAGAAAAAACCTCCTATCAGTTTAGAAGCCAAATAAGGCTCTATTAAATCCTGTAGGTCTAAAATAGTTATCTTTCCGTCAGCATCCGGAACATATTTTTCATCCAACATTCTCTGTTCTCCATCCGTTAGAATGAAGTCTACTTCTGCCTGATCCGTCAAGAAAACAATTTTATCCAAAGCGGATGAAAACATATAATCCGCTACGTCTTTGAGAATTGTAATCATAGCTTTTTGATTTTTTCCCAAAGGTATTTCCGCACAGAAACACATAAAAAGACAGAGGCACAACGCTTCACAGCGGCATGCCTCCCAAAAATGTAGAAAATGTTATATCTTAGTCTTTATTCATCATCATCCACTTGGGACGACCATCTTTGTCAACCATGCTGTGATATCCGATATCCAGCATGATAGTTGTGATCTGATTCAATGTCAACTCCACCATTTCCGACAGATCATCCGCGATATCCTGACTTGTCTTCAGTATCTTATCTTCATCCTTCTTCTTTGCCGGAAGATACGTTTGCAGGTACTCAATGAGAATAATTTCTTCCGGATCAATTCTCTTTTCTGAATTATCGTTCATTCCTTACCTCCTTTCTATCATTCAGAGCCAATGTTAACAATCTCACCAACTCTTCAATATCTTCACGGTAGGCATCAAAAAGAACTATTTTATCATGGCTATACACAGTATAATCCTCTAACACGTTCCTATCATCCTCGAAATAAGAAGTCTTTTCTACTTTGAATATAGGTTTGCTCATTCTATCACTCCTTTCTCTCCTTTTTCACTAAACTGATAAGTCGAGCGAACCCGGCATATATCCATGATGAAAACCATATCCGGACATCCCATTTTATCAACAGAAGCGTCAATGCGGGAAAGTTTATTTCCACAATTCCCGGCACTATAGCGAATCGATTTCAGTTTCGGATGTTCCATATTAGTCTTTTCCACCATGAGGCGGATTTCCTCTTTGAGTGCGTCCAGTGCCAGTTCATCCCTTACCAGCACATTTTCATACTTAGCGACGTAATCACACACTTTCTTCCATGCACGATTTTTGGGAGCATAGATTTGCAAATGTTGTACAAAGAACATCATATCTTACCTCCTTTCTCAAAAGTGATGTTGACATGGCAACCATCACCAGCATAAATGATGATGGCATTGTCTGTACGTCTAACAGGAATACTTTCTTTTCCTGAAGCGAGGTCTGAGCAAAGCTCCAATAAAGCCTTCTGGACTTTTTCAACAGATACATTGCGTCTGTTTGCGCGGTTTCTCTGGTTTCCCATACTTACTGATTGTTTCGCGTTAAGGCAGAAAAACGGCTGCCATTTCCCGTGTCGCGAAACAATCAGTAAGATTACTCCAAGAGCAAAATTACAGGGGAAAGGCAGCCGAAATATTAAGACATGGACATAAAAAAAGCCCACGTTGTACGTTGAGCGTCTCTCATCGCTCTTGGTGATTAATCATCACTGATTGTTTCGCACTGCAAATATGAGGATAATATTTGAGAGTGCAAAAACAAGCATCATTTATTTTCTTTGGGGTATATATCTTCAAAGCAGAAATACGGTTTCTTTTCTGTTTTAGTCTTATCATAAAGCTCTCTAATCTCCGCCTCTACAGATTGACGAGTGCACTCTATACCTTTTAATTTTCGCCCCATATAGGCATTATCCACTATCTTGGCAAAATTTACAGGATCTCTATCCGCATCGAAGGTCATATCAAAAACCTGTTCACATGTTAATACCCAAAAAGGACCATCAGGCTCTTTAGTGGAAGACAGTTCTGCCTTTAAAGCATCCATTCCTTTAACAATATCTAACGGATTAGAATATTCACCATAAAATGCAGCAAAGCCTCTTGCTAATTCATCATCATACATATCTCTATGTGCCCCAATAAATGCTCGATATGGAGCACGTTCTTCAGGATCCATATAAGCTATAATAGCCGCCCCTTTACACATAGACATTACAACAACCAATAAATGCCCCATCTTGATGTTCATAGGTCGGATACAATTAAAAAACTCTTCCCAAGGTACGCATTCTCCTGATGCTAAATAAATGCCATCCTCGCCACCATGTGTTTCCAGATGCAACGTAAAGATTTCACCATCATTCATTCCAGCTTCAATATCTTTCAGGGTAGAAATGAACGCCTCTTTGGTCTCTGCATTATACAACTGAACAAAACTGTTTTCATCCACATAAGATTTATACCGTAGCACATCCTGCTCCAATTCAGTACCAGTCTTTCTTTCGGTCTTTTTCAATGACTGAATAACAATAATCCCAGTCTTTTTAATTTCTGTACTTGGCTGATTCATAATAACACATTTTATTTTTAAAATATTACTTAACAAAATAAACTTATTCTTCTACTTTATTTCCCAATAGTTTTTTCAAATACTTCTTTGTGTCTTCTTCTGCATAAGTCGGATAACACAGTACGAAAAGAAAGCCTACAACCGGAGTCAATGCCAATGACACCAAAAAGGCCAGCCAAAAACTTACGGTTCTTTGTAAAGCAGCATAAGCAAGGGCAAAAGAGCCCAAAAGATGTACTGCAACGAGATAAGATAAATAGTTCTCCATAGTTTTACATTTTAAAAGTTTCCCACAAAGGTATAAAAAAGGCTTCCACAATTAGAAGCCTAAGCAAACAATTTACACAAATGAATTGAAATATTTATATTAAATGTACTAAACCCATATCCTGAATAAATCCACGTAGTGCTTTTTCAATCTTTTCCACCTGTGCTCGACGGGGTTTTTTTATTCCTGAAGCATAGTGCCCCAACTGTTTTTGATTAATACCCGTGATTCTTTCCAAAGCGGCTTTAGTGAAAATACCACTATAGTACTGCAAGAAGGATTGTACATCAAAAACCCATTCTATATCCATATCTCCCTGTAATTCCACAGGAATTTTATCATTATACTTTTTGTATAATTCAATGGCTTCCAATATACTATCCTTAGCCTCTTGCACGGTATTCCCTTCACCGTAAATTCCTGGGACATTTTCAGCCCATGCACCAAATAAATCAGTACCTTTTTCAAGAGTAACCTTAATCTTTCCCATATTTAGCAAAACTTTAATTAGCAAAATCACAATATCATAGTAGGGAAAGGGGGAGCTTTATTCAAGCTCCATATCCCTGATAATCTTTTTTCTTAACCCTTCGCCCATTTCTTTAGCACCGTGATAGGGAACCGGGTATCTGATACCATTTACATCTTCGTAAATCCGGTGGCTGCCTTCTGAAACTCCCGTCCATTTCCACCCCCTTTTTTTACCTTTCTTTGGTATCTGCCGATGAAATTCGGATGATTTAACCATTTCTTTTTTTTTAGAACACTACAAAGGTAGTAAAAGTTCTACCATGAACAAACAAACAGTAGAATTTTTACTACCTTTTAACAAATCGCAATTCTATTGCGTCAAACAATCGCCGATTCAGGCGTTAAAAGCTCCGCCCCCCTGGGCTATAGGCAAGAGGCGGTTCCGCTTTCCCCCGAAGCGTAGCGTAGGGGGCGCCCGCAAAAGCATTCCACCCCTATTTAAAGGCTCATAGAGTGCTTTTGCTGGCTACTGTCGGCTTTTCTCGTCTTGTCCTTACCTCATGTATTCTTTTACTTTTTAGGGCTGAAACGGACAAAATTAACAGGCGGTATGTTTTTAACAGGCTGTACCAGTCCCATCACTGGCATAGGTTTCAAATCATCCGCACAGGTCGGCGGCTGGTTTATCTTCTCTTCTTCCACTTCGTAAACTGTCGGTATCTTTGTTACACTATCTACAATAATGCACCACCGATGCCAACAGCTATCTGATAAAGCATTCATGTGTATCACTTCACCATTCAGAGAATTAAGGCAAAGATTTATAATAGTCATCAAACAACAGGTATATGAAATGTCTGTTCCAACAAAAAACTGTTTCCTATCCTGTTGCGCAGCAGCCAACAACAACCGTCCACTTCCACAACATGAATCACAGACCCGTGTATCTCCATCTTTCCTTTTCTCACCTACTTGGCGAACTGTAAGTTGCGCCATGAGTTCAGCCACAGGCGATGGGGTAAAGAACTGCCCGTTACTACTATTACTTAGAAACTCCTCAAAATAATCTCCGAAAGGGTCTTCAAGCGGTTTTCTATCCATCTGCACAATAAGGGACGCAAAAGCCTGTGAAAACAATTCAAGTTCCTCCCTACTATAAGGCTTTATAGTTTTAAAATAAAGTTCCTCTTTACGTCCCATAGACAGACAGCACACAATAATTTGCAAGAAATCATCAAAAACCTTTGCCCGCCCGTGTGGTCGGGAAATACCCTCCAAGTATTTCCCGAATGGTTTCAAATCATTAGGATTGCTTTTCATATACCTGCAAATTTGAGAACACGAAACAAATCGGGTAAAAGTCTGCGGGGTCATTTTCTCCGTCCGTTGTTTCTTCCTGTTGTTCCTTGTTTATCTGCTTAGGCGCTCCCCACAGGCATAAGGCGTGCGAGCCTTTTACTACTCGTTTCCCGTCCTTATTCCATTGCTGTATTGTTTTCAATTCCATGTGCCCCGATTGGGCATAAATTCCCTTTAATCCATCATTCACAGAAAGAATTGCCCCCACTTTAACAAGCTGCTGAAGCGGTTGTGATAGACCTTTCAAAATAGCCCGTTTTTCCTGTATAGTCTTTGCAGTCTCAAAAATATTTTCCATCTTTGCAGTACGTTAAAAATTAAACTTCGGTTTGATTTTGTTTCCCCCTACAACGGTGCAACGGTGTAGGGGGATTTTGTTTAATTATCTCCAAGCTGTTCAAGTTCTACCCGAATCTCTTTCTCAGTCTTTGATAAATGGTTGTTTAAGTCCAGCATCCAATCAGCTAACAACTTTCCAATAGCCACCGGATTAGATGTTGAAATAGAAAGCCCCTTAGCATCCACAAGAGTTAATTGGGCGTTATTCTTGTCGTGCGAAATAGTGAAACTTTCGAGCTGTTTGCGCTTCTCTCTTACTTCTTGGTACTTTTGCCGAAGCAAATAAACCCGGTCTGCCTTGTCCGTCAGTTCATCAATACTCAACCGTTTTGGGGCGGCTGTCGCTGTTGTTGTTTCCTTCTTCTCACTAACAACAGGTGTCACCACTTTAGCGGGCTTTTTTTCTTTCTTTTCTTCGGGAACTGGGGGCAACAGAAGCAAAGGTGCTGCCTCCTCTTGTTTGCTGTTAGTTACTGCATTACCTAACACTGCGGCTTTCGCCTCTGCGCCTTTTGCGCTGATTACATTACTTTTCATGATGTTATACGTTAAAAATTAAACATTTGCGGGGTTCGGGGTGCAACCCTATCCCCCTTTGATTACATAACAAAGATAGTGATTTTTTCAACACAAAACAACACATAATCACCTAATACACAGCAATATACTAATATTAAAGATAAAAATCAGACAATAACATGGGAAATACGACCTATATCCCATGAAAAAAAAGTTTTTAGAAAAAATCATTCGAGAAAAAAGAAAAGAGCTACCAAGGCATCAAACAAGGTCAAAAGGCTTCCCAATACCACTTAAACGTTAATTATACTTAACGCAAAATACTGAAATACAGAAAATTACCTTTGAAAAAGCCTATAAAATACAGTGAAAAATTGCAGGTTTCCAGCACTCAAACAAACAACTCCCTCATAAACAACGTACTAACACAGCGCAGCCCCGCACTTTGTGCGGAACTGCCGAAGGCTACCCCCCACCGCCCTACGCAAAAAATCTCATTACCTCCCTCCTCCCCTTCGGAATATGTAATAATTCTTTACTCACGCCCTCGGTACACGCCAAACGCGCATAAAAAAAACGTACATCCACTTTTAAAAGTGAACACACGTTAATGAGCATCAACACTGACAGTTAACCTACATCGAAGAGGTTACAAACAAATTGAAATGCACCTTCGGGAATTTCTCACAGCCTATACAGAGAGTATCAAAGGCATCAGAACCATCCGTTCTTCCCTCCAGCTTATCATCTTCCGACTCAGCCAGCTTCTCGCCACGCTTATCCTTACCACCATTATACACACCTGCCGTTTGTACAGAGATTAACAGGTCTTCATTGTTCTGCTCGTTGAACATCGGGATTAGCGTTGCTTGTCCGGCAAACATCCGATTGATCAATAGATACTTCTCTATGTGGTTCATAGGCTTACCGATATACACCTCCTGAACTTCCCATCCACGCTTCTTGAACTCATGAGAAATCACCCATCGGAAGTCCTGATCATTCACAGCGTAATTACTTCCCAATGCCGTGCTATCATAATAGAATATCACTTTCCTGCGCTTATGATGGCGGTAGTACTTGCAGAAGTCCTCAATCAATTCCGGAAGCTTACGTTCATACTTCACAAAGAAAGACTTCAGCACCTTCAGTTTGTTATCCTGCGGCTGTCCGGCTACCAGCCAGTTGATGTTCGCATTATAATCAAATGCAATACAGATAGGCATACCTGCGTCCACATCAGCATCAGCCAGCGATGTAGGTTCTTTCAACTTGTCGAACTTGTACTCAAGACTATCCAGATATGAGAAGTTGGTACAGCTATACTTATGATGCGTCCGCATGGATGAGTAGAAGCCATCACGGGTGATGCCTATGCGCTTACAGAGGATAGAGGTCAGGAAGGTCAGCGGTGGCAAGTCACGCTTCATATCATTCACCCACTTCTCGCCCAATACCTGCATATTCCAAATACTTGAGTATTCCTTGTACATGACGGCTACCGAACGCATCCGGCAAAGATCACGCGATAAAGTACGTAGATAGGAGCGTAAATAAGCAGGCACGACTTTTCCAGCCCCTAACATATCTTTGACTTTTTGCTTAGTCTTCCAAATCTCAAAGATTGTTGCCTGGATCACCTCAATTAATTCCGGGTCACACTTCTTTTCATAATCAAGGAACCATGACCCTTTCTTTGTAACCGGCATATCTGAAGATATAAACATACCATGATGATAGAAGTGCTGTCCAAAGTATTGCTTATTACCACGGTTAGCGGGGAGGGTTTCATCCTTCAGCTGCTCAAAATCTATAAATTTAGCTTCGTCGATATCCAAAGCGTCATAAGAATGTGAGTTGGAAGTTCCACTTCTATCTTGTGATATGATGTAGCCAATACTACCATTATAGAGCGAAAGAATATTCTCCCAGTTCTCCGGTTCAAACAATGGTTCTCCCCATCCCCATGTCTTGGGCGGTTTACGTCCGACAGTCCAATGAAGATCGCGTTTGAACCCCCAATTCTCCCAATGGATAAGCATGGAAGGAAGCGTATTCGTAAGGACACGTTTGCAATTAGCACCAACAAAGCCCGTTATACTGCCGGGCATACGCTGCATGTTCCGGAGATTCCATGCAGCATGAATCAGACCTTTGCCAATACCACGACCACCGACGACGACCGTATCTTTGGCCGAAGTGTACATCACTTCCTGTTGCGGGTCATTAAAGTACTGCTTCATTGCCTTGCGGTTTTATTTTGAAAATGTCTTCCTCGTTAAATTCCACCTCTTCAAATGACACATCTTCAATGTCATCAGACCAATACTGCTGTATCTTGGTCTTTATTTTTTCTCTGACATTAGGAATAGGCTTGATACCAAGAACCGTCGGATCATCGGTAGGTTCAAACGGCTGGACAACAATCTTATCATAGCCTTTGTCAAGGATATCTTCTTTATCCAGCTGAGTATATTTTCCATAATAATTGGCGGCTGCCCCCATTGCCCTGGCATCCTTTATCCGCTTGGCCATATCAAAAGTCTCATCAATCATCTGGCAAAATTTGTAGCGATGATAATCCTTTGTGGTTTTAGCCAAATCGCCAAGTAATCGCTTTATGAGACGGATATCCTCATAAGCAGTAGACTTGCTGACCTTATAACGACGCTCCAGCTCGTCAACTATTTCCAGATCTTTTTTCCGTGGAAACTGCAACCAGAAATTATACATATCCCGAAGCCTTATCAATCGCTGTTGAATCAGTTCCGGAATACCATCCGCGGTCATCTCATTGACATCAGCGAACAGATACTTTTCACATACATCTATAGTAGCAGGTACAGGCATTATAAATCTTCATCAGAGTCCATATTCAACAAATAGCTATTCGTAAGCTGCACCGCCAACGGGCTGCCAACGTTAGCCAGTTCAATTTCTTGTTTACGTAACTTGAGTGCGGTATCAGCTTTCGCATAATGATAAGCACGAGACACCGGAGTATTACGATTACGAATTTCAAGACGCAGCGCATCAACGTCTACATCAAGCAGCACCGCCATGTCAGAAACCGGAGTCAAGCATGCCGCCAGTTCCTTAATCTTCTCTATCTGTTCCGTTGAATAGCCCATCCAAATGAATTGCTTTTGAGTTAATGATAGTGGAGAACTGTTCTTGCAGGTCGAGGTAAATACGCGGATCAGTGGTTATCATCCCGCTTTCAGTACGGTTTCCCCGTGTTTGGTTCTGAGATGTACAGATAGATACCATCCATCTTGAGTTCCGGATGAGAATAACTTTGGAATGATTCTCAGCCAAGAACACATCATCAAACACATTCGATATGAATGTGTACAGGTGAACTGTTTTTCGGGATGCCTTCAGGTCAGTCAGCATGGTTGCTTTCGTCAACAACCCCCGTCTCCGGAGACGAAAAATTTTCCGAAGAAATTCTTCGGAAGTGGAAAAGGTAGAAATGTAAATCTCAGCCGGACCAGTCTCGGAAAGTATTTTCTCTATGACATCAAATAATTGTATGCGATTATCCAAGTACGCCTGTAATGGCGTACCGGATAATGGCTTTATTATTTGATTGACTAATTTCATTTAACTACCAACCCTAAATTAACCAACTCTGCCACTTGTTCAGCTTCAACCGTATTACCGCTACTGACAAGATATTCATAACGTTCCTGTACTTTCATCAGTAACACTGAATACTTTTTCTCATCCGTGGTTTTCAGATCAGCCAGCTTCTTTTTATTGTCAGAAAGATATTTCCGTGCAGCATTGACCTTTTTAGCAATATCAGCCGGATTATCTTCCGCTTTCTTGCCATTATCCGTATCAGCATCAGAAGAACCAACAACAAAAGCATCATAAGCCTGCATATTGGCACGATACTTTTTGTCACACTCTTCCAACTGCTGTAAGTATTCAAAGCGGTCACAAGCCGGAGAACTCTCCATCGTTTTCAGTAGTTCAAACAGTTCCTTTATCTTGAACCAAAGCGGAGTACACTCATCCCATAAAGCCTTAATCTCATCCGGAAGCAGTTCATGATCCGCACGCTTTCCACGCACAACAGTTCCTTCAGTCGGCAAATCATTATCAGTGGAAATCACCGGAGCACCTTCGGCAATCGTTGCTTGTGCTGCCGGAATTACCACTTTATTCATAGTTACCACATCCGCAATAGTCTTACGGTCAAGGCGTATGGCAAGATGTTTTTTCAATTCATATTCAACCTTATCCGCAAACTTTTCCGGTTTACGAACTACATTCTGGAAAAGGATGCGGTTACGATTCAGAGACAGGAGCATAGTCGCACCGTCAATCACATTTCTATCTTCAGGCGCCGCATCCAAATAAGCCTGTATTCTTGCTGTCAATTTTTCATCCATAACTTTAGCTTTTAAAAAAAGGTGATGGCACAGACCAGCCACGCCACCACCAAACCAACTAACCAAAAACAAATTATTGCATTATGCCGATGGATCAGCCCACGCCGAACCATCCGCACCAGAGATATCACCATCCTCCGCCTCAATCTTACCCGGATAGAACGGAGCCGGACAAAGGTCGGTTGCCTCAATCTCAATAGTTGTACCAGCTTCTCCGGTTACACCCTCACCAAGTGCCTGAGTCGGTTTTGTATCCGTTTCAAACTCTTCACAACCAATGACACGGAACTTACCATTGCGTTGCTGAACAAGATACACAAGATCATCTGCTGTAGCCTGACGGCAGAACCCTGAAGCATCCTCTTCAGTACCGGAATGTTTCAATGTACATTTATTCAACGTTGTCCGACTTGGCTTCTCTCCTTGTGGCTCAGAGGTCACATTAGACTTTGTTGACAATGATTTCAGTGTCAACCATTTCTTATCGGCGGCAAGTACGAAGTTTCCTACATATGTCGCCAGCGCAGCCATTGACTTAGCCGCTTCCAAATCCGGAAGTTTCGGCCAAGTCACAATATTAGATTTCTTCTGAAAAAAGACTTTCGGGCGAATACCCGGCAATACGGTCTTACCGTCGCAAAAGTCCAAAGACTCATATAAGTCTATTGAACCACATCCTACTGGTTTAACATCAGCCATATCTTCTCCTTTCTAAATAGCAGTTACACCATCAATACTTGCAACCAATAACCGTTCTTTAGAGATGGACTCAAATTCAACGCCAAAGAACATCGTAGCAATAAATTGGAGAACAAAAGCTTTGAAGCGTGCCACTTCAATATTCTCTTCCTCTCCGGTCTGGTTGACTCCCACCAACATATTCTTCTTTACCGTCATGTGAATGAACGGACTTTTTTTCTTATTGGCAAGAGGAACGATACTCACATTATCAAACCCTTCTACGAAATATTGATTGTACTCCTTATTATAAGGAATAGAACCTGTAGACGATTTATAATCTTCGCAGTAGTCAAAGAATACGTGCTTAGGCACAAACAGTTTCACAGATTCTTCTTCAGTCAACATATCATCAGCAGTCTGACAGATTGTTTTTAACACGTCAACAGCATTATTCTTATCAATAGCTTCGATAACGAGATAATTGCCCAATGCAGCCGAAAGCTTAGCGCTATCCAACTCTTTTTTGGTAATCGTATCAAAGCCATTAAATAAGTCTTTGGACAATTCACCATCATCCTTACGAACAGCCGACCAAAGTACGTTATTCAGGTTCTTACCCAATTGAGCGCTGAGAAAAGCCAGCACTTTACGAGTAATCTCAGTGGACTTCAAAGCTTCCCCCTTAGTGATGTCAGAACCCCACATAGACTGATAGATTTTATTCGGGGAAAAGTTACGCACAACCGAACCGAAGAACGTATATAACGTTCTCGGATTGATTACTACTTCACTATTATCCTCACGTGTTTCAGAATAGGGTCCAAATTGCATATCACCGGACAATTCACCAACTGTTTCAGAATAGCGAATACCCGGACGCAGACTCATGTGCTGCAATGAACGGGACAATGCAATCACAGGCATCTGCAACAATTCTTTTCGATATTTACGAGCGGTCTTCTGAAGATCCTCGCTTGCAATATTAACTCCAACTTGTGCCATTAAATAAAATCCTTTACATCGTTATACATAGATTGTGCTGTTACATCAGACTTACCATTTTTTTCTTCACCTTCAATGTGGCGTGTTTCATCACCATCATCATTCTTCAGATTATTAATTTGCTCTTCTTTCTGGTCGATAAGGGTTTGCTTATCGGTAATGTCCTGTTCCAGCGTATTCACTTTATCGTTGACGGCTTTAACCTGATCTTCGGTAAGATTACACTTACCATCTTTGTCAAACTCCAAGCCTTCAACATTCAGGATGGCGTTGACTTTCAAATAGTCTTTCTTCATCGTTGTTACGTTATTAATAGTTTCAGATGGAGTGTCTTCCTCCTTTTTGCCAAAAGAGGAAATAAAGCCATCCATTTTAGAAATCACCTTTTGCAGTAAACCTTCGGTAGAATTTACCTTGTCCTGTTGTGATGGAAGAGCAGGCAGTCCCAATACATTCAGTTTTTCAGCGGCATCAACAAAGTCAATCTTTTCGTTGTCCTCTATTATTTCATCTACAAAGCCATAGTTCAACGCTTCTTGTGCGGTAAGCCAACGGCCTTCTTTCAGTACATCAAGGATTTCATTCACCTTCTTTTTACAGCGATTGGCGTACATATTGGCCAACACAATATCAAACTTATCATTCTCCAGCTTATTTTCTTTGAGCTGATTGATAAGCTCCTGTATCTGGTCTGCATTATATTGCCCCCAGGCATCCACCCAGTTACTTACTTTATGCACCAAGAACATGGCAAATTTAGAAATACAGACTTTCTTTGCCCCTTGCGCTGCAATGGTGGCAGAACTTGCGACCAAACCATACAAATAAGCGGTCACGTCGCCGTGATCAATAAACTGCTGGCGGATATCCAGTCCGTCATCCACCGCCCCACCAAGCGAACTGATACGGACATTAACAGGCTTACCTTTCAAGCCAGCCAGTTGGTTACGAATATACTGTTTGGAGTACCCCCAGCGTCCGATGTAGTCATCAATGTTGATATTATACGTCATATTGCAAACATTTTATTGCAATATTACGCCCATACCTTATATAATAAAAAGACCTTTACACATCCAAAACCGTGTAAAAACAGGTATTAGAATAGGTTACGAGCATTGTAACCGCACATTGTGATGCAATACTTTCCGGTCTTGAGTCCGTGAAAGTCACGACCGGATAAGGTCGGGAATCCGTACCGATCAGATATCTTTCTCCGGAGATGGCGGTAAGGAGGAAACACAATTTTCGATTGGCCACATTAAAACGATCCGGCAGATAGCACGTCAATGTATGGGAGTAAATACGGTTTTTATTCTCTACCCGATCTAAAATTTCCAAAGAGGAAAGACCAACAGTTTCCAATTTCCGGAAAGTTAGTGCCGGAGAAAGGTAAACTCCGACTCCCGGTATAAAAATTGAAGATGATAAATTAGCAACTTCAATCAACTCTACCTGATTGATAAATTTAAGGCAATTGCTCATAATTGTTCGGTGTTGTTCGGTGTTGTTCAAAACAGGCATCCTTGTCCTCTCTTTTTCTTGTTAAAGAATTTAAAAACAAACCTTTCTTAGTATAGGCATTACGCATACGATAATATTTCTGACGTACAGTTTCCACGAAGTCATCATCAATGCCATGCATTTCACACCATGCAGCAACCATCTTATTAACTCCAATAGATTGATCAACCGACATCTCTCCGAGTTCCGCCCACATATTACGCCGGAATAAGTCTTCAACAGCTTCAATAACGGCTTCTTTTGCTCGCGGGCCAAGATAATTATATACTGCCGGGTCTTTAGCCTTTGAATCCGGAATAACAATAGGCGTCAGTCCATCAACCATCAGTTCCGGCTTCTGTCCGGAAGGCAATCTTTGAAGAAAACGACGGATCACCGCATTCTCATTACTCTGTGCCGGAAAACGAACCGGACTGCCAAGAGCGTGTACAAGCCACTGAGAAAGGTATTTTTCTAATCTGAGATAGATAACAAAGCTGCTCATAAGTCTTTATTTTGACACAAATATAATATATATATTCAAATAGTAATATATTTATTACCTTCTACCGGACGGGTATATTTTCCCGTTTACAGCTTCTACAATTTCTACAAATCCAATAATACACTGTTTTAAAGGCAATTAGCATAAATATAAGTAAATTAAAATGTAGAAAAAGACTTCTACAAATAGGAAAAAAGAGAAGTTTTGTAGAAGCTTTCTTTATTTTCCTTGTTTTGTAGAAATTTGTAGAAGCTTGTATTCTGTTCTTATAATAGTTAAATATCTCATTTATAACATTGTAGAAAGTGTAGAAAGTGTAGAAGCTATTTTTGTCCCAACAAAAATGCCTTTAACAGCACAAACAAAGGCCAATAAAAAAGGGTGCATCCGCTTCACAGCGTCTACACCCTCGACAATGATACATAGTATATCGTTAAAAACTAAATTTCTTTTGAACTGGCGGAAGTGTTTCTTCTTTAGTATCCCTGATACCCTCATTATCGCTATCCCCAGAATCCGTATCAATCTCCAAGTTGATATTATATGAATCCATTATCATCTCATAATCAAAACACATGGCTTGTTCCGGAGTACTGGTCTTACGATATTCGGTTCTACCCTCCCCTATATCTACACGCTTAGTAATCTCAACCCCATTCTGTATGTTTTTGAAACGTACAGAGTTCTTAACTCCTAAATACTCTTTTGAGTTCTCAAGATAGAATTTTAGAGATTCCGGTGGAAGCGCCGTATCTCCCACCTGTTTGGCAAACTTTTTATAAAGCATAAAGATACGATTCTTCCGCATCATTAAAATTGGTCTTGGCCGAACGAACTCCATCTCATTCTTTATCACATTCGATTTGAACTTCTTCACATAATCAATCCGATAATCCGCCTCATTGAATATTTCACCGTCTTGCAATAAGTAAGATACCACATTCCAAAAGTTGGCCAACTCATTGTTGCTTTTACATTCCTGATTCTGTCGAATAATCCCTTCCACTGTGATATCCAACATTTCTTTATAAGAGAATGGAACATCAATCACTGCTTCCATCGTGCGGAATGCCGCCAAAGGTATTACCCAATTCCGCTGAATACGGTCTTCTATCTTTTCTTTCGATAAACAATCATTCAAATCAGTCATACACTGCCGATAATTTGCAGTAAAGTCCGTTTCCATCTTACCCCGGTGGCGAAGTAACTGCAAAGTCAAATGTGACAAGCCCATATCCCGTGCACTTTTACAATCGTCGAATGCTCGTTTTTCTTCATTAGAAAACTCTGTTTTGGTGAAAGTCAGATAAACCAAACGGGAAAACAGAGCAATGTCAATGGTCGTCATCTCTTGACCGGATAATATTACACCACAATCGACCGAGGTTATTTCCCGTTTTTTATCCCGATCCATATTCATACGGCTACGTCCCGTTCCATCCCATAGCCCCTTCAGGAACTCACGCTTATCCAAATCAATTGTGTTCTTATACTCGTCGATGTGTACCAATGCATTAGCGCATTGTGCAACGAGGTCGCCCATCGCGGCAATGGTTGCATTCTGGATATTAGGTGGAGTATTCTTTATGATGAAGAAAGACATTAAGCTATGTCCAAGTTCTGACTTACCGGAGCCTTTAGGCCCGAAGAGATTTAAGATCGGGAAACTCTTTGTTTGTCCTACTATGATATCCCTGAATAATGTGGCTAACAGGAAACAAATACCAATTTTAGCATTATCACCGAAAACTTTTATCAATTTCTCGGCATAATCCCGCATGGTAACCGCACTGTAATTGGTATGGATGAACTTCCTTTCAAATTGGAAGAGCTTCACATCATCACGATAGATCATACTACTACCCGGCAAATAATAATTACCTGATTTCAGCCGTACAATACCATATTCATCCACCGGATGCCATTCCGTGTCAAAGGCTCCATTGCCAAATGCATAAAACCCTTTGCGCTGCCAACCCAACTGGGTTATTTCGGTGGCCGTCTCAGTCTGTTCATAGAGGAACATTTTAAGTTTAGTCAGTTCCTTTTCTGTCGCCAACCAAATGTAATTTCCCAAACCTTCAACTTTCTGTTTGAACTTTGAAAGCGATACTAAATCTTCTTGTTTCATTTCTATAATTTCTTCTTGGTTATTTTGGTTTTTAATTTTATAGAGTCGTTTGGGAAGCAAAGAGTCCCTAATGTGGAACATCGGCAACATGGTGAAATTCGACCACTGAACCGGGCTTCCACCATTGGTACTGATTACATAGTAGGCGTTATATTCCTCATAGAAGCCATACCTGCTATATAAATCCCTATCAATCTTCTTGCCTTGATCAAGTACCTGCTTTGATTTTATCTGCTGTTTTGCCTGATTGATTGCGGATTTCCAAAGGTTTTTATTTTTATAGGACTCCTGTAGTTTGTCCAGGTACATTGACTCCTTAATATCATCGCGCAACATAGCCACCATGCGGCAAATAGTGCCGATGGCCGTACTTTTATCTTCAGTGGTCACAGCTGTCTTGAAGATATATCTCGCATACCATGTGATGAAGTCTTCTTCTTCAAGAATATCAAACTTGGGTTTATCCGTGCAGTAAGTGTCCGGATCATTTTTACTATTGGCTTCTCCGAGTGGTATCTCTTTTACAGAAACAGCAAAACCACATTGCATGGCTAACAAACCATTCTTCATAACTGAAGCTATGCCTGTACCATATTGTTCGTCTCTTTTAGGTGGGTCTGCGTCCGGAAGAAAACACAGCTTAGTTGCGTACTTTTTAAGCTGTTCAAACTGTTCCTTTGTCCAGGCAGAACCTAACGAGGCAATTGCATTGTTCACGAATATGCGTTGTAAGCGCATTACATCAGGTGCACCCTCGACACAATAAAACCGATCTTCCTTTGCAGCTTGCCTAATCGCAACATCGATGCCGAATATAGAATTACTTTTGGAGTATATATCGGACTCTGCCGAATTTAGATATTTGGGAGTACCTTCTATTCCGGAGATATCCCGTGCAGTAAAGCCTATTATGTGCCGATATCGGTCACGAATCGGGATCATTATGCGATTGCGGTAGAAATCGTAGATATTGCCTTTCACCTCATTTTGCTTGAGCAATTTCAACTCTATCATCAAATCAATGGATAATCCCGCTTTATCAGCAAAATTATATAAAGTATTCCAATCATCAGGAGCAAAGCCAATTTGCATTTCTTCGGCATACTCCTTGCCCCAGCGTCCTTTTATATAGCTACGAGCTCCTTCTGCGTCTTTCTGCTGAAGATTCTGTACGAAGAACTCTGCACATTTGGCATTAATGATAAACATGGACTCACGCTTCATCCGTGCCTGCTGTTGTTCAGGAGAGGGCTGTTGCTCTTCCTCAATCTCTATACCGTACTTTTTAGCCAGAAAATAAATAGCTTCCGGGTAATTCATTGTCTCATGCTCCATGATAAAACTAATGACATTACCACCTTTATGGCATCCGAAACAATGCCAAATTCCCCGTACCGGGTTAACTTTAAAAGAAGGGGTTTTCTCTTGGTGTATAGGGCAACAAGCCTCGTAGTTGGAACCGCGCCTTTTCAATTCAACGTAACCACCGATAACGTCAACGATATCCGCACGGTCTAATACTTGCTCAATATACTTTTCATCTATCATTGTCGTTTATTTTTCTGCGAACTTATCAGTTAGGGAATTAGGATAAAAAATCATCTTTTCAGGATGATACTGCCCTCTAAATGATATCCGCACATTCCATAGCTGGCCAACTCTCTAAAACAGGTTGACACACACTTTATAAATAGATCATAATTATCCGGACTAACAATTTCCACGATATTGAGTTCGTCTCCGGACTTCATATCGAATAGGAATACAAAAACCTTATCATAGTAATTGGCAAGTTCCTGCATCCCTATTCTATCATTGTATTCTCTGATCCATGAATCATCATCCGGAATATATTGCTTGAAGTCCTCTATCATACTGCTTTTCATTCATAAAACTTCTGTCATTAAAATAGTAAATCTTCATATTACTTAATCAAAAAGGTAAGACATACTTAGATAATCTTCCTAAAGGGTTGATATATCTTCTATATAATCTATTTTGTTCCTTAACTTCCTTGAGATTTTTGCCTTCTATCAGGAAATCACCATATTGTAAACGTTTTAATTTTTTCATTTATATATTTTTTAAATTATAGTTATTCGTTATTTGGATTATAATTTATCATGTGCTCAAATGCCTTTGTACGGGCATCGTAAGCAATCATTGTAGCCTCGTGAACAATATCAAGTTGTTGTTTTTCAGGCAAACTGCCTATTGCTGGAAAAAGACGAGTATAGACTTCCAGTGCAGATAACATCATAATATCATCATTACCAACATTTTTGTAGGTGGTATATATCTGTCTACATACTTTCACCTGATTGATTGGCATCTTTTTTAGATCTTCTTCTTTTATGTATTTCTCAATAGGTTTATTCATTTCTGATTTGTATATGAATATTAATCTTCTTCAACGAAGGTGTTAGTTGTGTTTATCACACCAGCAGAATCAACACTCTTGCCATCGCGGATAAACACTTTCTCGCGCATTAATTCTTCATAGTCATACTGTGACATTCCGATGACACATACACGACCATCAACATACAATTTGCATTTCATCAATTCAGTACCTTCAACCGGGTCGATGACATCTATTTGCATTGTTCTTTTATTCATAAATATTTTGTTAGGAATTAAGTTGAGTAATCATTTCATCAGCGATAGATATACAATGCTTGCAAAAAGTTTCCTTATCAAATGCTGATGTCGGAAGATTCCCTTGCATCGCTGCCTTTATAAGTTCAAAACGTCTTTCCTCCCAATCAATAAGGCTTTCTTCTACATCTTCAAAATCCCAAAACCTATTCATCTTCATATCAACGCATTCATTGCCTTTGCTGTCAATATAAGACACAACATCAATATCACTTCTGTATGTATGACCGGAGTAAGTTATTACGTCCACCACCTCGCCTGTTTTTCTTATTTTTGCTTTCATATCTACTTAGATTTGAATTATTCATTTTTATTCAGTTTTGATTAAAATTTCTCTGGGTGTTCTAACACGTCTGTTATTTGAATCGCATTTCTAAAAATCCAGCCATGATTACATCTATTACATTTGCCTTCAAGTCTGATTATATTTCCTACTTCATTGTAAGATGAATCTTTAGCCACATATCCAACCGATTGAACAAAAGTTGTAGACGCAATACTTATTTCCATCAAAATAAGATTAGTACAGCCACATTTAGGACATCTTGCTTTACTTTTAAAAGTGTTCATATCTGTACCGTTTTTAATCTTTCTCTAAAACTTTAATCTCTAAAACACGCTTTCCTCCGGCTGTTACATGAAAAGTATCAGAACCGAGTTTCTCGGCTTCTTCTTGCGCGAATTGATGCATGAATGCAAAGACTTCCGAACGACTTAGTTTTCTACGATTATCTGTCATGCAACCATTTTTATCTGTCGCTGTAATGAAAGCGTCCCCGGTCAACGGGGAGACACCTAATACAAATTTATCAGCTGTTTTTGCCATAATGTTCCTTTCTTATTAGTTATACTCAAATTTTACGCATTAACAGGATATCATCATAAGCATCTGCATCTATATTTTTCGAACTGATTCTTTTTATTTTGAATCCAGCTTCTAAAATATCAGCAAGATCTGTATCTGATAAGAAAGAGCTCCTTATCTCAATGTATTCACCAGGCATTGTTAAGCCTGAAATCTCCTTTTGTTTCCAATATCTAACCCACCTATGTGCGCTCTGGAGATTGAAAATAATTTGTTCTATATTCATATACTTAGTTATTAATTATCTTCGTTTTTTATTTCTTGGTATGCGAGGCAGTAATCGAGTAGATTTTCATAAGGATCTTCAATATCAACATCTACCCCAAAGCATTCTGTCAATTTAGCACAATTTCCACAACAAGGTTCTTCTACATCTTCATATTCCATAGTTTACTCCTTTCTTTATAATTTTGAATTATTCTTTTGCTGCAAATTCTATCAACTTGACAAGAACCGTAACCGGATGGCCGTGAAACTCTTTAACCGGTTCTCCACTTTCCATATCTACAACCAATCCAACAAGGCTACTCCGACCAAAACCATCAGCGTTTCCAGGGTGAAGCATTATTCCAAACTTCGCACCGCCACGACTAAAAGGAACTGGAAGAAGTTGGAGAAGTCTGGTTGTGGAGAAGGCACCGCAATACCCTTCATTTTTAGCCAAAGTGTTATCTAATGAGTATGCTCCAGTCTCCAAGTTAAACGCAATATCCATCATTGAATCAGAAATACCAGCGTTGATTAATATTTCAGAATCCTTCGCCCCAGTTCCCATTATTTTCCTTGCGATAGGGACTCGACAATAGCAAACCCTACCATCTATGCTTGGTTTTAAAACCTTGATTATTGTTTCACTCATTTCTAAATTATTAATTAATTAGAGTTATAGACATAGCGACATAATCCTCTTCTAAAGCCAGAAAATCACTTAAAACATAATCTACCCGTACGTAGCAGTAGCGTCCAGTGTACTTCTCTGTTATGGGGTCTAATTCTTTGGCAGGATCGTATTCACGCAAGCGAAGAACATCACCAACGGAGAAACATCTATCATTTTTCCGTATTTCAAATCTTTTCTTTCCGTCTATTATCGCTTGATAATAAGGCGGCCATGTTTTTAATTCATGATTCATATTTAAAATTGATTTGATTAAAACGGAAGATCATCGCCCAACACTGGACGGCAATCTCTAACCATAAACTTATTTACTTCAAAAGATTTGATAGAACAAAGAACATAAGCCTTTCTATTCAAAGATTCTGCTAATCGTTTAGCCTCTGTTTCTGCGCTTGTCAGATCGCTGTGTTTATATGCCGGAGTATGTTCACCCTCTACATATACCATAAAGAAAAAATCTTCTTTCTCGTTCATGTTTAAATTGTTTTGAATTATTCTTCATCATCGAAATCCTCATGATATAAATTATACCCAGCTAATATAGCTTTCTTCATCTCTTCTCGGAGGTCGCAGTTTCCCGATCCTGACAAGAGCATCCGGTCAGCTATTTCGTATGCACGTTCTTCTAAAGTTTTTTCACCCACCTTGGAATACTGGATAGCCATACGCGTATTATATTTCTCACCTTCGTAATTTAGAATCTGACTTAAAGCAACTTCACCAGCATTCATCTGGATGGCTTCTTCAGATAATTTCATAAGAACAAACTGCATTAATCTAAACAGCTCTTTACCACCTTCTTCCGCTACATTTTTTAAAAACTTGCAGATTACTTGATCTTCTTCCTTTGTTAATTTCATATTAGTTACTTTTATCTTGTATCAAAAAGGTAAATCCTCATCAGGCTCCGGAAACCTTAGCATTTCACATGAGTAAGCCCCACTAAATCCTTCTAACCAAACAACTATTTCTCCACACATGAATTGTGGAAGTGTAGTTACCTTCCAAACTTTTTTGGCATATTCAGGCTTTAGTTCTATTTCAGCTCCAGTCATAACAACCTTTGTTCCGGGTTTTAATTGTTTAATAAACTTACAATAAATGGAGCTCGTTGCCACATTGACCTTTTTTCCATAATGTTCATAACGTAAAACAGAATTTCCAAACTGTTTAGTTACCATTTCTTCGATGGCACGACGAGAATAAACAGCATCCATTGTCAACTTAGCCACTGTTAAATCTTTGAATTTCTTCTTTAAGTCTTTTGTTTCCATATTATTTATTCGGTTTGAAATAATTCAATTGAATCATTAACAGCCTTATTCAAGGCATTATTAATGGTAGTTTCATCAGATTCCTCAAATTCCAATAACATGTCAATCATTGTTCCACCATTTGGTTCTTTCCACTCCATTCCAGTATTTACATTGACAGGAATAGCTTCCTCATGCACTGCTTCGAGAAAAATATTAGCCACAATAGTGTTCATTTCACATTTCACCTGTTTCATGATTTCCATTTTTATTAGGATTATCAATAATTTGCTCTACAGCTTCACGCTCCAATTTTGTCCATGTGTCGTTATGAACTTTCAGTTGGAAAGTAGGATAGCTGATATCACATCTTTCCATCACTTTTTTACGAAATTCTTGTTTCGCTTTATAACCAGTCAACCCCTTGTAGTAATCCAAAATGCTCATAAAAGTAATTTTTAAATGATTTATTTATTCTTCTTATCATATTTATCATTAGATTTATAGAACAAATATAATATAAATATTATCAAGTTGTAATATAAATATTACTTTTTGTATGGTTAAATATTACTAACTAAAAATACCCACATGTATAACGGATTGATTATCAACAGATTATTAGAAGACAGAAGATTAAAAAAAGTCGAGCTAATAGATTATTTAGAATACCCACGAGAAGCGGGTAATAGCTCTCTCAAGCAAATAATAACAGGGAACCCTACGGTTAAGAAATTAGAACCTATTGCAGATTTCTTTCAGGTTAGCATGGATGTATTCTTTGAAAGAAAAGTTTCCTTCAGTCCGTCCACAAGCATCGTTAATGGTAATGGAAATGCTATTGGGAATGGCAATACTATCACTATTTCTGAAAATGAATATAAATTGAAAATTGAAAATCTGGAAAAACTTTTAGATGAAAAAGATAAAAGAATTGAAACTCTTGAAACATTAGTCGAAGTTTTACAAAATAAGAAATAGTCCTCGGACATATTTCGGACAAATAAATATATTATTAACCCAATTTGAATGGTGTAGTTATTTGATATTCAGTATAGGAGTAGAAGAAAGAGACATTTCAAAGAGTTCGAGCCTCTCCTCCCGTGCAAGATGAAAATAGCTGCAAGTTTTTACTTGCAGCTATTTTTGTTTATAAACCCGTTATAAACAAGTATTCAAAGCCTGTCATTTCAAATCTACAGTCTGGGTAAAGCTTTGACCGAAACGATTTGTTGCTACAATTTTCACTGATTTAGCCTTATCCGTAGGACGTACCCGGAATAAGTGCGATGTATGATACCCTGTAGCCTTTCCTTCTTTCATTGTAATATAATCCTGATCCTCATCGTCAAAAGCCTCCATTACGCCCGGTTTTTCAATACCGTCTTCATAGTAGGATAACTTCCATGCCGGATCATAATCCCAGACATTAACCACCAAATACTTAGGTTGACTCTGAAATTCACCCGGCTTATACACACGAAACTGATAATCGAATGGACGACCGGTAGCCTTATACTGCCAGGAGATGTCATCACCGGTCACATTTACCACCAGATATCCATTGGGAGCACCGCAACGATTTACATGTCCTGCCCACCAGGCACCACAAGCTGCACCAATATTATGTTCATAGATAACAGGAGTCACAATGCGGTTTTCATAAAAATGAGTATGACCGACAAAGATATGCGTCTTATAATCTTTTAGTATCTCAAAAAGTTGTTCGGCATTACGGGCATTGGCTCCTCCTCTACCCGTACTGTTAGCCGTAGGAGCATGAAGATTCAACAGTACGGTAGTACCCGGCTTCACATAGCTCAGATCCTTTTTCAACCATTCCAATTGTTCAGGGGTAAACTGCTCTGTATATTTCTTCTTACCTTTATAATCTATGTCCTTCATCGAAATAATGTGCACTTTCCCTACATTAAGAGAATAATCCGTTGGTCCAAAATGGTCACCGAACACCGATTCCCCGTATTCTTCCTTATTCGTAGCAAGGCTCAGTGCCGTATATTGCTGATCAAAGTCGTGATTACCAATCACATGATACATAGTTAAGTCCAAATCAGAAATAACCTTCTTATACGAATCATACAAAGGCATAACATCCCAGACGATATCTCCCAGAACCATTCCGTAAACTTCCTGCGAAGACAATTGCTTCAATGTTTCCTTCAAATCAACCACAGTTTCCGAAGCAAAGCGATCCAACTGTTCCTCATTTCTTGCCTGCGGATCAGAGATAGCTATAAAGGTAAAATCCTGAACCGGCTGTTCTCTCTTCACCAAGCTGAAATCACAACGATTCTTTTTCTTTTTTGCATCAATCCGGGCATAATAGCCAACAGGTAATGCATTCTCTACATTAGTTTTGTAGTCCGCCGGAACAGAAAGATAAACGAATTTAGACTGTGCGGGATCAGATACCAACTGATAACGCCCTTTATCATCAGTCTGCGTAAAATTAACGCCATCTGTCACAACAACACCTGCGACAGGTTGTTTCTGCGTATCTGTCACCACACCACTTACGGCAATCTCTTTTTTAACGGGTTGGTCTGCTGCATACCCTCCTGCTGCAAATAAATTCAGCAAAAGCAGCAAGGATAAAAAACGAATTGATTTCATGTTTCTTCTCTTTTTAGAATTTTAATTTCACGGCAAAGTAAGCCCTAAAAAGCAAAAGAAAGATGTCATTCACATTACATTCCTATAACACTACCCGATTCATTAACGAATGTCAATCAGTTTATGTGTTTGCAGACTTAACCGCCATTTAGGATGTTGCATGACGCACGCCACTGTTTCCGCAGTATTACTACATGAACAGGGTTGCAGAAAGAAATATTCAGCAGGAAGCAACTCGTAGACTCCAATATCCTGACCTTCGTAAACGACCTTCACCTCATCCATACGGGTAATCCCCAACTTCACCCCTTGCTTGGGAGAACAAGTCACCCAATCAATATTTGGGGGCAATGGATTCGTTCCATTCGTTTCGATACAGACATACTTTCCCGCCTGGTGCAAACGGTCGATAAAAGCCTCATCAATCCAGAGAGAAGGTTCTCCACCCGTCAGGATAACCGTAACAGCCGGATACTTTCCTACTTCGGCAATAATTTCATCATCGGACATCAGCACACCTTCTTCATGCCGTGTATCGCAAAAAGAGCATTTCAGGTTGCAACCGGAAAAGCGGATAAAGACAGCAGGCGTGCCGGTGTAATAGCCTTCACCCTGCAAGCTATAAAAAATCTCATTAATCTTTCTCATAAAAAATATTTGTGCCGGCTTTCAGTAGGGTTATTCTTTCTCATAAGTGGCTACATTGGATTCAGATTCCTGCACCTCGACTTTGAAGCAAGTAGGTATCTGCTCGCATATCCAGCGGGCTATATTCTCTGCGGTAGGATTGAATGGAAGAACTTCATTCAAATTACGGTGATCTAGCTTTCCTTTCACCGTTTCTTTGATGTGACTGAAATCAACTACCATTCCATCGGCATTGAGTTCCCGGGAACGGCAGTAGACTGTGATAATCCAATTGTGACCATGCAGATCCTCACATTTGCTGCGATAGGAAAGTTTCAGGCTATGGGCAGCTGATATTTCCATGCGTTTGATAACTGTATACATATTCTTGTTAATACGCTAATTAAGAAAATACTTTGTCTGTTGTCGCACCTAATGTCACCTCGGCACGGCACAAAAGTACAAAAAATCTAAGGATTACAGTTTAAATCTTCCGCTTTTATTCGTAAACACAAAGTGAATTGGCAACCTTGCGCTCCCCTTTATTATCATAAAGTTTATTGTCAGTAAGCTTGTTTACAATTCCATTATCCGGTGCAGAAGCACTCCAAAGTGTAGTAGAGCCACCACCATCCAGATTCAAAGCTTTTTTGGCACCCAATACACGGAGAAGATGTGTAAACTCAGGGATATTGATACCTTCCGCCTTACCTTCGAAACGGCCCGCAACCGCAATCAGAAACACCGTTCCGTCCTTCATCAGAGCCACGGCACTCCGTGGATGTTTAGTCTGAACGAATGACCAGTTACAAGCAGACAAGTCACAAGCTTTTCCATCCAGCAGCATCAACGGACCGGAAACGAGAATACTCCCTTCTTTCTGTTCGCAAGTTTTCTCATCCTGTTTCTTCCAGGCTATGATGTCCAATTTCCCTTTATCTATTTTCACGGCACCATTGGATACAGTGCTGAGTACACCGGTCGCAGTAGTATCTACCACCACCCCGTCTTTCCGCAAATAGCAGATAGAAGTTCCTTGCTTGATATCGAAATATGAACCGTTAATAGCCGCCACTGCACCGGAACGACGGGCCGCACTACTGGTTTCTTCTTTAGGAGAATGAATTAAAATGTCAAACCGATGTTGCTCCGGTTTGATTTCAAGAATAGCAACATGCTGCGGAACACCATACAAAGAAACGAACTCCGCTTCGCGACAAAGTACACCTTTTCCCATAGAAATTACATTCCAATGAGCAGTAACAAGTGCTAAAGAGTCTGCGGTGGTCTGTGCCACCACAACAAATACATTACACAGTATCAGCAATAGCGTGAAGACGGACTTTCTCAAATACATGTTTTGACTTTATTGAAAATTCTTCGCAAACATAAGCATTTAAAGCGAATGTCAGACAACAAAGCAAACAGAACTTTCTCCGTAAACAAAAAAAGAGTACTTTTGCGGCATGAAAACCCTTTATATAGCACTTGGTACACTCTCTTTAGCACTTGGTATCCTCGGCATTTTTCTGCCGTTGTTACCCACTACTCCATTTCTGCTACTCACGGCTGCACTCTACTTTAAAAGTTCGCCTCGCCTATATAACTGGTTATTAAATCAAAAGCATCTCGGCCCTTATATCCGCAACTTTCGTGAAAACAAAGCCATCCCTCTACGCGCAAAGATAATTTCCATCTCGCTGATGTGGATCACCATGCTCTACTGCGTATTTTTTATCGTTCCATATATGTGGGTAAAAGTAATACTCCTGATTATTGCAGCAGGAGTAACCTATCATATCCTTTCATTTAAGACGCTGAAGTAGATGCTTATTTTACCGCTCCACCTATCTGTTCAAAGAATTCTCCCAGCCCCTTACGTGCATCAGCCAGTTTATCCTCCCAATGCTTCACGGAGTTCTGTCCTATGATATCCGTCACATACTTCACAGCAATAAAAGGCACATTTTTAGCACGGCAAACAAAGGCTTGCGCAAAAGCTTCCATATCAACCACATCGCCTTTCACATCCGAAAGTTCCGTCAGAAAAGTATCACCTGTATTACAAATGCCTTCTCCTGCCCAATGCATACAGTATCCCTTCTCTGCCAGCAAGGCAGAAGAATCAATCTCATATTCCAAACCCATATCGGCTAACTTCTGCATATCACGGTCTATAAAATGACGGCACACCAGAATATCTCCTACCTGGCAATCAATGCTTCCCGCCGTACCTACGTTGATCACCAAGTCCGGCTTGGCCTGATTGAGCACTTCAGAAACATAATAAGCTGACTTCACTTTGCCTACTCCCGTACGAATATAGCCGATGTGAACTTCTTCCTCTCCTATCAATCCGGGAAACTTTAACTCCGTAAACTCGCCCTGTACGGCGTAAGTAACTAAAATTTTCATACTGCATCTTTTTATTTTGAGCGAGTAAATGTACAACTTTTTTTTAGAAACTAAAATTCATCCACTTGCGACTTAATCTTTTCGATCTGTCTGACCAAGCAATCCATCTTCCGCCTATTCTTTCTAATCATTACAGGACGTAGAACAAACCAATTAAGGGCAATCCATAAAAACAAAACAGAATACGCTATCAGTCTGAATGTAAAAGATGAATTAAGAGTATATTCATACATATAAAGAAGGATACCGGAGGATAGCAAAATGAAATATAAACTCATTACCTTAGTCTGCATGAAAGTTTCTTTCCCTTTCAGCATAAGCAAATTATTCAGATAATCGATATTCGACTGTTTCTCGTCCAATGACCTATACAAAGAAGTTATCTTCCGATTGAATACCACCACAATACACATCGGCAGGATTCCCACAATGATTCCAATCTTAGTACTCAAGAATTGCGGTTTGAAATAGATCCAGATAAATATCATAAAAAGGATAGTCAACACTAAGATAACATCAAGAAATATCCCCTTTTTAAGACCGTTTTTTCTGAAACGGCTGATCTTATTCAATATTTCAGATTGATCGGCAGCCGGAACAGTCTGCCTGTTCCACAACTCTTTTATATCAATATTACTCTCCATATTCTTTGAATTTTCTTGTTAACTGAACTTTTATACGATGAATTCTTACACGGACATTACTCTCCGACAATCCAATGATTTGCGCTATATCCGCTTGCCTGACCTCTTCCAGTTCCAGCGAAATGATAATGCGGTCTATCTCCGAAAGTTCTGCAATAAACTTGTATAGTAACTGAATCTGCGGCTCAATATCCGTCTTTTCATCTTCAAACAAATCGGCAGGAAACTGCGTAGATAAGATTTGCTTCTTCCGTTCCAGCTGACGCAGGCAGTTATTGGTTGCAATACGAAATATCCAGGTATCAATATTGGCTTCATTCCTGAAGGTGGGCAGATATTGCCAGACTTTAATAAAAGTTTCCTGAGCCATGTCCTGAGCTAAGCTGTAGTCATTTACATACCCCATGCATAAGCGGAATATTTTATTCCAGTACCTCCTATATATATCTTCAAATTCCACTTAACGCTCTTTTATAAATTCACAAATTTGATGAATGAACCATTCCCTATCATCAAACATCACAAAATGCAAGCCTTTATCTGCATATCTGATTTGTGCTACTGACAAATTCTTATATTGATTCTTAATGACCGTATCTATATGTTTGAAATAAGGTTCCAAAAGTACGAGAGAAGGGACAACTATATTCTTTATACATTCCCTTAAATCTGTATTCGAGAAATCACAGAATAGTTTAGCATACGTCTTTCTGTCAGATGCCAATCCCCAGTTTACAATTTTGGTAAATCTCAATGAATCAGTGGTAAGCGTTGCCGCACTCATTCTTTGCATCTGTGCAAATTGCTCCTCATCCATAGCTGTAATCCTGTCAATTAAATCTGTGCAGTCATTATCAGGAGCAGATTTAAAATCAGGAACTCTCAAAGCCATCAGACAAGGCAAGGCATCTACAATCACAATCTTTCCTGTAAGCTCCGGGAATTCAGCTGCAATTGCAAGTGCCAAACCACCTCCCATACTATGCCCCACGAGAATAGGTTTCTCTATCCGCTCCTCTTTGATAAACTTTGCAATCTGCATTTTCCATCTTTCGAATGATGGACACTCTTCAGGCGCAACACCCGAAAAGCCCGCCATCGTCAACACATAGCAGGTATAGCTGTCTTTCAGTACGCTGACTGTTTCCACCCAGACATCACCTGAGCATGCAAAACCGGGTATAAATATAACCGTTTGTTTTCCTGTTCCCGATTTTACTACCGAAAAAGGATAATCCTGTGCAAAAATCAAAAGAGAAGTTCCCAATAACATCAGGATCAAAAGTAATCTTTTCATCGCCATATATTCTAAAGTTTTTTCCTTTAGATACGGGTCACTCCGGAATGTTACAAGAAAAAGAGAATAGTATCGGAAAACTTCAATCTGATTTCTGTCTATTCTATAAGTTTTTCGGACATATCACCTGTTTGGCCATCCAGAAATTAGTAAGAGAAAGCTGATTAGCCTTGCGCTTTTGCTCTTCCTCCACTATATAACCTCTTTTTTCAAAGAAAGGGCGGGCTGTTAAACTCACTTCAGATGTAATCCGTATAATTCCATTCGTAATTGCATACTGTTCTATTTCATTCAAAAGCATTGTAGCAATGCCTTCACCCTGAAAATTCTTGTGAACAAACATAGAGTGTAAATAGCCCTGAGGAGTGATAGATGAAAAACCTACGATTTCCGACTGTTGATTAACAGCTACAATGAAATAGTGAGTCTTTATCATATCTTCTATATTAGAAAGATCATCCCCACATGATGCCCAGTCTTCAACTTCCGCCTGTGAGTAATCACGCCTATTTATCGCGAGAACAGTATTCTGAAATAAATTTTTCAGCTCAACAGCATCCGACCGCAAAGCTGCTCTGATTATAAAGTTCGCTTTCATTATTTTATAATATACGTTTTCAGTGCTTCCACATATTCCTCAAAAGCGTCTACTCCCTGTGGCGTAATCTTACAGATAGTGCAAGGCATCTTTCCCTTGAACGTCTTCGTCACCTCCACATACCCTGCTTTATTGAGTTTATCAATCTGCACGCTGAGGTTGCCCGCCGTTGCCCCCGTCTGTTGCCGGATAAAGACAAAGTCTGCCTCTTCGACACCAATAAGCAACGACATCACCGCCAGGCGCAGTTCGGAATGCAGTAAGGGGTTCAGTTCTTTAAACATGCTTTCTTTCTATTTTTATAGTGCAAAGATAATACATTAAACTCTTCGTTTTGACATTATGTTCAAATAGTGTCCCGGGATGACCATCATAAAAACAAAGGCTAAAGCGAAAAGCAATATCTGATCAAACTTGTCTATATACAGACAACCCAATGATGCAAATATACCCAGCACACCGCTTACCGTAACCAGTTTCATATTTATAATTAGTCCGGTTAAAGTAGTTCCCATCCCCATCATCAACAGGATCACAAAGAGTATAGGCAGACTCCAATAGATCATAGATACACATGAAATCAGTAATCCGCATAGTCCGAAAACTACCCATACATATCCTACTATCCGGTCAATATACGTTCTTGCCATCCTTTGCTTTTTCCTCTGGCTGTAGATAGTAACCGGGTAAGAAACAGCCGGCATCAGAAGCCATAAAAACTGCCAGTAATAATTGCCGGTTTCTTTCAAAAGATACCAAACCAGCAAAGAGGTCACCACAGTCATGTAGCCCCATACTAAAAAAGGAGTTCCGGCGTTTTTCACCATCTTGAACTTTGTATTCTGTATCATTTGAGTGATGAGTTCTAAACTCTCCTGCTCATTCAATTTCTTATTGTCCATATTCAATACAAATTATTTTAATCATACACATTCCGGATTCTGTCTCTTCTGTCTGCTGCTCAACAAAGCATAAATGGACATACTCAGCAGTGGCAAGTGATACAATCCGACATAAAACCCGGTATCAGAAGCAAAATTACCCATATTATAACATCCGATAATAACTCCTACCATTGCCGTCACCCGCAACACTACCCTGTTCACTCCCCGTTTACTTAGTACAAGCAAAGTTAGAAACACAGGAGTCATCGGGCAGAAAGCCAATGCCGAACCGCCATCATACAAATAATGCAGCTGAAAATCTGGCAATGCCGTTTTCAGACTCATCGGCCACCACAAACAAAACAGAGCAACAGGTATCGTCCAACCGGTTTTCCAGGTAACATTATCAAAAGAAAACTCATTGTTGCCCTTCCATGCAGCCCACAGCCAGACTAATGCAACGAAACCAATCATTACAACGTTCACTGTTACCATGCTGAAACCATGCTGTTCTGTTACTGCCATATTCTGTATCACAGCATAAAGTAGGTAAAAACAACCTGTAATAGCAGTAAAAACTCTGCTAAACTTTCCCTTCCAGACTACAACAGCTATCAAAGCCAGGATCATCACCACCTGAAAATAAAAGCTGTATGAATACATATCCATAATAAAGGCATGCTGCAACGTATAGAATACGATGCCTCCCGCTGCCTCAAACCTGAAATCTTTCGTCGCTACAGGCATCAAAATGAATTGCAATACCACCAGCAATGAAAAGAATTTCCAGGAAGTTAAAAAACTCTCCCAACGATTCGCTTTCATGATTGATTCCCTTTCTTTAATATATCACTTTTCCCAATCATATACATTTAGTATTAAATAGAGCATCAAAGCCCAATTACCCGCAAGCATATATATCACCCAAGTTCCCATTTTTTCACTCTGCTAATAGATAAGACAAAGACAGCAACAACACTAATAGGAAAACGCCCAATACAAGAAACAGACTTTTCGTTACGGGTAACTGCCAGCCAAAGTTGATTCTTCTTACGATTTTGCATCATTCGGGTAATAGCCTCTATATTACCCTCTTCAAACATATCAGCTTTTTCTGCTGTTAATGATCCGGTGCTCATCGTTTATTATCCTTTCTTGCACAATAATTCAGGATATGCCCAGGAATAATCAATGCAAAAACAATCACCAATACAAATTCTAACAATGACAAATAGGAAGAAGTCTTATCCAGAATGCTGAATAACATATTCAGTCCCAATGCAATTCCAAAAGCAGGGAAACCGGAAAAGAGTGTATAGCGAATTATGCTCCCGGTTATAATGCTACTCAGAGAAATAAGGATTGCACATATCGGCAGAATTATCTCATAATGATTGGTAAACGTTGCTCCAAGTACAATCGCAATACAAAGAAGCCCCATGATTTGCCACATTTCATTCAAGACCTTATCGCCATACGACTTTGCGAGCTTACGTTGCTTACGTACCAGTATGAAGCTAAAGAGATAACCTAAAACCGGAACTCCCCAAAAGCCCCACATCCAAACTGGATTTCGCGTCCAATAGATTCCTGCAAAAACTACCAACGTCACTATTGCAGAAACATATCCCCATAACAAAAACATATTTCCACTACCCGTATCTAAATTACGTCGGGTATTCTGTATCATTTGAGTGATAAGTTTCAAACTCTCTTGCTCGTTCAATTCTTTGTCTTCCATAATAATGTCTTTCTCTTCCATTAAATTATTTTTTAGCTTTATTCCGCAGATCGGTCAACTCGACATCAATTGTTTTTGCTCCAGCTGTCATGTCTAAATCCACAATCGCACAATTCTCCGTCGGTACACCGTCTACTCTGTCCAATTGATAATTACCGTTTTCATCGTGGTACACATACAATTTGCATTTCCCTTCGGGTACTTCTTTCAACACAAGCGTCACTGTATCACCAGTAGCGTCCGCCATCGCATACTGCCCTTTATCAGCAGCAATCATCACCTTCCCTTTCGCCGAACGGATATTCTTCACCTTCACTGTCAAGTCACTCTGAGCAGAAACAGATACTGCACCAAAGACTAACACTAACAGCGTAACCCATTTAATACCAGTCATTTTCATAATCATACACAATTTAGATTTTCACAATAAAAACATATTTTGGGTTCGAACTCCGCTGCAAATATAAGTAGTTTATTTTATAAACCAAATTATTATATAAATTATTTTATGATGAGCAATATATAACTAAAAACTAAATGTCATGTCGCAAGAAACTAATCCCTGCACTGCGATAAACTAATCATCAGGATTAATAATATTATTCTTACCACAGTTATATTAGTTTCTTACTACAACTATGTTATATTCTTACCACATCTATTGTAAGAAAGAAACATAGTTGTAGTAAGATTAATATTATGCAAGAAAAATATTAGTGTATCGCAGTATCAAGATTAGTAAAATGTACAAATTGATATAGTTTTTAGCCACCGCCGAAGATTCCATTTTCAAACGTCACAAATTCCTTTTTCCGGTTATTTCACCTCTCCTACAACATTTTTCCCTGAAAAGTTTTTGTAATCTCCAAGTTAATTGTATTTTTGTGTACAATTTTGGTATAGTAATGACTGACGAAGAAAAGAAGCGATTAAGTACCTTTGAAGCGAGACTGCGCCATTTGATCTTTTTGCATGATGAATTGAGGCGTGAAAATGCTGAATTAAAGCAACTTCTAAAAACTAAACAAGAAGAATGCGAGCAGGTACATGCCGAATATGAAGCTTTGGAAGATGACTATACGAACCTAAAAACAGCAATGACAATCAGCCTTAACGGCAGCGACGTAAAAGAGACGAAACTGCGATTGTCCAAATTAGTGCGTGAAGTCGATAAATGCATCGCTTTGTTGAATGAATAACGAGATGTATGAACGATAAAATAAAGATAAACCTGCAAATGGCAGGCTCAACCTACCCCCTCACCATACTGCGCGAGGAGGAAGAAATGGTAAGAGAAGCCGCCAAACAGGTGGATATACGGCTCAATGCGTATCGAGAACATTACCAGAATGTGACTCCCGAAAAAATTATAGCCATGGTGGCCTATCAATTTGCTTTGGAGAACCTGAAAATGAAAAACCGAAACGATACTCGTCCGTATGCCGACAAGATAGAAGAACTGACAGAGGTGTTGGAAACATACTTCAAAGGACTGTAAACGTCTGGAAGCTTTTCCTCAGAACACCAGAGCCAGCAAAAGAATTAGAAAATCCACGCACTGTGTGAAAGTGTCCCTCTTAAAAAAGAATGAGGGTAGCTTTCCTGCAGTGCGTTTTTTATTTATATACTTAAAACAAATTGAAATGACAGTAACAATACTAGTATCCATTGCCTGTTTCATTATCGGTGGATTTCTGTCGTACATGTTCTTCAAACATGGTTTGAAGTCCAAATATGACAACATTCTGAAAGAAGCCGAGGCTGAAGCGGAAGTGATTAAAAAGAATAAGTTGCTCGAAGTAAAGGAGAAGTTCCTGAACAAAAAAGCAGACTTGGAGAAAGAAGTAGCGATCCGCAACCAGAAAATTCAGCAAGCGGAGAACAAGTTGAAACAACGTGAGTTGGTGCTGAACCAACGCCAAGAAGAGATACAGCGTAAGAAATCAGAAGCTGAAGCGGTGAAAGAAAACCTGGAAGCCCAGCTGGTTATTATCGACAAGAAGAAAGACGAACTGGATAAACTGCAACAGCAGGAAATCGAAAAACTGGAAACCATTTCCGGTCTCTCGGCCGACGAAGCCAAAGAACGTATGATCGAGTCTTTGAAAGAAGAGGCCAAGACGCAGGCCCAATCCTTCATCAACGACATCATGGACGATGCCAAGCTGACTGCCAGCAAAGAAGCAAAACGTATCGTAATACAATCCATACAGCGTGTAGCTACGGAAACTGCCATAGAAAATTCAGTGACCGTATTCCACATTGAATCAGACGAAATCAAGGGACGCATTATCGGTCGCGAAGGCCGCAATATCCGTGCACTTGAAGCCGCAACAGGCGTGGAAATTGTAGTAGATGATACGCCGGAGGCTATCGTATTATCAGCTTTCGACCCTGTACGTCGTGAAATAGCCCGCCTGGCACTGCATCAGTTGGTGACTGACGGACGTATCCACCCGGCACGTATCGAAGAAGTTGTATCTAAAGTACGCAAGCAAGTGGAAGAAGAAATCATCGAAACCGGTAAACGTACTACGATTGACCTCGGTATCCATGGTTTGCATCCTGAACTGATCCGTATTATCGGTAAGATGAAATATCGTTCTTCTTATGGTCAGAACCTGTTGCAGCATGCACGCGAAACAGCCAACCTTTGTGCTGTGATGGCATCGGAACTGGGTCTGAACCCCAAGAAAGCAAAACGTGCCGGATTGCTGCATGATATCGGCAAAGTGCCTGATGAAGAACCAGAATTGCCGCATGCACTCTATGGTATGAAGCTGGCTGAGAAATTCAAAGAAAAACCAGATATCTGCAACGCTATCGGTGCCCACCACGATGAAGTGGAGATGACGAGCCTTCTGGCACCTATCGTACAGGTATGTGATGCTATCTCAGGTGCCCGTCCGGGAGCACGTCGCGAAATTGTTGAGGCTTACATCAAGCGTCTGAACGATCTGGAACAGTTGGCAATGGCCTATCCGGGTGTGACGAAGACGTATGCTATCCAGGCAGGTCGCGAGTTGCGTGTAATCGTTGGTGCTGATAAGATTGACGATAAGCAGACTGAAAACCTTTCCGGTGAAATTGCGAAGAAGATACAAGATGAGATGACTTATCCGGGACAGGTGAAGATCACAGTAATCCGTGAGACACGCGCAGTAAGTTATGCGAAATAAATTGTAAAGATTGAAACTAGTGATAAAGAGGTGGGGAAACAAAAAATCCCTGCCTCTTTTTGTTTTCTTTGTCATTCACGAAACTGTTTCTTATTTTTGCATCTACAAACCAAGTAATCCTGATTATCAATTATGGAGCAATATCAATTTGAAGTTTGTGCCAACTCCGTGGAGAGTTGCCTTGCTGCACAGGCAGGAGGAGCAAACCGGGTGGAATTATGCGCCGGAATACCGGAAGGAGGTACTACCCCATCCTACGGAGATATCGTCATTGCCCGGGAGGCCTTAACAAAGACTCTTCTGCACGTCATCATCCGTCCCCGTGGCGGAGATTTTCTGTACTCCCCCATCGAGCAACGCATTATGCTGAAGGATATCGACAACGCCCGTCGATTGGGAGCAGACGGAGTTGTATTCGGTTGTCTTACCGCTAAAGGAGATGTAGACCTGTCCTTAATGAGGCAGCTGCTCGAAGTTTCACAAGGTATGTCCGTTACGTTCCATCGTGCTTTCGACGTATGCCGCAATCCACAGGAAGCGCTGGAGCAAATCATAGAGTTAGGTTGTAACCGTATTCTTACTTCCGGTACACAGGCCACGGCCGAACAGGGCATCCCTTTATTAAAGAAATTGCAGCAGCAGGCAGACGGGCGCATTATCCTGTTGGCAGGTTGCGGAGTAAATGAAAATAATATTGCTCACATCGCCACGGAAACCGGTATCCGGGAGTTCCACTTCTCAGCAAGAGAAACCATCGAAAGCAAGATGCTGCACAGGAACGGAACAGTTTCGATGGGAGGTACTGTGAACATAGAAGAGTATCGTCGCCCCATCACTACCGCAGAACGCGTAAAAAAAACAATAAAGGCGTTGACCGGTCCCATTAAGAATTAATTTAAAACAATCAATATGAAGGCATTAAGTGTAATCACTTTATTAACGATCCTCAGCATATCATGTGCGCATGAAGCTAAAAATCAAAGTTCCTCAAACTCCACTTCCGACAGCATTGTCCCTACTTTCCTGAAACAGGAAGAAGCCGCACTCCTACTTCAGAAAGAGGACGAGCATATCCGCAGATGGAGCTCATTTGACTTGGCTTCACACACCGTTGGTATCGAAGGCGGAAAACAGGGATATTTGCAGTTTGCCGGCGCACAGACCCGTAATTGGAATGATGAGGAAACGGCTCTGCTTCAGAAGTCATCTCAATCCATCAATCAGATTATCCGTGAAAAAGAGCTGAAACTTCCTTTCCCGGAAGAAGTCAGACTGATAAAGTCAACGATAAAGGAAGAAGGTGGTGCGGGAGGATATACCCGGGACACTTACATCGTACTTATCGACAGGTTGCTCGAACATCCTGAATATGTAACCAAATTGTTAGCACATGAAGCATTTCACGTCCTTACCCGGAACAATCCGGATTTCCGCAAGAAGATGTACAGCATCATCGGTTTTAATATTCTTCCGAAGGAAATAGAATTTCCCAAAGAGTTGAAAGAACGGTTTATCTCCAATCCGGATGTTATCCGCCACGACAGCTATGCTACTTTTACCATCAACGGTGAAAAGAAAGATTGCTGCATGGTTATTTATTCAACCAGGCCTTATGAGGGAGGTAGCTTCTTCCAATACCTCAACATTGGCCTTGTTCCCATCGATAAAAATACCTGCAAAGCGATTGAGAAAGAAGGTAAGGCAGTGGTTTACTCTATTAACGAAGCCTCTGATTTTTATGACAGAATGGGACGTAATACTCAGTACATCATTGACCCGGAAGAAGTGTTAGCCGATAACTTCAGTTTATTGCTGACAGGAATGACAGAGGGGTTGCCTTCACCGGAAGTGATACAAAAAATGGAAGAGGCTTGCAAATAAGCCTCTCACACTCTATTGTTGCTGTTCTTATAGTCCTTTCACCGTTTTCATCAACTGCTCACCCAAGCCAATAGTATACCCCTGTGAAACAAATACCACGCGATTGAAGGTATCGGCAATGATAAATATGGGCAATGTATCTTTGTGTTTCAACTTCATATTCTTCACAATCTGTTGAGCTATGTCTTCTGTGTCAATTCCATAAATCACAGTATTGGGTAAATCGGGGAAGTCAGCAGCATGATATTTGCCGGCCTGTTCCTGATTCGGGAAGAGTAATACAAGCTTTCTACCCCATTTCTCCAGGTCGGTTTTCAAAGCAGAGATATCCCGTAAGGCATGGTTTGTAGGTTCCTGGTTCACTCCAAGAATACCGACAACGAAGTATCCACGGCCACAGGCTTGAAGCAGGCTTTGTTTGTTGCCGCCTTCCAATGTTGTGAACAAGCTCTCCGAATTGAAGTTTCCGATAACCTGTACCTCATCTTTATTTTCACGCATCACCAATTTCGTTTCTGTACGTCCACCTGCTTTCACATTCAATGATGTCATTTGCGCCAATACACCACCACTTGCCAGGCGGGTACCGGTTACCAGAATATAATCTCCGGCATCCAGAGACGTTCCCTCCTTCAGCAAACTGCTCCATGTAACACCGCCACCCATGTCTGCGTCATCCTCGTCGTAAGACAACAACTGCAAACTACCTTGCGGAGTTACTTTGGAAATAGTGAAATGAGAATAATATTTCGGATTATCCAGTGACTGAATCGGTGTATATGTAGCTGCAAGCCTGCCCCTCTGCGCAGGTGCCTGTCCGGCTGCTTCGAAGTTCACATCTATGGCTCCGTCGTCAGTTATCAGCTGTACTTTACCGGTCACTTCATCAATGCGTGCGGGAACTCCCATGCTGCGTGCCATGGACACGAAGAAGATATCGCGACTGTGGGCATCGGCCAAACGTGCTTTCCACACACCTTCGGGAGATACAGGAGGTGCCCCCAGATTACATTCCTTGTTCACCTGAATGTTCTTTGCCACCCATGCAACCATCTTCATAGGCTCTGCCACATAAGCCTCAACATCTTCTTTCGAAATCACTTTACCAAAGAAAGTTTTATACGGAGTCAACATCTCATTGCTTACGCGCGGATTGCGCACATATTTACGGAAATATCCGGCATTCGTCGTACGCACACGAGACTGCATGTGATCTATCAACACATCCAGACGAACATCACGAAGGTCTTTTGCCGAAATCTGCTGCAAAAGGTCTATCCCGCCTTTCCTGGAGTTATCAGAACGCAGACGAGTCATGAACTCACGAATTACTCTGTAATTTCCACGGGCGGCAACCAGAATCTTGGCTACTGCATCCCGATCCAACTTATAATCTCTCGCAAAGTTGCGTGCTGCCTCTTCCGAGATGAACTTACCGACATAAGCGTTACGGATAGAGTCTTCTATCGCCAGTCTGCGGTCATTTTCCGCCCGCTGTTCCGGCGTCACTTCGGGTAAGTTGGCACTTTCTGCGGGAGGCACGATATCAATATCTACTGTGAAACTGTCACCCGATTGCTTATCAAGGGTTACGGTCAGTTCCGATTGCTTGCCAAAAGAAAGTTTGGAGAAGCCGAAACGGCCATCTTTGGAGGCCCAGACAAGCATATCCCCTTTTCCGGCAGTCAGTCCGCACACACCACCATCGTCGGTATGTTTCGTTGCTACGGTATAGAATTCCGCATAATTGTAGAGTTTGAACTCCACACAGGCGTCAGGAACCGGATTTCCCGCTTCATCTTTCACCATAACCTTGGCTTGCGCTGTAGGCGCATAATTATCAATCACATTGATTTCCGTATACGTGGGATTAACGGACATTACTTCTTCTTTTCCTTCATAACGTCCGAAAACCTTTGTATGCATCAACATTCCGCGACTGGCAGGGGCATTGAACCAACCAAGATCCAGTACCGGTTCCGGTTCGCAAGCACCCAGGAAATGCCATTTACCATCTGCCCAGGCTTCCACCCATGCATGGTTATCGTCCGTATGTGCCCATCGTGGTGTATAAACCTGCCGTGCCGGAATACCTACCGAGCGAAGTGCCGCCACCAGCAAGGTAGATTCTTCGCCACAACGCCCGTAAGCAGTACTCACTGTTGCCAGTGGTGAACTGGTACGGGCATCGGAAGGCATATAGACAGCTTTCTCATGACACCAATGGTTCACTTCCAGGATGGCATCGTACAAAGAAAGGGACTTCACACGGTCTTTCAGCTCCTTATAGAACACTACCCGCGCACTATCCAATTGTTCGTTGTTCACCCGCACCGGAAGTACAAAGTGTCGGAACAAATCTTCGGGAATGGTCTTCCCCCAAGGCATTTCCTCTGCGGCACGCTGGGATGCGCGGATATTCATTAAGTGAAATTCACCGGGATAATCAGTAATATCCGCCAGTGGCATATAGGCATAAAGGAATTCCAGGGCTTCCTGCTCATAAGTGCTCAGCGAAGCATCATCCAGTATCGTAAATAGTTCTCCCTGCGGCATCAGAGCCTTCTTTTGCTGAAAGTCCTGCTCCACGCGCGAACGATACGAAGCATCGGTCATAAAATGGGATTCTCCACAGGCAGCAAGCAGACAAAGTAGCCAGCATATTCCGAAAAGTTGTGTAGCTCGTCTCATAATACTTACATTAATTAAGGTGTGAGCTACAAAGTTAAAGAATTATCTGAAGTTTATTTCAGATGTACCACTAAAGTTGTATCCTCAGAGAAGGTAATACTGCATTTTTCATAGGAAGGGGGCCCATAACGCCTTCGGCATCATTGCTGAAACCAAACTTCTCCACAGGAATACCGAAAGCACCGGTATCCAATTTACCATTTCCATTCTCATCCTGATACATGGAAAAGGCATAAGTTCCTGCCGGGAGCCCTTTACAGGGGATAGACACAACTTTATCCTTCACCTCTACTGCAAAACCGGCAAGCGGCTTCTTCATGAATGTCTCCTGAGAGTTGTAGATGGCGACATAGAGTTTACCAGCCACATTTTCAATACCACGTACTTCCAGAGTAAGATTTTGTGCAGACAGACTTTGAGTTGCAAAAGCCAAAACACATACGAAACTAATAATCATTGCTTTCATTTGAATTGTTTTTAAAGAGTTTATAAATAGATACGCGGACAACGCGGATTAGGCAGACGAACGCGGACCTTTTTTTAATTAAATTAGAAATTAGAAACATCATAAGCCGCCTTCTTCCCAAGTGTGATAAACACCCCGATATAGAAGAAATGATCGTTTGAAGCTAGAATAGCTTTATTATTCACCCGCCCAAACTCATTTTTCCGACAAAGGATATTGGTAGCAGAAGCATGGATAATCACCTTCTTACTGGGCAGGAATGTCAGTCCGAGATCAAGACTGTTATAAGGCTTTACATGATCATTCATCAAACCCGGCAAATCCGGATTATGATAAGGACGCCCACTGCTGAAACGGTTCGTCAAACCGACTATCGTGCCGATTCGCGGAATGGAATACTTCAGCACTACGGATGCATTGTGCCGAGTGGCATATTGCGGAGTAGTCAGTTCCGTATATTCCTGAAACTTCCGCTTGGCAATATTATATGTATAGGAAAGTTGGTATTCCAGATTCTTCAGCAGGACACGGTCATTAAAGAATAAGTCGAAACCTTTACTGTAGCCATAACCACCGGAAGTCAACACTTCCGCTGCATCTACCGTTCCCTTTTCCACCAATGCCAGACGGTCATATTTCTTATAATAAAGTTCAGCTTTGTAGAAACGTCCATCACCCTCATACTGTGCACCCACATTATACTGAATGCATGATTCCGATTTCAACTTGTTCTCCTGAGCCAGCAATCTGCTAACCGGCAACTGTGTATATCGTCCCGCCGTAGCAGAGAGTACTACATCTCCCAAATAGTAATTAACAGCCAGACGGGGTGAGAAATTCACCTTTTCATTCAATGAAGTATATTCTGTGCGGACAGAAAGTTCCGCCTTCAGTTGCTCCACCGGATAGTAAGTTGCCGAAAGAAAGCCTGCACTGATCGTCGGATTCATTTCATAATGGCTATCTATTCCCTCCGCCTCTTTCATCTGATATTGATAACGATTCTCATACCGGCGGATAAAACTCTCCGCTCCCATATCCAGACGAAAAGCCGGAGAAATACGCTTGAACACTTTTGCCTTTGCATGAAGTTCCTGTTGTTGTTCCATCCAATGATCTGCCGAAAGTGATACATTACCTATCTTCTGTTCAAAGAAAGAGAATGCTGCACCTGCAAACCAGTTCCATCCACCGGAAGTACGCTTACGGAAAGTTGTATTGAGATAGAAATTATTCTCATTCAGATCGAACAGTCTACGTTCAGCACCTTCATAATTGGAAAAGTCAGTATGATCATAGCCGCCATAAATCTTGAAAAGCGTAGCATCATCGGGATGATAGCGGAATTGTGCCGATCCGGTCATCATCCGGTAGGGATCTTCAAAATCCGTACGTCCTGAATAGATATGATCATAGACACATAAGTCCTGATAATCCAGGTTCACCGAAAGTGAACCTGGATCGAAAGCCCGTGTACCTCCTCCACCGAAGCCTACCGTAGAGGCATTGATGCCTAACTTATTGATAGGGCTCTTATCCTTTGTTTCCAACGGTAACACAGCCGAGAGTGCATCCCCATATTCCAACGGAGCCCCGCCCGATTCCAGATTGACACCACTGAACATAAAAGTGGAATAACGTCCGCGTGCAGGTGAGTTTATGCCTGTAGCCGTATAAGGATTCAAGACGTGCATTCCGTCAATGTATGTCTGTGTTTCATCACTACTTCCGCCGCGCACCAGCAGACGTCCACTTTCTCCTTGTACCTGCGTACCCGGCAGTGTCTGCAATGCCTGATACAAATCACCGTTTGCACCTCCCACGGTCACCAGTTCCACCGGACTCATATCACTCCAACGACTGTTGGCAACAGGTGTTTTTTTACCTTTCACTACCACTTCCTTCAAATCTACACTGTCATTGTATAGTTGCAAGAAAACGGTATCTGTCACAGCTGTCTGCGCTTCCAAGTGCTGCACCGTCAGCAATACACTTACACTAAAAAGTAGAATCAATCTTTTCATTTTATCTATGTTCTTTACGATTTCCGTCAGCAAACATAGACTAAGAATTTCAGGCAAAAAAATATCCGGGACAGACTGCCCGGATATGTGACAAACAGCACCCCTCCTGTGACGAATGGCTGTATTTTTCTTTATTCTGTGACGAATGACTACCCTTCCGTACCCCCTTCTATCAGCGTTTTTATCTCTTTTGCATAGCCTCTGGAAACCGGAACTTCTTCTGTACATCCTTCCAGTCTCAAACGGTATCCTTGTGAGTTTCCATCTACTTTTACCACAGTGCGTATGTTCACCAGAAAGGCCCGATGACAACGGACAATGAACGAACAGGCAGCAACCGCTTCTTCTGCCTGCTTCATAGTAGCCCGCACTAACTTTTGCTGCATCTTATCCGCACTACTGTAAGCTACTCTTATATAATTCCCTTCTGCTTCTACATAAAATAAGGTATGGGCATCCACTTCCAGCATTTCTTTCGTTCCGCCGGAGAAAACCAATTGCATAGGAGTTTCTTCTTCTGCTACTTCTTCTGCTACTTCTTCTGCTGCCCTACCCTCTTCTATCTGTTCCTCATTCCTTGTCCTAATCTTCTCCTTCTGGGTATTCTCTCTTTTCGCAAGAGCGTAGTTGATCTCCGTTGCCTCCTTCAGATTACGTACCAGCTGCAAATTACGATTCCACATCAAAAAGAAGATTATGGGGAAAGGAGCAAGAACCGCCACCCAAGCCAAACTTATCAGAAATCCTTTCCAGCTCAGTATGAATGAACCAAATACCCAAGCCGTATAGAAACAGTTACCTATCGCAATCAGCAAACAAGCTCCTAAAGTTCCTAACAATTCGCGCCCTAATGTCCAGTTCTTCTCACTATGATAACGGGGAAACAAAGCAGGAAACAAATACGTGGAGATACTCAGTGCCAATGAAGAAACCACTCCATAACCTAACACTACCCAAAATTTATAGCCTCCCATCATAGAAATGCCAAAAGGCTGCAACACAAAAAGGATCAAAAACACTATAAGTGAAGGTATTATCACGCTTTTCCATCTCTTCACCAATGATGGATAAGGGCTTCGTAAAAGTGTCAACAGTTTATTTATCATTATGACTTCCTGTTTGTAAGGGTTGATTATGTGTAAGATGCTACAAAGGTATATAAATTATTAATAGATCGTACATAGGTCATTTATTCCATTTTTAGTCACACTTTTGTAATATGCATATAGCAAAAACGGGCATTTCTAAAGAAAAACGAGGAGAAAGTGCATTATTTTATGTTTTAAAACATATTTATCGTGAACAATTCGTATCTTTGCAGCGTTAATAAGATAAAAGAAAAGATGTAAAACCCGCTTTCCGAAACGCGGAAAGCACAAAAAGATGACAATTATGAAAAAGAATGCAAATGAAATTTTTATGTTACAGTACCGTATTAAACGCTATCAAGCAATGGGAAACGGAACTATGTGCCAGGCTTTGAATGGCAAACTTCAAAAACTGCTCGCAAAGCAGGATACCATGTAAAATAACACCTTTAAATAAAATGAATGAGGGCGGAAAACCGAAAGTTTTTTCGCCCTCTTCTTTTATCAGTCACTTACAATGTCTTTTCCAAAAGGCGTCAAAGCCAATCCTGCCAGTTTGAAATGCTGTAGTCCGAAGGGGATACCAATAATGGTGATGCACAGCACCACACCGAATGCCAGATGAGAAAGGCAAATCCAGATACCTCCCAGAAATATCCACAATACATTCATCAGTATATACAGACAACCACCCGAACGTTCGCCACTCCGCACCGTTTTACCGAAAGGCCATAATGCAAGTGAAGCCATTTTCAGAGTTTGCATACCGAACGGAATACCGATAATGGTAATCATCATCAATAAACTGGCAACAAGGTATTCTATAGCGGTAAAAATACCTCCGAACACCAGCCATAATAAATTCATAAAACATCCCATAATTTTGCGTTTCTTGTATTCTAATACGCAAATATAGTTTTTTTATTTAATAACAAACTTATACTTACCTGTTAATCGCGCATCTTTATCTTTCAAGGCAATACGGTAAATCTCCGTTCCCCAAACATTAGAAAGACGTGTATCGGGCAAATTGATTGTTTCAACGGTTGCTGTGAACTCACCGGGATATTCCAAAGTTACTCTCTGTCCCTGTACGTCTATCGTCACCTTTCCGGGCACGGAAATATCCACCTTTCCCCAAGTGAGGAAGTTCACCTGATTAGATTCTTTCGCTGATTTCAGGGAGAAATTATCGGTAATCGTCAGTTGCTTATCGCCTAATGAATAGGCACGTGTCCAGCTATTTACCTCGGCTTCTTTCGGATAAGCAGTCGCAATGTTCGCTGAGAAAAAATGTTTCTTCGGTTGGCAGACAACATCCGTAGCCTTATAATTCTGACCGAAACTCTGGGGTACTCCGTTTATCATCGGCAGGTTATGGTAATTACTTTGCATGGTCCAGATGGTATAACGTTCGCTACTGAATGTCTGACGTGTATAAGTTCCTACCCCCGCATCAATCAGCACAGGTATCGTATTGACATACAATGAAAATGTACCTACATCATTATGATTATGACTTTCATTATTGAATCCACCTTTCGTAGCCAGGAACCAACCGGACTTATTGGTCAGATAGCAGAACTCCGTTTCAGGATACCAGGTACAAGCAGGTATGGTATGGGCAGCGGCCGTCTTTTCCAGTTCTCCATTCCATAATATGGACTGCAAGGAGCGGAAAGTATCATTGCCCAAAGGCACAGAAGGACGTTTACCATCCAGTAGATAGGCTGCAAACTGCATCATTTCCTCGCTGCCGACTGCATGACCATAACGGTAAATCAACGGTGCATCGCCTCCACCCTTGGCAGAAGCATCCGCAAAGTTCACTACCCAACCGTTTCCTACATACGTACGACTGATATATTCTCCCATCCGGCGAATCATCGGTTCCTTGAAAAGAGATACTTTCCCATCTGTTCCATCGGAAAGTATCTGGAGATAATCATACATTTTCCCGGCTGCATGTCCCCAATAAGAAGGACCTTCTTCACAAGCACCATCAGCCTTTACAAAATTGATAAACTTGTCTACCGACTGCATGCTGCGCCAAACAGCCTTTGCCAGACGGTCGCGGTCATTCTCTAATAAAAGATAGCATTGCAATACATTGGAGTTACACCAGGGATTCCAGTTATTGATAATCATTCCCGGTTTCCATTGGAAAGCCATCCACCATTCCCGGTCATTGTTCATATAAGGATCGAGAATACGTTCCTGCAAAGTATGACGCAAACGCTGAGAGATTACAGGATCTATTTTATCGAAAGAATCATGGAAGAAGTAATATACCCACGACAACATGGAACCGAAATTTCCCGAACCCAGATCAATCACTTGTTCGCGATAATCGGGCAAAGAGCGTTTGGTGCTCTGGCGTACCAGATGGGCAGAAAGTACCCAGGAAGTCATCTCGCAACTGTAAAATGCTCCATTTATCAACTGGTCGATAAACCGTCCTTTTCCTTCGGCAAGTTCGGCAAGCATCAGGGCATTGATTGCTTTCCGGTTGGCCTCATAGGGATTTTGCATAATGTTCCGTTCACCGCTGCGTTCATATTCCAGGTAATCGGTAGCACGGATTACTTTCCATTCGTAATTAAGCATTTTTTCTCCGGCACGAATCAGGTTTTCTTTATTGGTACCCAACAATTCGTCCCAGCTGGCACGGTCATTATAAGCAGGATAAGGTACCCACTTCTGATTCATCACCAGTGCTTCTTTCAGTTGTTCTTCACTACCGGCAGCTTTTTGCAAAAGATTTCGTTCTGTATATGCATGTGCGGAAATACCTGCCATGAAAAGCAGGCAGAAGGAAATAAAAATACGGTAAAACGTGTTTCTCTTCATGATATTAAAAAGTTAGATTTCTTTTTTGTGATGAGGCAAAGATACGCAAGTTACAGTAAAACGGAGGTATTCAATTATCCGTAGTTGGGTACAAAATCATCCATTTAGTATCAACGTTTGTTTGCCTTTGGCTATTGTATATTCGCTAAAATGAATACTTTTGCATATATGAGTACAAAGAAACAGCCAACTATCCCCATGCACCGAATGGATGTTAACACACCATTCGGTATGCAATTCGGTTATTATGAAACTGATAGTAAATATGCTGAAAACACAAAATCGGAAAAATACATAGCTCACCGAGATGATTATTATTTATTCCTATTCATAGATACAGAAGAAACAATATTGACTATTGATTTTGAAGACATCCGAATACAGGGAGAACAAGTATTTTATGTCCGCCCCGGCCAAGTACACTTCACACCTGTAATGCGAAAAGCGAAAGGATATTTTTTGGCTATAGACCCTGTATTAATCGAAAATCATTTCAGGAACCAGTTTGAAAAACAACTTACTACACAAAAACCGATAATGCCAGACGCATCCTTTTCGGATAAACTGGCTCAAACGGCTCATTTACTGCATACAATCATACAGGAAAAGCCCACTACTTTCGGCGAACAGATTACATTAAATGTAGCAAATGCATTTATAGGGATTATAGCAGAACAATATTCCAAACAACAGGAAGAGTTACATTATTCCAAAACCCGTTCGCTATTTATAGCACATCAATTTCAGGCATTACTATTGGATAATGTAAGAACATTGAAAAGTCCAATTCAATATGCTAAAGCATTAAATTATTCGCTTTCACACCTCAACGAATCGGTGAAAATCACAACCGGATTTCCTATAAGTTATTGGATACATCAACAGGTGGTTCTGGAAGCTAAACGACTGCTCTATTACACAAACATGGATGTAAAAGAGATTGCTTTCTCTCTGGGATATGAAGACCCTACCTATTTCTCACGCCTTTTTTCCAAAGTCACAGGAATGTCTCCAGGAGCTTTTAGACAAAAATTCCACAAATAGTCCAATATATTCCCTGTTTATTCTATTTTCTGCCCAATTACACCGTTGTAACTTTGCAGGCGTAACAAAATCATTGAAACAATATCTGCAAAAGAAATGAATACATTATATATTATTTTAGCAAGCCTGATCTTGTTCTTTATACTCGGTCATTTTCACAGGCGTAAACGTGCAAAGAGTAAAGTTGTTCATGTAGTTGATAATCAATGCACCGGATGCAAACGCTGTATGAAAAGATGTCATCACAAAGTATTGGATTTAGTAAACGACAGTACAGGAGCGCATATAGCAGTAGAATATCCTGAAAGATGTACTGCCTGCGGGGATTGTGTCACAGTATGTAAATTCAACGCTTTAGAATTAATAGACCGTAGCAATAAACGTAACAATAGATAGTTCATAAAAAAACACCTACTTCCAATCACTAAATTCAAAGCTCAACTGTTCCCAAACGCCTTTTTCCCCGGTATCTTCCCGTGGATTGGAAACGGAAAGCCCTATCAACCGGATGGGATGATGTTCATAATCCACCCCCTTCAGCAGTTGTTTAGCCAAAGGCAGGATCACATCAAGAGTAATTAGTTCTTTGGATTGGGTAATGCTCCGGGTTATCTGACTAAAATCATGGAATTTGATTTTCAACGTCAATGTATTTCCCTTGAAATCATTATGTTCCAGACGTCCTACCAGTTCCACTGCCGCATGATACAGTTCGATAATAACCGATGAGCGTTGCGAAATATCCTTCTCCAAAGTATGTTCGCAACCAATGGACTTACGGATACGTACCGCCTCTACCGGACGAAGATCGATTCCCCGGGCACAATCATAATACAATGCTCCTACCTTCCCGAACTCACGCAGTAGCATAGCCTGCGAACATGCACGCAACTGTTCGCCGTTATGAATACCCAATGAGTGCATTTTCTTTGCCGTCACCGGGCCTACCCCCCAGAAACTCTCGATAGGCAGACGTGCAATAAAATCCATCGCCTGATCGGGATGGATGGTACACAGCCCGTCCGGCTTACGATAATCGGACGCTATCTTTGCTAAAAACTTATTGTAGGATATACCGGCAGATGCCACCAAGTTCAGTTCATTCCGTATTTTCTGCTTGATTTCCTTGGCAATATCTACAGCCAACAAAATACCGGGCTTATTCTCTGTCACATCCAGAAAAGCCTCATCCAGTGACAATGGCTCAATGATATCTGTATATTCGTGGAAAATTTCATGGATTTGCCGGGAGACTTCATGATACACTTCCATCCGTCCGTGAACAAAGATAAGTTGCGGACACATCCGTTTTGCTTTCGTCGACGCCATGGCCGAACGTACTCCATAGCGACGTGCCTCATAACTGGCAGCCGCCACTACTCCCCGTTCTTCCGCATACCCCACTGCAATAGGTTTTCCGCGCAACTCGGGATTGTCACGCTGCTCTACGGATGCGTAAAACGCATCCATATCTATATGTATGATTTTTCGTTCAGTGCCTTCGCAACACATCATGCATGATCACCTTTCCATTTTACTATTCAAAGATAATCATTATTTCCGTTACTCCATTGCGACAATTTCTGATGTTCCTGTTTCTTTCACCATTTTTATTGATTTTCCTACTCCGGCTCGATACATTTGCACTTATTTATCAAGGCTCCTCAATGCTCGTTTAATAAAATAGAGAATGCTGCATAAATGCAATATACTTAAAAAGCAAAAAAAGGACGAACATGATAACTTGAACTACTCTCCTTATCATATCCTTTTATGCCCACTCTATCCCAGAAATTATTAGTCATAACCTCAAAATGCCAAATAATAATCCAACTTTCCATTTTACTGTACTGAGAACTACATCGAAAAATATTCCTGTAATTTGATAACTCCCCTATGGAGCTACCCACTTTAGCCAACTGTCTATTTAACTTCTCCCTCGTCTCAGTCCCATACCGATGATCCTCCCAACCGACATTTGTATTATCCTGAAAATCATCTTTCGGGGATCTCCCGCATATATTCACCAATACATCACACCATTGACCAATACTCGGTAAAAACCATGGACTACAAATATTCTCAGGTATCAGATTCTTCTTCCGATACTCCTCGATTCGTTTAAAAGCAGTGTATTTACTAAGGTCGCCACTATGATTTGCCAGTATCGTCTCCGTTTCAGAGTAACCATTCATGTTATCCTGGATTGAGCCATCTTTTCCCATAACCTGAATACCATTTTCAACCACAGTCTTATCACCCCAACTACCATCACCAATAGTATTCAATCCCATTACATAGGCATGGTTCCATTTCTTCTTATTGCATTCCTTATCCGTCATTTTTTCAGAAGCACAGGTAATGACCATTCCAGCAGCATTTTCATAATCAGGTATTTTATCTCCTTCAAAAGCTCCGTCGCCGGGATATATTTCTATTTTGCCATCTTTAAAAAAGACGAAATCGCCGGGAAGTAATTGTCGTTCTCTCTTACATGGATTTAGAGTACTATTAACTGTTAATGTATAGCAATAGCCGGCGTTGAAAATAGTCTGATGCCCTGAGTAAGTTATATTTTTATCCATACCAGTACTTATGTCGGTCACTTTATAGTTTCCGGCAATCCTTGTTGCAGACTTTGGAAGAACAATAGCCCTATAACTCCCGTCATCCATCTTGCATGCTGTAACATCATTCAGTATTACTTGTTGGGCTGTCACATCTACTGTTCTCCCTATATTATCACGATAAGTAAAAATTGTGTCTCCAGGTGAAACGTATTCAAAAGATGCCTGCGGCTTCAACACTAACAATGTAAACTGATGACTAAAATTTAAATTCAGGATTTTCTTTGTGGAACTATTACCATCATCTGCCAACTCACCTATAGAAGTCATTAGATCGCAAGCAGTATATTTACTGACAGTAGACTGGTCGGTTACCGGTTGCAGAAGTTGGTTCTCAGCCAGTGAAGCAACAATCTCATCCGAATTTTGAGTTGCATCTATTGTAACATCTTCTTTATAGGGGTAATAAGCAATATAGCTCATCCCAGCAGTCCAATAAAGCGTAGTACCAGCAGGTGGATTCCAATCTCCCATAGCAATACCTGTTTTTTTATAAGTCAACTTTACATTGCTAATGGCATTTGCTATCGCACCGTTTTTTATGGCGAAAATACCGATAGCATCACCGGTATTGAACAAGGTTTCAAGTCCGTTCTCCATAGGTATCCGTGTCGAAGGTTTCCCGTTAGCAGAAACATTGTTGAAATCGCATGTTGTAGTCTGAACAACGAGAGGTATACGAGCTTGTTCCGTTTCTCCTTCGTCATTTATCTCAATTTCACGGGTACATCCGCTACATACAAAAAGAATGCAATAAAAGCCCAAACTGATGAAAGTATGTTTCATATACTTATTCTTAATAATTATCTTGTTTCTATATCACTACCGTCCACAGTTTCCGCACCACCGTTACCCCATGCTGGATTACTATTCACTGTCACAGAAACTCCCGATTTTGTATCGATACTGATAATATAGTTTACCAAAGTTCCCGGTTTCCATTTATCGGACGAAGGCAAAGGTTGATTATTCAAAACAATGGTCTCAGTTCCATTCGCCCCTGTATATTTATAAGTGATGTTGAATGTATTTCCCGATCCGTTAGGTAGTAGGAAGAAAGTAGAAAGCAACTTCTTTTCTGTAGCACTATTGATGGGTACAGAGAAATTAGTGATAGTAGTGGTAAATGTTTCCATTGGGACGGACGAAGGATAATTCCACTCGAATCCTTTGCTATCGGTATCCAAAGATTGAAAGGTCAAAGTTCCACTTTTCACTCCCTGGATAGAGAAAGCGGTTATCGTTTTCTCTGACACATTATCATTGTTCTTCACATAAATAGCAATCTTTGTCAATGCATGGTTCATCACGAACTTCACCTTTCCGTTATTAGTAGCATAAGTCTGATTCATCAAAGGAGTGCAGACAAGCAAATCTATTTGTGCCGCTTCCGCAACTTGCACCTGATAAGTAAATGAAGGATATCCCCTGTCGGTAGCAGCCGGCAGTGTTAAGCCTTTGGCATTATGCGGTGCATAGGCAAAGAAAGTAATCTTATCGTTACTATTGGTCGGCCAGAATTTCGTGGGAGTATATTCCCATGTAGAGGCTCCGGTGGCTTTCGTCACTTCTTGGTTGTACATGAAATTTGGAGTGGAGGACAAAGCGTTGAAACTGTTTCCCTGTGTGAGATAAGCCAGTACGCCTAAAGAAGTAAGGTTATCCTTGGTAAACTCTGTTCCGCGTGTCTGTGTCTCTACAGTAGGTACAAAGCCTATGGAAACGGACAACACTTCCGTTTCATCAGTTTGCGAACAGGCGGTAAGCAATGCGTAACAAGTAGTGAGCAATACACAGCGGGCAGCAAAAGTGGAGAGTTTTATTCCTTTCATATCTTTCGATTTACTTTCTTGATCGTGTGCCCGGAAAAGGAGATTCAACCTTGTCCGGGCTTGGTTAGAAGGTATTGAAATAAAAAAACACCTGGTTTAATTTACTGTAACAGGTTTATCTTCATCAGTATTCCAATCAAGGTTATTCGTTACAGCTATTTCAATCGCATTCAAGGTTATGGTAAACGTAAATTTATAAGCTTTCCCTTTGGCAAATACACCAGTTCCTAAATTTACTTCTTTGGTAAAAGAAGATTTTGTAGTAGCGGTAGAAACGGCAGTAGGAATGCTCACGATATCATAGGAGATTTCTGCCTTTACATCATCGTCCGCAGTGGTACCCGTTCCGTCAATAGGGATGAAGAACAAGTATTGATCAGTGGTAAACAGAGTGGATGCTGTCCCATTCACTTCAACGCCAGCTGTAGTGTAATCATTCCATGTGCTGCTTGTCTTAAGTACACCATTAGCCGTAGTGGTTGCAATAAGGTAGGGACTCTCTAAGAACTTTGCTTTTTCAGAGGTTTGTGGAAGCGTCCATGTATCACTATGCATATTGTAAGTTGCTTCTTTGGCAAGTTTCGTGGTATGCTTCAATTTGATGCCTGTGATAAAAACTTTAGTTTGGGCATTTGTATTTACGCTAGTTTTAGCCAGCATTGTTACGCGGGTAAGCATATGTCCAAAAGTAAAAGTAACTTTACCATTAGAAGAACTTTGTTGTTGATCTTCCATTTTAGATGCTACTAAATCTATCATGTCTTTTTGATTATCCTGCAACTTAAAGGTCAGAAGTGGATCTGTAGAGTTCGTAGCATTCGCCAATGTGATACCACTTGTACCTGGCGTACTTACATACGGGGCATAAGCGAAGAAAGAGAGTTTATCTGTGCTATTTCCCGGCCAGAATTTCAGTGGAGAATATTCCCAAACACCACTGCCACTACCGCCTGTGGCATTATCGGGTAAGTCAAGGGCATTACTGCCCCCTTCTCCCCTAAGAACCGTACGT
>ENA-UOJV01000070-UOJV01000070.1-human-gut-metagenome-genome-assembly--contig:-C82-NODE-70-length-165836-cov-38.196657_pt1 | contig 165836 bp, 129 predicted proteins | sample MGYA00242356_ERZ723903 | MGnify/ENA metagenome assembly ERZ723903
TTGCGTGCTAACCGGCGCAGTCAGACTTGACAGCAACGGTGAAATGTGCCCCCCCCCCATGAAAATGTTTTGATCTCTATCAATACTTCTTTAGAAGAGCAAAATTTTTTCCTTTTATTTTCCAAATTGCACTGGTGCAATTTTTTAAAAACAGCTAGAGCTATATGCGTTTTGCGATATTTCCAAGAGACAAACCAAACGCAACGGCAAGTGCGCAGATGATGACCAGCACCACAACCGGAGGAATTGCCACCGGAGCAAAAAACGCCAGCAGAAAAAGCGCCGTTGCCCATCCGCAAATTCTCCAGATGTAGTGCTGCAGAACGGCGCTTGTCATCTGAAAATTGGTTTGTTTGATGCGCCTTGTAAGAAGTCCCGAGACGGCCGCTGCAACCAGCGCGGGAATGCATGCCGGCAGCCGCATCAACAAAAGATGCAGGCGCCGGATGAACCAGTAAAAAAGATCCAGAAGCGCAGCAATGCGTTCCTCAATATGCGGCCACAGCGTCTCTCCCAGGTGCTCGAGACCTTTTGAGTTCGCCCTCTCCTCTTCATTCGGAACGATGCGCCCTATTTTCCGATCGGTTCCCGTTTCAAGAATCAAGGCTTGATATGTTGCGTCTGCCCTTGCCTGCAACTTTTCTGCGGATTCGGCTCCAAGGAACATCTCAATCCACTGCGCCTCCTTTACGGATTGTCGCACTGCGTAATCCGGCGTCACAAAAATGAGCGCCAAAGCAAACTCCGCGACAAAGAGCAGACAGATGAGAAGAAAATCACGCATGAGCAACCACTCGCTGACGAGCCATCATGCGGCGCGCAGAATTCGTCAGAATTTTCTGTGTTCGCTTCTGACTGTTTTTAGGCTGCTCCGTCTTGATGTCGAACGAACATGCGTCCTTGGTAATGGCGCTTGCGAATTCGCTGAAAAGCCTCGTGTCGCTCGGAATGCAGCCCAGCAACTGCAAATCTCTCTGGACATCCCCTGCAATTGTGATTACACGTTCACAAATTGCAGAATTATCCAACTTAACCGACACCAATTCGGCATATTGATTGAGAATGCGGTAAATGTCCGGGAAATGCTCGGCCAGAGCATGCAGAAACTCACAACGTTCCAAGAACATAATCACGGACGGATGCAAATCGTCCGGATAACTTAGGGCATTTTCAGGCAACATTTTCGTTCTCGATTTTTTTATGAGCGGCTCAGATGGTAATGCAGCGATGGTTGGCCTCACTGCTGCTAACTGGCGTTTTTCAGGCGTTCGCGGCATTTTTGCTCCGCACCAGAATCGGAATCTGCCCCTTGATGACATTGCCTCCGGAGATGATCCCGATATATTCCAGATTCGGCAGATAGCCAAGGAAGGCAGGGGGAAAGAGTTCCGATTTTTCAAGCTTCAAACTTTCCCTCAATCCGCCCGACAACAGAATCGGCTCCTTGCTGCCGGTTGACTGTGATTGATCGTGCTGCAGTTCCTTGATCTTGGTCTCAGGCATGCGGTCGCAAATATGCTTTTGAGTCTCCGGATCAAAGCTTCGGAAAGCGACGAGGTTATTTAAATTGCCGAGCACTTTGGGATGTTCTGATTAATTCAAAAGTTACCAAAATACAACGATAGATGATTGCTATTACATGGCTAAATATGATAGAATTAAACTATGTAATTTAGGGAGATTCCCCTAATGAAGCAGCTGCGGTTATCCTCTATCGACGATGAGACTCTTCAACTGAAAACTCGCAAAACCAAAACCGAACGCGTGACCGAGCGCCTTGAGACGCTTGTGCCCTGGTCGGCGTTGATTGAACTCATCAAGCCGTGTTACTTCGTTTCCGGCCGACGCGGGCGTCAGCCCTATGACCTTGAGCTCATGCTGCGCATTCATCTGCTGCAGGTTGTCTACAACATGAGCGATCCTCAGATGGAGGACTTCCTGCTGGAGAACAACACCGCCCGGAAATTCGTCGGACTCATGTATATCGATCGTACGCCGGATGAGACGACGATCCTCCATTTCAGACATTTTCTTGAAAAGCACGATTTCGGCAAGAAGATTTTCGAGCTTATCAATGAGCGATTCAACGAGGCCGGACTCACACTATGCAAAGGCCGGATTATCGATGCAAGCTTCATTGAGGCGCCGACTTCAACGAAAAACCGTACGCACAGCCGGGATTCCGAAATGGCCAGCGGCAAGAAGGGAAACACCTGGCATTTCGGCATGAAGATGCATATTGCCACCGACGAATGCGTTGGCATCGTCACGAACGCTGTATACGGCCCCGCTAATGAACACGACATCGTTCGGGCACGCGATCTGATATCCGAGGAAACCGAGGATGTCTATGGCGATGCCGGCTATCTTGGCATTGACAAGCGAGAGGAATTCAAGGCTGACGACAGCAATCCGAATTGTCAGTATTGGATCAACCAACGTCCGGGGAAACTCAAGCTGTATTCACCTGATGATGCATTCCGCGTTGTTGAACACATGAAGTCAAGCATCAGGTGCAAGGTCGAGCATGTGTTTGCGCGAATCAAGTTGCAAATGGGCTATCGAAAGACGCGTTATCGTGGAATTCAAAAGAACGCCCATCGCATTAACACGATGTTGGCCCTGGCGAATCTCTTCACTTGGGATTGTTGGAGAAGGAGGGTGCTGGGCTAATTGTGCCCGTTGCCTGGGAAACGGGCTAAAAAAGCCCATTTTTATGGAAATTGAGTCACTTTTGACTCTTTAATCATTCAAATTTGAACAGTTAAACGCTCTGAGCAGATTTTCGGCTCGGAAAAGGCCCTCTGCTCAGAGGATCCTTCTCTTTCTCCTCGTTTGCGAAAACCTTCAGCTCGATGAATGAAGAAGCCACGTGAACCGTCACCGCATCGGCGGCCCGCGTACCAATCCCGAACTGCGATTCTCGCTGTAGTGATTGCGGTACTTCTTTGGATGGTAGCAAAACGAATTGCGGCATTCTTTGATGTACGGCGCACCCTTCTCGAAAAAGGATGCGCTCGTCCGCCACCCCGAGGCCGCAGCGCCCCACGATCTCGTCAATAGGCGCCGTGCTCGAAGATCGCCTTGTACTGCGTGAACTCGTAGAGTCCTGCCGCACCGCCCTCGCGGCCGATGCCTGAAGCCTTGTAGCCGCCAAACGGAGCGCTCACGTCGCGGGGCCCGTCGTTGACGTAGACGTTGCCCGCCTTGATGGCGCGCGCGACTTCAATGGCCTGTTCCTTGGGCCCGTACACCGCGGCGTTGAGCCCGTAGGGCGTGTCGTTGGCAATGGCGATGGCCTCGTCAAGGGTCTTGTAGGTGATGATGCAGAGCACGGGCCCAAAGATCTCCTCCTGCGCGATGCGCATCTTGTTGTCGACGTCGGCAAAGACGACGGGCTCGATGTAGTAGCCGCCCGCGGGCTCGGCAGCGGGGACGCTGCCTGCGACCATCGTCGCGCCTTCGGCTAGGCCAAGCTCGATGTAGCTTCTCACCTTGTCGTACTGCGCGCGGCTTGCCACAGGGCCGATCTTGACCTTCGGATCGGCCGGGTCGCCCACCGGGTAGCGGGGAAGCGCCTCGCGGATGAGGGAAATAGCCTCGTCCTTCATGCTCTCGGGCACGATGAGGCGCGAGAGAGCCGTGCAGGTCTGGCCGGAATTGAGAAACACCGAGGCAAAGAGCTTTTCGAGCGCAGGACGGTAGTCGTCCATACCGGGGAGCCACACGTAGGGCGACTTGCCGCCCAGCTCAAGGCTGATGCGCTTCATGCTCTCGAGAGCCTGCTGCGAGAGCGCGATGCCCACCTTGGTCGAGCCCGTAAAGGAGACCATGTCGACCTTGGGATTGGTCGCAAGCCGATCGCCCAGGTGACTGCCGCGGCCCGAGGTCATGTTGACGACGCCCGCCGGAAATCCTGCAAGACGGAAGGCTTCCATCAGCAGGCACGCCGTAAGCGGGGTGTGTTGGCTGGGCTTAAGAACCACCGTATTGCCCATCAGGATCGCCGGAATCACCTTCTGCACGACCTGGCCCAGCGGATAGTTCCAGGGCGTGATGCAGGCCACCACGCCCACGGGCTCGCGGATCACGAGGCTTTGGGCGTACTCGCTTTCAAGCTCAAGCTTTTCGGCGATGCTGATATAGCTTTCGATGCGCTCGTATTGATAGTTGCAGTGCGTGGCGCGGGCAAAGAATTCAGGCGAGCCCAACTCCTTCATTTCAAGCGCCACGATGTCGTCGGCCATCGCGCGCAGGTGCACGAGCATCGCCTTCATGAGCTCGACGCGTCGGGCGCGCGGCGTTGCGGCCCAGCCGGGCGCTGCGGCGCGCGCGGCGGCAACCGCACGGTCGGCGTCTTCGTACGTGCCGTCGGGCACCCATTCAAAGGCTTCGAGCGTGGCTGGATTGACGACCTTGATGCGGCCCTCGCCCGTCGACGGCACCCATTCGCCGTTGATGAACTGCTTGTGAAAATCCCAGGTCATGGCGTTTTCTCCCAAATGTCCCCGAATATCGCTTCGGCTGTCCACGGAAAGCCCCGGCGGGCACTCTCAGAGAAAATGAGGAAATGCCCACCGCACTGCCAGCCTATGGCGTCGTTTCTTTGAGTGTAGAACCTTGCAAACCCGACGCTGCGGCGCCGATTTGCCACAATGCAACAACCTTGATAAAAAATCCCTCACGTTGTGACGAACCTTCCCTGACGCACTGCTTCTTACTGCGTCCCTCGAAAACCATGACCCATCCGGAAGCCAATACCCCCCAAGAAGCCGACGATGAAACCGTCTCCCCTGTCGTAAGCGCGCATACCATGGAGCGCATCCGCGCCTTTCGCGACGATAGAAACTGGCGGCAGTTTCACAACCCAAAGGATCTGGCGATCTCGATCACGCTCGAAGCTGCCGAGCTGCTTGAGTGCTTTCAATGGTCGGGCGCGGACACCGAGGCCGCCGCAAAGCGCGACGCCATGAAGGAGGAGTTGAGCGACGTCATGATCTATGCCCTCCTTTTGGCCGACCGATTGGGCATCGACATGGACAAGGCGATTGCCGAAAAGCTTCTTGTCAACGAAAGAAAGTATCCGGTGGCGGAAAGCTACGGCAGCAGCGCCAAGTACGACGAATTAAAGCGCCGTGCGCGCGCTGAAGCTTCTTCAGAGAACGCCTGAAGACGCCCCGCAAGGAACAAAAGCAAAGGACAAAAAACGGGCGGCGCCGCCTTCCGTAAAAGGGAAAACCGTAGCGCCGCCCGTCACTTCAAAAAGTTTAGATTGTCAAACTTGGAAGCGAATTCAGGGACTTGTCGTCAAGCTCAAAGCCCGCCGTCATCATCGTCGAGCATTTCAAGTGCGCGCTGCACGAGGGGATCGGGGCTCTCCTTGAACTTCTCGATCAGACGCTTTGTCAACGTCCGCCCCAGATCAAAGCTCGAGCACAACGCATTGACCTGGCTCGGATCGTCGCCCACCACCGCAAGCACCTTCTCGGCAGGCATGCCGCGGCAGATGATCGCGTTTTGAAGAAGCGCGCGGCGCACGGCGCCCGAGGCGTCGCGCGAGAGGCGATCAAAGATCGTCTCGTCGATTGCGCTGCTTTCGGCCACCGCCTCACGCACCTTCGAGGACGGATGTCCCGCAAGGCGCAGCAATACCGACTGCAGACTCGGCGCATCGTCAATCAACGCGATGGAGTCGACGATCGAGTCGTCATCGAGCTTGATGGCACCGTCTTCAAGTGCAAGGGCGCCCTCGGCCGTGCGCGTGACGAATCCGATCCGGCATTCCACGCCGACCTTCGAAAACCGCCGGGACGCAAACCGCCCCCATGGACGACCGTGCCCAAGGCGACGCATCCGCAGCCGCAATCGCCACGGTCTGGCAGAGGCGTTGCGAAGCGTTTCAGCGGTCTGATCCAAAATCTCTTCAAGCTCGTCTTTCGAAGCGCCCCGCGCCTGCGCCTCCTCAAGCTGACGCACGGCCTCCTCCCAGATGTCAAAACCCTCGTCCTGAATCTCTTCGAGGCACTCGATCAACTGCCCGTCCGGATTGTCTTCAATCAGCATGCGAAGCTTCTTGAGCCGCGCAAAGTCGCTCACCACCTGCCGGGGATCATCCCTTTCATACAAGGCTCGGCGGGCACTTTCCATCATCGCAAGAAGAAGTTCCGTGTCGTTACCCGTCGCGGCGAGGATTTCGCCAAACGTGAGCTCGCGCACCGCCGCGACGTTTTCCATGAGACTCATGCGCACGTCATAGGAGGCGTCCTTTGCAAGCGCCCGGATGGATTGGCCGTCGAGACACCCGCAGCGTGCGATCTCCTGACGAAGGCGGCTGTCGGGGTGCCGCGCCAGACGGGCGGCAAAGGCCTGCGCCAGTTTGGGATCGTTTTCTTCGGCACGCTCAAGAAGCTCGCTGCGGCCGAGCAGATCGGCGACATCGCCCGAGTCAAGAAAAACCAGCGCTTCCGCGCTGCCCAGCGCATCGCCCGATACGGGGCTAGCGTCCTCGACGTAGCGGCAGCTCAGAGCCATGCTCATGCCGTCAACGCAAATGCTCTCAGGACTAACAAGGGAGGCCGCCTTCTCAACAGCATTGACGCGCAAAGCCTTGGCTGCAGCCCTGCGCTTCATGAGAAGCGCTCTCGAGAAACCTTTTGCCATCACAATTTCCTCCGGAACTTGATCCATATTCAAACCAAAACGCAAAGAGAAAACGCTTCGCAGTTCAATGCGCGCTGGCTGACCTGACCGATCGAATATTTAGGCAGCCGAGGGCGTTTTCCTTGATCGAAAGAGTAAGGGGCGCTGCGTCAAGCTATGACGCCTTCGGCAAAAAGCGTCGGCGCCGGCTTGGGGAGGATGGATACGGATTAGGGAGGATAGTTGCAAATTGGGGCGGTTTTTCAATGAAAAAAGCGCATCCCGCGCATGCCCTCTTGAGAAGGCGAACACGGGCTGCGCTTTTTTTGTCGATACTGCGGGGCTGCTATTTGCCGGCTGCGTCCTGCGGCGTCTCGACGTCTTCCTTCACGACGCGGCGAATGCCTGCGATCTCGCGCCAGGCGGCAATCCAGCCGTCGAGCACGACCGTGTCGTCCATCACGGCCTCAAGCCGCCAGGCGCCGTCGGGAAGCGCCTCAAGGATCTGATCGCGCGTAAACGGCGTCTCGGACAAATTGCGGGCCGTGGCAGGGTTCGTGAATTCGAGCGTGAGCTTGATCTTTCTGCCGTTGCTGAAGTTCAAGTGCCGCGAGGCGATGTACTTTTCAAGCGAAAAGTCGCGCGGGCGCTCCGCCGGCAGTTCCAGCACCTCGGCTTCCGATATGCGGTGCAGCGCCAGATGCCGGATGTTGTCGTAGCCGTCAAACTTGCAGATGAGATAAAGGCGCTGCTCCTGCTGCACGAGCCCCAGAGGCGAGACCGTTCCCGAGGTTTTGGCGCCCTGCGAGTTGGTGTAGCGCACCTCAAGCTTGGAGTCGCGGTAGAGCGCATTGCTTACCGCCATGAAGACGCGCTCGGTGATTTTCGGCGGCAGCATCGGGACGGTGCCCGAGACGAAGGCAACCTTGTTCATCCACTCGCGCGAGCGGCCCGACGATTCGTTCAGGGTCTTTCGCGCCGTTTCAAAGACGCCTGTGAGCGAGCTGCGGATTCTTTGCGGCAGCTGCCAGCGCAGGTGCTCTTCGAAAAGCCGCACGAGCAGGCTCTCGTTGGGCTTCATCTGGTACATCGCCAGATCTCCGTCCGGAAGCTTCTGACGATACCCGTAGGGCTTGGCCTTGCGGTTGGTTTCGATGCACAGATCCTCGCAGTCGCTCATCGCCTTGAGCATGCGCTGCATGCGGCGCTCGCTGATGTCGTAGCCCGCCTCAAGCATATCCTCGCGAAGCGTCTGCGCCGTCACCCAGCTCTTGCGCGGAATGCGCTTCAAAACCGCAAGAAGCAGCACGGCTTCGGTCACGCCTGTGGATGTGCGAGCCATAAGAAATTCTCCCTTGTGCAGAAAACCGGAGCACCCTGCCTGCGAAACCGCACGCGGGCGGCCCTGCGCCTACTTGAACCTCCTGCCTTTAAAGCCTTTCGGTTCTGCGCTCCGACGCAATCAATTGTTTTTTTATTGCGGCTTTTGCTTTTATTTTCAGCTTGCCGTATGGCGTCTATTGTAGTGTTGTTGCACCTTACCGCTTGAAATCCTCGGCAAGCCGCTCGCCGAGCCCTCCCTCTCGGGTGACGGGCGTGGCAACCGCGCGCTCGATCACCTTGTTGCCGGCAAAGACGTCAAGCGTCCCGTACTCGGTGCCGCCCTTACCCTCCGGAAGGCGCACGTCGCTTACGCGCGTCATCGCCGTATAGAGGAGCTCTCGCGTTGCCAGAGGCGAATCGGCCTCCGTCGGCATGAGAACGGCCACATGATGGTATTCCGAGCCCTGCGACTGATGAATCGTGATGGCAAAGGCGGCGTCCGACGTGGGCAGAAGCCCTGCCTTCACAAAGCGCCCCGAGTCGAGAAAGAAGACCTCGTCGGAGACGGGCTCGCCCGTCTGCGCCGGCGCTCCCGGCACGACCACGCCGACGTCGCCGTTGTAGAGCTCAAGCACCGGATCGTTGCTGCGCACGATGATCTGCCGCCAACGCGCGCCGATGAAGCCCTCCTGCGTGAGGCGTGCGTCGGCCGCACGGTTGACCGCCTCCACGCTCATCGGCCCACGGCGCTGTGCAGCGAGAACGCCGAAGGCGCGCATGGTGCGCGCAAGGGCCTGCGCGGCTTTTAGACGCGCCGCCTCGTCGGTTGAAGTCTCCAACACCGCGCGATGCGCCTTGATGGCGGCGATGATGCTTTGCATCATGCGCGAGAGCCAGACGTGCGCCTCCCGGGTGAGGCCTTCAGAGGCAATCGTCTGCTCGCGGTGCCAGCGCACGATGTTGTCGCTGTTGTCTCTCTCCTCGGGCTTCTGACCTGCCGCAATCGCATCAAGCGCCTTGAGCTTTTCAAAGACCGCCTCAACCTGACCTGCATTGACGCAGGCTGAAAGTTCGCCGATCGCCTTGTCTGCGGCAAAGCGATGGCTCACGGTGAGCTCGGCGATATGGCCCTTCAAGCACCCCTCGGTATCCGAGAGATCGGCAAAGACCGAGCCCGGCCCCACGGCCGCGAGCTGATGTCTGTCCCCTAAGAGCACGACGCGCGTGCGCGTAAGGTCAATGGCGTCAAAAAGTCGGATCGCAAGCCCCATGTCGATCATCGAGCTCTCGTCGACCACGAGGATGTCGGCGTCCAGGGGCGAGTCCTTTCCCGGGCGCGAGCCGTCATCCTGCGGCGTCATCAACAGGCGGTGAATCGTGCTTGCCGTGAGCGCCTCAAGGCGCGCGGCGACCGCAGGATCCGAAGCAACCCTGCGGGCCGTGCCGTGCACGGCCTGCTGCATGCGGCCTGCGGCCTTGCCGGTGGGCGCCGCAAGCGCGATGCGCGCGTCGGGTTGAGCGGCAAGAAGCTTTGCAAGAACGCTCGTTACGATCGTGGTCTTGCCAGTACCCGGGCCGCCGCTTACGACCAAAAGGCGTTCGCTCGAGGCAAGCGCGAGCGCACGCTGGGCGGGATCTTTCGGCAGGCTCGCCTTTTCGGCGGCAGTCTTCCCTTCTCCCTTTTTTGCCCCTTTTTCAACGTCCGGGAAGGCCAGCGCGAGGATGCGGCGGGCAAGCCGGTATTCGTCGTAGAAGCTGTGTTCGGAATACACGTGCACCTGCGCTCCCGAGCGGTCGATGATGATCGGGGCGCTTTCAAGCGTCTCGATCCTGCCGCGGTAGTTTGCAGCGAGCCTTGTGCGCACAAGCGCCGAGGCAAGCGCATCAAACATCACCGGCTGCACATCGCTTGCGTTCGCATTTGCGCTTGCGTCTGCACTCTCGTCCGAGTCCGCTGCATGCGCTGCAATGGCCTTTTTGAGCCCCTCGGCGAGCGCGATGTAGCGCTTTACGCCCAGACACACGCTCCCCTCGTCGCGGGCGCGCTCAAGCGCCTCAAGAAGCACGGATAACGAGAGAACCTCGCTCTCGGTCAGCGCTTCGCCCTTTCCAGGCTCTCCTGCATTTCGGCGCACGATCTCGGAAAAAAGCCTTGCCGCCGCACGCGCCGACGGCCGAACGATCGGCTGCGTTGAAACATATTGGCTTTTGCCGTCAGCGGCAGCCTCAGGCGCCTGTCGCTTGTCGTCCTTCATCATTTCTTCGGTCATCATGCGCTCTCCAAACCCAAACCGGCTGCGGCATCCGTTCCCATAAGCAGGCGATCGAGCGCGTCGACCGCCTCGCGCGGACAGGTGAAGTAAACGCCGTTTCTGCGGCCTGCGGCATCAAGCGCTGCGCCCGCCTCAATGCCGCGCAGGAAGACGTACGCGGCCCCGCCGATCGCATCCCACACCGTCTCGCGCGTCAACGCCGTCGTTGCCAGAAGATGGCGCTTCAAGGCGACGAGATAGATCGTGTACTGCAGCGCGTAGTTCTTGGCCTTGATTTCGTCTTCCATCGCCTGCTGCGTGTAGGACGCAGGCAACCCGTCGCCCAGAAAGTTGCTCTTCCAGTCGATGATCCAGTACTTGCCCGCGGCCTCAAACATCAGGTCGATGGAGCCCGTCACGTAGCCGCAAAGGGCCTCGTGCGAGTCGGTTTCAAAGGAAAGCCCCACCGCCTTGAGCTGCGCCACAAGCCGATCAATGGATAGGCTCCCGGAGGGCGCGTGCAGAAGAAACTGCATCTCGGGCACGCACCTTGCGGGATCAATGTCGGCAATCGACACAACCTCGCCTTCCTTGGTTTTGAGAATCGGCGCAGACGAAAGCGCCGCAAAGCGCTCGGAAACGAGTTCTTCAGCACAGCGCATCTCGTCGTCCGTGCGGTTCATCATGAAATAGGCCTGCTGCAGGCGCTCGTGCGCCGAAAGAAGGCTCTCGCGGCGCTCGTCCTTGGTTCCCGCATTGAAGGCACGCTGCAGCTGCCGGTGCAGCCAGTCGCCCACGCCCGCACCGCGTAAGAATTGCGCGGCACTCCTGGGAAGCTCGTGCGGGGTGTTCGGGCTCTTCGGGTTATGAACGAGGACGCCAGCGGCGTTTGCGGTATCTGCGGCGCCTGCGGCATCAAGAAGAACGCCCAAAGATGCGGTTGAAGCGGCGGCGGCCGACGCCTCGTGCGCAGCCGCCTCCATCTGATCGAGCGCATCGGTGCCGGGCTCATAGTCCTCCCGTGCGCCGCGTCCCTCGTGCATCAGTCGCCGTGCCATGGCCGTAAAGCTCGAGCGCCGCCAGCTCTGCGTGAGCCCCTCGGATGGGAGCGCCCTGCACTCAACGGGCTCGTCCACGGCGGTGAGGCGCGCCTCGTCGGGCGCCTCGGTGCGGATTTCGACAAGACTTTCGGGCCGGCCGAATTTGTCGGAAAGCGTGAGGTTTTCTCCAAAGTCTGCGGGATCGGGAGCGCAGTCGCCAGAGGCTTTCCCCACCTGCTCCTGAAGCCCTCTGCAGGCGGCCCGCAGCTGCGGGCAGATGGCGTCGTAGGTTTGCGCCACATGTTCGCCGTCGGCCGCAAAAAGCGCCCGGTTGTAGGCGTGGTCAAAGCTCGCGCGCCACTGCTTGTTGACGGACCAAAAGAGCGGCAGCACGAGGCGCGACGAGGCGCGCGTCATCGCCACGTAGGCAAGCCGCACCTTCTCCTCGCGTTCGCGCTGATCGGCGAGCTCCTGATACTCCGCCGCAATCTGCGTGGGCGAAGCGACGGCAAAAGGCACGCCGTCTTTCGTCCCCTTGAAGAATGCCACGGCTCGCTTTTGCTCCTTGAGGCTAGAGGTCATCGCCAGATAGACGACGGGAAACTCGAGGCCCTTGCTTGAGTGCATGGTGAGAATGCGCACCACGTCGTCGCCCGCGACGGCCTGCACCACGCGCTCCTCAGGACAGCTGCCGACAGCAGCCATCTGCGTCTCAAGCCACTTCACCACCGACACGGCCCCGCGCAGCGCATTGAACTGCCGCTGCAGGATTTCGATCACGTGCGCGTAGTTTTGCAACGCGCTTCGACCCTGCTTGACGCCCAAGAGCCGCCGGACGGTTTCGCGCCGCTCGATCACAAGTCCCAGCGCACCGGCCGGGCCCGACGTCGTCCAGCGCGAGAGCGCCTCCTCCAAAAGCTCGCGGTCTGCTACGCCCAGATCGTCGCGTTCGCGCAAGTCTCGCAGGTTGCGGCCGAAAAGGCGCGTGGCGCGCGCAGCATTGACCGTCGTGCGACTTTGCACCGAGAGCATGGCGCGCAGCACGCCCAGAATCTCCACGGCTTCGTCGGTCTTGAGCACGTCATCGTTGCTTGCGACGGCCGAGCGGATGCCGCGGCTTGCCAGAGCCGCGACGTAAATCCCCGCGGTCTTTCGTCCGGGCACGAGAATGACGATGTCGCCCGCGCGAAGCCGCCTCGAGCGCTTCAGGCGCCCTGCAACCACGGCCTTTTTCTTGATGTAGATCTTTTCCTTAAGAAGACCTGCGATGTCGCGGGCGATCCACTCAGCCTCAAGGCGCCTGACGTCGTCGGCCGACACGGGCTTTTCCTTGGCCGTCTCCCAGATGTCGTAGGAGTCGTCGTGAAGCCACAGGCTCACGGCGGGAACGGGGTGAAGCACGCCGTTTTCCTCCCGCACGAGCGGCATTGCCGATCCTCCTGCAGCAATGTCCTCGTAGAGGATGTCGGGCGAGAGGAACGCGCTTTTTTGCGCGGCAGCGCCGGCATCAGAACCATTGGGGGCTTCTTGGGTCTTCTGGGCGAAGAAGGCGTTCACAAACGCCACAAGCGGCCGCGCCGAGCGAAAGTTCGTCGCAAGCGACAGCACGCCGCCCGCGCCCGCAGGCAGCGCCTCGATTTCTCGGCGCGCCTCAATGTAGGTCTCAAGCTCCGCCATGCGGAAGGCATAGATTGCCTGCTTGGGGTCGCCCACGAAGAAGATCGACTTCGGGGGTCGCACGTTTGGGGCGTCCGGAAAAAAGATCGTCTTGAAGATGCCGTACTGAATCGAGTCGGTATCCTGAAATTCGTCGATCAAAAGCGCCTCGTAGCGCTCGCGGATCAGTGCAGCAAGCGCGGGCTGGCTCTTCACGAGCTCATAGCTCTGCACCAGAAGTCCCGAAAAGGTGGTCGTGCGATTCCGGTGCTCAAGCGCTGCAAGGCGCTCCGGCGCTTCGTGAAGGAAGCGCTCGAAGGCTGCCGCCACCGCGGGCGACACCGACCCTTTTTCCTCATCGACGCTGCAGCGCATGTTCTCGACCACGGGACGGGCGAGCGTGAGCTTTTCGTTTAAAAGCTCAACGAGCGTGTCGCGGCAGTCGACCAACTTCATGGCATCTTCGGGGAGAAGCGAGACGCTTTCCTTGCGGATGAAGTCCTCGACCACGAGCTCGACGTTGGCGGTGTCCTGCGAAAAGCTCTGCCCGAAGTCGCCGCCGCGCGTAAAGCTCAGTTCGCTTAGCATCTTCTGGCAGAACTTGTGAATCGTCAGAATCGAAGCGTCCTCAAGATCCTCAATCGCCTTCGTGAAAATGTTCGCGAGCTCCTCGCTGCTCTTGTTCCAGCCAGCGATGAGCGTTTCCTCAAGCGCGTCCGAAAGCGCCCCTTTTTCGGGATTTTCAACGCGCGCGAGCATGCGCCGCAGGAGGGCCCCCACGCGCTCCTTGATTTCGTTAGTCGCCGCGTTCGTAAAGGTCACGAGGAGCACGCGGTTGACGGCGACGTTTTCCTCAACCAGAAGCCGCAGCACGAGGTGCTCAAGCGAATAGGTCTTGCCCGTGCCTGCACTGGCTTCAAGCAGCCAGCGGCCCGCAAGAGGCGACTTGCATAAATCAAACTTATTGAGCACGGCACACCTCCAGATCGCGAATCGCCTTCTTCAGGGCGCCGAAGAGTTCTTCGGGCGAGACGATCTTTTTTGTTGTTTTTCTCGTCTTTGCGGCAGTCCTGGTCTTCTTTTTCCCGGCCGTCACGGACTCGGTCGCAGCCGCATCAGACGCTCCCTCAGTCGCTCCCTCAGTCGCCGCAGCACCGCCCGCCGACAGCAGATAGTCTTCACTCGTCTCAAAGATCGAGCGCAGGTTCTCAATTGCCTTCTGAAGCTTTTCGGTGCCCTCCTGCATCGCCTCGCGCTCGTCGCGCCCAAGCCACACGGGCGCGCCGTTGTGAAGCTTGACCGGCTCGGGCCCGCGGTTAAACGTCTTCTCATCGGGCGTTGCAAGGGCGGGCGACTCAAGCGCCTGGCGCTCAAACACCGACACGAGCGCATCGAGCACCTCCCGGCACTGCGCTGCAACGCCCACGACCGACGCGGGTCGCAGAACGCTCAAGGCAATGCCCTCGGCCGGATCAAAGTCCGAACTCGCGGAGACCTCGTCGCCCTTTTTCTTCGTTTTCTTTCCCGCCTTGAGGTTGACGACGACTGCGCCCAACGTCGGGCGCACGGCGCAAAAAGAGATAAAGCGCAGAAGCGAGCGCAGCGGATCCGTGCTTGAAATATCAAAAAAGAGAATGAAGTCGCCTGCAGGCGTCTTGTAGATCGTCTGCGGTGAAAACTTCACCCGTGCAAAGAGTCTTGCTCCCGTCGTTACAAAATCGTCCAACGCCTCGCGCTCCACGCGTGCAGCCCGCCCCGCGTTCAAGGCGTCAAGCGCCTGAGAAAGGCCCGCCCGTAGATGGGCGACCTCGCGTCTGGCGCGAAGCTCGCGCACGGGTGCTAGGCCCATGCCGGGCATCACCTTGAGCGTGCTGATGATGTTGCGGTCAATGTCGGCCGCAGACACCGTCTCAGCGTCCTGCATAAGGCCGAGGATTTCGGAGGAGGCGATCTTTTTCAGAAGCCCGTTGTCAAAGAGCGACTCAAGCGTCACGTCGGGGTTGGGCTCGACCTTGATTTCGCTTACGCCCGCGGTTTTCACAAGCCACCGGTCGGGCTTGAGCAGACAATCGCTCAACTCCTTGAAGCTCAGCGTTCGCGTAGGCGCGGCTGCCCCTGCAGCATTGGCAGCGTCGAGGGCGTCGGTCACGACCGCCTGATCGACAAAGCGCGCATCGGCGGCAAGGTAGTTGACGCGCTCGGCCTCGTTCACGGCTCGAGCAGCGGCGGCATCGTGGCTTTGCAAAAGGCCCATGTGCGGCGCAAAGCTCTCGGGGCTTGCGGACTGCGTCGCCAACGTCACGCCGAAAGCCGCATCGACCGCCGCCTCGTCGCCCAGCCCGAGCGCCAACGTCTGCTTTAAGTCTGCGAGCACGACCGAGGGGTTCTTCTCGACCGGGTCGGTGCCGATCGTGTACGAGCAGTAGAGGTACTCGCGCGCGGAGACGATGAGATCAAAAAAGACATTGCGGTTGTTGGCGCGGCTGTCGCGATCGCCCCGGCGTCTCGCTGAGATCGTCTGCGTCGAGCCGTCGTCGGCCGCACCCCGCAGCTCGGCCTGCATGAGGTCGAACTCCTCGGTTCGGTTGACGCCCGGAAACTGCGGGCCTTCGTTTAAGCCCAGCACGGCGACGGCGCGCCGCGGCAGCCACCGGAAGGCTTCAATGGGCGCGAAGACGACGCGCCCGGTGCTGCGCACGGGCGTCGTCCCGTCGACCACCTTGAGCGACAGCATCGTCCAGAACGTTTCAAAGTCAACGGCCGAGTCGCCCAACACGCGCACCATGCCTTCGGCCATCACGTCGACGATGCGCCGGAAGTCCTCGACCTCGTCGCTTGCCGCAGCTTCAGGGAAAAGCCGCTCGATCACGGCGTGCGTCCAGGCCTGCCACTGCGCGGCGCTTCTCTCCTCGGTTCCCGGCAGCAGCCCCACCAGATCCTCCCAAAAGCCCAGCAGGAAGGAAAGCATCGCCGCACCTTCGGGCGTATCAACGCGCGAGTAGCCTCCGAGCTCATCGCCTCGGGCGGCGTAGACGTCGCGATTCGTGCGCTCGAGGTCGCCGCGCGAGAAGCTTCCCAGCGCCAGGCGCTCAAGCGCGCGGGAAAGCGTTCCGTCGTAGGCTGAGAGGTTCTTTCCTTCTTCGGCGGCAAGCCCTGCATCAACAAGACATTTGACATGACCTTCGTTGAGGCCGAAGCGATAGCCCGCGCTCGCAAGCCAGCTTGAGATCGCCTCAAGGTCGATCCCGCGCGCACCGCGTCCGGCCGTTGCAACCGGGTACTGCAAGAGCTCTTCAAAGGAGCGCCGGTCGGCGCGTCCGGTGAGGAGCCTGCCCGCGGCAAGAATGGCCTGTGCGGCGCTGTTGACTTCGCCCACGGACTGCCCGACGATGCTGTAGGCAATCGCATCGCGCCCCATGCGGTTGTCGAGCACGGCGCTGATCACGGGCGCCAGGGCGTTGATATCGGGCGTCACGACGAGAATGTCTTCGGCCGTGAGCGGCTGCGCGCTCTTTTTGGTGCGCGCAATGAGGCTTTGAATCCAGTCGGCCAAGCCCTCGACTTCGCGCGCGGCGCTTGCGGCCTTCACGAACGTGATCGACTGATCGCCTTCTTCGCGCCCGCGCGGGAGCTTGCCCGCGTCGTCTTCCAAAATTGCCTGCTGCAGGGCCCCGAGCGCAGTGGTCTCGGGCTGATTGACGTAGACCATGAACTGCTGCTGGCCGCCTGCGTCAGAGGCTCGAAGTTCCAGAAGGCGCGAGACGTCAAGCCGCAGTTCAGGGACTTCGGGAGCTTTGGTGGAATTCGGGGCGCTGCCCCCCATCAGCTCGAGCTCATCGCTTGAGCCCCGCCAGCCCGGGCGCTCGACCGTCTGCACGGGTTCGCAGTCGTCTTCATAGAGCACGGGCTCGGCTCCCGTTTCCGGGTCGCGCGTGAAATTCCACAGGCGCTCTATCTGCGCGCGCTCGCTTGAGGCATTTCGCCGCAGGTACCCAAGCGCGCTCTCGCCCGTCTGCTTCCAGTTGCTGAAGACCGCCTTGGGAAGCGCCTCAAACCAATAGGCGGCCGAGGGATTCAAGCAAAAAATGAAGATGTCCTGCGTCGAGGAGAGCCCCTGCAGCATCGGAAGCGCCAGAGGCGGCAGTCCCGAAGGAAGAAAGATGAAAAGCTGCGGCCTGCGCCCGGGGCTTTCCTTTTTCTTTAAAAGCGCCTGCCAGGAGGCGGGAATGCCCTCAAGAAGGCTGCTCCCCGGCCACTCGCGCTTTTCTTTTCCCCAGAGGCGGTGCTTGATTTCGTACCACATCGCGCGCTGCCAGGCGCTGTCGGGGTGCGCCTCGAGCACCTTTTGCTCCGCGCGGCGGCGCGCGGTGTCGCCAATGCAGAAGTCTTCGGGATTGTTTCCCATCCACTCGATCACCCAGTCAAGGCGGTAGGTCGTGTAGGTCGTAAAAAGCCGTGAGAGGCGCTGCGCGAAGGTGCATTTGGCGACCGGCGTCTGCCCCGTGACGTAGTGCTTGAGCCGCTCGCAGCCGGGACGATTCAAAAACGCCTCGTCGTTGATGAGCGCAAGAACCATCCAGTCGAGATCGTCCATGAACGTTCCCTGCGCCGAGCCCGTGCGCTGCGTGAAGCGCTCAAGCCACCGGCCCACGAAGTCAAACCACAGCCCCGTGGCGACGCCGAGACTCCTCGCAAAGTACATGTTGAGGTCGTCGGCCACTGCGGCCGACGGAACGAGAATGTGGTCGCGGGCAAAGACGCCCGAACTTTTTTCACGGCGCCGGCTGCAGATCATCCGGCCCATGAGCTCCCGAAGAAACTCGTAGGAATTGCTGTAGTAGGTTTCAATCAAGGATGCGCTCCGATGGCTTTTAGGGCTTTGCTGGAACAAAAGACAGATTTAACGCGGCCCTGAGGCGCCCTTGAGAGGCCCGTCTGACGCACCGCGGCCGCTCCCGCAGATCAACCCGAATTTCACCCATTCTACGAAAAAGCCCGCCGCGCCGAGAGGGTGCTTCAGCACGTCCCTCTGCCCTACCCTCTGCCCTCCCATTGATCTTCCTTCTTTCCTCTTTTTTGAAGCCCTCGAGGAACAATTCAGGCCGCGCAGCGGCAATCCGGAACAATCAAGGCCGCCTCGGGCGATTCGTGCGAAAATACGCCCGCAGCGCAGATGCCCCCGAGGGGCTTTGCGCCTGAAATTTTTGTCCAGAGGCACTTTCGCCAGTCAATTACGTACTTTCATTGCGTCATGAGTCAGTCCACCAACAACGACACATCCAAGGAATTAGCCAAGAGCTTCGAGCCCGCCGACATTGAGGCGCGCTGGTATCCGATCTGGGAGAAGCGCGGCTACTTCGACGCTGGTCTCGACCCCAAGAAACCGGGCTTTTGCATCCAGCTTCCTCCGCCCAACATCACCGGCATCCTGCACATGGGGCACGCCTTCAACCAGTCCGTCATGGACTCGCTTGTGCGCTACTACCGCATGATGGGCTACAACACGCTCTGGCTGCCGGGCACCGATCACGCCGGCATCGCCACGCAGATCGTGGTCGAGCGCCAGCTGCAGAAGGAAGGCATCGACCGTCGCGAGCTCGGCCGCGAGAAGTTCATCGAACGCATCTGGGACTGGCAGAAAGTTTCGGGCGGCACCATCCTCAATCAGATGCGCCGCCTGGGCGACAGCCTTGACTGGAAGCGCCTTTACTTCACGATGAACGACAAGCTCTCGGAGACCGTCAAGAAGGTCTTCGTGACGCTCTATCGCGAAGGCCTCATCTACCGCGGGAAGCGCCTCGTCAACTGGGACCCGAAGCTGCAGAGCGCCGTGAGCGACCTTGAAGTCGAAAGCGAGGAGGCCGACGGCTTCCTGTGGGAAATCCGCTATCCGGGCGCCGACGGCAGCGAAGGCGTGGTCGTTGCCACGACCCGTCCCGAGACGCTCTTTGGCGACCAGGCCGTGGCCGTGCATCCCGAAGACGAGCGCTACAAGTCGCTCGTGGGCAAGATGCTGAAGCTCCCCTTGACCGACCGCGAGATTCCCGTCATCGCCGACGAATACGTCGACCGCGAATTCGGCTCGGGCTGCGTGAAGATCACGCCTGCGCACGACTTCAACGACTTTGAGGTCGGCAAGCGCCACAACCTCGCGATGGTGAACGTGCTCACCAAGACCGCGCAAATGAATGAAAACGTCCCCGAGAAGTACCGCGGGATGGACCGCTACGCCTGCCGCGAGGCAGCCGTCGAAGACCTCAAGAAGTTGGGGCTTCTCGTAGGCATCAAGCCCATCAAGCACATGGTGCCGCGCGTCACCCGCACGGGCGAAATCGTCGAGCCGATGCTCTCCGAGCAGTGGTACATGGCCATGAGCAAGCCCGCTCCTGAAGGCACGCTCTACCCGGGGAAGTCCATTGCCGAAGTCGGTCTTGAAGCCGTCACCTCGGGCGAAGTGAACATCTTCCCCAAGGAGTGGCAGGGCGTCTACAAGCAGTGGCTTGAAAACATCCAGGACTGGTGCATCAGCCGCCAGCTCTGGTGGGGCCATCAGATTCCGGCCTGGTACGACGACAAGGGCAACGTCTACGTGGCCGAGTCCGAGGAAGAGGCCCAGGCGCAGGCGGGAGCAGGCGTTGCGCTCACCCGCGACGAGGACGTGCTCGATACGTGGTTCAGCTCCGCGCTCGTTCCCTTCTCGACCTTGGGCGGCCCCGATCCCAAGCCCGAGGACAAGCTCGCCTACGACCTCTATCTGCCCTCGAGCGTGCTCGTTACGGGCTACGACATCATCTTCTTCTGGGTCGCGCGCATGGTGATGATGACCAAGCACTTCACCGGCCGCGCACCGTTTAAGAACGTCTACATCCACGGCCTCGTGCGCGACGCCGAAGGCCAGAAGATGAGCAAGAGCGAGGGCAACACGCTCGATCCGCTCGACATCATCGACGGCTGCGATCTGGAAACGCTTGTGAAGAAGAACACCCGCGGCCTGCGCCAGCCCGAAAAGGCTCCCAAGGTCGAGGCGAAGACCCGCAAGAACTTCCCCGAAGGCATTGCGGCGCACGGCGCCGATGCGCTTCGCTTCACGATGGCCGCCTACGCCACGCTCGGCCGCAACGTCAACTTCGACATCAAGCGCTGCGCGGGCTACCGCAACTTCTGCAACAAGCTCTGGAACGCCACGCGCTTCGTGCTCATGAACATCGAAGGCAAGGACTGCGGCCTGGGCGAAACCGCCGGCCGTCCGATGAAGTTCTCGATCGTCGACAAGTGGATCGTGAGCGAATTCAACCGCGCGCTCAAGGCCGTGCACGAGGGCTTTGCCGAGTACCGACTCGACAACGTCGCCAACGCCATCTACAGCTTCGTCTGGAATGAGTTCTGCGACTGGTACCTCGAGCTCTCCAAGGTTCAGTTGAACAGCGGCGACGAAGACGCCGCCCGCGCCACGCGCCACACGCTTGCCACGATTCTCGAGGCGACGCTGCGCATGGCGCATCCGGTGATTCCGTTCATCACCGAAGAGCTCTGGCAGAAGGTCTCGCTTGCCGCCGGCACCCGCGCGGCCGACGAGGAGACGAGCGTGATGATCGCGCCCTATCCGCAGGTCGATGACGCGGCTCTCGACGCCGACGCCGATGCCAAGACCGCGATCATCAAGGAGATGATCGACGCCGTGCGCAACCTGCGCGGCGAGATGCAGCTCTCGCCCTCCACGCGCGTGCCGCTTTTGATCGAAGGCGACGCCGCGGTCGTGGCCGCCGTCAAGGACTACATCAAGTTCCTCGGCCGCCTCTCGGAAGTGGATCACGTCGAGAGCATCGACACGGTCAACCAGGGCGCCATCGCCCCGGTGGCGATCGTGCGCGACTTCAAGCTCATGCTCAAGGTCGAAATCGACGTCGCGGCCGAACGCGAACGCCTCGGCAAGGAAGTGGCCCGCCTGAAGGGCGAGATCGCCAAGTGCAACGGCAAGCTCGGCAACGCGAAGTTCGTCGAGCGCGCCCCCGAGGCGGTCGTCGCGCAGGAGCGCGAGCGCCTTGCGAACTTCTCGGCCCTGCTTGAAAAGGTCTCGGCGCAGCTCGAAAAACTTCCCAAGGCCTAAGCTCGACGAGCTTAAAAGGAAGGCTCCGGCAATCGGACGCCTTCCTTATGGCTCCTGATATCGAGAGCCAAACGAAAAAGGAGACGCCTGTGCTTCATGCAGACGTCTCCTTTTTTTGATTTTCTCTGAAGGCCCGAAGGAGGATCCCGTAGCAGGATCCTCTTTAACGGGGCGCTCAGAGGTTCTTTACGAAGAGCGCGCGGATTGCGTTTAGCACCGCAAGGATCATCACGCCCACGTCGGCAAAGATCGCCATCCACATGTTGGCGATGCCCACGGCGCCCAGAAGCAGGCAGAGCACCTTGATGCCGATGGCAAACCAGATGTTTTCCTTGACGATCGCAAGGCACTTGCGCGAGATCTTGATGCCCTTGGCGATCTTGATCGGATCGTCGTCCATCAGCACCACGTCGGCGGCTTCGATGGCCGCATCCGACCCCATGGCGCCCATCGCGATGCCGATGTCGGCGCGCGAGAGCACCGGCGCATCGTTGATGCCGTCGCCCACGAAGGCAAGCTTGCCGCCCTTGTTGTTCGCAAGGAGCTCTTCAACGGCCGAGACCTTGTCGCTTGGCAGCAGTTCGGAGCGCACCTCGTCGATGCCGAGTTCGGAAGCCACCGCATCGGCCGTCTTCTTGTTGTCGCCCGTGAGCATCACGGTCTTTCTGACGCCTGCGGCCTTCACGAGTTCAATGGCGCGCACCGCATGCGGCTTGATGCGGTCGGCGATCACGATGTGGCCGCAGTAGCAGCCGTCGACTGCCACGTGCACGATCGTGCCCGCGCTGCGGCAGGAAATGGGGTCGACTCCGAGGCTCTTCATGAGCTTTTCGTTGCCGGCGGCGACTTCATGGCCGTCGACGCGGGCGACGACGCCCTGGCCCGCAACCTCACGCACGTCGGCGACGCGGCTGCGGTCGATCGCCTTGCCGTAGGCGCGCTGCAGGCTCTTGCTGATGGGGTGCGAGGAGGCGCTCTCGGCCAAGGCCGTCAATTCGATCAACTTGTCTTCGTCGATCGTGTTGTGGTGCACGGCGCTCACCTCAAAGACGCCCTGCGTGAGCGTTCCCGTCTTGTCCATGACAAGCGTCGTGGTCTGCGACAGAGCTTCAAGGTAGTTCGAGCCCTTCACAAGGATGCCCTCCTTGCTCGCGCCACCGATGCCCGCAAAGAACGTGAGCGGAATGCTGATCACGAGCGCACACGGGCAGCTGATCACGAGAAAGACGAGCGCGCGGTAGATCCAGTCGTTCCAAGCGGGCGCAAGATCCATGAAGGCCATGCGCACGACCGGCGGAACGATCGCAAGCGCCAACGCCGAGAAAAAGACGATCGGCGTATAGACGCGGGCAAAGCGCGTGATGAACGCCTCGGACTTCGACTTGCGCGAACTTGCGTTTTCAACGAGCTCAAGAATCTGCGAGACGGTCGAGTCGCCGAAAAGCTTCGTGGTGCGCACCTTCAGAAGCCCGGTGAGGTTGATGCAGCCGCTGATCACCTCCTCGCCCTGGGCGACGCTTCGCGGCAAGCTCTCGCCCGTGAGCGCGCTGGCATTTAGGCTCGAGGCGCCCTCCACCACCACGCCGTCGATGGGCACCTTTTCTCCCGGCTGCACGACGATCACGGTCCCCACCTCGACCTCGTCGGGGTCGACGCGCTCGAGCTTGCCGTCTTTTTCAACGTTGGCATAGTCGGGGCGGATGTCCATCAGGTCGCTGATGTTGCGGCGGCTCTTTCCCACGGCATAGGCCTGAAACCATTCGCCGATCTGATAAAAGAGCATCACCGCCACGGCCTCGGTGTAGTCGCCCGTCTGGTCGTAGAGCGCAATGGCAATGGCGCCGATCGTGGCCACCGCCATCAGGAAGTTTTCATCAAAGACGCGCCCGTTGCAGATGCCCTTGAAGGCCTTGCGCAGAATGTCGTAGCCCACGAGCAGATACGGCACGAGATAAAGCGCCAGCCGCAGCCAGCCGGTCACGGGCGCCATGGAAAGCGCCGCGAGCAGCACCGCGGCAAGGATGATGCGCACGAGCATCTTCTTTTGCTTGGAGGTCATGGCTGATGTCCTCGGGAAACAAACAATTAACTATTTGTTTAATCGTTAGCGGAGAAAAAAAGCACCAACCGCCACCGCCGCTGGTGCTTGTCTGCAATGCAGTCATCGCCGCTTCACATGGGCAAAGGGGCGCTCTCAAAGAAAGAAGCGCCGCCCCTGCGCCTTATTCTTAGAGGAAGACCTCGCAGTCGGGCTCGACCTTCTTGCAGGCCTTGAGCACATTGCCCATCACGGTCTTGGCGTCGGCGCCTTCGGCAAACTCGACGATCATCTTCTGCGTCATGAAGTTGACGACAACCGAGGCCACGCCCTCGACCTTGGCGGCGGCTTCTTCCATTTCGCGCGCGCAGTTGGCGCAGTCGACTTCAATCTTGTAGGACTTCTTCATTTTCAAGGCTCCGCAAAAAACCATTCGCATTAAACGATTAAGTTATCGTTTAATGATTACCAGCAACTATAATCACCCCATCCATCGATGTCAAGATTGCACAATCATTGAATCATTCGCGCAATCGCTCCCCATCACCCCGCCTGGCGCGCCATGCGCGTCCTGTGCGCCCGGTACGAGGAGCCTTTTCGCCACGACGCATTTTTCGCTTGCCATGACCGACACAACACACGCACCAGAGGCCGACACCAAGAAAGAACACCCGGAGGGTTCGGGCTGCGCGCTTCCGCATCAGCACGGAACGGCGGCGCAGAAGGCCGCTGCAGCGCTTCCCGAGACGCACTGCTTTGAGGCGGTCTCGCAGGTCTTCAAGCAGTTGAGCGACCCCTGCCGCTGCCGCATCTTTCTTCTTTTGTGCCACTCCGAGCAGTGCGTCATCAACATCGCCGCGCTCATGAAAATGAGCAGCCCCGCGGTAGCGCACCACTTGAAGCTTTTGAAGATCAGCGGCCTCGTGCAGACCCGGCGCGAAGGCAAGGAGGTCTTTTACCGCGCCTGCGACACGGAGCTCGCGCGGTCGCTGCACCACATGATCGAGCACGTGATGCATCTCTCGTGCCTTGCCTCGGCAAAGTGACCGCCTGATTCCCCTTTTTCCCTTTACGACCATGCGAAGCCTCCCCGACGACGTCCTGCCGCTGCCCGACGTACTCGAGACGCCTGAAAACGCCTCGGGGGGCGTGCTTGTAGTGACGCTGCCGGGCTACGGGCCCACCGAGCCCCCTGTGCGGCGCGGCAACTTCTTTGACAACAGCATCGACCGCGGCCCGGTTCTCAAGGCCTTCATCGGCTGGTTTTCGCTCTGGGGGATCGAGCCCAACTGCGTGCGCGGCCGCGAAGGAGCCTTTGAGCGGCAGTTCTTTACGCTTGAGTGGCCCGCCTCGAAATCCGTCTTCAAACACGCCCACGGGCCGCAGATGGTGCCCAGAATCGCGGGCTGCATCGACGAGCTTGCCGCCGTTTTAAAGGCCCGCCGCCCGCGGCTTGTCATCTTCCTGTCGCGCTACCTGTGGCTTGCGGTCAATGCGCCCGAGGCGCGTGAGGTTCTCGCCGACATCATCGGCTCCCCCTTGGAAGAGGGCCGGCGCATCACCACGGGAAGGCTCAACGCCGTTCATCAGAGCTGGCAGGGCGTGACGATGATCGCGCTCCCGCAGCCCTCGAAAAACACCACGGCTCAATACGTCGCAACGCTTGCGCCCGGCGTGCGGCAGGCGCTGCGCGAAACCCGCGCAGCGATTCCGGAAAACGCCTCCGATCCCCTTGCCCTGCGCGCGCGGGAGTGCCTCATCATCGATCGCGAGGCGAGCATCGCAAGCATTGTCGCCCGGCTTCATGTCGAGAAGAGCCGCGCCGCGGCGCTTTTTGATGCGCTTGAAGGCGAGGCCTGGACATCCGACGGCGCCCGCGTGCTTGCGCGCATTCCCCGGCCGCAGAAGAAGTAAGGCAAAAATTTCAGGCAAAAAAATCGCCGCCTTCACCGAAATCCGGTGCGGCGGCGATTTTTTTGATGTTCGCCTCAGGCGACTCTCTGAGGTCTTTTTGAGCCGCTTGGGGGAAGTACTTTTGGCTTAGAAGTGCATGCGGCGCAGGGCGTCGACGCGCTGCTCGATCGAGGGATGCGAGGCAAAGAGGCTGCCGATGCCGCCCGAAATGCCAAGACCCTTCACCGATGCCGGCAGTTCCGCAGGCTGCTGGGTGCCGAGGCGCTCAAGCGCGGCGATCATCGAGCCCGATTCGCCCATCAGCTGCGCGGCGCCGGCGTCGGCACGGTACTCGCGGTGCCGCGAGAAGGCCGCCACGACGATGCCCGCAAGAAAGCCCAGCGCGATGTCAAGCACAAGGCTCGTGATGTAGTAGCCCATGCCGGGACCGTCGCTTTCGTTTCTGAGAATCTGACGGTCGACGACCCAGCCCACCACGCGCGAGATGAAGACCACGAAGGTGTTCATCACGCCCTGCACGAGCGTCATCGTCACCATGTCGCCGTTGGCGACGTGGCTCATCTCGTGGGCGATCACGGCCTCGACCTCCTTGGGATTCATGAGGCGCAGCAGACCGGTAGAGACCGCCACCATGGAACTGTTCTTGGTCGCGCCCGTGGCAAAGGCGTTGGGCTCGCCCTCGTAGATGCCCACTTCGGGCATCTTCACGCCGAGCTGATCGGCCTGACGGCGCACCAGACCCACGAGCCAGGCTTCAAGACCGGGCTGGGGATTTTCGGTGTTGATGAGCTGCACGCCCATCGACATGCGGGCCATGGTCTTGCTCATCAGAAGAGAAATGATCGAACCCGCAAAGCCCACGACCAAGGCGAACACAAAGAGCGCGGTCAGATCAATGTTTGCGCCGGCCATCTGGCCGAAATTGAGCCCCGTGAGCACGCTGACCACGTTGAGCACGATGCCGAGCATCACCACGATGGCGATGTTGGTGAGAATCAAAAGCGCAATTCGCTTCACGTCAGTTGTTCCTTGATAAAAAGACAGAGTCAGACAAAGCACGGTTGAGGAGCCTGAGCCGATGGAGGTCAAAGCGCCCTTTCCGGGCAACCGAAGACGCCCGAAGTGAGGACAAACCCCGCCTTCGAACGCAGCCGGCGCACATCGTCAACCGTGCTATGCGTGGGACATAGTCTACTAAGTTTGAAGAAGAGCATTTCTTAAGAAAACGGCGAATTGTTTTCAAATTGTTTTCCCCTGCGTCAAGGGCGCGCAGGGCTCACGATGCGGGCATCGCACGGGCTACAATCTGCCCACTATGAAGAAAGCTTTCTACGACACCCGTGCCGACGAGGACGAAGACATCGACTTCGGCCCCTCCAAATCCCAGAAAAAGCGCGACTCCGATCTGATGCAAAAGCTCGGAGGCGAGCTCGCACGCCTGCCCGCCGATCAGTTTGCGCGCATCGACCTGCCCGAGGACATCCGGCAGGCGATCGTCGACTATCAGCGCATGAAGTCCTTCGGCGCCATGCGCCGCCAGATGCAGTTGATCGGCAAGCTCATGCGCCGGCTTGAAGCCTCGGCCGTGCGCGAAGCCATCGACCGCGCCACGGGCGAAAGCCGTGCGGCGGTTGCGGCGCACCACCGCGCCGAAAAGGCCCGCGACGCCATGCTTGAGGCCGACGCAGCCGTCACCGCCTACGTCGAAAAGCACGCCGACATCGACGTGCAGCGTCTGCGCCAGCTCGTGCGAGCCGCCCGCAAGGAGCGCGAGGCAGGCAAGCCCCCAAAGTCCGCACGTGAGCTCTACCGCATGATCCATTCGTTTGAGCTCACGCCCATCGTGCTCGAAGCGCACGACGAAGACGATGAGCACGAAGGCGAGGCCTCCGACCAGGCTTCGTAATAGGCTTTCTCGATCGCTTTTTCGTTCGATTTTTCCTCTTTTCCATTTGCGGCCCGCTTGAAGCCCTGCTTCGCGGGCCGGCAAGAGTCGCCCAAAAGTACGCCAAAAAGCGCGTTTCAGGATTCTTTTTCGGGGCGCCTCCTGCGTCAACCCAACCGCGAGGATTGATCCATCCCATGCCCGCAACACGTTCCACTCCCAACGAACTCATTCTCGGTCTGGTCTCGATTTCCGACCGCGCCAGCCGCGGCGTCTACGCCGACGAAGGCATTCCGGCACTGCGTTCCTGGTGCGAGCGCGCGATCGTCTCGCCCGTGCAGTTTCATGAGCGGCTCATCGCCGATGATCGGTACACGATCGAAGAAACCCTGCGCGAGCTCGTCGACCGCGTGGGGTGCGACCTCGTCTTCACGACGGGCGGCACGGGCCCCTCGCGTCGCGACGTCACGCCCGAGGCAACGCTTGCCGTGGGCACCCGCGAGATGCCGGGCTTCGGTGAACAGATGCGCCGCATTTCGCTTAACTTCGTGCCGACGGCGATCCTCTCGCGTCAGGTCGCGGTGCTGCGCGAAATTCCGGATCACGCAGCGCTCATCGTGAACCTCCCCGGCCGTCCGAAGTCGATTGCCGAAACGCTCGAAGGCCTTCGCAATGCCGCTGGCGACATCGTCGACTCGGGCCTTTTTGCCGCCATCCCCTACTGCATCGACTTGATCGGGGGCCCGCGCATCGAAACGAACCCTGAGGTCGTAGCGGCCTTCCGCCCCAAGAGCAAGCCGCAGCACGAGCCCGTAATTGGTGAGCCCTCGCACGAGATTTCCCATGCGAGCGAGCCTGAAAGCCCGGCCGCCCCCGCGCAGCAGACTTTCGCGCAGAACCTCCCGCAGGGCTTTGAACCGCACGTTGAAACCCGCACGCCCGAGCGCGTCTCGGAAGCCTTCAGCGCCGCGGCGCTCAACCCGTTCAAGGCCGAGCAGCCCAAGCCCTGGCGGCATGCGCATGTCGAAGAGCACCGCGAACGGCCGCGCATGAGCCCCGAGGCAATCGCGCGGCGCAGCGTGCAGCACGGCGTGCCGCTTGTAAACAGCCGCCCGAGAAACACGATCGAGCCCCTTGAGGTCTTTGTGAAGGAACCTGAAAACGGCGTCGAGCCCGCCTGCACGGTGATCTGGCTGCACGGCATGGGCGTTGACGCCCACGACTTCGAGCGCTTCCCGCAGGAGCTCATCGACTTCGGCGGGCCGGCGGCGCGCTTCATCTTCCCCAACGCACCCGAGATCGCCATCACCGCGCACAACGGCTACAAGGCGCGCGCCTGGTACGACATCCTCTCGCCCACCTTCACCTCGCCCGAGGATCTGCAGGGCATGGCGCGCATGCACCTGAGAATCACGCAGATCATCAACGACGTGGTCACCTCGGGCACGCTTGCCGAGCGCATCTTCATCGGCGGCTTCTCGCAGGGCGCCGCGATGGCGCTTTATACGGCGCTGCGGCAGGCAAGAACGCTTGCGGGCTGCATCGCGCTTTCGGGCTATGTCCCCGCGCCCGAGCTCGTTGAAAAGGATCTCACGGCCGCCGGCCGCAGCACGCCCATCTTCATGGGCCACGGCTCCTTTGACAACATCATCAATCCGCTGCTTGCACAGAAGGGCTCGGAAGTGATCGAACACAACGTCGACACCCTCATCTGGCGCGAGTACAACATGGAGCACGAGATCTGCCCCGAAGAGCTCACGCACGTGGCGCAATTCATGAACACCGCGCTGCAGCATTGAGCCTAACCGCAAGAGCCGCAGAATCACGTCGAGCCGCCCGCAGTCACGTTGATTGGGGCGGCTCTTTTTTCTGCAGTGCCTTCTGCGGCGCTTTTTAAGGCGATACCCGAGGCTCTGTGAGCGACGAAAACCCCTGCCGAGTTACGGCTTCTTTTCAAACATCGTCTTGACCCTGCGGGCCACGGCCTCGCCAAGCAGCCGGTGCTGCTCTGCGGTGAGATGCACGCCGTCGACCTGGCCCGCGACGCCCACCACGCGGGCGGCATCAAAGAACTCGGCTCCGGCCGCGCGCACGACGGGCTCGACTGCCGCGGCAAGCGCCTTGCTCTTTTGCAGCGCACCGGCAAAGAAGTCGCCGTAAAAGCGCTTGCCGTCGTCAAGAAGGGCTGGAGACACCACGAGAACGCGGGGTGCGGCGTACGCGGTCTTTGACTGCCAGCGCGCCTTGCGGATCGTTGAGGAGATGCGCCCAAGCGCGAGCGCAACGTCGTAGGCCGTTCGATCGTGCGCCGTCTTGAGGTCGTTCGTGCCCAGCATGACGATCACGAGATCAAGCGGCATGTGCGAGGAAAGCGCAGCGGGAAGCGTGGCGAGCCCGTTGAAGCTTTGGGCGGGAATGGCGCCGCTGCCGCTGCCGCGCGGCTCGTCAAGGTCGCTCGTGCGGCCGCCCAGGGCGTCGACCGTCACGCGAAAGTCGTCGCCCAGGAGCGAGGCCATTCTCTCGGGCCAGGTTTCTCCTGCGGCAAGTCGCGAGACGACGACGCGCCCCGCGGCGTCTTTCGGCGAGGCGACCCAACCGAACGAATTCGAGTCGCCGTAGACGAGAATGTTGCAAACGCGCGAGCCTTTGCCGGCATCGGCTTCAGCAGCCGCAACCATTGACCCGGGCAGCATGAAAGACTGCGCTGCAACCGTGAGCGCAAACGCCTGCGCAAGAAATCCCCTTCGCTTCATTTGATTCCTTCCTCGTTTGATAAGCGGCCAACCTACTTCACCGGCGGCTTGATCTGCATCTCGGGCACAAGCGGCACCACGTCGATGAGCTTTAAGTCCTTCACCATCTCGATCGTGCCGTTCTTGTACTTCAAAAAGTGCGGCGTCTTGAGGTGGCTCTTGTAGGCCTCTTCGTTGTCGTAGATTTCAACGATCGTAAACTGCGTCGGATTGTCTTTTTCACTCACGGCATAAAGAAGCCGCACGCCGGGCTCAATGCGCATCGAGGCCTGCGCCTCTTCCTTTAAAAAGGCCTTGTAGGCCTCAAGCTGGGCCGCATCGACCGTGATGCGCGACAGCCGCACGATGTCGTCGTCATAGCTTGCGGCGGCCGCGGGCGTGGACAACATCATCGCCGAGAGCGCAACAAGCGTTCCCGCCGCTGCAGTCAAAAATAAGGATGCCGCCGTCGATTTTTCCTTTGTAATCAATCGCATGTCGTTTTCTCCTGAAAAGCACCGAAAAAGAAGATCTTTCGAGAACACCTTCGTCCACCGGAAAGGACCCGTCGAGGTCTCGCGCGGTGACGGCTGATAGCGCCCAAAGTTCTCAAAACGCCGAAAGCAATGAATGCGTGTCCCGGTAATGAAAATTCTTCTCCTCAAGGGGCCTTTCATGCGGCGTGGTTTTCTCAAATCAATTGCCTATTTCATGCAAAATCGATCAACTCAGGCCTTGCCCTCAAAAACGGCGCCTGCGGCCCTCAAAAACCCCTTACCCGAGCCCCCTGCGAAGGCCCAAAAAGCGGGCTTTCAGGCGTGCCTATTTTTTGAGCACGCAAAAAATTCCTTTGTGCGACAAGGGCTTAGCCAATTTGCCCCCTCTCCTATTCACAGAAGCTGTGAATAGGCATGAAAAAAGCGCGAATAACCCCCTCCGAAGGCCGGATTTGCCCCCTCGCAGGCCCCTTCAACGACCTCCTCAAACGGCCGGATGCACCACCCCCGAAATCCGATGAATTCTTTGATTTAAAAGGATTTTTAAAACTTTCAGCCCGCGCCGAACACCTCTCGCCGCCCGCTTTTCACAGGCTGTGGAAAGCAAGTTGCCCCCGGCTGTGGAAACTGTGGAAAGCATGGAGCTCCAGATGTCGGCCGAGGGTCTTGCGGAGTCTTCCGGAAACCCTTCCCGGACGACTCTCTCCGGGCGACCTCCTCGTGGACTTTCTACAATCTGCTCTCATGGGCGGGTTGTCCGCACGGCCCGTCCGCGCTGGCACAAAATGCCTGCGCACACAGAGGAGAGAAAGAACATGAAAAAGTCCATCATTGCACTGGCTGCGGCCGGTCTTTTTGCGGTTGCAGCAACGCAGCAGGCCGCCGCAGCCGACGGAACCTTTTCGTCGCAGGCCCAGGGCCAGGCAGGATCCGTGCCGGTGACGGTGACGATCAAGGACAAGGCGATCACCCGCATCGACGTCGGCCCCAACAAGGAGACCGTGGGAATCGGCGCGGTCGCCGCACCCAAGATGGCCGAGCGCATCGTCTCGGCCCAACGCCTCAACGTCGATGTCGTCTCGGGCGCAACCGTCACCTCCAAAGCAGTGCTTGCCGCCGTGCGCGACTGTCTTGAGCAAAGCGGCGCTGATCTTGAGTCTTGGAACAAGGCCCCGGCGCCCCAAGCTGCGATTGAGGCCCGCGATCTCACAACCGACATTCTCGTGATCGGCGGGGGCGGCGCCGGCATGATCTCGGCCATCAACGCCACGCAGCAGGGCGCGCAGGTGGTGCTTTTGGAGAAGATGGACTTTCTGGGCGGCGCCTCGGGCATCTGCGCGGGCGGCATGTTGATTGAAGGCTCGCGGCTGCAAAAGGAGCTTGGCGTCACCGACGACACGCCGCAGAAGTTCATGGCCGACATGATGGTCAACGGCCGCAACCTCAACAACCGCAAGATCCTCGACGTCTACGCCCACCGCGTGGGCCCCACCGTGGACTGGCTCCTTGATCAGGGGATCCAGCTCAACACCGACGGGGGCGTTCAAAAGCGCGCTGAGTTCAACACGCCGCGCCTGCTGCTTTTAAAAGGCGGCTGCCCGGGCTACGCCCAGACGCTGCGCGAGCTCGTTAAGACCTCGGGGGCAGAAGTGCTTCTCGGCACGCGCGCGAACAATCTCATCGTTGAAGACGGCCGCGTCGTGGGCGCCTCGGCCGAGGGCGAGGGCTACAAGTACACGATTCACGCCAAGGCGGTGATTCTTGCCACGGGCGGCTACGGCGCCAACCGCGAGATGCTTGGCGGCGCACTCAAGAACACCCTCTACTATGGGCCGGTGTCCTCCACGGGCGACGGCCACAAGATGGCCATGGAGATCGGCGCGGGCATGCAGCTCATGGACTACGCCAAGATCTACTACAACGGCCTAGAAGTTGCGCCGGGCACGGCCAAGTCGACCTTGACCGGCAACGCACGGGCGCTTTCCTTGGGCGCCATCATGGTCGACAAGACGGGAAAGCGCGTCGTCAATGAAAAGGGCACGGGCCGCGCGATCGTGACCGCGCAGTCCAAGGCCGGGGGCAAGCTTTTCCTCGTCATGGACGCGCCCACCTTCGACGTTTTCCGTGAAGGCATCAAGAACAACGGCGTGAGCGCCGCCGAGGTCGACGCGTGGCTTGCACAAAACGGCAGCGGCACGCCTCTTTTTGCCCACGGCGAGACGCTGGCTGAGGCAGCGCAGCACGCCGGGATCGACGCCGCAGCGCTTGAAGAAACCGTCAAGCGCTTCAACGGCTTTGTGAGCGAAGGGCGCGACGAGGACTTCGGCCGCAGCAAGGACAGCCTCAAGGCGCCGATTACCACCGGCCCCTACTACATCGTCGAGCAAAAGCCCCGCTTTGCCACCACCATGGGAAGCGTCGAGCTCTCGCCCACGATGCAGGTGCTCGACACCGCGGGCAAGGTCATCGAGGGGCTTTATGCCGCAGGTGAAGTCGCCAACTGCGTGCACGGCGACGATTCGGCGCCTGCGGCCAACGTCGCCTGGGTCGCAACGAGCGCCAAGCTTGCAAGCGACCAGGCCGTGAAGTTTGCCAAGGAAAGAGCCGCCAAGGACGCTGCTGAGAACGCAGCAAATGACACGGCAAAGGACGCGCCGCAGGAGGCAAACAAAACCACGAGCGGCAAGTAGGTACACGCGTTTCGCTTTTTCGCGTTGAACACGCTTTGACCATCGTCCCGGCCTGCAGGCGTCCGCAGCCGGGACGATTTTTTACTTGGAAAGACGCGTCGTTTTGCTTTATCGATGCGCTTTCCCGGTGCGCTTTAACGGTGCTTTCGCATAAGACAAAACGAGCTCACGGCAAGCACCACCAGAAGAAGCTCGGCCACCGAAAGCGACGTGACGAGCCCCAGGTGCTGCGCGAGAAACCCGAAGACAGGCGGAAAGGCAAGCAGCCCCGCGTAGGCGCACATCGCAATCACCGAGGTCGCCTTTTCAATCGAGACGCCCTTGAACGTGCTTGCGTGCGAAAAGATGAGCGGCACGGCGGGCGCAAGCCCCATGCCGAGCACGGCCGTCCCCAAAAGACTCAACGGCCACCAAGGGGCGGCAAGCATCGTAAAGAGCCCCGTCACCGCCACGAGAGCCCCCACGAACATGAGCCGCTTGTCACCGATCACAAGCCGCAGCCGGTCGGCAAAAAGTCGGCACGTGAGCGCACTCACCGAATAGGTGCCGTAGATCAGCGCCGCAATCGATTCGGGCGCTGCCTTTTCCTTGAACAAAAAGAGGCTTCCCCACTCGGCCGAGGCGCCTTCGACGACGTAGGAGATCATGGCGAGCACGCCCCAGCCGTAGACAAAAAGCGGAACGACGGCCGAGCGCGCATGCGTCTGCCGCGTCTCCTGCCGCGAGGCATTTAAGGCGTCATCAGAAGCTTTGGGCGCATCCATCGGCACGTGCTCGGCATCGGGATCCAGAAGCCTGGGCGTGGCCCAGATGAGCGTCAGGGCAAATACGGCGCTCGGGATGATGAAGTTGAGCATGGGCCCCTGGCCCAGGGCTGCAAAAAGCGAACCCATCAGAGACCCCGAAACGGCGCCCATGTTGTAGCCCGCGTGCAGAAGGTTCATGCTCGGGCGCGCGTACTGCCGCTCGACTTCAACGCCCTGCACGTTCATGGCGACGTCAAGAAGCCCCATGCCGAAGCCGCAGAAAAGCACGAAGGCTGCAAGCTCCCAGACCTCCCGCGCAAAGGCCGTCGCACAGACCGCTCCGAGCGCGAGCGCCGAGCCGATCAAAAGCACGTTCTTGGCGCCAAACCGCCGGATGAACCAGGAGGCGGCAACAAGGCCCGCGACGGCCGAGAGGCCGGTACAAAGAAGCACAACGCCGAACGCCTCGGCCGTGGCGTGCACCTGAATGGTCAGAGCGGGCACACGCGAGACGAAAAGTCCGTAGGCCAGGCCCGGAGCCATGAAAAAGAACATGCAGGCAAGTCTTGCCTCCCAAAGCGGCAGGTTCTGCGCACGCATACGACGTCACCGTTTCTCTTTAAACACACCAAAAGAAAGGCGCCGCTGCGGCATCGGCAAAAACCTCAAGACTGTTGACTTGCGGGCTTTGGCCATGCGGCAGCGGCTTGTGTTCTCACACGCTAGCACATCTCGGAAGACTTAGCCCAAAAGGCCGATGACGACTGAGGGTGATTCCCGCGTTGGACAGGGCGGCGGCGATCAGGGAGAATTTCCTTCTCCTACAAAAACGCCTGCTGATTGCCCGCGTATGTCTCAACAATCCCCCAACACCAATGCCGCAGCCAACGCCGCAGCCGGCATCGATTCCGCCGGCGGCCTCAAGCGCGAGCTCAAGAAGCGCCACCTCACCATGATCGCCATCGGCGGCTCCATCGGCACGGGGCTTTTCGTCGCCTCGGGTGCGGCGATCGCGCAGGCCGGACCCGCGGGAGCGCTCACCGCGTACTGCGTGATCGGCCTCATGGTCTACTTTTTGATGATGAGCTTGGCCGAGCTCTCGGCCTTTGAGCCCACCACCGGGTCGTTTTCAACCTACGGGCGAAAATACATCGATCCGGCCTTCGGCTTTGCCCTGGGGTGGAACTATTGCTACAACTGGGCCGTAACGATCGCAGTTGACCTCGTTGCCGCGCAGCTCGTGATGAAATGGTGGTTTCCGGACGTCCCGGGCACGTTCTGGAGCGCACTTTTTCTCGCGCTTTTGTTTGCCCTCAACTACTTTTCGGTAAAGGGCTTCGGCGAATCCGAGTACTGGTTTGCGCTCCTGAAGGTCGTCACCGTCGTCGTCTTCGTCATCACGGGGCTTGCGATGATCGCAGGGATTTTGAAGGGCGACGCATCGGCCGGGTGGGACAACTGGTTTGTGGGCGACGCGCCCTTCGTGGGCGGCCTGCCCGCGTTGGCCGGCGTTGCCATGGTCGTGGGGTTTTCCTTTCAAGGCACGGAGCTTGTGGGCATCACCGCGGGTGAAGCCGAAAATCCCCGCAGGACGGTGCCGCACGCCCTGCGGCAGGTCTTCTGGCGCATTCTCTTTTTCTACGTCTTCTCGATACTCGTCATCAGCCTCATCATCCCCTACACCGACCCGAGGCTTCTGCGCAACGACGTCACCGACATTGCCGTGAGTCCCTTTACCCTCGTCTTCGAGCACGCGGGGCTTCTTGCGGCCGCTGCCGTCATGAACGCGGTCATTCTCACCTCGATTCTCTCGGCGGGAAATTCGGGCATGTACGCCTCCACCCGCATGCTCTATGCGCTTGCCAAGGCGGGCTATGCGCCGAAAATCTTCGCAAGGCTCACGGCGTCCGGGGTGCCCCGCAATGCCCTTCTTGCCGTCGTGCTCGTGGCGATGCTCTGCTTTCTCACGTCGATTTTTGAAGACCAGCGCGTGTATCTGTGGCTTTTGAACTTGAGCGGCATGGGCGGCTTCATCCTGTGGCTTGGGATTGCCGTCGCCCACTATCGCTTCCGGCGCGGATTCGTGCTTCAGGGCGGGGACGTCGAAAAGCTTCCCTACCGCTCGCCCCTTTTCCCCTGGGGTCCGCTGTTTGCCTTCGCGGTGTGCCTTGCGGTCACGCTCGGACAGAACTACCAGGCTTTTCTCGGCGGCTCGATCGACTGGCACGGCGTTGCCGCAACCTACATCGGCATTCCGGTCTTTCTCGCGCTCTGGCTTGGCTACCGGTGGACGCACCGCACGCACTTCGTGCGCTACGAGCAGATGCAGTTTCCTCAAAGCATGCTCAGGGACAAGGCAGCACAAAAATGAGTACAGAAAGCCGGTCGGAAGACGCCCTGAAAATCCCTTTGGACGCCTGCCGGCCGGCTTGAAGCCTCAGGACTCGGGCCCGAGGCTTTGCTTCACTTTGCTGCGGATGGCAAAGCTCAAAGTAGCTTCTTGAAATCCGCGTCAAGCTTCTGCAGCGAGCTGTCGATGTGCTCGCGCCTGGCCTTGACCCAGTCGCGCTGCGCGGCAATCGACTTTTCCATCGCCGTGAGCGCCTTTTCAAGCTCGGCAGGCTGCGGGCCGCCCGCGGTGCGGCGGTTTTCGACGATCTTGCGCGGATCAAGCGTCTGCTTGAACTCCTCTTCGCTCATCGGGCACTCGCGCGGTCCCTGCGGATATTCCTTGGCAACGACTTCGGCGTAGATGCGCTTCATCTCGGCGTACGGGAAGTCTGAGGGCTTGATGTTGTTGCTGCGTGCATAGGTGACGATGCCGCTAGCCACATGGTGCCCCACGCGAAACGGCAGCCCATGGCGGCGCATGAACACGTCGGCCACTTCCTGGCTCGCGGTCCAGTCGTTGTTGAGCTCTTCCATCGCGCGCTCCGGATTGATGCGAAGGGCCTTGAGCACGCGGTTTAACTTGCCCAACATGTCAAGCGCCTGCGCGGCCATGGCGCGGTTGTCGGAGACGGCCTTGTTGTCCGACATTCCGGGCGGAATGTTGTGCGCAAGCCAGACCGTCTGCTGCGCCGCGGCAATGGTCTTGCTTGCCGACTTGCGCGTGTTGACCATGATGCCGGGGTTGCGCTTTTGCGGCATGGCCGAGGACACGTAGGTGTTCTCACCGCCTTCCACCAGAAGAATCCAGGGACGGGGCTGGGCGTACTGCACGAAGACGTCCTCGATAAAGCTTCCCACGCGCACGGCCATGCCGGTGAGAATGCCCGCAAACTCAATGGGCTCGTCGACCGACTTCATCTGGCCTGCGTCATAGGCGTTGGGCACCGGGCCGTTGAAGCCCAGGTACTGCGCCATGCGCTCGCGATTCAAGGGCCAGCTCGTGCCGTTGAGCACCGTCGTCCCCATGGCGCACCAGTTGAGCCGCTCGTAGAACTCGCGCAGCTGCTCTTGCGTGCGCTCAAAGCTCGCCTGATAACCCATCAGGTAGTGCGCATAGCTGTTGGGCTGGGCCGCCACGCCGTTCGTGTAGTTGGGAACGATCGTGCCGCGGTTGGCGCGGGCGATTTTGTCGATCGTCTCCATCACCTCGGTGAGCTTGTCGGAAACAGCAAGTACGCTCTCGCGCAGAATAGCCGAGCGGTAAGTCGCGTGCATGTCCTGGCTTGAACGCCCGATGTGAAGCATCGTAACGTCCATGCCGGCCTCCTTGATGAGCAACGGCTCGTACTTAATCACCTCCGTTGGACGCGCACCGCCCGCCTTGTTGCCGTTGTCGATCACGGTCTGAAGTCCGTGGGCGACGTTCTTCACAACCTTCGGATCAAGGAGTTTTTCGTCGGTGTTGATGACCGCCGTCGCCTTGTTCATTTCCGACAGCCAGAAAAACTCGTCGCGCTGCGCACCGGCGCCGTCCTTGGCCCAGCCGGCGGGCAGCGTCGCCGCCATCACCGCGGCAGCCGCAGCCGCCAGAACCCATCGTTTCATTTGCTCTCTCCTTCGCGTGGAAAACGCTTTGGCTTTGTTGTCTTGTCCTTGCAACCACGGGCGCCTTCGGCGTTTGTAAAACGCCTGCACGCGACGCGGCAACTTGAGCAAGTCTCGCGCACGGCATCGATTTTTGCCATGGCGCTCATTTACTGAGACCAAAAAGGTCACGACGAAGGCACGACGAAGGCACGACGAGCCCCGGAGAAGACGCAACGAAAAAAAGGGCACGGATCGCGACCAAGCAGCTTCCGTGCCCACCCAAGGAGATAAGGAGGAGAAGAGAAAAAGGAAATTTTTTGTTGATTGCCTTTAAGCCTGGGGCTTAACGATTGCCCGCGGATTTCTTGAGGCGGGCAAACGTCCCCGTGAGCATGCCGATCAAAAAGATCGCAGCGACGATGCAGGCAAGAAGACAGCAGCTAGCCATGTCCATGAACTTCCATGCAGGGATCAGGTACCAGCCGTCGGAAGACTGATAAAGCTCGATGAACCACTGCTGAAGCGAGGAAAGCGTCGCGCCGTCGGGTACGACCGGTGCGTCGTAGCCGCAGTCGCCCGTGGGCTGAAACCAGGCCGGGGCCCACTTCTCAAGGGGCAGCCCAAAGGGAAAGTGCGGCTCGGTCGAGCAGCCCTGCATGCCGAACATCGCCATCGGGTCGTCCGAGTGCACGGCGTCGTGAATGCCGATGAGCTTCCACGAACACATGATCGTGTAGACGAGGCCGTAGATCGTGATGACGTAGCCCGCGATCTTGGCCCAGAGGGCCTTGGGGTTGATCATGGCGATGATGCAGCCCAAAGCCATGACGAGGTTTCCGTAGCGGATGTAGACGCACTGCTCGCAGGGCAGCATGTGCATCCAGTCCTGAAAGACGTAGTGCGCCAGAAGCACCATGGCGACCATCGCAAAGGCGATGATGCCCCAGGGCCAGCGCGAATCCTGCCAGTCGGCAAGCGTCCGCACGGGGTCGCTTGCCAGACCATTGATAAATTTCTTCATGAAGGAGGTTCCTTTTCGTTGCGCGTGATTCCCATCAGGCAGGAGAGCGCCTGATGGGAATATCCAGCACTTTGTTGTCGGAAGATTCAAACGGCCAGAAGCATTACTTCATGGCGTTCAATTCCTTCACCAGATTCACCATGCCGTCGAAGTTGCGGATGCTCTTGGTCATGATGAGGTACTTGCCGTTGACGACGTAGGCGGGAATGCCCTGGATCTTGGCGACGTCGTAGGAGGTCTTCCATTCGGCGCAGAGCTTCTTGACGGCTTCGTCGTTTCTCGCCTTGGCAAACTCCTCGGCGCTGATGCCGGTGGCGTCGGTCAAGGTCTTCAGGAAGGCTTCTTCGCCCTTGGTCCAGCGCTCGCCCTTCTTGTGGTAGGCGTTGTAGGCGGCGTCCTTGGCCTTCTTAAAGAGCGAGTCCTTCGATTCGATGGAGACGCCAGCGGCCTGGTCCTTGAGCATGCACATGGCAAAGAATTCGGAGGCGGCGCGGCCGTACTTGCCCTTCGTCTCAAGGTGCACGGGGTTGAATTTGAGGCCCGTTTCCTTTTCGATGCGCGGCAGGACCTTCGGGTCGACGCCCACGTCGTACTTGTAGCAGAAGGGGCAGTCGTAGCTGAAGATCTTGGTGAGCTTGCCCTCGCCGTAGGCGTAGGGCTTGTCGAGCTTCACATAGTCGGTGCCTTCGGTGGCGGCCATGGCGACCGCGGTAAAAGCCATGGCTGCAACAGCAACGGCGGTTTTCAGAAATGTCATTTCGCAATCCTCAAAATTTTTCAGTGTTCGTTTTTTTTCGCGCGGCCGACGGGGTGCCGCTTCGGGCACCCCGGCTTGGCAAATGCGCGTCTTTTCAGACTTGATTACTTCTTGCCCTCATGGCTGAAAGCCTGCTGCACGCGGAAGGGCATGGCCTGGTAGCCCATCGAGCTGTTGATGCGGATTTCAACGCTGGGCTCCTTGGCGCCCCATTTGAATTCCTGCAGATAGGGCGAGGGAGCGCCGACGGCCTTGCCGCCGATCAATTCCATCTGGGGCGTGGCCGAGTACACCATGACGGAGTTCTTGTCGGGCTCGTACTGCGTGAGCGACGTCACAGGGCTGTACCAGTCGTGGCCAGCTTCCTTGCCCCACTCCCAGACCTGCTCGACGGTGCCCTTTTGCTGGTCAACCTTGTAGACCACGGCGCGCGAGTACTTCATGTCGGCCAGAGCGGGCTGCTCAAAGCCGCGGCCGTCGCCGTTGTCAAAGGCGGTAAGCCACACGTAGCGCTTGTCGGACTTGGCGTCGATGCGGAAGGCCGTGTGCTGCGTCCAGGTCCAGTCAAAGTCGGTGTTTTCGCACTTGCCCGCTTCGCACTGAAGCTTCTTGCCGTCCTTGTCCACGGGCTGGAGCACCTTCTTGGCCCAGTCGGCCTTCCAGCCGTCGGGTGCGCCCAGAATCCACTTCACCTTCTTGTCGCGACCGATCTTGATGATGGCCGACTGGTGGCGCGAGCTGATGATGATGCTGTCGTCGGTCGGGTCGTAGTCGACCGAGTTGACGTGCGCCCAGTTGCGGCCCACGCCGACGCCGGTGATGTCGCCGAAGTTGTTGCTCTTGTCCATATTGGCGAGGTCTTCGGACGAGAGCGTCTTGCCGGCCTGGCTCGCATCAAGGTTCAAGCACACCGCGCCCTGGTCAAGCGACTTGATGACGATGTCGCGATAGGGATCAAGAATCTCCCACAGGCGCCATTCGTCAACGACGCGGCCGTCGGGCGAGACCTCGACGATGACGTCGCGAACGCTTCTGACATTGCGGTCGTCGGCGCGCTTGACGTCGTTGCTTGCGACGCGGATGAGGTAGTTGCCGTTCTGCGCCTGATCAAGCGAGTGCGAGAAGTCGGCGTAGCCCGCAGGCAGCACGCGGTTGAAGATTTCGCGGCCCATGACGTCGTACTTCACGTAGCGCTGGCCGTAGCCCCAGGTGAGCGCCCCGTCCTTGCCCTGCTGAAAGCCCATCATCACGCCGCCGTTGTAGACGCTCTGCATGTCATAAATCGGATCGGCAAAGAGGTACCAGCGCACCTCGCCCGAGGCGTCGATGATGGCGTTCTGCGGATAGAAGCACCACTCAAGCGCGCCGCCCGAGGGGTTGTTCCAGATCACGCGCGAGCCCTTCGGGGGCGAGACGAGCAGATTGTTGACGAGGTACAGACGATCCTTGAATTCCTTGGACATCTTCACGACCTTCGTGTCGAACATCGTGCTCTTCTGGCTCACGGAGCCGTTGCCTTCGGTGAAGACGGGCGGCGCGTAGATCTTGTAGCTCTCGCTGATGTCCTTCTTGCCGCCGCGCGGATCGATGCGGGTGTAGGAGACTTCAACCGTGTTGACGTAGTCGGGATAAAGACCGAAGACGGGGATGCCGCCGTGCGTGAGCACTTCGGAGCGATCGACCTTGTAGGCGATTTCAGAGCCGTTCTTCTTGGGGACGATGCGCACCTTCACGTTGTCGAGCTTGTAGCCGCCGCTGCGGATGATGGCCGTCAAGGGAGCGATGCGGTACGGGTTCGTGACAACCTCGCCGATCTGACCTTGCTTTTCGTACTTCACGGCCGGGCCGGAAGAGCCGCCTGCGGCAAGCACCGCGCTCGACATGCCGAAAGCCATCAGGGCGGTCAGACAAGCGGCGGTGAGCGTCTTAGTTTTGCATTTCATGGGAAATCCTCTGGTTTGTGTGTTCTGTTTCTCTACCTCGAGACAACGATCAAAAGATGATCGAAATCGTCGAAAAGCAGTCTAGAATCAACGCAATCGGATTCCTATTCGGAATTTCGTACGCTTTTTCCGACACGACGGAAATCGTATTTTCCAAAAAATGAAAAACTACCCATCCTTCGGATCGCTGCAGCTCTTCGTCAACTTGATGTCGACCGGAAACTTAAGCCGCACGGCCGCCGCGCTCGGCATTCCGACCTCGACGGCAAGCAGACACTTGGCCGAACTCAAGGACTTCTTCGGCGACGCGCTCTTTACGCGCTGTCGACAGGGGGTGCTCCCCACGCAGCGCGCAAGAGACCTGCTGCCCGCGGTCTGCAGCCTCATCCACGACTTTGAAAGTCTTGAAGAGACGCGCGCCTTCAATCCGGCCGAGATCGCACGAGAAATCCGCATCGGGTGCGTGGACAATGCGCCGCTAGCGATCTTTCCCGACCTCATGCGCGATCTGGCAAGCAAGGCGCCGCACCTATGCGTGAGCGCCCACCCCTTGGACGGCATGCGCTACGAACTGCTGCGTCAGGGGGAGCTTGACCTTCTCATCTCGCCGATGTCGGCCGCGCCCAGCGAAAACTTCCATGCACTCAATCTCTGCGAGCAGCGCTACGTCGTCGTCTGCCGCCGCAGGCACCCGCTTTACCTCAAGTATCTCGGCACGGGCCTTCCCATTGAAACCGAAGACGTTGTCGAGCATCGCTTCGTCGACGTCGCGTTGAGCCACAGGCGTAGCGGCCCGATGCTGCTGCGGCACGCCGTCTTTCCGGAATTTGCGCGCGCCGAGTCCGCCGTCAAGAGCTACTACTTTCTCTCCTTTGTGACCGCAACGTTTGAAACCGACTTTCTGATGGTGCTGCCCGAGACGTCGGCGCTTTACTTTCAAAACATCGGGCTCTCGGTGATCCTTCCAACCAAGGTGCAGTCGGTGGTGCACACCACGAAGATGGTCTGGCACGACACCACGCACAACGATCCGGTGCTGCAGTGGGTGCGGGCGGTGATCTTTTCCTCGGCATCGGCTAGCGGCGCCTCGGCCGAAGCGGCCTCGCGCAGCTTTCACGAGAAAACGCTCCGCACCGAGCGGCAGACGCTTGAAGCCCGACGCAGCCGTGAGGCGGCACATGCCTCGCCAGAGGCCGCAGCAAAGGAAGGCAATTAAAAAGACGATTGAGAAGACGATGTAAGCGCCTGCGGGCGCTCCTGCCGGATGAACCTAACTGAGCCAGGGAGCACCGGGGCTTGCCGCAGGTTCTTGCCTTTGCTCGATTTGCGCAAAAAAAGGAGCACGGGGTCGCCGTTTGCCCCGACCTGCCCGTCCGAAGCCCGAAAGTGTGCCCTCGCCAACGGTATGAGAAAAATATTTAGCGTATGATTTTTGGCTGTCAGCGACGGCGCACCTTGTCTCAAAGCGGCCAAGATTAGAGAATCACCTGGTGCAGGCGGGGACCAGGGCGCCCTGTTTTTTCCCCATCAAATCAATCTGCGCGGAGCCCCTGCATGTCCGAGAAGTCACCCCGTCTTCCTGCCCGACTCATGAACCGTCGTGATGCTCTTGCAGCGGCCGCTGCGTTCGGCACGGTCATCGGCGCAGGGCTCATGCTTCCTGCGGCCGCAAGCGCTGCGAAAGCCCCGCAGAATTCGGGCGCCATCAGCTTTACAGATCTCGCCGGGCGGCGCGTGACGCTCGCAAAGCGCCCCGAGCGGTTTGTCGTTGCCAACTACATCCTCAACTTCCTGATGATTTCGGGCGCCTCGGGGGTCGACAAGATCGTGGGCCTCACCCAGGACGGTTGGCTTGAGACACGCCGCGGCGAATACACGCTTTTGAAGGACGCCTTCCCCGCGCTCATGGACAAGCCCAGCATCGGGGGCTACCACGACAGCATTCTCAACAGCGAAAAGATCCTCGCCCTGAAGCCCGACGTGGTGCTCGTCAACCGCACGCAGTTTGCCGACAACACCGGGCGGCTGCGCATCTTTGAAGCCGCGGGCATTCCCGTCGTCGTGCTCGACTATCACTCGATGACGCTTGCAAACCACACGGCAAGCACCGAGATTCTCGGGAGGCTTCTCGGGCGCGAAGACGTCGCCCGCGCCCAGTGCGAGCGCTACCGTTCGGTTCTTCAGGAGATCGCCTCGCGCATCGCCAAGCTCGACGACAGCCGCAAGCACACGCGCGTCTACATCGAGGCCGGCAACCGGGGCGTGGCCGAATACGGCAACTCCTACAACCGGACCGTGCTCTGGGGCGCCATTCTCGAAAACCTTGCGGCCGACAATCTGGCCCGCGACATGAAGCAGCCCTACGGCGCACTTGACCGCGAATTCGTCGTCGGCCGCAACCCGCAGGTGATCATCATGGCCGGAAGCCTCTGGGAAAACGTCGACTCAAGCGACTTCATGCGCATGGGCCTCACCGTCAGTGAAGAGACGGCGCAAAAGCGCCTTGCGGGCTTTGCCAAGCGGCCCATGTGGCAGAATCTTGACGCCCTCAAGAACGGGCGCTTCTACGGGATCGATCACGGAAGCCTGCGCTGCATGATGGACTACGCCTTCTCGATCTATCTCGCGCAGGTGCTCTATCCGGGCGTCTTCGACGACATGAAGCCCGACGAGGAGATCGCCTCGTTCTTTGCCAAGTACCTCCCCGAGTTGAAGGCCCAGGGGACGTTCTTCATCCAGTTGAAGCGCTAGAAACATTTTTAAGCGCAAAGCAACACGCAAAAGCATACCAACCAAAGGATCAACACCGCGTATGAGCTGTCATCAGGCCTACCGCAGCAGCATCAGGCACCGCACGGCAATCGTGCTGGCGGCGCTCGTGGTGCTCGTGCTTCTCTTTGTGGCCGATCTTGCGGTGGGAGCCTCGGATCTCACGCTTCTTCGTGCGGTAGAGGCTCTTTTAGCGGGCCCCGGGGGCGAGTCGATCGACGCCGTGATCGTCTGGTCGATACGGCTGCCGATGACGCTGACGGCGCTATTTGTCGGCACGGCGTTGGCGCTTGCCGGCCTTGAAATCCAGAACATCACCTCCAACGCCCTTGCAAGTCCCTCGACGCTTGGGATTTCGTCGGCCGCAAGCTTCGGCGCCGCGCTTGCGATCACCTTCGGCGCCACGCTCTTCGGGCAGGCCTGGCTCGGAACGGCCGTATCGGCCTTTTGCCTTGCGCTCATCGTCTCGGCCGCGGTCTTCTGGATCGGCAGCCGCGAGTCGATGCACCCGACGACCCTCATTCTTGCAGGCATCGTCATGAACTTCTTCTTCATGGCGCTGCAGCAGTTCCTGCAGTACCGCGCCAGCCCCGAGATCGCGCAGGTGATCAGCGGCTGGACCTTCGGAAACCTCGAGCGCAGCACGTGGACGAGCACGGCGGCGGCCGCGGCGGTGACGGTAGGCGCCTCGCTTTACCTTGTGCGCCGGAGCTGGGCGCTTACGGCGCTCACGGTGGGAGAGGAGCGCGCAAGAAGCCTGGGCGTTCCCGTCACGCGGCTTCGCATCACGGTCTTTGCCGCAAGTGCGCTCCTTGTCGCGGCGGCCGTGGGCTTTATCGGCACCATCGGCTTCGTGGGGCTCGTGGCGCCGCACTGCGCCAAGCTCGTGCTCGGCGAAGACCAGCGCTTTCTGCTTCCCGGCACGGTGATTGCGGGCGGCATCCTGATGCTTGCGAGCTCCATTGCGGCCAAGTTTCTTTCCACCGGCGCCATGCTTCCGGTGGGCATCATCACCTCGCTCGTGGGCGTGCCGTTTCTGTTGTTCCTGCTTCTGAAAACCCGTCGGGAGAACATGGCATGACGCACGACATGATGCACGACGAGAACCACCATATGACGCACGGCGCTGCGAAGGGGACGGCGCACGCAATGACGAGCCTTGCAATCAACGATCTGTGCGTCGATCTCGGCGGACGGCCGATTCTGAAGCACATCAGCGCCACGTTTCGCGGGGGCGAGATTGTGGGCGTGATCGGTCAAAACGGCGGTGGCAAGACGACGCTTTTGAAGGCCCTGGCGGGCCTTCTGCCGCGCCGCGCGGGGACGGTCACGATTGTCGACGAGGAAGCGGGCGAATCCTCCCAAGGCGGGACTCCGCGCATTTCCTACGTGCCGCAGTTGAGTCACGTCGCGAGTCGCCTGAGCGTCTTCGAGATGGTGCTCCTCGGCCTTGTAAAGAGCCTCTCGCTTCGCGTCACCCCGGAAATCTTCAACCAGGTCGACGAGACGCTTCACGCCATGGGCATCAACAAGCTCGCACAGACGCCCGTGTGCCGCCTCTCGGGCGGCCAGAAGCAGCTCGTCTTCATGGCGCAGGCCTTCGTCTCGCGCCCGCGCGTGCTGCTTCTTGACGAGCCCACAAGCGCCCTTGATCTCAGACACCAGCTCGTCGTGATGAACGCCGCGCGCCGCTACACGACGCAAAACGGCGTCGTCACGCTCGTGGTCGTACACGACCTTCTCACCGCCGCACGCTTTTCCGACCGTCTGCTTCTGTTGGCCGACGGGGGCGTACGCATGCTCGATACGCCCTCCGCGGTGCTCGATCCCGAGGCCCTCTCCGAGGTCTACCAGGTGTCGGTGAGCGTCGAAAAGACCAAGCCCGGGTTTCTCAACGTCGTGCCGATCAAGCCGCTATAGACTCCTTCATCGACGTCCTTCACCGGGGCCTTCTTTGGCGTTCTTCTGCGCCCAATAGCGCGCATTTCGTTTTCAAAAGTTAAAAAAATCCGCCCGCAGCGGCCGCCTCGCGATGTCAAATCGCAAAAGCGGATGCTGCAGACGGCCCTTGTCGACGTCGTCGGAAATTGCGCCCGGAACTTAGTCCTTCACGCCCACCAGCTCAACGTCGAAGATGAGCGTGGCATAGGGCGGGATCACGCCGGGATAGCCGCGTTCGCCGTAGGCGAGATTAAACGGAATGACGAGCTTGCGCTTGCCGCCCACCTTCATGCCGTTGATGCCCATCTCCCAGCCCGGGATCACCATGCCCGAGCCGAGCGGGAATTCGATCGGCTCGCCGCGCTCGTAGCTCGAGTCAAAGACGGTGCCGTCCTCAAGGCGACCCGTGTAGTGCACCGAGACGGTCTTGCCCGGCACGGCCTCAAGGCCCTCGCCCGGTTCGACTTCTTCGATCACCAGCTCGCCCGGCTGCGGGAGCTCTTCGACCTCAAGGAGCCCGACTTCGAAGACAAGCGTTGCGTTGGGCGGAATCACGCCGCCCGCACCGTGCTCGCCGTAGCCCATCTCGGGCGGAATCACGAGACGGCGCTTGCCGCCCACGTGCATACCGGCCACGCCCATGTCCCAGCCCGCGATCACCTGACCGGCGCCGAGATTAAACGTAAAGGGGGTGCCGCGGCCGTAGCTCGAGTCAAAGACGGTGCCGTCTTCGAGCGTGCCCGTGTAGTGCACGGTCACGCGCATGCCGCTTTTGGCCTCCGGACCTTCGCCCGGCTCAAGATCTTCGATGAGAAGCTCGCTCATGTCTAACCAACCTCGTTGTCTGTTGAAATATGCTGGCAGTCGAAACCTGCCGCCCGCACGAAACCGGAGGATTTCGGTCGGGCGCGCTGCCGGCCATGGATTCGTTTGATCGACGCGCCATTGCGCGTCATCGGCCTTGCGTATCTTGCACGAGCCGCAGGCTTGTGTCCACGCCCCGGGCAAAGATTTTTTTCGTCGCCTAAGAGCTTTGAGGAGCGCGCAGAACCAGCTGAGGACCAAAATGCCGCATTTTTGCCCCCGATGGGAAACTAGGGCAATTGCCGTATTGACATTTCCTTGAGCGTGCGGGTACAGTAACCGACATCAAGCAATCCTCTTACGGGAAACGACTCAAATGTTCACTCTCACCGAATGCGTTCTTCAGGCTCAGTCCTGGCGCTGGCACCTCTCTTAACTGAGCGGGTGTCCATCGGTGCACGTCTAGACAAAAGTCGATTCCAACCAACGAAACCCGCCGGCCTGAAGTCAGCGGGTTTTTCGCATCCAGACGAAGAAAACCAAAAGTTTCCCCCTCACCTCAGGCACAAGGCTCACAAACAACCGACCTGATGCAGGAAACAAAAATGGTTTTCCACCTCCAGCACAATTCGACTACCGGCACAAATCCTTCAGCCGCGCCGCGATGGCGTTGGTAAAGCCCGCAAAACACGACACACGCTTTACCGACACCAACACCATCACACGCAGCAGCGACTACTTCAAAGGATTTGATCATGACCCCGGCACTCGAACAACTCTATCGTCATCAGGACCTCTCCGCTCTTCAGGCCGAAGAGCTCTTTACCCAGATCTTCAACGGCGAAACCGATCCTGCCGTCTTCGCCTCGCTTCTCACGGCCCTCAAGATGAAGGGCGAAGCGCCCCAGGAAATCGCGGGCGCCGCCCGCGCCATGGTGCGCCAGGCCGTGAAGTTCCCCCGCCCGGCCGGCATTGAAATCGGCGAAATCGTGGGCACGGGCGGCGACGGCATGCACTCGATCAACGTCTCGACCATCTCGGCGCTGTGCGCCGCGGCCAACGGCCTCAAGATCGCCAAGCACGGCAACCGCAGCGTGAGCTCGCAGACGGGCGCCTCGGACCTTCTCACGGCCTTGGGATTTGACATCACCCCGACTCCGCAGCAGGCCTCCGACCTCATGATGAAGACGGGCTTTGCCTTCTGCTTTGCCCAGCTCTATCACCCCGCGATGCGCCACGTCATGCCCGTGCGCAAGGCGCTCGGCACCCGCACGATCTTCAACATCCTCGGCCCCGTCACGAGCCCCGCGCGCCCCGACTACGCCGTGATCGGCGTCTACGCCCCGGGCCTCATCGAGCCGGTTGCGAAGACCTTGAAGGAGCTCGGCATGAAGCGCGCCTTCGTGGTGCACGGCTGCGGCTTTGACGAAGTCTGCGTCACCGGCAAGACCGACTACGCAGAACTCAAAGACGACGGCCGCATCCTCACCGGCAGCTTCACGCCGGCAGACTTCGGCGTCACTGGCGCCTACGCCGCAGAAGACTTCGCGGGCGGCCTGCCCGAAAAGAACGCCGAGCTTGCGCTTTCAATTCTCTCCGGCAAAGGCAGCCGCGCGCACAATGACATGGTGGCCGCCAACACCGCGCTCCTTCTTCTTGCAGGCCGTCGCGTCGAGACGTTGGCCGAGGGCCTCGCGCTGGCGCGCGAGACGCTTGCCGACGGGCGAGCCCTCAAGGTGGTCGAAGCGCACCGCGCCTTTGCCCACGAAAAGGCGGTCGCCGCCCAGAGCGAAGCCTGCTGCAAGGCCAAGGCCGCTTAAAGAGGCAGAGGCGCATCGCAAGAACCGATCAGGCAAAATCAAAGAACAACAAGGTTGAACATAAGGACGCATCATCATGCTGCTTAATCCCTACTTCGGGCGTTTCGGCGGACAGTACATCCCGGAAATTCTGGTTCCGGCCCTCGATCAGCTCGAGGCGGCCTTCGTCGAGGCCCGCAACGACCCCGCCTTCAAGGCCGAGCTCTCGAATCTTCTGACGACCTACGCAGGCCGCCCGACGCCGTTGACGCTGTGCCGCAACCTCACCAAGGGCACGCGCACCAAGCTCTACCTCAAGCGCGAGGATCTCGTGCACGGCGGCGCGCACAAGACGAACCAGGTGCTCGGCCAGGCGCTGCTTGCCCGCCGCATGGGGAAGACGCGCATCATCGCCGAAACGGGCGCGGGGCAGCACGGCGTCGCGACGGCGCTGGCCTGTGCGCTGCTCGGATTTGAATGCCGCATCTACATGGGCGCCAAGGATGTCGAGCGCCAGATGCCCAACGTCTTTCGCATGGAGCTGATGGGCGCCGAGGTCGTTCCCGTCACCGAAGGCGTGGGCACGCTCAAGGAAGCCTGCAACGCCGCCCTGAAGGACTGGGCCGGTTCCTTTGAAAACACCCACTACATGCTGGGTACCGCGGCCGGCCCCCATCCGTTCCCGACGATCGTGCGCGAATTCCAGAAGGTGATCGGCGAAGAGGCCAAGAAGCAGTTTCTTGCCGCCGAAAAGGTGCTTCCCGACGCCGTGATCGCCGCCGTGGGCGGCGGCTCAAACGCCATCGGCATCTTCACGGACTTCGTGCCTGAAAAGGGCGTCAAGCTGATCGGCGTCGAGCCCGCGGGCATGGGGCTAGCCACCAACAAGCACGGCGCCACGCTCTGCAAGGGAATCGAAGGCATCTTCTTCGGCGCCCGCAGCAAGAACATGCAGACCGCCGACGGCCAGATCGAGGAGTCCTACTCGATTTCCGCGGGTCTTGACTTCCCCTCGGTGGGCCCTGAGCACGCCTACCTGCAGGAGACGGGACGCGCCGAGTACGTGGCCGTCACCGACAAGGAGGCTCTGGCGGCCTTCATGGAGCTCTCGCTCAAGGAAGGCATCATTCCGGCGCTTGAAAGCTCGCACGCGCTTGCCTATGCCCTGAAGCTCATCCGCCAGAATCCGGACCGTGAGCAGAAGATCATCGTCAATCTCTCGGGCCGCGGCGACAAGGACATCTTCCAGGTCGCCAAGCGCCTTGAGGCCGAGGGTCTCATGAAGGACGGCCACTTGAAGAACAACATCGTGCAGACGCTGCTTGCCGAGTAAGGCGCTCTGAAGGCAGTCGACATTGAAACAAAAGGACTAAAAAGACCATGACGACACAACGTTTTGAGCGCCTTTTTGCAGCGCTGAAAGCCAAGAACGAAGGCGCCTTCGTACCCTTTGTCAACCTCTACGATCCCAATGAGGATCTGAGCCTTGAGATTCTCGAGACCCTCATTGCCGCAGGCGCCGACGCCCTCGAGCTCGGCATTCCGTTTTCCGACCCGAGCGCCGACGGCCCGGTGATCATGGTGAGCGCCAACCGCGCCCTTGACGCGGGCTCGACCACCGCCAAGTGCCTCGCCATCGTCAAGCGTCTGCGCGAGCGCCACCCCGACGTTCCGGTGAGCATCATGCTCTACGCCAATCTTGTGTACGCACCGGGACAGGAGAAATTCTTTGCCATGTGCGAAGAGGCCGGCGTCGACGGCGTGTTGATCCCCGACCTGCCGGTTGAAATGCGCGAGATGGACCAGAGCTTTGACATGGCCGCCGCCAACCACGGCATCGGCCTCGTGTCGATCGCACCGCCCAACGCCCGTCCCGAGCAGCTTGCGCTCATCGCGCATGTGAGCAAAGGCTACGTGTACCTGCTCTCGCGCCCCGGCATCACGGGCGAGAACAATCCCGCCCACAAGCCTGCCGAGGCGGTGATCGAGGGGCTTGAGAAGGCGGGCGCCGCCCCGGGGCTTCTGGGCTTTGGCGTGAGCAAGCCCGAGCACGTGCGCGCCGCTCTTGCCTCGGGCGCGGCCGGCGTCATCGTGGGCTCGGCCATCGTACGCATCATCAACGAGCACTTTGAAGAGCCCGAGGTGATGAAGGAAAAAATCACCGAGTACGTGCGCGGCATGAAGGCGGCAACGCTGCCTTAAGGCCAACCACCCGCAAAATAGGGTCGAAAAAAGCGCGAGGGGTGAGCTCTCGCGCTTTTTGTTTGATCCTGCAGGAAAGTTCTTTCCTTCGAACTAGTCCTCGACCTCAACGATGGCAAGGATCTCGACGGGGCTGCCTTCGGGAAGTTCGCTAGCGCCCAACGCCACGCGCGCAGCCACGCCCGCGTCCCCGTAGAGCGCCTTGAAAAGGCGCGAGGCGCCGTTGATCACTTGCGGCTGCTCTTCAAAGCCCTTGGCGCAGCGCACGTACCCCATCACCTGCACGAACTGACGGATCTTGTCGAGATCGCCCAACTCGAGCTTCAAGACCGCCAGGATGTTGAGCGCGGCAAGCTCGGCCGCCTTCTGGCCTTCCTCAATGCTCAGGTCTTCGCCCACGACGCCCTTGACCTGCAGGACGCTGTTGATGTCGGGCGTCTGGCCCGAAACGTAGACCAAGTTGCCTACGCGGCGCGTAAAGACGTAAAGCCCGGCGGGCGCGGCAACGGGCGGCAGCGCAAGCCCCATGTCGGCAAGTTTCTGTTCGATTCTCATTTGTGTATCCCCCAAAGAAAAAACGCGCGCAGAGCCTGCCTCGGCAGGGCGCTTTTCAAAAAAGTGCATTGTACGAAGATTCGCCCGGCGTTCGCGAAATCGCGAAAAAGAGGAGCTGCGGCGGATGTCGAGGGTTGAGGGAGCCCATGCGTGGCGTTGATCGGCTTGAAAGCGGCCTTTTTCGTATAATGCGCACCCATGCATTTTTTCGCGAGCTGGCAGCTTGGCGCTTTTCAATCGCCCGCCCGGCTTTGATGCAGCAAAGAAAAATCAGCCGCAGATTTTTCTCTTTGCCCTTTCCATTTTTTTGAGATGCGGCTCCAAGAAGGCGCAACTCGTCCTGCGATCGAAAGACAAAGGACGCGGCGCCCCAGAAAAAAAATCCTCAGTCCGGGCAGCCTGCGGCTGCGTTTGAGACTGTCCCATGTCCAATCGTCGTCTGAATCCGGACGACCTTGCTCATCGATAAGAAGAACAAACCGCACCTTTTCAACAACGAGAGCGTCAGCGTCCCTCGGGCAGCCCGCCCCCAATCCTTTTGGGTTTTTTAGGCCTTTCGGATCTTTTGTGCCTCTTCGTACGGAAAGCCGCCCCTGGACCGCGCAGCCTCCGGCATCCGCAGCATGCCTGCAGGGCGCCCTCATGCGCCCGCCACTGCACCGGGAAAGCGACGTTTCCGACCAAGCAAGCCTCCGGGCCCGACCTCTCGACACAACGATTCAATAGTAGACGTGACCACAACATTCAACGACCTGGGCCTGGCGCCCGAAGTGCTCAAGGCCATCGCGGCCATGGGCTATTCGACCCCAACCCCCGTACAGATCAAGGCGATCCCCGAGCTTCTCGCCGGCCGCGACGTGTTAGCCGCTGCGCAGACCGGTACTGGCAAGACCGCCGCCTTTGCGCTTCCCATCATCACGCGCATGCTCGCCGATCCCCAAAAGCGCGCCCCCAAGCGCGTGCGCGCGCTCATTCTTGCGCCCACGCGCGAGTTGGCCGCACAGATCGACGAAAACATCCGCGGCTACGCCAAGGAGACTTCGCTCAAGACGGCGCTCGTCTTCGGCGGCGTCAACATCAAGCCGCAGACCGAAGAGCTCGCGCACGGCGCGGACTTTCTCGTGGCAACGCCCGGGCGCCTTCTTGACCACGTCGGGCAGCAGAACGTCGATCTGAGCGCGGTTGAATACTTCGTGCTCGACGAAGCCGACCGCATGCTCGACATGGGCTTTATCCACGACATCAAGAAGATCGTGCGGCTTCTGCCCGATGAGCGCCAGACCTTGATGTTCTCGGCGACCTTCAACGACGAAATCCGCGCCCTCGCGCAGAGCTTTCTCAATTCGCCCGCCACGGTTGAAATCGCGCGCAACAAGGAAAACGCCCTCATTCATCAGGAAGTCTTTCTCATCGCCAAGAAGAGAAAGCGCGAGCTGCTGCGCGATCTGATCGCCCAGCACGACTGGGACCAGGTGCTTGTCTTCACCCGCATGAAGCACGCCGCCAATCGTTTGGCCGAACAGCTCAACAAGGACGGAATCGTTGCCGCCGCCATTCACGGCAACAAGAGCCAGTCGGCGCGCACCAAGGCGCTTGCGGGCTTCAAGGCCCACCAGATCCGCGTACTGGTTGCAACCGACATCGCCGCCCGAGGGCTTGACATCGAAGGGCTGCCGCACGTGGTGAACTACGAGCTTCCGAACGTCCCGCAGGACTACGTGCACCGCATCGGCCGCACGGGGCGCGCAGGCGTCGAGGGCCACGCCGTGAGCCTGGTTTCGCCCGACGAATCCGCCTACCTCAAGGACATCGAAAAGCTCCTGAAGAAAAAGCTCCCCGCCACGAAGGCCGCAGGCTACGAAGGCGACATGCCCGAAGACCTTGCGCTTGAGGAAGCCAAGGCCGACCGCGCCCGTGCCGAGGATCTCGAGCGCATGCGCGCCTCGCGCCGCAAGGCCTCGGCCGCGCGCGAAACGGTGCGCCGCAGCACCGAGCGCGCCGCCCGCGAGGAGGAACGCGCAAGCGGCCTCTCGGTCAACCCCGAGGAGCGCTTTGAAAAGAAGATCGCCCGCCCGGCCGCCTCTGCCGCCGGCCAAAAAAAGTCCCAGGCCGCAAGAAAAGCAGCCGCCCCGCAGCGCAAGCCCGCCGCGGCCTCGGTCGAGCGCGCGCTTCAAGCTTCCGACTCCGCCAAAAACGGCGGCCGCCGCACGCAAAAGAGCACCCGCACCGGCGCCGAAGGCAATGACCGCCGTGCCGCACGCCCGCAAACGCCGCAACGGGATGCCGTTCAGGGGCGCGGTGCGTCGACCGAGAACCGCAGCCGCAACGCACGCGGCTGCGGCGCGCAGAACGCTTCGCGCGGCAGCCGCCGCCCGGAAGGTGACCGCAACGACCGCAGCGAGCGCAATGAGCGCGGGGCTCGCCGCAATGGCGGCGTCGTCGTGCACGACGATCGCCGCGAGCAGCGCTTGTTTGAAGAGCGCCGCCGCCGTGCTTCCAACATCAAATCCACCGTGCGCCGCGAGCACTCCCCGTACGAAGACCGCGCGCTCGAAAGCCGCGGCTATCGCGTGGAGTCGGTGCGCTCGACGCTGCCGCCTGAGATGCAGCGCAAACTGCGCGGCCGCTAGCCCCTTGCAGAACCTTGGGAGATCTCGAAGGCTTTGAAGGTCTTCGAGGCCCCGAGGATTGATCAAGCGCTTGATGAAGCGCTTCATCAGGCGTTTTCTTCGGGCCGCCCCGGCGTATAAAAAGCGCACGCCCTGCCGGTAGAATCCTTAGCAGCCTTGGGAAACCAAGTCCGCTTTTTGTCCGCCTTCACCACCGCATTCATGACCAACTCCAGCCTTCTGCCGACGTCCTTCCTGACGCATCAGACGCATTCCCGAGTGCTGAATAAGCACAGCGCACGGCGCACGGTGTTGGCCGTTTTTGGGCTTGCCTCGCTCATTCTCGGCGGATGCGCGACGACGAACTCAATTGAGGGCGAAGCGATCGATGAAAAGACCGCGCGCGATCTCGCTCCCCTCATGGAGGCTGCCGATCAGACGCGGCTTGAGTGCACCTCCACCGAACCCCTGTCGACGCAGCGCACGCTGCACGAGCTTGTCTTTGCCTGCTCGGGACTGGGTGCTCAGGATGGACAGGGCGGCCGGACCGTTGAAGCCTCGCTTGCCGAGCTGCGCGACGCGGGCTGGCGCCTGATGTCGGTCGACGTGGGCCAGGAAAAGCACGACTCGAACGGCCAGCTGGGGCTGCCGCTTACGATCAACGTCATCAAGCTCTTCTAGCGCGGGCGTGCTGCCTTACCCCTTTTTCCTCTTTCCTTTCCCCTTTTTCCCTCCTTTTTCCATCACGCCCTTTTTCAAATCGGGCTCAAAGATCGGGCTCGAAGGCCCGCGGCGCTTCTTTTCGCCCCGGGCGCTTCGGTGTATCCTCGCAGACTGCCGATATCGGACGCATTTTGTGAGTCAACTTCATGACGACATCCTCCACGATTGATCAGGGCGCGGTCATCATTTCGCGCCTGCGCGCCATGCGCCGCGCGATGGCCGAGCGCGGACTGGCGGCCTGGATTGCCTTGACGGGCGACCCGCACCTTTGTGAATACCAGCCCGAGCACTGGGCCTTTCGCAAGTACTTGAGCGGCTTTACGGGCTCGGCGGGCACGCTTGCCGTGACGACGACGAGCGCCGCGCTCTGGACCGACAGCCGCTACTGGGAGCAGGCCGCGCAGCAGCTTGCGCCCGCAGGCATTGATCTCATGCAGGACGGGGCCATCGACACGCCCTCGATCACGACGGCGCTTGCGGCCGAACTTGATGCAGGCGCGCGCGTAGGCCTTGATCCCCGCACGGTGAGCGCCAAGCGCTTTGCCGCACTCAAGAAGGAATTTGCCGCGGCGGGCATTACGCTTGTCTGCGACATGACGCTCATGGATGAAGTCTGGACGGACCGCCCGCAGGCGGCCTTTCATCCCGTGCGCACCTTCGGCTTCGGGCAAAAGCCCGTGGCGGAGAAACTCTCGGGCCTGCGCCGCGAGATTGCCAGGGCGGGCGCACAGGCGCTTCTCATCTCAACGTTGGACGACATCGCGTGGCTCACAAACCTCAGAGGGGCCGACCTTGAGTGCACGCCGGTCTTTACCGCCTATGCCGCGGTCAGCAACGATCGCGCGGTGCTTTTTGCCGATGTCGCGAAAATCACAGGCGAATCGCTCGCCCAAATTGAGTCCGCAGGCTTTGAACTCATCGACTACGGCAAGGCGCTCACGGAAATTCCCCACGTGCTCGAAGGCCAGTACGTGCTTCTTGATCCCGACCGGACCTCGCAGGCGCTTTTTGAAATACTTGAAAAGGCGGGCATCAGCGTCGTCGCGCACCCGCAGCCCACGCAGGTCATGAAGAGCCGCCGCACGCACGAGGAGCTTGAGCTTTTGAAGGAAACCATGCGCCGCGACGGCGCCGCGATGTGCGAGCTCTTTGCCTGGCTCGAGCGCGAGATCCTTGAGGAAAAGACCGTCACGGAGCTCGACGTCTCGCACAAACTGCGCGCCTTAAGAAGCGAAATTCCGGGCTTCATGGGACTGAGCTTTGAGACGATTGCTGCCGCGGGCGCCAACGCCGCACTTCCCCACTACCAGCCCACGCCGGAAAACAACGCCGTGCTCTCGCGCGGGGAGATGCTTCTGATCGACTCGGGCGGCCAGTACGAGGGCGGCACCACCGACATCACCCGCACCATCCTCGTGGGCGGTGAAGCAAGCGCCGCGCAAAAGCGCGACTTCACGGCCGTGCTGCGAGGCCACATTCTTCTTGCGACGACGCACTTTCCGAGAGGGACCTTCGCCTCGCAGTTGGATACGCTTGCGCGCATGCCGATTTGGGAGATCGGCTGCGACTTCGGCCACGGCACGGGACACGGCGTGGGCTTTTGCCTGAACGTGCACGAGGGGCCGATATCGATTTCGCCCCGGTGCCCTGCGAACGCCGCCACGCGCATCGTCGAAGGCCTCGTCTTTTCCAATGAGCCGGGGCTCTACCGGTCCGGCCGCTGGGGCGTGCGCACCGAAAATCTGGTGACCCCCGTTGCGCCCGACCCCGAGATCGACCAGATGATGCCGATGCTCGTGCTCGAGACCCTGACGCTGTGCCCGATCGACTTCAGGCTCATCAACACGGCCATGATGTCGCCCTATGAAATCTGGTGGGTCAACGACTACCACCGCAAGGTGCGCGAAGCGCTCATGCCGCTTTTGTCAGTGCAGGCCCAGGAGTGGTTGAAGCGCGCCACCGAAACGATCTAAGCGCAGGGCTTTGTTGAGCCACACCGCCGCAGGAATCCGCCGAGAGCGACTCCTGCGGCGAATTTTTTGCCCCGATCGCGTCTTTTCTGGGAACACCCGTCGCATTGCGTTGCAGTCAAAAAAATTCATCCGACATTGTTCGACGCACCGAAAAGGTTTGCAAAAATTTACCCACACCGCGGGAAAACCGCCATCTGCGCCTGTTCGGGCGGCTGAATTGGCGCGCTAAACTTTTTTCCGAGACCCACCCCCTGCGGGCTCGCGCCCGCAGCTTGCGGCCGTCGTCCGCTGTCGGCGTCTTGCAATGACAACGCACCCCGGGAAAATCCCTCGAAAGCTCCCGGGTCCCTCTACGGCCGCCTGCGCCGAACCGAGTTTCTGTCGGTACGGCGGCGACGTGTTCATTTCAATATAAAAACAACTGTCAAGTCATGCACGCACTACTCAAATCCTCTCTGGTCGCCGTTGCCGGCTGTCTTTTGCTCGCCGGCTGCGGCAAGGAGCCCCCCAAGACAATTGCACGCGCTCCCATTGCAGTGCAGACGGTGACCATGAAGCCCGCCGCCGAAAGCCTCTGGATCGAGACGTTGGGATTGACCGAAGGCATGCAGCAGGCTGAGGTCCGGGCGCAGGTCTCGGGCATTCTTGAAAAAATCAACTATCGCGAGGGCGACCGCGTCAAGGCGGGCGACTCGCTCTTTCAGATCGATCCCGCCCCGTACCGCGCGGCGCTCGATCAGGCCACCGGCACCGTCCGCGAGGTCAAGGCTCAGCTCGCGCAGCAGCAGCGCGAGGCCGAGCGCTACAAGAAACTCTGGGAGGCCCGTGCGGCAAGTAAAAAGGAGTACGACGACGCGGCAAGCGCCGTCTCGATCACCCGCGGACAGCTCGCAACGGCCCAGGCGGCCGAGCGCAACGCCCGCATCGAGCTTGAGCGCACGCGCGTCAATGCCCCTAGCGACGGCATCGTGAGCCGCTCGCTTGTGAACACGGGCGCTCTCGTCTCGGCAACGGAGACCTTACTTGCGACCATCACGCAGCCCGAAAAGCTGCGCGTGACCTTCTCGGTCTCTGAAACCGACATCAAGAACACGACGGTGACGACCGACAACAAGGTGCGCATCCGCCTCAACGACAGCGACATGGTCGAGGCAAAGCTTGACTACGTCTCGCCGATTCTGAGCTCGACGAGCGCCACACTCAACCTGCGCGCAACGCTGCCCGAGACCGCCTCCCTGCGCCCGGGCCAGTACGTGCACGTGCAGCTTGAGACCAAGGTGCTTGACAACGTTTGCCGCGTGCCGCAGTCGGCGGTACTGCAGAAGGCCGACGGCACCTACCTCGTCTATCTCTTTGACAACGGCCGCGCGCGCGCCGTCGAGGTCAAGCTCGGCACCTGGAAGGATCGCGACTGGATCGTGCTCTCCGGGCTCAAGGCAGGCGATCAGGTGATTGTCGACCAGATCCAGCGCCTGCGCGACGGCTCTCCCGTCAAGATCCGCACGACTGAAGACAAGGCCGCTGCCGGTGCCGGCAAGGCTTCCTAAGGGACGGGAGGCTTGGAAACGCTATGTTGAGCAGCTTTTGCATCAAGCGGCCGATTTTTGCCACCGTCCTGTCGATTCTCATCGTTCTGGCAGGCTTTGTGGCGATGCGCGTTCTGCCCTTGTCGCAGTACCCCAACATCACGCCGCCCACGATCACGATCTCGACGCAGTATGAAGGCGCCAACGCGCAGACGCTTGCGCGTACCGTGGCCGCCCCGATTGAGGATCAGCTCTCGGGCATTGAAGGCCTCATCTACTACACCACCTCGATTCGAGCCAACGGCGAAGTACGCATCCAGTGCGTCTTCGATGTGGGCACCGACCCCAACTACGCCATGCTCGAAATCAACAACCGCGTGCGCACAGCCGAGCGCCGCCTGCCCGACGTCGTGCGCCAAAACGGCGTCAACGTCCGCAAACGCTCCGAAGAAGTGCTGATGATGGTGGCCTACACGTCGCCCGACGGCTCGTATTCGCCCACGGAACTTGCCGACTACGCGCTGCTGAACGTCGTCGACTACCTCAAGCGTCTGCCCGGCATCGGCGACGTGTCAGTCTTCGGCAACGTACAGAGCGCCATGCGCATCTGGATGGATCCCCTGCGCATGGGGCAGCTCGGCGTGACCACGCAGGACATCGAAAACGCAGTCAACGACAAGAACATGGAACGCGGCGCCGGTCAGATCGGCGGCGCCCCGGTGGTTGACTCGCAGCAGCTTTACTACACTTCAAAGACCCCGGGCCAGTTGCTCACGCCCGACGAGTTCGGCGCCATCGTGCTGCGCGCCGATGACAACGGCTCGATCGTGCGCCTGCGCGACGTCGCAAACGTTGAAATCGGCAAACGCAGCTACGAAACAGTGAACGTCTTTAACGGCAAGCCCTCCATTACGTTGGCCGTCTATCTGCAGACGGGCGCCAATGCCGTTGCTGCCGCCGACCTCGTCAAGGCCGAGCTCGACCGTATTTCTGCTGAATATCCCAAGGACAAGGTGGCCCACGAGATCACCGACGATACGACCATATTCGTCGAGGCTTCGCTGCATGAAGTTCTGAAGACCCTCGGCGAAGCCGGCATCCTCGTGCTGATCGTCGTCTTTCTCTTCCTGCAGAACTGGCGAACGACCCTGATTCCGATGCTCGCCGTTCCTGTCTCCCTGATCGGCACCATGGCCGGTCTCTGGCTGCTGGGCTTTTCGCTCAATACGCTGACGCTCTTTGCCCTGACACTTGCAATCGGCATTGTCGTTGACGACGCCATCGTGGTGCTTGAAAACGTCGAGCGTCTGATGCGCTACGAGCACCTCTCGGCCTTCGACGCCGCCGTGAAAGCCATGAAGGAAGTCTCTGGCGCCCTGGTAGCCATCGTTCTGGTGCTCTCGGCCGTGTTCGTGCCAGTAGCGTTTCTTGGCGGCATCGCGGGCGAGCTCTACCGACAGTTTGCCGTAACGGTCGCCGTATCCGTAGCGCTTTCGGGCTTTGTGGCGTTGACGTTGACGCCGGCGCTGTGCGCGATTCTCCTTAAGAACGAAAAGCCTTCGACAAACCGCTTCTTTCAGGCCTTCAACGCGGGACTGTCGCACTTTACCTTCGGCTACCTGCAGCTTGTGAAGCTGGCGCTGCGGTTTCGCTACGTCTCGGCCATCATCCTCGTAGCCGTGATCGCGGGCTGCTGGTACCTGATTCAGATTACGCCGACGAGCTTCGTGCCGAGCGAAGACCAGGGCATCGTGCGCATGAGCATGACTCTGCCTGAAGGTGCGTCGTTCAACCGTACCGAAGCCGAGACTGAGAAAGTCCGCAAGGAAATCGAAGCCGAAATTCCCGGTCTCGTGAGCGTTCTGGTCATGACGGGCTTTGATACGCAGGGCAGCGACATCCGCCCCAATACCGCCACCTTCGTGCTGCGACTCGATGATTGGGAAAAGCGCACCGAAACCGCCTTTGCCGTGCGCCGCAAGCTGCAGGAGATCGCCAACCGCAGCGCCGACTCGGTGTCGGTCACGTCGCTCCCGGCCCCGATCCGCGGCCTTGGTTCCTCAAGCGGCTTCTCGGGCTACATCCTCGCGCGCGGCAACGACAACGTCGAGCTGCTGCAGCAGGTCACGAACGACTTCATGGACGCTCTCGCCCAGCGCCCGGAATTGACGAGTCTGCGCACGTTCCTGCGCGCCGAAGCACCGATCCTGCAGGTAAGCCTCGACGAGGTCAAGGCCATGCAGCTTGGCGTCTCAAGCGCCGACGTCTACGACAGCCTGTCGTCCTTTTTCGCGGGCAACTACATCAACGACTTCACCCGCAACGGACGCATCTATCGCGTGATCATGCAGGCCGACAAGGAATACCGCATGACGCCCGAATCCTTCAACAAGTGCTGGGTGCGCTCCTCGACCACGGGCGAAATGGTTTCGCTCGGGTCGCTGCTGACCATCAAGCGCACCACGGGCGCCGACAGCCTCGCGCGCATGAACGGCTACATGGCCAGCCAGTTCATGGGCGCTGCCGTACAGGGCGTGAGCTCGGGCGACGCCATCAAGATCGTCGAACAAACGGCCGACGAGGTGCTCCCCGACGGCTACTCGATCGAGTGGACGGGGCAGGCCTGGCACGAAAAACGCATCGGTTCTTCGTCGTCGACGGCCTTCATCTTCGGTCTTGTGATCGTGTTCCTGATTCTCGCCGCGCTCTACGAGCGCTGGTCGCTTCCGATTGCCGTGATGCTTGCGGTCCCGTTTGCCGTGCTGGGCGCACTCGTGAGCCTTTGGATCCGGTCGGCTCCGAACGACATCTACTTTCAGATCGGCCTCTTGGTGCTCATCGGCTTGACGGCCAAGAACGCCATTCTGATCGTTGAATTCGCCGTGCAGAAGATGCAGGAGGGCATGAATCCCTTCGATGCAGCTCTTGAAGCCGCGCATCTGCGACTGCGCCCGATTCTGATGACCTCGCTCGCGTTCGTGCTGGGCGTCATGCCGCTCGTCTTTGCCACGGGCGCCGGCGCCCAGGCCCGACACTCGATGGGCACGGGCGTCTTCGGCGGCATGATCGCCGCGACGTTCATCGCGACCATCTTCGTGCCGGTGTTCTTCACCTGGCTTGCGAAGAACAAGAAGTACAAGTAACGCTTCTTCAGGATCCGCAGATTCCTCAGGAGGCCCCGGCAGCGGCGGCCTCCTTTTTTGTCGGCAGAAGAAAAACAGTCCGTCTGCGGCGTTGAAATCCAGGCGCCGCAGACAACGGGGAAGAAACTTCACGAAGTAAACTTCCTGCCTTGAAGGATCACACAGAAGGTCTCTGCGCGCCCGCCGGGGGCCAGCCTCTGCATCAGCACCACCACAGCAATTGCCATGAATTCCACCGACATCCGCCGCTTCGGCGGCATCTGCCGCCTCTATGGGAACTCCGTTCGTGAAAAACTTGCCGCCGCCCACGTCTGCGTCATCGGTCTTGGCGGCGTCGGAAGCTGGTGCGTGGAGGCGCTCGCCCGCACGGGCGTCGGCAGACTGACGCTCATTGACGGCGATATAGTGGCCGAAAGCAACATCAACCGGCAGCTGCCGGCTTTGACGAGCACGCTCGGTCGCCCTAAAGCCGAGGTCCTCGCTGCCCGTGCAGCCGACATCAATCCCGAGGCAACGATTGCGGCCGTGACGCAGTTCATCGATGAGACGTCGATGGAGCGGCTCATTCCGGCCAACGCACTCATCGTCGACGCCATCGACAGCCTCAAGGTCAAAACCGCGCTCATTGCCTGGGCGCATCAGCAGGGGCGATTCATTCTGGTAAGCGGCGGCGCGGGCGGCCGCACCAATCCGGCACTCGTCACCGCCGGCGACCTTGCGCGCGTCACGCACGACGCTCTTTTGTCCAAGGTGCGCGCTGGCCTCAGAAAACACTACGGCTTTCCCAAGGGCAATGCCGTCCCCGAACGCAGCCGCCCCTTCGGCATCCGTGCCGTCTTTTCCACCGAAGACGCCCGCCCCTGCGCACCCGATGCCGCAGTCGACGTCGGCCAGGAAGCCGGCTTTGGCACCTCGATCGTTGTCACGGCAAGCGTCGGACTGCGATTGGCTGCTGAAATGGTGAACGCAATCTCCGCGCAGGAAGGAAAAATCGCCTGAAGGTGCAGCGCTGTTATCAGCACCGAAAATGGGGACAGTCCCTGCGTAAAGCTCGAAGGTTCTAAGGGGGATCACAAATCATGATTTCTCTTTGAAAAACGCAAAATCGCGTCCTGATTTGCCTTCCCATCAACTAGTGAACACCCCTTCACCATCACAAAGATACTATAAATGTGTTGCTTTTTTTCATAACACACGGACGTTTTTACAACACTCAAACGAATTTATGTTCTGAAATTTTCTGATAAATCAAGCCCTTTCTTCCTTAACAGAGTTTATTCGACCTAAAGCATCCTTAGCGATAACCCGCCCCCCCCCCGGGCGCCAAGGAAAACCCTAGATTTGTTCCACCATTGCGATTTCGCAATTGGAAAGACAGGTTTTTGAATGTTCGAGGGTTTTAAAAATGAACAAGACTTACAAAGTTGTATTCAACAAGGCTCGCGGGGCCTTGATGGCGGTTAACGAGCTGACCGGAACCATTCAAAAAAAGGGGGCAAAAACCATCGTAGCGTCGTGCGCGCTTTTGATGCCCTTCATGGCCATCGCTGCTGACGGAGATCTTGCGTTGCAGGGAACCGCTACGACAATTGACCAAAGCTATCAAGCTAGCGCCGAAAACCATAAAGTTATCGGTGGCTGGGACATTTATAAGAACAACCTCACGGAAGTTACGGTCGATACGCAGGGAAAAACAAAACTGACTATCGATGCCGGTTACTCGCTCGACGAAGCTATTGGCGGAAATGCAGCCAAACAAATTGCTTCAACCGACGCTAACAATTTTTCTCTTTCCTCTTCCTCGACAACCATTAACAACACCTCAGTCATTCAATCCATTATTGGCGGCTCCAAGGCCAACAATGCCTCTGGTAATTTCGATATCAATACAACGGAGCTCACCATCAATGGCGGAAGCGGTTTAGGGAAAGGTGGTGTTGTAACCGGTGGAAGTTATTTAAAAGCCACTCCAAACTCGACAGCTGGTCTTGGGGGAACCGCCTCCTCTCACGTTGAAAAAACGACCCTGACGATCACCAATGGTTCCTTTGAAACGACAGTCGTCGGCGGCAGTTATGCAGAAGTGTACGGTACGGGCTCTCAGACTGCTGACATGTCCGTAACGACAAACAACATTGAAAACACCATCACCGGAGGAACTTTCACAGATACCTTGGGTGCAGGTTTTATCGGCGGAAGTGTCGCGACAGGACAAGGAGCGACGGCTTCTGTAGGAACAGCAACGACTACCATCAAGGGCGGCCAAGATTTTTCCGGAGTCTTCAACGGCAACATCCACGCTGGCAGTCTTGCATCTAACGGTGGTACAGCAACCACAAGCAATACCGTCCTGAATCTGCAAGGAAACTCCTCGGAAGACCTTCTCAAGTTCCAAAAGACCCCCAAGGCAATCTATGCCGGCGGTCTTAATTCAGCTGTCACCGATCGGCTTGAAATGAACCTGACAAACGTCGACATGAACACGTCGTCAGATTCAAAATGGGGAATTTACGGCGGATCCAAATTCAATATCGGCGGAACATACTCAGAAGGCAGTTCCTTTATTACCGTAAATAACTCTCAGATAAACGGTGATATTCGCGGAGGTGCCGGCGTCTTTGGGAGCGACATCACTCTGAGCGCCGGAACCACCTCGGTACGCGTTGAAAATAGCCAGATCTCGGGCTACGACCAAGGCGGAAGTACATGGCAAGGCCGCGTCTTCGGAAACGGCCTTATGGAGAAAGCAGAAAATTCAAGCATGTATTATGCCGAAAGCAGCGTCTTCATCGGAGACAATGTTTTCGGCGTGACCGTCGACAAGGACACGGGAACCATCACACACAATCCCGGCACGGCGGTCTACGGCGCATCTCAACTCAATGGTGCGATAAACAGCATCTCAACCACTGGAAAGACTTCCGTCACGGTCACCGGCGAAAATACTGAACTCGAAGAGGTCTATGGCGGAGGCATCATTAGTGGAACCCTTGGAAAGGAGAAATTGAGCACAATCGTTGTTGGACAGTCCGAAGTGACCATCAACAGCGGATTGATCTCGGCTCAAGTTGTCGGCGGCAATATCAGCAATTTTTTCGGATATTCCGTAATTGGCAATGCTTCCGAGGACGGTCTGATTGAATTCAATGGTCAACGATACGATGAAGGATCGACGCATGTCACAATTAATGGCGGCGATCTCAGCTCTGCGTTTGTTTTTGGTGGAAGTTATGCCGATTGGGGCTGGTACGCAATGAACGCAGGCTCCACGGAATCCACATCCGAACGCACCGCCATTGTTGTTGGAAAGTCTACTGTTGATATTAACGGGGGCTCTATTCAGGTTGTCGTTGGTGGCGGCGGCGCCGTGATCAGCATGCAGGATGGCAGCACCTACGCTTCTGGCAGCAATTCTCCCGATAGCCTGGTATACGGCCAAACAGCAGTCAATGTAACCAACGGAGAAATCCAAGGACTCATTGGCGGCGGCTTCGCGCAAGGACAACGGGCTGAAATGGATCCTGATGCAACCGTCCATGGCTCGACAGAGATCAATATTTCTGGGGGCACCATCACTGAAGTCTTCGGCGGAGGGTATGTCAGTGGGTACGGGAAGGCCGACGTTACCGGAGACGTTTCCATTCACTTGTCGGGCGGCAATATCGATCGAATTGTTGCTGGTGGATACACAGAAAATGAGTCAGCATCCGCCGTTGTCAAAGGAAATGCAGTCGTTGTCTTCGAAAAAGACTTCGGCTTTGACGGAACAGTTTCCGGCGAAGGGGTGAATGGAACAAGCACCCTGCAATTTGGTACGGGAGAAAGTTCATACGAAGGGAGCTTCGGCGGAACATTCAGCAATTTCGAAGTCCTTTCGATTGCAAACGGTTCAACCCTTCAACTGGAAACTTTGAGCAACGAGAACATCGGCAGCGCTCTGACAGTTGACGGTGCCGGTCTTCTGAAGATCAAGGCTCTCAGCCATGACGCCGGCACTCTGACTCTTGCGGCTGGTACGCTTGATGTCGAGTCAATTTCCATGACGCAGGCCGGCGCACTCGTTGTGGATGGCGGCAGTCTTTCGACAACCACCAACCAAATCTTTACCAACGCATTGCAGTCGGGCCAAGAGACAGACGCCGGGGCTCTTCTTGCAAATGGCGTCACGTTCACAGCCGGATCACTTGCGCTAAAGGATGACTTGTATTCGTTGGAATATGCGGAATCTGCAGGAAAACTCCTTTCTGATTCAAATACCAATGTGGTCTTCCTGGGCAATCTCGCATCAACGGACGGCATTGGCGACAGCAACAATCAGGCGACCATTGACGATCTCGTCAACGTTGGCCCCAATGTTGTTCTTGAGCAAGTGACCGCTACGACTGTTGGAGCTGACAATGACGGACGCAACCTCCAGATCGGCGGCACCTTGTCCGACGAAGCCAGCAGCAATACTGTACTGCGCTCTGAATCGCTTTCCGTTGCAGCTCTCGACCTTGGAACTGGATCAACGGTAACCATTACGGACGGCAAGCAATTGAATCTTGCCGGGTTGGGCGGAGAGCTGATTTCGTCAACAGCGAAATCCGCTGATGACAATTCGGCGGTAACGGTACTTGTTCAAAACGGCGCGACTTTGGGTCTCGGCGTCGGTGCGGCAACCCCCGATGGCGGCGTTCTTTCTGCCGAGGTGAATCTTGACGGCAACGATTCAGCAATGAAGGTTGTCGGCAACGCTCACTACGAAGTTGAGGCGCTCACCGGCTCCGGCACTGTCACCGTCGGCGACGAAACCTCTTCAAGCAGCCTCACCATCCATTCACTTGATGGTATGACCGGCTTGATTTTCGTTGATCCGGCATGGAATCTATCCGGTGCAAATCCCGTATCGGACGCTTCAAAACTTGTGATAGCCGAAACGGGAGCAATCACCGCTGACATTGTTGCGGGTCAGAACTCTCTGGTCTCGTTTGGCGCCGATGCTTCGGATGCCATCAGTTCGTTTGACCGAATCGCCGCCGCCCAGGGGGTGGCATGGAAGGACGACGTCACCGCCGCCGCTTACATTGGAGCACCGGTTGATTTGACCAACGGCAGTCTCACCATCGACGGCAGTCTGACTACTCCGCCGAATGCCGCTGATATTCAGAATGGCGTTCACGTTGCAGCACAGGGCATGCTCATCGCTGATCAGAAGGCTGTACCTGCTGATGGTGAGCTCATCAAGGGCGAAGTTGTCTTCGCTGAGAATAGCCTGCTTGGGCTTGCCAATGCTTCGGAAGGTACATTCAAACTTGCAACGAGTTCAAGCGGAACGGCGACTGTCGTGACAGACAACCCCTTCATTGAGGGTTCTCTTGTTGCGGATGGATCCGGCGTTGTTTCGACTGTTCTGAATGCTGACACGGGTCTAACCGCTCTGGCCTCCACGGGCCTGCAGGCCATGACCCGCCGCGCCGACAGCGTGCTGGCAGGCACCATTGCCGACCGCACCTCGATCGATCAGGAACTCAACGCCGGCATCAACCTCTGGGTTGACGTCCGCGGTGAGAACTATCAGGCCGACGACTTCGACAACGGCGGCTCGTTTGAAGCCGACATGGGCTACGGCACCTTCGGCGGCGACATGGCCTTCGGCGCCTTCACCGCCGGCGCTGCGTTCCAGTACGGCACGGGCTCGTTGAGAAGCTCCGTTTCGAGCATCAAGAACAGCATCGACAACTACGCCTTCTCGCTCTACGGCACCTACAAGGTGACGGATGCCTTCAAGCTTGCTGCGGAACTTGCCTACGTCTGGGGTGAAAACGACATCACCTCCTCGCAGGCGGCTCTGAACCAGAGCGTCGATACCGAGATGTACTCGTTCGGTCTGCGCGCGATGTACGAGCTCAAGGCGGGCAACTTCAGCTTCGTGCCGAGCATCGGACTGCGCGTCTCGCAGCTTTCGACCGACGCCTTCCAGGTCGGCTCCGTGAAGGTTGAGGATCAGGACCAGACGCTCGTGCAGGTGCCGATCGCCCTGCGCATCAACGCTTCCGAGTTCGACGCCTCCGGCTGGTCCGTGGCTCCGAGCTTCAAGATCGCCTACGTGCCGACCTTCGGCGACAAGGACATTGAAGTTCTCAACCACACCCAGGACGTGATCGACACCGCCCCGGTTCAGGCCGACTTCGGTCTGCGCATCGGCAAGGACAACATGATGTTCAACGTCAACATGCTCCTTGGCGCGGGTGAATACGGCTCGTCGGCCATCGGCGGCAAGGTGGGCTTCAAGTACGCCTTCTAGTCGAGGCTGCGCCCAAAACGGGTGAAGGCTAAAAACCAACGGCCTGATTCGGCTCCGGGAGCGAGTGCTCCCGAGCGGCCGAATCAGAGGTTTGCGGTCGATGCCTTCGCCCGACATCAAGGCTTATCAAGGAAGGGGTGCCCCCGTGCATCCTTTCCTTTTTCTTTGTTTCCGGAAGGCGTGCTGCAGCAGCTCCCCGCGCCTCTCTTTCAGGGCGCCTGATTTGCCGCTTCTATGACCCGCATAGCCCACATCAATCAAGGGGCGAAACTACGACTTTGCCGGCATGCGCGCGCCCCGGCTTTTTGTTATATTGTTTCCCACAACAGACGCCGTTGCGGCGCCCGCCGCTGATCGTCATGCGGCTCTCAGGGCGCACGAAAACCGCACCTTCAAGATCTTCCCGCCGGCGGTTCCTGCCGACATCTCCACGCGTTTCGATAGTCGACTGCAGGCGCAGGCCTGCGGCAGCCCGCACGAGGCCATCCACGGATCCTGACGACGCCTGAAGGCTCTGTTTTGACTGTTCTCACTTTTTGACTCTCACATCAAGGAAAACAAACCATGAGTGAAAAGATCGTTCACATCACCGACGCCGACTTCCAGAGCACCCTTGAGGGCGCCGGCGACAAGCCCGTGTTCGTCGACTTCTGGGCTCCCTGGTGCGGTCCCTGCCGCATGCTCGCCCCGTCGCTTGACGCGGCTGCAGAGGCCTATGACGGCCGCGCCGTGATCTGCAAGTACAACGTCGATGAAAACAGCACCGTTGCCAGCGCCAACGGCATCCGCGGCATCCCGACGATCCTCGTCTACAAGGCCGGCCAGCTCGTCGACCAGCACGTGGGCGCCATGGGCCGCAGCGAACTCAACGCCTTCATCGAAAAGTTCCTGTAACCACCGCTTTGCCGATATAATCCTCCCCCTCGACAGGCACGTCCGAACGAATGCATCGCTTCGTCAAGTGCCTTCGGGAGAGGCAAGCCCGGGATTGCGCGATGAAACGCGAAAGGCGCTCTTGCAGCGCCTTCTTTTCAACCCCGGTGCAGTGCCGGCAGATCGTCCGGCAGACAGACCTTCGTCACAATTCGCTTTTTCTTCGGGCCGCAGGAGTTGTCTGCTGCGGTCGTCCGTCAGCGCTCGAGGCCCTCTTGGTCCCGCGGCGCTCTCGCCCAGTTTCTCTCAAAGCTCTTCATAAAAATTTCGTGACCGCCTCGCGCAGCCTCTGCGGCCGCCCTTCCGGCTCCGAGTCAAGGCTCTTCCTGTAGCCCTGCCTTCGCGCCGCTGAGCACCGTCCGCAGGCAAACGAGCCGCCGGCGTCTTTTGCGTCATGCGACAGGCGCGCGTTCGTTTCGGATTCTGCGTTACGGAACCCGAGCCCGCAGCCCTCAGCCGACGTGACCGTCGGGCAGCGTCGACGAAACAGGAAGCCCTCTTTGAGCACAGCGCGTAACGACCGTCTGCAACGCCTCAGGTTTTTTCGTCAACACTCTTTCTTTCTACACCATGCATCTTTCCGAGCTCAAAGCGCTGCACATCAGCCAGCTGCTTGACATGGCCACCGAACTTGAGATCGACAATGCGCAGCGCATGCGCAAGCAGGAGCTCATGTTCGCCATCCTCAAGAAACGCGCCCGGCAGGGCGAACAGATCTTCGGCGACGGCACCCTCGAGGTGCTGCCCGACGGCTTCGGCTTCCTGCGCAGCCCGGACACGAGCTACCTCGCGAGTACCGACGACATCTACATCTCGCCCTCGCAGATCCGCCGCTTCAACCTGCACACCGGCGACTCGATCGAAGGCGAGGTGCGCACGCCCAAGGACAACGAGCGCTACTTCGCGCTCGTGAAGGTCGACACCGTCAACGGCCAGCCGCCCGAGGCACTCAAGCACCGCATGCTGTTTGAAAACCTCACGCCGCTCTTTCCGACCGAGCCCCTGAAGCTCGAGCGCAACATGCGCGGCGAGGAAAACGTCACCGGCCGTCTGATCGACATCATCGCCCCCATCGGCAAGGGCCAGCGCGGCCTCATCGTCGCAAGCCCCAAGTCGGGCAAGACGGTTCTCATGCAGTCGATTGCGCACGCCATCACGGCCAATCATCCCGACTGCGTGCTCATCGTGCTCCTGATCGACGAGCGTCCCGAGGAAGTGACCGAGATGCAGCGCTCCGTCAAGGGCGAAGTGATCGCCTCGACCTTCGACGAGCCGGCCACGCGCCACGTGCAGGTGGCCGAAATGGTGATCGAAAAGGCCAAGCGTCTTGCCGAAAGCAAGAAGGACGTGGTGATTCTGCTTGACTCGATCACGCGCCTTGCGCGCGCCTACAACACCGTCGTGCCGAGCTCGGGCAAGGTGCTCACGGGCGGCGTCGACGCCAACGCCCTGCAGCGCCCCAAGCGCTTCTTCGGCGCGGCGCGCAACATCGAGGAAGGCGGCTCGCTCACGATTCTCGGCACGGCGCTTGTTGACACCGGCAGCCGCATGGACGACGTGATCTTTGAAGAATTCAAGGGCACGGGCAACTCGGAAATCGTGCTCGAGCGGCGTCTCGCTGAAAAGCGCGTCTATCCGGCCATCAACATCAACCGCTCCGGCACCCGCCGCGAGGATCTCCTCATCAAACCCGACATCCTGCAGAAGATCTGGGTCCTGCGCAAGATCCTCTTTGACATGGACGAGGTCGAGGCAATGGAATTCCTGCTCGACAAGATCCGCAACACGAAGTCCAATGCCGAATTCTTCGACCTGATGCGCACCTCCAAGTAGAAGAACTTTCTCTTCACGGCTTTTCCCGCCGGCAATGCGGACGTTTCGACATGCATGGTGGCGTCCGCTCCCGCCGCGGGAAGCCGGCAACAGGCTTGATTTTCCATCCTTTTTCAGAGATAATCACGCCTTCCGTTCGGCACGTGGCGTGCATACCTGGCGTAGGACCTCCCAGATGAAGGCGGCTTCGTAAGGCAGGCAGGGCGACCGACAAAAACCTCGTTTTTCCGGAATATCCAAGAAAATGAAACCCAATATTCATCCCGAATACCGTCCCGTCGCCTTCGTCGACCTCTCGATCAACAAGACCTTCATCATCCCGTCTGCCGTGCAGACCCGTGAGACCGTTGAGATTGACGGCGTGACCTACCCGCTCTTCAAGCTTGATACCTCCTCCGAGAGCCACCCCTTCTACACCGGCGCTCAGACCCGTATCGTTGAAGCCGGCCGCGTGGAAAAGTTCCGCGCCAAGTACGCTCACGTTTCCAAGGCGAAGAAGTAATCGGAAGCCCTCATCTGCGAAAGCCCGTCTTTCGCAGGCTGATTCCGTCTGCTCAGCCTGGGCGCGGTTTGCTTTTGAGATTCCGGCAGCGCCGGACGATGATCAAGAGCGAGCCGCACGAAAAAGGCAGTCGTTCCGCAACCGAAATTGCGAGCCGACTGCCTTTTTTCATGGCACTTCGTCGATCATCCGTCGACCATTTCGCCGACAATCGACATCATCGGCGACTAAAATCAAACAAGTTTCATTTTCCCGCCGTCTTCGCGCGATGCTCAATCTCAACCCGTCCCCCGTGCGCGTCTCCACCGAGGCCGCCCGCAAGCTGCCCCGTCTGGTGCTGCTCACCCTGCTCACCGTCTTCATCCTCGTGGGTCTGTTCTCGCGGGATCTGTGGTCGAGCCAGGAGTCGCGGATGCTCGCCGAAGTGCTCGCCATGGTTTCGGGCGATCCGGCCACCTGGCTCTTTCCGATCGCCTCAGGCGAGGTGATCACCGAGCACGGGCCGCTTGCGGCGTGGCTTGCGGCCTTCTTCGTCTCGATCACGCCCGACTTCATCTCGCAGATCTGGGCCATGCGGCTTGCGGCCATCGTCTGGTTCGTCATCACCACCGCGTCCATCTGGTACGGCACCTGGTTTCTTGCCCGCCGCCGCGAGGCGCAGCCCATCATGCAGCCCTTCGGGCGCGAGGCGGCCTATCGCGAGTACGGCAGACTCGTGGCCGACACCGCGACGCTTTTTTTCGTCTCGATCTTCGGGCTGGTGATCAAGAACCACGAGGCTACGGTCGAGACGGTTGAGCTTGCCTTCGGCGCCCTCGCCTATCTTGGATGCGCCTGGTCGCTCACGCGCCCCTACTGGGGAGCGGCGCTTGCGGGCCTCGCAAGCGGCGCGCTCATTTTGTCCTCAAGCCTGCTCTCGGGCGTGACGGTGCTCACGGGGTGCGTGCTTTCCTACATCCTTGCGCACGGCATCGGACGGCTTGACCGCAAGGTGATCACGACGGTTGCCACCGCGTTCGCCGTCTTCTCCCTGTGGCCTGCAGCAAGCTACCTCTTTGCACGTGAGGTCGCTGGCGACTACTTCAACCTCTGGGCGCAGACGCAGGCCGAGATCTTCGGCTTCATCAATCTGGCGGAGTTGGGCTGGCTTGCCAAGCACTTCATCTGGTACCTCTGCCCGACCTGGCCCTTTGCCGTCTGGGCCGTCTGGGTGTGGAGAAAGTCGCTGTCGGTGACGCAGATCGCGATGCCGCTTGCGTTCTGCGCGGCCTGGGTGCTCGGCTTCTGCCTCTCGGATCAGATCAGCGCAGAAACCTTGCTGTGCGTGATCATTGCGCCGCTTTGCACGCTTGCCGCCTTCGGCCTCATGTCCACCCGGGCGGAATCCAAGAGCATGCTCGAGTGCTTTGCCATCGCGGTCTTTTCGCTTGCGCTCATCGGCGTGTGGGTCTACTGGATCGCCTGGACGCTCGGCTGGCCCACGAAGATGCACTACTCGATTCTGCGGCTTGTGGCCGATGAATCCGAGGCGCACAGCGCCTGGTACGGCGTCATCGCGGCACTCGCGGCCCTCGCGCTTTGGGTGGTGCTCTGCGTACGGCGTCTGTGGAAGCGCTCGATTGCGTTCTGGAGCGGCCCGTGGCTCTCTGCCGTGGGTCTCACCGTGCTGTGGATCACGATGATCGGACTCTGGGAGCCCGCCATCGACAGCAACCGCACCTACCGCAGCATCGCTGCCGAAGTCAAGAATGCCGCCGTGGCGCTGCACTACATCCCGGGAGCGGACTGCCTGCAGAGCACGAAGCTCAACCTCTCCGAGCGCAGCGCCATCAGCTGGCACTCGGGGCTTACGATCGTGCACACGCCCAACCCCGTGTGCCGCTTCTACATCGACAAATATTCGGCAGATGACGCGCAGGGCACTCCCTCGGCCAATTCGATTGCCATCGAATCCTTCCGTCCGCGCTCGGACATCCGCTACCGCGTCGGCGCCTTCTAGGGAGCTTCTCAGGCCGATGAGAGACCTCTCATCGGCCTTTCTTAGGCCTTCTTGATGCCTTCCTGAGCCCTTTTTGCGTGCTTTCCGAGCCCCTTGGACGGGATCGCCTCATCAACCCCCATCAAACCTCGTTAAAGACCGCGCCCACCACATCGGGCCGGTTGGTGCAGAGGGCATCAACTTCCATCTCGCGAAGCGCCCGGGCGCATACCGCATCGTCGACCGTATAGACCATGACGGCAAGCCCCTGCGCGTGCGCACGCTTCACATCCTCGGCGCGCACGCTCTCAACATCGGCGTGCCAGCTCACGCACCCAAGGGCGCAGGCAGCCTCGATTGCATCAGGACAGTGGCCTTCGGTCAGAAGCCCGCAGGGGTAGACGGGTGCCGCAGCGCGAAAGACGGCAAGCGCCGTGCGGCTAAAGGAGGACACCAAGGGCAGACTCCACTGCGCCTGCGGCTTCCCCAGCCCCTCTTTTCCGTCTATTGCGTCTTCTATTGATTCTTCTTTTGCTTCCCGACCGAGAGCCTCAAGCTCCCGGGCAAGCGAGAGCGCCGTCGCGCGATCGGCTCCCTCCGCAGGCTTGATCTCAATGTTCATCCAGAGCCCGTGCGCACGACAAAAGCGGTACGCGTCGGCAAACCGCATCATGGGCTCACCCGCAAAACGTGCGTCAAAGGCGCTTCCCGCATCAAGCGCGATGAGCTCGCTGCTTGTCATCTCCGAAACGCGGCCGACGGCAGCCACTGTGCGCCCGAGCACCTCGTCGTGCGAGAGCATGAGCACGCCGTCGCGCGCGAGCATCACGTCGGTTTCCACGGCGCGATAGCCCCGGCGGGCGCTTTCGGCAAAGCCCGCACGCGTATTTTCAGGCGCCAGAAGGCCGCCGCCGCGGTGCACCACCAAAGCGGGCCAGGGCCAGAGGCCGCCGCGCTTTGCTGGACTTTGACCAATCCTCAACCGGTGGACTTCACGCATCGTTTTTCGGCAGGGAATCTATCGAGCGTCTATCAAGCATCGTTTGCATTGAGGATCAGGTACGACTCATCCTCGCGCTCAATTCCCACGCGCCCGGCGCAGACTTCGGTGACGGCCTTCTCAAGGCTCTCACAGTCGTCCAAAGCCGTCTCCACGCGCAGCAGGACGTCGGCCTCAAAGCGCTTTTCGATGATGCGGCCGGCGCAGCGTTCGACCACGCGCAGCACGTGCGGCGTAAAGCGGTGCTCAAACCGGATCCGCAGCACGGTGCTCGGGCGCTTGTCCCTTACGGGGAGCGTTTCAAGCCCCAGCTTGACCAATCCCTGATAGGCGCGCACAAGGCCCCCCGTCCCCAGAAGCGTGCCTCCGAAATAGCGCGTGACGACGGCTGCGACCTCGCCCACGCCGCAGTGCAGCAGCACGGTGAGCATGGGGCGCCCGGCCGTGCCCTTGGGCTCGCCGTCGTCGCTTGCGCCGATATGCGCGGTGCTGCCCGGGCGCCCGGCTTGAAACGCCCAGCAGTTATGCGTGGCGTGAGCATGTTCGGCGCGGATTTTTTCAAGAAACGCGTGCGCGGCCTCTTCGCTATCGCAGTGCGCCATGCTCACGATGAAGCGCGAGCCGCGGATCACCTCTTCGGCGCGGTGCATTTCTCCGTCGGCAAGATCAGGAACCTTGTAGCTCTCGGTCACCGCGGATCTCCACTCTGCGGGCGGCTGTCCTCAAAGCCCGTGCGAAAGACCGCCGCACCGGTCTTGAGCCAGACGAGAAGCATGATCACGATGCTCACGCACACAAGACCGGCGCCCACGTAGCTCACGGGATAAAAGCCGAAGTGCTCGGAGACGCGGCTGCCAATGAAGGCCCCGCCCCCGATACCCACGTTGAAGATCCCCGAATAAAGGCTCGTGGCGACGTCGGCCGCGTCGGGCGCAGCCGAGAGCAGCAGCGTCTGAAACGCGAGGCACACCGTCGTCATCGCCGCGCCCCAAATGAAGATGAGGACCGAAAGCGAAACCATGTTCGCGCTTGCCGTCACCAGGAGAACGTGGCTCGCCGCAATGAGAAAGAGCGGCACCAGAAGCCCCGCGCTGCGGTGGCGCTCGACGGTCTTTGAGCCGATAATCGTGCCGGCGATGCCCGCAAGGCCGAAGAGAAAGAGCATGTCGACGATGCTTCCCTCGGCAAGGCCCCCCACCGTCGAGAGAATCGGGCTGAAGTAGGAGTAGACCGTGAACTGTCCGAGCACGGTGATCATCGTCAGAGCATAAAGCTCAAGCAGCGCCGGGCGCTTGAGAATGACGGGAAGGCTCGAAAACGACCCCGCGCGGTTGCTCGGGCACTCGGGCAGGGTGAAGAAAATCAGCACGAAGACCGCCATGGCCGCCGCACCGATGATGAAAAACGACTCCTGCCAGCCGAAGAAATGGCCAAGGTTGGTGCCGATCGGCACGCCGAGCACGGTTGCAACGATCGTGCCGCCCATGACGCTCGCAAGCCCAAGGGCGCGCTTTCCGTGCGGCGCCACGCGCGCGGCCAGAGGCGTCATGATCGACCAGAACACCGAGTGCGAGAGCGCCACGCCGATGCGCGCCACCAGAAGCGTCCCGAAGCTCGTCACCCACGGCACGACGAAGTGGCAGACGGCAAACAAAAAGAGCAGGAACAAAAGGAGCTTGCGGCGCTCGAGCTTGGCCGTGAGCACGGTCAAGGGCAGCGACATCACCGCCACGACAAAGGCGTAGCCCGTGAGAATAAGGCCCGTAAAGGGCACCGTCTCATGAAGGCTTTCGGCGATGTCGGGCAGAAGCCCCACGGGCAGAAATTCCGACGTGTTGAAGACGAAGGCCGCGAAGGCGAGCCCGATGATGGGAAGCCAGGCTTGCAGGCCGTGTTTGGATAGTTGCGGCGTACGCATATCTTGCGCTGAAACAAAAAGGGGATTCTCGGGGTCCGGGAAATCGAGCGCCTGAGCGTCCCGGCACCGGACCGGCCGCGAATATGGGCCGCGAATGCTATCACGGCGCGCCCGTTGCGGCATGGGCACAAGCGCTTAAGCAAAATGAGGCGCGGCAACAAAAGCGCTTGGGGGAAAGATAAAAAAACAAAACGGACGGCGCCCGATGGTGCGGCGCTTGTACTCTGTTTCGAGCTGGTACAAGCCAAGCCGCCTCCTTGAGGCTGCCGCCCGATGCTCCCCCTTGGCACATCTTTTGCGATTGAGCCCAACCGGGGAGCCTTCGATCAAATGTCGATCAAATCGCGCTGAAGTTCTTCTTCACCGTCTCGACAAAGCGCTTGAAGTCCGCCTCATGCGTGGGATTCTTGAGGACGTCGTTGGCCATGAAGTTCAAGCCAATAAACTGGAAGGCCTTGTGCATGGGCAGAAAGACCCCGTCGATGCCCGTGCCCTCAAAGAAGTCGCCCTCGGCAACAAACGCCGCCCGCGGCGCATTCCAGGTCGAGGAGATCATGTAGCGGCCCGTGAGCAGTCCGCCCGTGCCGTAGTTGATGTCGGGCGCCGTGCGGGTGCGGCCGTCGCCGCCGCAGATGCCGGGCTGCATGAAGACCTCGTCGATGTAGCGCTTCACCTGCCAGGGAGAAGCCATCCACCAAGCGGGCGTCTGCAGAATGACGCCCTTGGCGCGGCGCAGCTTCTCGCCTTCGACAGCCGCGTCCCATTCCTCGTCGACGCGCGTGATGTCCACGGTCCACCCCATTGCTTCAAGGGTCTCCTTGGCAAGCTCGCAGTAGTGGTGGCTCAGGGTGCCGCCGCGGCCGTGAAAACTGCAGCCGCCGTCGATGATGAGTGCGTATTTGTCAGTCATTTTCAAAGCCTTCCATATCTGTAGTGAAAGTTACGAAAATATGGCGCCATTATGCCACCGCCAGGCGATGCGGCGGGGTCGCCGTACGATCGTACGATTTGGCGCGGATTATCCCGAGAAGTCGCCGAACATGATGCGGCGCACGACGCCGAAAAAGCCGTCAAAGCGCCCGGCTTTGTGCTTGTTGTCGCCCAAGACGCGGCGCCGGCGCAGGGTTTCGAGCAAGACGCCCACGACCGTGGAGTCTTCGGGGCTCACGAGCCCCAGGGCGCTGCCCTTTTGCATGGGCGGCACGCCCACGCGCACAGGCAAACCAAGGACAGCCTTTGCAAGGCGGTCAAAGCCCGGCATGCGGCTTACGCCGCCGGTGATCACGATGCCCGCGGCGGCCTTCTGCAGCCAGTGGTCGGAGTTGAGGAAATAGTGCGCGGTCATGCGCAGGATCTCCTCGCTTCGGGCCTCAATGATGTTCACGAGCTGGCTGCTCGTGATCGCCTCCTCGGTCTGAGTCGACTCGCGGATGTAGCGGATGCGCTCGTAGGCGTCTTCGGGCCGCGCGCCCACGTGCCCGTAGGCAAGCTTGATGTCCTCGGCGTCGGCCAGGGCGCAGTTGAGGCCCGCGGCGATGTCGCGGGTGATGATTTCGCCGCCCGTCTGCGCCACACCCGTAAAGGCGATGTGGCCCTTTTCAAAACAGGCGACGTCGACCGTGCCCGCGCCGATATCAAGCGCAATGACGCCCAGCTCCTTTTCGGTCTGCGTGAGCGTTCCTGCGGCGCTCGCCCAGGGCTGCAGCACGAGGCCTTCAATATCAAGGCTTGCGCGGCGGATGCACTTGACGAGATTGACGACCACGCTGTCGGAGCCAATCGCAAGATGCGCGTGGGCCTTGAGGACGCTCCCCGCCATGCCGATCGGATCCTGCAGCATGGCATCGTCGTTATCGAGCGTATAGCCCTTGATCACGTGCGAGACCACGCGGTCGTCCGGACTGCGGGCGTCGACCTTGGGATCAAAGGCCATCGCCAGGCGCGTGGCGCGCTTGACGGCGTTGGCGTCGACCTCGCCGTCGGGCAGCACGAGGCGGCCCACCTTGTTGATGCTGTGAAGGTGCTTGCCGGTGAGCGCGGCCGACACGGTCGTGATCTTGCGTTCGGACGTCGCCTCGGCCTCGGCGACGGCGGCACGGATCGATTCAACGGCAAGCTCGACGTCCTGGACGCTGCCGGCGTGAATGCCCGCGGCGGGCACCTTGCCGAAGCCCAGCACGGCAAGCTCCCCGGAGGGACCCACCTCGCCCACGGCAACCGAAATCTTGCTCGTGCCGATGTCGAGTGCGGCAATGGTTGAATTGAGCTGTGCACCTTCCATGCGTCTAGATCCTCTCACCTCTGAAGGAAACAAACTGCAAGAATACCGCGGCTGCGGATGCGCCGCAGAGACCTCTGATAGCCGTTGGACGACTTATTGCGGCTTGCGGGAGCCTGCCGCAGTCGAGCGCGGCCTGTTCGTCCGATTGGCCTTCTGCGTGCGATCCGTCTTCGTTTGATCGGTCTTTTGCGGCGCGGCGGCCGCAGCCGCATCCTTCCCCGAGGGCGCCTGCGCTTGAGCCGCCACTTCCGGCTGCGGATGGTCGGCAAGCCAGCGCGCACGCGCCTCGGCATTGGGAATCTGTGCGGCAAACGCGTCGCGATAGCGCGCGTCGATCGACTCGGGGTAACCCTGCATCATGTCGGCGATGCGCTCGAGATTGTCCATCACCTGCTCAAGCCGCAGCACCGGACCGTTTTTCGTCAATGCCCGCCCGAGCTCGATCTTCATTGCGTCAAAGCGCGCCGATTCGATCACGACCGACCAGCTGCCGCGAAAGGTTGCCTCCACGGCCTTGATGCGCGCCGACACACGCTTGGCCTGCGCTTCAAAAAGGGGCAGCAGCCGCACCGCCTCGCCCACGTATTGGGGATCGCCCGACAGGGTGGGCATCGCCACGAGCCGCTCGATGGGCTCGTCGTTGCTTACAAAAAGAACACCCTCGTCGCTTACGAGCCTTCCGTCTTCAAAAATCGCCACCGCCTGATGGCGCACCACGTCGACAAAAAGCGCGTGTGGCCAGACGCGCATCACAGCGGCGCTCTTCACCCAGGAAATCTCCTCGACGGCGTGTTTGACAGCCTCGATGTCGGCCGTAAGCATGTTGCCCTTTAGGCTCGTGCGCACGGCACCCACCACTTCCTGCAGCCCAAGCGTCTCCACAGGGCCGCGCACCTCGACGGAGTCAATCGCTAAGAAAGGCGTCGTCAAGCACCGCCAGACTAAAAGTGCGACGACGGCAAGGCCCGCGAGGGTCAATGCAACCTTCCAGCGCCTGACCTTGCGGCGGCGCTCGGAGGCCTTCACCACATCGGCGTCAGGGGCGGAATCAACGCCCGGCATGAAGGCCATCGCCTCAAAAGAGACGCTCTCGGGGGCCGCAGCGGCATCAGCCGTGCTGCGGCGCGCGGCCTTTTTGTCCTTGATTTTGTCTGCTGCCTGGGCCACTTCGCGCGTCCTGTGAGTCTGTGTCAGTGAAAAATCAATGCGTCGGGAAAGCGTCGTGTCAAGTCGTCAATCGTCGCCTTTTGCGGTTCATTCCTAGGCCGCCTGAAAAACCGCGATACTTCAGGCGGCATTGTTTTTAGGGCGTCACGGGACCGTGCTTGGGATAGTCAAGCGCGGCGCGGCTTGCGATGTGAAGGCACAGCCCCGCGTAGTCGACGCCGACTGCGCGCGCGGCCATCGGCACGAGCGAGTGCGGGGTCATGCCCGGGCTCGTGTTGAGCTCAAGGAGCACGAACGAGCCGTCTTCGCGCATCATCACGTCGATGCGACCCCAGCCGCGGGCGCCGAGCGCGGCAAAGCCCGCCTCGGCCGCACGGCAGACCGCCTCGGTTGCCGCGGCATCAAGCTTGGCCGGGCAGTCGTAGACGACGGCGTTGCCGAAGTACTTGTTGTGATAGTCGTAGTCGCCCTCGGGCGCACGGATTTCAATCACGGGAAGCGCCCTGCCGTCGACAACGGCAATCGTGAGCTCGCGCCCGAAGATGCGCTCTTCAACGAGGACGCCCTCGTTGAGGCGGCAGGCTTCACCGATGGCCTCGCGCAGCTCGTCGACGCTTGCGCCCTGAAGCTTCGTGACGCCGATCGAGGAGCCGTCGGAGACGGGCTTCACGACCAGGTCTCGTCCCAAGTCGGACAAAATCGCCTCGGCCTCGTCGGGCCCAGCGGCCACGCGGCCGCGCGCCACGGAAAGGCCGGAGGCGCGCCAGAGCCTGCGGGTGAGCTCCTTGTTCATGGCGATAGCGCTCGCCGCCACGCCCGGCCCCGTATAGGGGATCTGCAGATATTCGAGCACGCCTTGAATCGTGCCGTCTTCGCCAAAGCGGCCGTGGAGCGCAATGAACGCGCGCTCAAAGGCGCCTTTGAGCGTCTCGATGGGGGTCTTGGCCGGGTCGACCGCAGTCGCGTCAACCCCCTTTTCGCGCAGCGCCTCGTACACGCCGCGGCCGCTAGAGAGCGACACCTCGCGCTCGGAGCTCATGCCGCCCATCAAAACAGCCACGCGCCCGAGACGCTTCGGATCGACGTCGACGTCAAACGCTTCAAACTGCATCCTGCTCTCCCTCTTTCGTAAAGCCTATATCTGATTTTCGCCTTGATGATTTCGAATCAGGCCTTCTTGGTCTGCGCAAGCTGCGGCGCTGCGCGCCCGATGCTGCCCGCGCCCATCGTGAGCACGACGTCGCCCGCCTTCACAAGCGAGAGCACCGTTTCGGGCACGTGCGAGACGTCGCCGCAGTAGACCGTCTGCCGGCCGGTGCCGGCAACGGCCTTGCTCACGGCCTGCGCGAGGTGTTCGGCCGAAACCCCGTCAATGGGCGCCTCGCCCGCCGGATAGATGTCGGCAAGCACCAGCACGTCCACGCCCGAGAGGACCTTCACGAATTCATCAAAGCAGTCGCGCGTGCGCGTGTAGCGGTGCGGCTGGAAGGCAAGCACGAGCCGACGATCGGGCCAGGCGCCGCGCGCGGCGGCAATCGTGGCGGCCATCTCGTGCGGGTGGTGCCCGTAGTCGTCGACCAAGACAAAGGTGCCGCCCTCGCAGGCGATTTCGCCGTACTGCGAAAAACGGCGGCCGACGCCCGTAAATTCGGCCAGTGCACGCACGATCGCCTCGTCGGAGACGCCCACGAGCGTTGCGATCGCAATGGCCGCAAGCGAATTGACCACATTGTGCACGCCCGGGAGGTTCAGAACCACCGGCAGCGGCGGATGGTTATCGCGCAGCACCGTGTAGGCCATGCGCGTACCCATGGCGCGCACGTCGACCGCGCGCACGTCGGCGTCGCTGTTGAGTCCATAGGCGACGACACGGCGCGTCACCATCGGAATGATCGAGCGCACGTTCTCGTCGTCCGTGCAGAGCACCGCGACGCCGTAAAAGGGAAGCCGCCCGAGGAAGTCCGCAAAGGCCTTCTTCAACTTTTCAAAGTCATGCCCATACGTATCCATGTGGTCGGCGTCGATGTTGGTGACGGCCGACACCACGGGCATGAGGTTCAAGAACGACGCGTCCGACTCGTCGGCCTCGGCGACGATGTATTCGCCGCTCCCAAGCCTGGCGTTGGCGCCGGAACTGTTGAGTCGTCCGCCAATCACGTACGTGGGGTCAAGGCCCCCTGCGGCAAGAAGCGCCGTGGTGAGCGACGTGGTCGTCGTTTTCCCATGCGTGCCCGCAATCGCGATGCCGCGGCGCAGGCGCATGAGCTCGGCCAACATCACCGCGCGGGGCACCACGGGGATGTGCGCTTCGCGCGCGGCGCGCACCTCGGGGTTGTCCTCGTGCACGGCGCTTGAGATGACAAGCGCATCGGCGCCAGCGATGTTGGCCGCATCGTGCCCCTGGTAAACCACGGCGCCAAGCGAGCGCAGACGCTCGGTGACGGGGCTCGAGGCAAGATCCGAGCCGCTTACCGTGTAGCCCAGATTAAGAAGCACCTCGGCGATGCCGCACATGCCCGTGCCGCCGATACCTACAAAATGCAGGTGCTTGACCATGAATTTCATGACTACATTCCTTGCGCGGAAGCGAGTTTCACGTGTTGCTTTCCGCGTCGCACTTTCGTTGTTTGTTGAGTCTGCCCGAGACCGGCTTTTTGGGTCGCCGGGAGCTACTTTGCGCCTGAGGCGACCTCTTCGATCATGTCGGCCACGCGGCTAGCGGCCTGCAGACGCGCAAGCGACCGGGCCTTGACGGCCATCCCGAGGATCTTTTCGCGCTTCATGCTCATGAGAATGCCGAAGAGATGCTCAGGCGTGAGATGCTCCTGCTCAAGCAGCACGGCCGCGCCGTTTTGCTGCATGTAGCGGGCGTTCCCCAGCTGATGCTTGGTGGTCTTCACGACAAAGGGCACGAGAATGCTTGCCGCACCCGCTGCGCACAGTTCGCTTACCGTCATCGCGCCCGAGCGGCAAAGGACGATGTCGCTTTCCCGATAGGCTCCCGCCATGTCGTCGATAAAGCCCGTCACCTCGGCCTTGATGCCCAATTCGTCGTAGAGCGCCTTCACCTTGTCGATGTTCTTGGCGCCCGTCTGGTGCACGACGACGGGGCGGTGCTCGTCGTCAAAAAGCGCGAGCGCGCGCGGCACCGTATCGTTTAAAACCTGCGCGCCGAGACTGCCGCCGAAAACGAGAAGCCGCAGGGGACCCGTGCGGCCCGCAAGACGCTCTTCGGGCGAGGCAAGCGCCTCGATTTCGGCGCGCACCGGATTGCCCGTGATGCTTCCCTTGCCGTTGGCGGCCGACCGGGCCGACCCGGCAAAGCCGCAGGCAACGGCCCGAGCCTGATCCATCACCATCTTGGAGGAAAGCAGAAGATCCGCGTCGCAGTTCATGAGCACGACGGGCGTGTGGTTCTTGCGCGCGCCGTTGCAGACCGGCACGGCCACGTAGCCCCCAGTCGTAAAGAGGACATCGGGCTTCATCGTGCGGATCACCTCGGTCGCGCGGCGCGAAGCGAGAACGAGCTTCACCATGCCCTTGACCATGCCGAGCAGCCCCTTGCCGCGCACGCCCTGAAAGTCAAGTCCCGTGAACGCGATGCCGTCGCGCGCCACTAGAGCGCCCTCCATGCCGGTCTGCGTGCCGATCCAGCTGATGCGCCAGCCGCGGCGGGCAAGCTCCCGGGCCACGGCAAGACCCGGCATGACGTGGCCGCCCGTGCCGGCGGCGCTGATGAGAAGATGCTTTTGACTCATCGAAAAATCCAAGTGAGTGGTTTGCGGTCGCTTTCCTTGATGCCGTCAGGCCCTCAAGCCGTCAAGCCGGCACGCCGACCGCCGCCAACAATGTGTTTTCCTCGCTCTAGACCTTGCCGCCGCGCATGAGGATGCGGTTTTCACGATCGGCGCGCAGCAGCAGGGCAATGGCGGCAATTGTAGCCATGAGGGAGGAGCCGCCGTAGCTCATGAGCGGCAGCGTCAGCCCCTTCGTGGGAAAGAGTCCCGTGGCAACGCCCGCGTTGATGACCACCTGAACGCCGATCCAGATGCCCACGCCCTCAGCGACAAGCCCTGAAAACACGCGGTCGAGCTTGATCGCCTGACGCCCGATGGCAAAGGCGCGGCGCACGAGCCAGTAGTACGCGGCCAAGGTCGAGACCACGCCCACAAAGCCCAGCTCCTCGCCCACTACGGCAAGAATGAAGTCGGTGTGCGCCTCCGGCAGATAGTGCAGCTTCTCAACCGAGGCTCCGAGCCCCACGCCCAGCAGTTCCCCGCGCCCGAAGGCAATGAGCGAATGGCTCAGCTGATAGCCCTTGTCTAGCGCATACTCGCTGCTCCAAGGGTCGAGGTAGGCCATCACGCGCTGCACGCGCCAGGGCGAGTCGTAGATCATGAGCGCCACCACGATGATCACGGCCACGCTCACCACGAGGAAGATGCGCATGTTGAGGCCCCCGAGAAAGAGCACGCCCATGGCGATGCACACGATCACCATGATGGCGCCCAGATCGGGCTGCAGACTGATCAACGCCGAGATGCAGCACATGACGACCGCCATGGGCGCCAGGCCCTTTGAAAAGGAGTGCATGTACTCCTGGCGCTGCACCGTGAAGTACGCGGCACCGATCACGGCCGCAAATTTGGCGACCTCGGTCACCTGCAGGTTGATGAAGCCCGCCAGATGAATCCAGCGCCGCGAGCCGTTGACCGAGCGCCCCACGCCCGGCACGAGCACCGCCGCAAGCAGGACGATCGCAAAGAACACCATGTAGGGCGCAAGCTTGTTCCAGACCCGCATCGGGATGCGGTAGACGATGTAGCCCATCACGAGGCTCATCGCGATGAACATCAGATGCCGCACGAGAAAGTGGTACGGCGTCGTGTTGTACTTCGGACTGTCGGCAAGCGAAATCGAAGCCGAATAGACCATGAGCGTTCCGAGCGACAAAAGCGCCGCCACGATGAAGAGCACCGCCCAGTCGGTGCCGTCGGGCTTGACGGCCGAGCCGCGGCCGCGCAGCAGCACCGGCTCGTCGGCCCAGGCGCGGTAGGTGCCGCTGGCCGCATGAAGGCCCGCGGCTTCGGTCTTTGCTTTCGATCGGCCGAAAAGTCGCATCAGGACGCTCCTTGGGGCGGCTGCGCCCCGGCATCATTCGCTTCGGGTTCAGGTTCCGTGGTCTCGGCGCTTTGAGCGAGATCCCCGGCAATCTTCTGTGCGCGCGCCACGAACCGCGCGCTGCGCTCGGCATAGTTGCTGAACATGTCCCAGCTTGCGCACGCGGGCGACAAGAGCACGACAACGTCGTCGCCCGCGCTCTTCGCCTCGCGCGCCGCGCGCCAAGCGGCATCGACCGCCGCTTCGAAGTCAACGCCCGCCTCTTCATAGGCGACGTGCGCGGCTTCAAGCGCCTCGCGGATCTTGGGCGCATCGCGTCCGATCAGCACGGCATGCACGGCCCAGCGCGCAAGGCTCTCGGCCAAGGGTGCAAAGTTCTGGCCCTTGCCGTCGCCGCCCAGAATGATCGAGCTCTTCTTGCCGGATTTTCCCAGGCCCTCGAGCGCGGCAATCGTCGCACCCACGTTGGTGCCCTTGCTGTCGTCGATGAATTCGATCCCCTCGATCGCAAGCACGGGCTGCACGCGGTGCGGCTCGCCCTTGTAGCTCTTGAGCGCCTCAAGCGCGGGTCCAAGCGGGAGCCCCGCGGATTTGACGAGCGCCAGCGCCGCCAGCGCATTCATCGCATTGTGGCGGCCGCGGATGAGAAGCGCGTCGACCGGCATGAGGAGCGTCTTTTGCACCGGCTCGGCGGCAAGCCGCTCGATCTTGGTTGCGGCCGCAGGCGTCCTCGGCATATAGGCAAGCCACTCAAGCCCTGCGTCCTTTGCAATGCCCCAGTTTTCGAACGGCCCTTCCTTGGGGTCGGCGTCGCTAAAGACCTCCACCAGGGCCGGGTCGACGCCTTCGGCGCACTGCATCACGACCGGATCGTCGGCGTTCAACACCCGCTTGGTCGAAGCCGAGAAGATGCGGCCCTTCGCAGCGGCATAGGCCTGCATCGACCCATGCCAGTCGACGTGATCTTCGGTGAGGTTCAAGAAGGCCGCCGCGTCGCACGTGAGGCTCACCGTCGTCTCAAGCTGAAAGCTTGAGAGCTCAAGCACCCAGACCTCGGGAAGCTCGTTGGCCGTGAGAAGGCGGTCGAGTTCGGCGACCGCATTGGGGCCGATGTTGCCCGCCACGCAGACGCTCTTGCCGCAGGCTGCGGCCATCTTTCCGACGATCGTGGTGGTCGTCGTTTTGCCGTTGGTGCCCGTAATCGCAATGATGAGCGGCCGATAGTGTCGGAAAGCCGCAAGGCGCTTCAATTCGCGGGCAAAAAGCTCGATTTCGCCCGCGATGTCGATATTAAGGCTCCTCGCGCGTGCGACCAGCGGGGCCGCTGCGGAGTGTTCGGGCGACAGCCCCGGGCTCATCACGAGAAGGTCGAGATCCTCGCTTACCATGTCCGCCGAGAGCCCCCCGCCCGCAAAGGCGATGCCTTCGCTTTTGAGCGCGGCTGCCGCGGGCGGCGTCTGGCGCGTATCGGCGACCGACACCTGCCAGCCGCGGCGGTGCAGAAACCTTGCCGCCGCCGCACCCGAAGCGCCGCAGCCGAGCACGAGCGCCCGGCGGCCGTTGGGTACGCGCACGAAGGCTTGTTCGCCGCCAACGCTGCGCGTGAAGTTCTTTTGCATCGAAGCCGACTGCTGAGCGTCCTGCATTTTTTATGCGTCCTTGCAAACATTCCCGCCGCGGCAGAGGCGTTCCTCTTTCGACGATCGGCCCCGGCCGGGCTTGCGCCTCTATTGCGGCGCTTTTTATCTGATCTTGAGCGTGCTCAAGCCGATCAGCACCAGAATGAAGGTGATGATCCAGAAGCGCACGACGACCTGCGTCTCCTTCCAGCCCTTCAACTCGAAATGGTGGTGAATCGGCGCCATGAGAAAGAAGCGCTTGCCGTGCGTGAGCCGAAAATACGTCGTCTGGATCATGACCGAAACGGTTTCGACGACGAAGATGCCGCCCATGATCGCCAGAACGATCTCCTGGCGCGTGATCACGGCGATCGTGCCGAGCGCCCCGCCCAGAGCGAGAGCGCCGACGTCTCCCATGAAGACCTGCGCCGGATAGCAATTGAACCACAAAAAGGCGAGCCCGGCGCCTGCAATCGCCGCGCAGACGACGACAAGCTCGCCCGCGCCCGGGATGTACTCAAAGTAAAGGTACTGCGAGAAGTCGGGGCGCCCCACGACGTAGGCGAAGATGCCGAGCGCCGAGCCCACCATCACGCAGGGCATGATCGCCAGACCGTCGAGCCCGTCGGTGAGGTTCACGGCGTTCGAGGTGCCCACGATCACGATGTAGGTGAGCACGACGAAGCCCCAGACGCCGAAGGGAAAGGCGATCTGCTTGAAAAAGGGCACGGTGAGCGCGAGCTTGTCGAGCTGCTCGATCGCAAAGCCGTTTTCAAACCAGGAAAGCACCATCGGGATGATGCGCGTGTTTTCGGGCATCGACACCGCAAAGGCAAGATAGATGGCCGCAAAAAAGCCGATCAGGCTCTGCCAGCCGAACTTTTCCCTTGCGCTCATGCCGTGCGGATCGTGATGCACGACCTTGCGGTAGTCGTCGCTCCAGCCCACGATTCCGTAGCCGATCGTCACAAAAAGGACGACCCAGACGAAGCGGTTGGCAAGATCCATCCACAAAAGCGAGGAGATGCCGATCGAGACGAGCGTCAAAACGCCGCCCATGGTGGGCGTACCGTCCTTGACAAGGTGCGTCTTGGGTCCGCACGTGCGCACGGCCTGGCCGATCTTCAACTTCTTCAATTCCCGGATCACCCAGGGGCCGGCGCAAAAGCCGATCAGCATGGCCGTGAGGGCGGCCATCACGGCTCTAAGGCTCAGGTAGTTGAAGACCGAGAAAAAGCTGATGTCCTCAGCGAGCCATTGAAAAAACGAAAGAAGCATCGAAAAAAAACTTTCAGTTAGGGGTGCAAAGAGCACCCGCCTTATGGGGAAGCCTCTGCACGGAAGAATTGAGGCGTTGGAAGACTTGAACCCTCAAAATAGGAGGACGCGCACCACCTAGGCGCTTAAGCGAGCTTTGCCGACATCGCCGTCTTCACGGCGTCGACCACGCGCGAAAGGCCGGCGGCGTTGGAGGCCTTCACAAGCAGCGTTCCCGGCGTCTGAGCGGCGACCTGCGCGGCGTGGGTGAGCTCTTCGATCGTCTCGAAGTGCCGCGCACCGATGCCGAAGGCCTCCACGGCAAAGCGCATGTATTCGCCTGCGGCCAGAAGCCTGTCGATGCCGCGCTTTTTGGCGTATTCGCCGATCTCGGCATGGTAGTCCTCGGCATGCGCCCCGGTCTCGGCCATGTCACCCACAACGAGCACACGGGGCCCCGGCATGTCGGCCAAGACGTCGATCGCAGCCCGCATGCTGTCGGGGTTGGCATTGTACGCATCGTCAATGAGAATCGCGCCGTTGCGCAGAAGGTAGTGCACGCCGCGCCCGGCAACGGGCTTGAAGTCCGCAAGGCCCCGCGCCACCGCCTCGGGACGCACGCCGATCGCAAGCGACGCCGCGGCGGCCGCAGCCGCATCGTGCAGTGCATGGCGACCAGCAAGCTTCAAGACGGAAGTCATCCGCGCCGAATCGCCCGCGCCCTTCCCGCCTTCCGCACTCTGCGGCGCCTCCTCAAGCGCAAGGCCGCGGCGCTCGATCACGATCGCCTCGTCGCCCGCCGTGCCCGAAGAAGAGACGGTGATGTCGGCCTCGATGGCCGTTGACTCGTCGGCTTCGGTTCCTGCCTCGCCGCGGGCATAGGTGAGAAGCCTGCAGCCGCGGGCGCGCACGAGGTCGCTCCACAAGGGCAGACACTTGTCCTTTGCGGGCAGCACGGCCGTGCCTTTGGCGGAGAGCGCGACGATCGCGAGGCCATTTTCCCGGGCGCTAGCCTCGACGCCGTCGAGAAACTCCTGATGCTCGCGCTGGGCGTTCGTGATGACGACCACCGTGGGGCGAATCCAGCTCACAAGCCGCGCCATCTCGCCCGGGTGGTTCATGCCGGCCTCGATCACGGCCGCCTTGGTGCCTGCGTTGAGCTCAAGGAGCATCTGCGGCACGCCGATGTGGTTGTTGAAGTTGCCGCGGGTGGCGACGATCGCCTCCTTGCCGCAGGCCGTGCGCAGAATCGAGGCGATCATCTGCGTCGTGGTTGTCTTGCCGTTGCTGCCCACCACGCAGATCAAGGGAATGGCAAACTGCGCGCGCCAGACGGCCGCAAGCCGCCCGTAGGCTTCGAGCGTATCGCGCACGAGCACCTGCGTGCAGCCCGTGTCCTGCCAGCGCTCGACGATCACGACGCCGGCACCGACCTGTGCGGCCTGCACGACGAAGTCGTGTCCGTCAAAGCGCTCGCCTTTGATGGCGATGAAGACGCAGTCCTTGGTGATGCGCCTGCTGTCGGTGGTGATCTCGCCGAAGACGATGCCCGAGTTGCCGCGCACCTCGATCACCTCGTCGCCGAGGGCATGGATAAGCGTTCGGATGTTCCAGCCGGTGACTTCAGACATGATTTCCTGCTTTTTTCTCTTCTTCTCGCGGCGCTGTCGCGATTCACTCTTTTTCGCTTTTTGCGCTTATTTGCGCTTTCCTGCGCGCCGCGGCGTCTTGTTCGGTTAATGGGGTCGTGTATTTTCCGAAGCGTCCTTTGAGACGCTCGGGTTTCGGCATCTGCCTCTAGCCGAGACCTTCGGCCTCCTTTTGCCGGAGGATGCGGGCGTGGCGCTCGAGGAGCGCCTCGCGGGCGACCTGCACGTCGCTAAAGTGCGAGCGCACGCCGTTGACCTCCTGATAGGTTTCGTGCCCCTTGCCGGCGATGAGAACGATGTCGTTGGCGCCGGCCGCGCAGACGGCCTCGATGATCGCGCGCCGACGATCGAGCTCGACCGTCATCTTTGCGCGGTCTGCCTCGGCCACGCCCGCGGCCACCGCCTCGGCAATCGCCTGCGGGTCTTCGCTTCGGGGATTGTCGCTTGTGATCACGATGCGCCCCGAGAGGCTTCCGGCCGCCGCGCCCATCAACGGGCGCTTGCCGTGGTCGCGGTCGCCCCCGGCGCCAAAGACGGTCGAAAGCACCCCGCCCGGACGCGAAGCGAGCACTTCGTTTAAAGCCGTCATGACCTTGATGAGGGCGTCCGGCGTATGTGCGTAATCAACGATGACAAGGGGATCAGCAAAGGGACCGGAGGCAGAGGCGCTCTCGCTCGACGATCCCGAGCGCACCACCTCAAGGCGCCCGGCCGGAGCCGTGAGGCGCTCAAGCTGCGCAAAAACGGCCGGCGCATCAATGCCGAAGGTCAGCAGAATGCCAGCCGTTGCAAGAAGGTTCGAGACGTTGAAGCGCCCGATCACCGACGCGCGCACCGGATAATCAGCACCCTGCCAGTGCACGGTAAAGCCGATGCCGTGGGGGAGGTTTTCGATGGCCTCTGCGTTGATGGCCTCGCCGCCCGCCAGGGTCTTTCCTTCGAGCGAATACGTGATGAGCCGCACGCCGTGATCAAGCGCGATGTGCGCAAGCCGCACGCCCGCCGGATCATCGATGTTGACAACGGCGTTTCTCAATCCCGGCCAGGTAAAGAGAATCGCCTTGGCGCGCTCGTAGGCTTCAAGCGTCTTGTGATAGTCGAGATGGTCGCGCGTGAGGTTCGTGAAGGCCGCGGTCTCCAGCTGAGTGCCCTTCAGGCGTCCCTGCTCAAGGCCGATGGAACTTGCCTCAAGCGCAAAGGCCTGCGCCCCGAGCGAATAGGCCGAGGCAAGAATCTCCTGCATGCTTGCCGCGTCGGGAGTCGTGAGCGACGGAGCGGGCAGCTCGCGGCCGTTTAAGAACGCGCCGATCGTGCCGATCACCGCACAGGGGTGATGCAGGCGCGTCAACGCCGCGCCAACCCAGTGGCTGATGCTCGTCTTGCCGTTGGTGCCGGTGACGGCCGCGCCGCGCATGTGCGCCGAGGGGCGACCGTAAAAGCGCGAGGCGACTTCGCCCAGGAGCGTCTTCAAGCCCGGCACGACGTGCATCGGAAGGCCTGCGTTCTTGCCCAGCAAATCCTCGCGGTCCTCAACGAGCATGGCCGAGGCGTGGCGCGAGGCCGCAACCGGCGCATAGGAGAGCCCGTCGACGGCGCCCCCGCGGATCGCCGCAAAGACGTCTCCCTGCTCGATGCGGCGCGAGTCGATCTGAATGCGGGCGCAGGCAGGCGCCACCTTGGCGAGCCACACCTCACACGCCTCGAGGATCTCTTCCTGTTGCTCAGGCACCTTTACATTCTTAGCCTGCGCATCGGCGCAAGTCTTCTCAATCATTTCTCAAGCCTTTCACCAAAATGCCAGGGGCCGCTCCGAAGTTGAGGGCATCGGGGTGCACGCCGATCAACTGCAGGGCGCTGGCGGTCACTTCGTTGAAGACGGGCGCGGCCACGGTGCCGCCGTAGTGACTGCCGGCCGTAGGCTCGTCGACCATGACGGCAACGATGATGCGCGGCTGTCCGGCGGGCGCCATGCCCACGAAGCTTGCCACGTACTTGTCGACGTATTCGCCGTTTTCAATCTTGTTGGCCGTGCCGGTCTTGCCCGCGATCGTATAGCCCTCGACCGAGACGCGCCGCGCGGTTCCCCCGGCCTGCACGGTCTGGGTCATCATCGAGCGCATCTGTCGGGCCACTTCGGGGCGAAAGATCTGCGTGCCCTGCGCGGGCGCTGCACTGCGCTTGAAGGTGAGGTTGATCACGTCGCCGTTGCGCGCGAGAGCCGTATAGGCGCGCACGAGCTGCAGCAGCGACACCGAAATGCCGTGCCCGTAGGAAATCGTCGCCTGCTCGATCGGGCGCCAGGACTTCGCAGGACGCAGGCGGCCGCTTGCGGCGCCCGGAAGCTCCACCTCGGGCGCACGCCCGAAGCCTAAGGCCGAATACATGTCCCAGAGCGTCTTGGGGTCCATTTCAAGCGCAATCTTGCTCGTGCCGATGTTGGAGGACTTGGCGACCACCTGACTTACCGTGATCATGCCGTAGTCGTGCGTGTCGCCGATCGTCCGATCGCCGATCGTGAGCTTGCCGGGCGCGGTCTGCACGAGCGTGTCCGGACGCACGATGCCCAGATCGAGCGCCTTGGCGATCGCAAAGGGCTTCATCGTCGAGCCGGGCTCGAAGGTGTCGGTGATCACGCGGTTGCGGATGTTTTCAAAATTCACCACGCGGCGCGAATTGGGGTCGTAGGTGGGAAAACTGCTCAACGCCAGCACTTCGCCGGTGCGGACGTCGGCCACCACGACGGCCCCGCCCTTGGCCTTGTGGCGCTCGATCGTCGCCTCAAGCGCCTTGAAGGCGATGAACTGCAGGCGCGAATCGATCGAGAGCACCACGTCGTGGCCGACGGCGCCCTCCTTCACCCAGATGTCTTCGACGATGCGCCCGAGCCGGTCGCGGATTACGCGCCGCGAACCCTGCTTGCCGGAAAGCGCCTCGTTGTCGGCAAGCTCAATGCCTTCACGGCCATTGTTGTCCGAGTCGGTAAAGCCCACGATGTGCGCCGAGATCGGGCCGTCGGGATAGTTGCGGCGCACCTCGTTGCTCACGTGAATGCCCGAGAGCTGCAGCGCGCGCACGGCCTCGCCCTGCTCGACTTCGAGCTGGCGGTCGATGTAGACGAAGCTCTTTCCCTTGCGCTCGAAGATCTTGTCGTAGATGGTGCGCGCGTCGGTTCCCAGAACCGCGGCAAGCTTTTGGAAATCCTCACGCTTGAGCTTGAGGGCCTCCTCGGGGTCAGCCCAGACGCTTCGAGCCGGAATGGTCGAGGCAAGCACCACGCCGTTGCGATCGAGAATCTGGCCTCGCTGCGCGGGCACGGGCATGGTTCTCGCGTAGCGCGCCTCGCCCTGCTTTTTCAGAAAGTCGGTCGAAATCCCGCACTGAAGCCAGAAGGCCTTCAACACCACGCTGACGAGCAGCACGAAGAACAAAAAGAAGACGAGCTTGCTGCGTGCGGCGGGAATGGGAACCAGAAGAAGCGATTCCTCGCCGTGCCGGTTCTTGCTCTTGGGTGTGCTGTCCTCGCGCCAGAACGCGCGCACCTTGTCGCGCGTGATGATCCACAGACCCTCAAAGAGTTCGGAGAGCGTCATTTGCGCACCTCCATGTGACCCTGGATCAAGGCCATCGGCGCGACTTCGAGAAGCACCGTGTTGGTGACGCCCGCGGGCGAAAAGCCCATCGCGCGCGCTCGGCGGCTTACGGCCGCAGGAAGCGCGGCCTTGGAGAGATCAAGCGCAAGCTGACTTGAATCGTCGGACAAGCGGCGCGTGACGTCGTTGGCGCGCTCGATTTCCACAAAGAGCATGCGCACGCGGTACTGCGTGGTCACAAGCGCCCCGGCGCTCAGGACGAGCACCACGGCCGAGATGAGCGCCATCACGAATAGGAGCCGTTCGCTGAAAAAGGCGAGCGCATTCTTCATGCCGCGCCTCCGTCGCTCCAGGCCCGGGACGTGCGCACGGCGCTGCGCATGACGGCGCTTCTTGCGCGGGGATTGTCCTCACACTCGGCCTTCGTGGGCTTGATGCGGCGCACGTCGCGCCACAAGGGCTCGGGCAGGTCGCTTGCCTTGAGGGCGATGCGCGCGTCGATCGCGCGTTCGGGGTGTGCGCCCGCCTCAAAGAAGCGCTTCACGATGCGGTCTTCGAGCGAATGAAAGCTGATGACGACAAGCTTTCCGTCGGGATTGAGAAGGCTTCCCGCTTCGGCCAACGCCGCCGAGAGCTCGTCGAGCTCGCCGTTGATGAAAATGCGGATCGCCTGAAAGGTGCGCGTAGCCGGATGCTGGCCCGCATCCTTGTGCGAGCGCCCGATCGTGGCGGCGATGAAGTCGGCCAACTCTCCCGTGCGCATAAAGGGCGCCGTCTTGCGGCGCTCGCAGATCGCGCGCGCAATGCGGCCCGCGAAACGGTCTTCGCCGTAGTCGCGAATCACGCGCTCGATGTCGGAGGCCGGCGACTCAGCAAGCCACTGGGCGGCCGTGATGCCGCTCGTGGCGTCCATGCGCATGTCAAGCGGCCCGTCAAAGCGAAACGAAAAGCCGCGCTGCGGATCGTCGATCTGAGGGCTGGAGACGCCGATGTCCATGAGAACGCCGTCGACCTTCGTGACGCCGTGGCGCTTGAGCTCCGAGGCCATCTCGGAAAAGGGCGCATGAATGATCGTAAAGCGGGGATCCTCGATCGCACGGGCAGCCGCCACGGCCTCCTCGTCGCGGTCAAAGGCGTAAAGACGCCCCTTGTCGGATAACTGCGAGAGAATCCTGCGGCTGTGGCCGCCGCGGCCGAAGGTCGCGTCGACATAGACGCCGTCGGCGCGCGTGAGCACCTCGCGGGGCGCCTCGTCGGCCAACACCGAGCGGTGAATGTAGGCGGGATGCTGCACATCAGATGCCGCCTCGGGGGCGGCTGCATCGGAGGCCCTGCTGTAGGGAGGTTCAATGTCCTTTAGTTCCTGCATGACATTCTCCTCCCCTTTAAAACTGGAAGCCGCCGGCAGCGGCCTCGATTCCTGCGGCAAGCGCTTCGGCTTCCTGGCGCGCGAGCGCCTCGGCGTCCCAGAGCTCGAAATGCGTTCCGAGGCCGACCAAGGCGACCTCCTTTTTTAGGCCTGCGAGCACGCGCAGATCGGCCGGAATCAAGAGGCGGCCGGCCGCGTCGATCGTGAGATCGACGGCGCTGCCCAACACGATGCGCTGCAGCACGCGTGCGGCATAGCCCAGACGCGAGAGCGCCTCACGGCGCTCCTGCCAGACGTCGCGCGGATAGATGAGCAGGCACCCGTCGGGATGCCGCGTGATCGTGACTTCAAGGGCACACTGCTGCGCGAGGAGCTCGCGATGACGACTAGGCATCGTCATGCGCCCCTTGGCATCAAGCGATAAGAGTGAAGTGCCTTGAAACACGTTGATTTTCCGCCGGAATTTTAACTTTCGAGGCGAAAGCAGCAGCGCCGCGCGCCCCATCCGCACGGCTTGTGAGTGCTCAGCCCGATGACTGAAGCGGGAGAAACGCCCCACTTTCCCCCACTTTTCCACACCAACACTCTAGCACACGCTTTGCAGGCGGACGCCTTCTCCGGCGCCGATCTTCGTCTTGCCCCCGACGAGGCGCCGATTTCAGGATTTGGTATTTTCCCCTAAGGCTGACGCCCGAGAAAAATCGTCCCCATTCGGACACGTCCAGTTGCATTCAGCCGCATCGCCGATCCAGGGCCGTCTTAGTGCCCCTGCGCAAAAATTGCGAACAAAAAATGCCTCGTCGACGCAACGTGCTTCGCGCTGATGGCCGCTGCGCCCGACGAGGCTTCAATGTCAGGAGAGTCATTGGCGGGCAAAAAGAAGCCCGACTCGATCGCCGATCACCGATCAATTCCGCCCATCAATTCCTTCCGAGAGAAATGACGGCAACCGACGGCATTCTTCAAATCAAAACCGCAACCCCTGGTGCATCCGACACCGCAGTCTTTCTCGAAGATGCACTGACGTTATACCTTAGATGAATAGCGCAAGCAAGTTTTTCTGCACCGCTTTTAGGGGCAACCCTAGGTTTTCTTCATTTCGGCACCACGTCCGCGCCAGATCTTCGGGCGACGGTGAGAGGCAAGGAACCCCGTTGCCATCCACGAACACGGTGCGTTCAAGGTAGAGCGCCTTCCCCCGCCCCAGACGGCGCAGGACGTCGCTTGAGGCAACGGGCGCGGCAAAAAGCCGCGAAATCGGAAAATTCTTGAGCAACCCCCGCGCCCTTCTGCAGTCGGGAAAGTACGTCTCTACGCAGGCCCAGAACTGCGGCGAGTGATTGAAGTGCGTCAGATGCGCCGCCTCATGGGCAAACACATAATCAGCGAAAAAGACGGGCAAGAGTGCAAGCCGCCAGTTGATGCGGATGCTGCCCTTGATCGTGCACGAGCCCCAGCGCGTCGTCGCCTGCGACAGGCGCACCTCCCGCAGCGCGCGGTGCGCCTGTGGGGCGGCTGCTAGCCTCGCACGAAAGCGGCGTGCGAAACCTGCCAGAACGTTTTCGAACGCATCCATGAGCCACAGGGCGGTGCGGCTGACAAACTCGTCTTTAGCCGAAAGCTCTCCCGCACCGGTGAGCGCCGGGATTTCGAGCGTCATCGTCTTGAGATTCAATCGATACAAGGCTCCCGCGCCCTGACGCAACGTCAGCCTGCGGCCGAAGAAATAAACGAAGCCCCCGTCGAGAACCCGGGAATCAAGGAAGGGGACTGAAGGAGAGCCGCCGTCTGAAGATGCGCCCGCCTGCAGCGCGAGCCGCTGTTTTCTCACGGTCTTTCTGAGCCAGGCGAGCTTTTTGAGGACGAAGTCGTGCACGGCGCGCATTTCAAGGCGCATCGGAGCCGTAAGGCGCGCACGCGCCTCGCGGCAGACCACGGTGGTGTAGCGCGTGCGGGCGCGCCGCAGGTGCGCGAGCAGCGCGGCTACGACCTCCTCGTCGGTCATGTCCTCGCGGATGTCCACCCAGTCGGCTTCAGGGATGCGCGGCATGATCAAACAGTCGGGGCGTGAGGATCAGGAAAAAAAGGCGGCGGCAGGCGATACAAGACGGCAGATACCGCAGGCCCTTGAGCGACGGGCTCTTAGTCGACCGGCTTGTCCCAACGGCGGATCTCGTCTTCGATCCAGTTGGCGACCTCGGCATTGACCTCATGCGGCTCGCGGCCTGCCGTCTTGATCACGGGGCCGAAGCTCACGGTGATCGTGCCGGGCTTCTTGGCGATGCTGTTGCGCGGCCAGTAGCGGCCGGAATTGAGCGCCACGGGAAGCACGTCGGCGCCCACGGCGCAGGCAAAGCGCGCGCCGCCCGTCTTGTAGGTCGTCTTGGCGCCGGGCTTGGTGCGCGTTCCTTCCGGAAAGAGAATCACCCACCAGCCGCGCTTCAAGAAAAGCTCGCCGCGCTCGCGGAAGATCTGATACGAGCTTCTGCCCTCCTTGCGGTCGATGGCGATCATGCGCATCGCCTTGAGCGCCCAGCCGAAAAACGGAATCCAGTGCAGGCTCTTCTTGTAGACAAAGCCCATGTGGTTGGTGAGAAACACGGGCAGAAAGAGCGTCTCCCAGGCCGACTGGTGCTTGCTCAGCACCACCAGCGGACGGCCGTCGGTCGGAATGTTCTCCGCGCCGAGCACGCGGCACTTCACGCCGCAGATGACCTCAAGCGCCCGGATCATGAGCCGCACCCAGACGATGCCCACGTGGTCGTAGCGCCATTCCGACGAGGTCACGGGCCAGGTGATGAGAATCGTGAGCGCCGTCGGAATCACCGTTATGGCAAAGACGACGTAGAAAAGAAAACCGCGAATGGCATTCATGGGAAAAACTCCACAATTTGAAAAGCCCCGAAAGTCTCCGGCAAGGAAGGCTGGAAAAGCGCCTTCCCGTCAGAGCCTGCTTCGGGGCTTTCGGATGGTGTCTCGCTGAAAAAACGAGGTGCGACTACTTCGCCAGACGCGAGAGCTCGGCCACGCGGTTCATGAGCACGTAGAGGCGCTTCAAGAGCGCCTGACGATTGGCGCGCACGGCCGCATCCTCGCAGTTGACCATCACGTTGGCAAAGAAGGCGTCGACGGCGTCCTTCAGGGGCGTAAGAGAGGCCAACATCGCTTCGAACTCACCCTTTTCAAAGAGCAGGCGCGCGATCGGCTCATGGTCGCCCAGGGCGTCAAAGAGCGCCTTTTCAGCCGCTTCGGTGAGAAGCTCGGGCTTGACCTCGTCGGACACGCCGCCTTCGATCTTCTTGAGGATGTTGCTGATGCGCTTGTTGGCCGCCGTAAGGCTTTCGGCTTCAGGCAGCTGCATGAACTCGCGCACGGCCTTCAGGCGCTTGGGCGTCTGCACCAGGCGCATGTCGCGCAGCGCGAGCACCGCGTCGACTTCCTGCGCGCTGTAGCCCGCATCGCGCATCATCACGCGCAGGCGGTCAAAGAAGAAGTTCACGAGCGCTTCCTCGGCATCGGCCACGCCCGGCACCTGGGTCTCGACCGCAAAGGCGGTCTTCACGAGATCGTCGAGCGAAACGTCGAGTTCCTTTTCGATCATCATGCGCAGCACGCCGAGCGCGTGACGGCGCAGCGCAAACGGATCCTTGTCGCCCGTGGGCACCTGTCCGATGCCGAACATGCCGGTGAGGGTCTCAAGCTTGTCGGCGAGAGCCACGGCAATCGAAACGGGGGTCGACGGGAGCGCGTCGCCCGCAAAGCGCGGCTCGTAGTGCTCGCGGATCGCGAGCGCCACGTCGTCGGCCTCGCCGTCGTGACGGGCGTAGTACTCGCCCATAATGCCCTGCAGTTCGGGGAACTCGCCCACCATCAGAGTGCGCAGGTCGGCCTTGGCAAGCGTCGCGGCGCGTTCGGCCTTCTCGCGGTCGGCGCCGATGCGCTCGGCCACGGCGGCGGCGATGGCGCGCACGCGCAGCATGCGCTCGGCCTGGCTGCCCAACTTGTTGTGGTAGACGACGTGCTTCAAGCCCTCGACGCGGTCCGCAAGCTTCGTCTGGCAGTCCTGCGTGTAGAAGAACTCTGCGTCGGCAAGACGCGCGCGCACCACACGGGCGTTGCCCGAAATGATCGCGGCGCCCCCGTCCTTGGCCTCGATGTGCGACACGAGGCAGAAGCGGTTCATGAGCTTGCCGGCGGCATCGCGCATCGGGAAGTACTTCTGGTTGGTCTGCATCGTGAGAATGAGGCATTCCTCAGGCACGGCGAGGAACTTCTTCTCAAATTCGGAGACGTAGACCACGGGCCACTCGGTAAGCGAATTGGTTTCGTCGATCAGATCCTCGGGCGCAATGAGCGTGCCGCCTTCGTGCTGGGCGGCCTCGTTCAGAAGCCGCACGAGCTTCTCGCGCCGATCGGCGTAGCTTGCGATCACCTTGCCTTCATCAAGAAGCTGCTGCGCGTAGCCGTCGGCCGTGCGGATCTCGATGGGCTCGTGGGTGTGGAAGCGGTGCCCCATCGTCGTGCGGCCGGCCGTAAGGCCGAACATCTTCACGCCCTCGAGCACGGCGTCGCCGTAGAGCACCACGAGGTGCTTGACCGGACGAACGAACTGCACCGTCGTCACGCCGTCGACCAACTGATAGTTCATCACCTTCGGAATCGGAAGAGCCTTGACGGACTCCTCGAGCGCCTTCTGCACGGCTTCAGCCACGTGCACGCCGGCGCGCACGCCTTCGTAGACGAGCTGTTCGTTCTTGCCGTCGTTGACGCGCTTTAATTCGGAGACGTCGCACGCGATGCCGAGCGCCTTCATCTTTTTCTCAAGCGCGGGCGTCGCCTTGCCCTCGGCATCAAGGCCCACGCGCACCGGCACGAGGCGCTGCGAGAAGGCCTGGTCGGGCGACTTTTCCAGCACCTCGGTGACAAGCACCGCCATGCGGCGCGGCGACCCGTAGGGGATCATCTTCGATCCCTCGCCCAGAATGCGGCTAGCCGCAAGCGACTTCTGCACGCCTTCGGCAAAGGCGTTCGAGAGTTTCTTGAGCGCCTTGGGCGGCAGCTCTTCGGTTTGCAGTTCAACAAGAAGACTGGTCATTTTCTAATTACTCGAATTCTGTACGTGGCGTGTAGGAATTCTCCGGAGGCTCGCCCCCGGTCGCTTGCCTGCACGCGCTCTGTGCGCAATGGATGTGAGCCGTCTAATGCGGTTACTTGCCTATTTGGAGGACTTCAGCATCGGGAAGCCCAGGCGTTCGCGGGCGTCGTAGTAGCTTTGCGCCACGCTGCGGCTGATGTTGCGGATGCGGGCGATGTAGGCCGCGCGCTCGGTCACCGAGATCGCGCCGCGGGCGTCCAGAAGGTTGAACGTGTGCCCGGCCTTGAGCACCATCTCGTAGGCGGGCAGCGCAAGCTGCAGATCCATCAGGCGCTTGGCCTCGCTTTCAAAGTAGTCGAACTGCTTGAAGAGCTTCGCGGGGTCGCTTGCCTCGAAGTTGTAGTGGCTCTGCTCGACCTCGTTCTGGTGGAACACGTCGCCGTAGGTGAGCGTGTGCTTCTGGCCCAGACCGTCGGTCCAGTTGGTGTAGACCAGATCGAAGACGTTGTCGCAGTTCTGCAGATACATCGTCAGACGTTCAAGGCCGTAGGTGATTTCGCCGGTGATCGGCTTGCATTCAAGGCCGCCCACCTGCTGGAAGTACGTGAACTGCGTCACTTCCATGCCGTTCATCCAGACTTCCCAGCCGAGACCCCAGGCGCCCAGCGTCGGGTTCTCCCAGTTGTCCTCGACAAAGCGCACGTCGTTGACTTCGGTGTCGATGCCGAGATAGCGCAGCGACCCCAGGTAGAGGTCGACGATGTTGACGGGACTGGGCTTTAAGACCACCTGATACTGATGGTGCTGGTGCAGGCGATTTGGATTTTCGCCGTAGCGGGCGTCCTTCGGACGACGGGAGGGCTGCACGTAGGCCGCGCGCCAGGGCTCGGGGCCGAGTGCGCGCAAGAAGGTGGCCGTGTGCGACGTGCCGGCGCCGACTTCAATGTCGATGGGCTGCAGCAGCGCGCAGCCCTGTTTGTTCCAATAGTCCTGCAGACGCAGGATCACTTCCTGAAAAGTAAGCATAAAACGAACCCAAAGATCAGCCGGCGGCCGGACGCTCTCGCAGCACGCCATCAGGTGTTCTCGTAAAAAGACTGCCCCGAACCGTTGAAGCCGGACAAAATAAGGCTCGAATTTTATCAGATCGGCCAAAACCGGAACCGAAGCGGGACCGAACCGCTTTTTCGGGCGCACCGCCCGCTGGCGTAATCAGCCTCCCCGCAGCCTTGGATCCGAGCCTTTTTTCCGGCAAAAATTGAAGAATCACTACCTCGCTGCGCCGCCCTCGCGCCGGCGCAGCCGCATGCACGCCGCTGCCGCAATGAGAAGCACGAGCGCCGCACCTGCGGCAAGGGCGTTCCCAAAGCGCACGAACCAGGTGGGCGTACCCGTATAAAGCCTCACGGTGAGATCAAGGTTCTGCGCGCCGGCCGCGGCCGACCGCTCGATCTTGCCTGCCGGAGTAATGAGCGAAGAGCCCGCGTTGTTGACGGCCTGCACGAGAGGCCGGGCGGTCTCAAGCGCGCGCATCACGCTCATCTGCGTGAACTGATCGGCCACGCGCGGCGCAAACCACCCCAGATTGGCCACGTTGAAAATCACCTGTGGATTGCCGTGCGACCACCAGGCGCGAAGCTCTTCGCCGAACATGTTCTCGTAGCAGATCGTGAGCGCCGCCTGTGCACCCCCGATTTCCACGGGCCTTGCGCCGCCCACGGGGCCCCTGGTCTGATCGGCCATGGGAATGCCCAAGGCGTCGACAAACCACCGAAAGCCCCAGGGCACGAATTCGCCGAAGGGCACGAGGTGGTGCTTTTGATAGACCTCGGCGATGACGCCCGCCTGATCCTTGGCGGCAGCCTCAGGCGCCCGAGCATTGACCGGGGCGCTTCCTTCGGTGCTCCCCGCAAGCCAGAGCGAGTTGTAGACCGCGATGCGCCCGGGCTTCTCGGGATCAACCTTTTGACTAAAGCCATTGAAAAGCACCGCCCCCTGCGTGCGCTCGGCGGTCTCAAGCGCCGCGGCCAGAGCCTGCGGGGCGAGCCGCTCGACGGGCATGGAAAAAAGCCCTTCGGGCCAGACGGTGAGGTCGATGTAGCCTGCCATGGCCGAGCGATCGCTCATCGCCTTGACGCGGGCAAGCCGCTCACCCTCATGCGCGGCGGTAAGCGCCACCGGAAGGTCGGGCTGCACGAGGCGTACTTCAAGGGTTTGGGCGGGCTTGGACCAGACGACGAGGTCAAGGGCAACCGTCACGAGCGCAATCGCCCCGGCAAAGACGGCCGTCATGGCGCGCAGCACCACACGGCTGCGGTCGTAGGGCGAAAGGAGCACGAGCACCGCGCCGATCAAAACGTTGACGACAAGCCCCACCCCGTAGACGCCGGCAACGGGCGCCCAGACGTTGAAAAGCGATTCCGCCCAGGCGTAGCCCGAGGAGAGCCACCCAAAGCCCATCACCCAGGAGCCGCGCACAAGTTCGCCCAGGCACCAGAGCGCCGGAAGAATCAAAACGAGCTTGACGGCGCGCGCCGCAGGGATGCGCGCTGCGATCGCACAGAGGGCTCCCGGCACCAGCGCAAGAAGCGCCCCGAGAGCAAGCACGCCCAGGGCGGAGAGCACCGCGGGCAGGCCCCCGTAGACGTGCATCGAGTTGTAGGTCCAGGAAAGGCCGCTCGCAAAGTACGCAAGCCCCCAGAAAAACCCCGTCAGCGCCGCGACGCGCACGCGGCTCTCATTGGCGGCAAGCCAGAAGAGCCCAGCCGTCGAGGCTGCAAGCGCCGCAGGAAACTCCCAAGGGGCAAAGCCCGCCGACCCAAGAAGTCCGAGCAAAAGCGCCAGAAGCCATTGAACGGGAGCGCGCGACACGAAAGGCGACAGAGGCTTGAGCCTGTCGGCAAGCGCGGTGTTTGAAAGCGCGGCGGCTGTCTTCTCAGCACCCTGGCGCCCGCCGGTCTGCCGCTTTTGGCAAAAGAGGTTTCCTGCCACGGGAAAATCCTTTTCAAAAAAGATCCGAATGGATGCTGCAAGGACGCCGCGCCCCGGCCCTTGGTCAGTGTTTGTCAGTACTTTGGTCGGGACTTTGGTCAATGCTTTGGTCGGCGCCTTATTGCGCGTCCTTCTTGCCGCCGGCGGCGGTCGTCGACCGCGCCTCACGGGTATTGTCCGAAGCTTCGGGCGCAGCCGCCGAGACGAGCTTTTCGACCAGGAAAAGATGAGCCTGACGTTCGTCGGCCGTGAGCACCTTGAAGCGAAAGCCGTCGATTTCAATCGTTTCGCCGCGGTGCGGCACGTGCTCGAAGCGGTCGGTCACCATGCCGCCCACCGTCTCGCAGTATTGATCCTGAAGCTCGACGCCGAAAAATTCGTTGAACTGGTCAAGGTACGTCTCGGCCTTGACGCGCCAGTGCTCGGGATCGACGACAGTGATGTTGTCCTTGTCGGGATTGACGCTGTCGAACTCGTCGTCGATCTCGCCCACGACCTGCTCGATGACATCCTCGATCGTGATCAGTCCGGAAATGGAGCCGAACTCGTCGATCACGAGCGCCATGTGGTTGCGGGTGGCGCGAAAGTCGCGCAGCACGACGTTCAAGGGTTGGGTTTCGGGAATAAAGCGCGCAGGACGCAGATGCGCACGCACGTCGTAGTTGGGATCGATGAAAAGGCGCAGAAGATCCTTGGCGTGCAGGATGCCCTTGACGACGTCCATGTCGCCTTCGATCACCGGAAAGCGCGAATGGCCGCGGGCGATCACCTTCGAGAGCCACGCCTCGCGCGGCTCGCTGATGTCGATGGCTTCGATCTGGGCTCGCGGCACCATCAGGTCGGCCGCGCACAGCTGCCCCACCTCGAGCGCGCCCTCCATCATGTTGAGCGCTTCTGCATCAAAAAGCTTCTGCCCGTAGGCGCGGTGCAGCGCCTCGGTGAACTCCTCGCGGGTGGTGGGGTCCTTGTGAAAGACGGAGAAAAGGCGAGTGAAGAAACCTTGCTTTTCTGTTTGCCGATCGGCGTCGGCGGATTCGTTCGAACTGTGTGGTTGGTCTTGCATAAGTGCCGGCAGCAATTGGATTCGTGCCGGTAATTTCGTGTCAAGTTTTTTGAGAATAGCAAAAATTGCGCGCGCCGTGCGCTTTGCTGACGGCCCCATAAAACGAAGCGCGCCTTTCCAGGCCGCACAATGGCAACCTAAAAAGGCGCGTCTGGGGCTCGGCCTTGGCGGCGGAGCGTCTTCAAAAGCGCTTGGAGGACTCTTAGTGGCGCTTTGCCGGATCGTAGTAGGGGTTTTCAAACCCGAGCTGCAACATGATCTCGGCTTCACGCGCCTCCATCGCCTCGGCCTCCTCGTCGGTTTCGTGATCCCACCCTTGGGCGTGCAGCACGCCGTGAATCAGCAGGTGCGCGAGGTGCGCGTAAAAGCGCTTGAACTGCTCGCGTGCTTCCTTTTCAACCACATCAAGGCAGATCACGATGTCGGCGCGCACGACCGGCTCGTGGGAGTAGTCGAAGGTGAGCACGTTCGTGGCGTAGTCCTTGCCGCGGTAGGTCTTGTTGAGCTCGCGCGCTTCTTCGGAATTGGCAAAGCGCACGGTGACTTCGCCCGGAAGCTCCAGGGCCGACTGCATCCAGAGCTTCATGACGCGCCGCGAGGGCAGGCGCTGCGCCACCCCCTCGCCGCGCTCGAAGGTCACGTCAAGCTCGGGCTTGGCGGCCATCTTCGTGCGCCGGTGCGAAACAAGATCGCCGTCGTCCTCGGACTCAACGAAGCTCTCCAGAATGCGGCGCTCCTCCGCGGCGAGATCTGCCGCAGACGCGGGGCGCTCGGGCGAAACCGCAGCAGGCTCGCCCACGGCATCCTCAGGCTCGGGGACCGTTGCGGGATCAAACATTTCCTCGGTCGTCTTCTTGGTCGGTGTCATGATGCATCTCCTTGGTCGCCGTCGGCGATCGGATGATGGTCTTCGACGGGGGCGCTTTCAGCTCTCTGCGCGCGACGGCGGTCGCGCTCTGCGTGGCGGCCGCGCGACGCATGCCCGCGCTCGCCTTCCTTTTCGCCAGCGTGCTCCGCATCCCAGGCCTCGTAGGCCCGCACGATGGCTCCCACGAGCGGGTGGCGCACCACGTCGTCGGTAGTGAAGTGAACGATGGAGATGCCGCGCACGCCCTCAAGGACATTGCAGGCGTGCTTCAAACCGCTTGCCACGCCCCGCGGCAGGTCGATCTGCGTTGCGTCGCCCGTGATCACCGCTCGGGTGCCGAAGCCGATGCGGGTGAGGAACATCTTCATCTGCTCAATCGTCGTGTTCTGCGCCTCGTCGAGAATGACGAAGGCGTTGTTGAGCGTTCTGCCGCGCATGAACGCCAACGGTGCGATCTCGATGATCTGCTTTTCAATGAGGCGCTGCGTCTTTTCAAAGCCGAAGAGGTCAAAAAGCGCGTCGTACAAAGGCCGCAGATAGGGATCAACCTTCTGCACCAGATCGCCGGGCAGAAAGCCCAGACGCTCGCCCGCTTCGATCGCGGGGCGCGTCAGAATGATGCGCTCGACGGCGTCGCGCTCGTAGGCGTCGACCGCCGCGGCGACGGCAAGGTACGTCTTGCCCGTGCCGGCGGGCCCGACGCCGAACGTGACGTCGGTGTTCATGATTGCCGACAAGTAGCGCTTCTGGCCCGGCGTGCGCGGCTGCAGGCCGCTGCGGCGCGTTCTGAGGGCAAAGACGGCATCGTCGCCTTCGGCCGCAACGCCCGTCTGCTCGCCGATCACGCTCATCTGCACGTCGTTGATTGTGATCTCTTCGCCCGCGTGCACGCGCGCGGCAAGCATCTCAAGCACATTGAAGGCCTGGCGCGCCTGCGGTCCCTCGAGACGGAAGTGCGCGCCCCTGCGGGTGATCTTGGCCTCGAAGGCATGCTCAATCTGCCGCAGGTTTTCATCGAGCGGCCCGACCAGCGCGGCAAGCTCGCCGCTGGTGCAGTCAAAGGCAAACTGCAGAACTTTCGTTGTTTCAGTCATGTTTTTATTTGTCGGTCTGCACGGACAAGTTGTCCCCGGCGAGACGACCGCCGAGCGTGTGCGGGTAGACCTCCGTAATGAGAATGTTCACCATCGAGCCGATCAATGCGCGATCCCCCGGGAAATTCACCACACGATTGTTGTCGGTACGCGCCGAAAGCATGCCCTCGCCCTTTTTCGCCTCGCCAAAAACGAGACACCTTTCGGTGCGCCCGAGCATCGCCTTGGAGATTTCCGTGGCATTGGCGTCGATCACCGCCTGAAGGTGCTGCAGGCGCTTTAACTTCACCTCGCGCGGCGTGTCGTCCGGATAGGACGCCGCGGGCGTGCCCGGCCGCTTGGAGTAGACAAACGAAAAGCTCGCGTCAAATCCCACTTCGTCGATCAAGCGCATCGTCTCGGCGAAGTCCTCCTCGGTCTCGCCCGGAAAGCCCACGATGAAGTCGGTGGCTACCGATATGTCGGGGCGCACCGCGCGCAGCTTGGCGATGCGGTCAAGGTACCAGTCGTGCGTATAGCCGCGCTTCATGGCCGCAAGAATGCGGTCCGAGCCGCTTTGCACGGGCAGATGCACGTGATTGGCGAGCTTCGGGAGCTTCCCATAGGCCTCGATCAGGCGATCGGAAAATTCCTTGGGGTGGCTTGTCGTGTAGCGGATGCGCTCGATGCCCGGAATGTCGTGCACGTACTCAAGCAGCAGCGCGAAGTCGGCCGTGGACTTGCCGTCGGGCGTGCGCCCCTGGTAGGCGTTGACGTTTTGACCGAGGAGCGTGATTTCCTTGACGCCCTGGCTTGCGAGCTGCGCGCACTCGACGAGCACGTCCATCATGGGACGGCTGATTTCGGTGCCGCGCGTATAGGGCACGACGCAGTACGAGCAGTACTTGCTGCAGCCTTCCATGATCGAGACGAAGGCCGTGGGGCCGTGCGCGCAGGGCGCAGGCAGGCAGTCGAACTTCTCGATTTCCGGAAAGGCGATGTCGACCTGCGGGCGCCCCGTGCGCTCGCGCTCGGCCAGAAGCTCCGGCAGCCGATGCAGGGTCTGGGGACCGAAGACGACGTCGACCCAGGGCGCGCGGGAGAGCACGCGGCGGCCTTCCTGGCTAGCCACGCAGCCGCCCACGGCAATGCGCAGGCCGGGCTTGTCCTTTTTGATCTCGCGGATGCGGCCGAGGTCGGAGAAGGTTTTTTCCTGCGCCTTCTCGCGAATCGAGCACGTGATGATGACGATGAGATCGGCCTCCTCGGGCTCAGCCACACGCTCGTAGCCGTGCGTTCCCATCAGGTCGATGAGGCGCGAGGAGTCGTAGTCGTTCATTTGGCAGCCGAAGCTGCGCAGATAGATTTTCTTTGCGGTCACGGTTTATATCCGTTGGCAGAAATGTTGGTGCACTAGAAAAGCACGAAACGCGGCGAAACGTGACGCACGAAACGTGCAGAGGGCCGCAAGCTTTTGCTGCCCGAAAAAGAAGGCGCAATTCTAAGGGATGCGGCGCGCGAGCGAGTAGCCCGTCGGGAAATAGCTCCCCATCGAAAGAGAACCAAAAGCTTTCACCCGAAGAAGCGCCGCTCTTTTTGAAAGCTGAACGCCTCCGGAAGCGGCATGTCCCTGCCGCCTCCGAAGGCTTGCGCGGTCACCTGAGTGCGCAACTGCTTTCTCTTTGAAACCCCATGTCGCAGCGAAATGCTGCGGCTGTTCTTCTTACTTCACCAGCTTGGCGGCTTCCTGCGCCGCCATTCGGCCGAAGACGATGTTTCCCGTCACGGCATTGCCGCCGTAGCGATCCTCACCGTGCCAACCGCCGACAACCTCACCGGCGGCAAAAAGTCCCTCGATGGGCTTGCCCTCGGCATTGAGAACGCGCGTGTGCGTGTCGGTCTTGATCCCGCCGAGCGTACCGCCGATGGCCGGGATGACTTCAATCGCATAAAGCTTGCCGTTGGTCAAAGGCTCCGGGAGCTCCTTGCGGCCGAAGTCGGCATCCTTGCCCGCCTTCACGAAGGATGCATATTTGGCCATTTCCTTGGTGAAGTTTTCCACCGGAAGGCCCAGCTTTTGCGCAAGCGTCTTCGCATCAGGCGCTTCGGTCACAAAGCCCAGCCGCACGTAGCCCTCGTGCACCTTGGCTCGCTTGGCGGCAACGGCGTCGTCATAGATCAGCCAAACCTTCTGCGCAGGCTGCTTGAGCATGGCCGCGCCGAGTTCATTGCGCGGAGCGTTGTCGTTATAAAAACGCACGCCGTCCTTGTTGACGAGAATGCCGCCGTTCGTACGCATGGCAAGCGTGATCATGATGCTCGTGCCGGCAGCAATGTTGGGGTGCACCTGCACGCGATCAAGGTGCACAACCTGAGCACCGAGATTCTGCGCAAGGTAAATGCCGTCACCATGGCTGCCCGGCTGCGCCGACGTCACCATGCCGAAGAAATCAGGATGGTATTTGGCAACAAGCGCTCCGTTGTTGGCGTAACTGCCGGCCGTGATGACGACGGCCTTGGCATCGATTTGGTACAAGCCCGTGTTCTTGCCCTTGACAAGAACGCCGGTGGCGCGTCCGTTTTTATCCTTGTTGATGCGCACGACCTGCGAATTGACCCGCACGTCGGCACCCGAATTCATCAGTGCAGGACGCATGACGGAGACCATGTAGCGGCCGATTCCGCCCGTCTTGGTGTAGAGCATTCGTGCGGCCGAACAGCCTCCGTAGACGCCCTTGTCGAGGTCGAGTTTGGCGCCCAGACCTTCAATCCACTCAAGCGCGGCATTGCTCTCGCGTGCGAGCACCTCGACAAGCGCCTTGTCATTGGCCCCCTTGCCGACGTGCAGAGTGTCCTTCACAAAGAGCTCTATCGAATCCTTGATGCCGGCAGCCTTCTGCTGGGCGCTTCCCGCCACGTTCATGCCGCCCGTCGACAGAAGCGAACTGCCGCCCAGAATCGGCATCTTTTCGAGAATGACGGTGCGCAGGCCGAGTTTTCGCGCCTCAATAGCCGCGGCCATGCCGGCGCCGCCACCACCCACGATCACCACATCGGCACTTTCAACACGATTGGGTTGGGCGTCGAGATACTTTGAAAGATCCGCAGGCACATACGGAATCTTCTGCCGTCCGAACTTCATGTCCATCTTGAAGATGTGGCAATTGTTGCAGTAGGCAAAGGAAGCCTCGTGCCCGCCATGACACGTCGTGCAGGAATCGATTGAGAGGTGGCCGGCATGAGCCGAAATTTCACGTCCGGCCTTCCTATCCCTTTCGCCGAGCGAGGCATAGGTTCCGTGGCACGAAATGCAGGATTTGTCGATTTCGCTTTCGCCATCACTTACCGCTGCGCTCGGGTGACAGGACTCACAGGTCGCAAGCTTCTGCTTGACGTGCCAGCCTGCAAGGTAGTCTCCCGCGGCGCCGCTTGAGTAAATCTCACGCGCCGAGACATCCTGCATGGAAGCACCTGCGGCCGCGCCAGGCGCGAGACAAAGGGCTGCGGCCAGAGTCGTGAGAGTCAACGCCAGACCGCCTGCCGGCGTACGGTGCGCCTTGTCCGCTTGATTTCCTCTGATCTGCATCTTCGACCTCCTTTGCGTTCTCGGCCTGGATCTTTTGGAAAAAATCCAATCGGACCGCAACGCCATCAATTGCGAGACGCGCGCTTGCATCGGCAAAACGCGTTTCCTTTTTCCTTCAAAGGATGATAGGACTTATCAGCCGTCGGCGCTAAGGAACGCTCGCTTAGCCCCGAAACGACCAGCCGCCGCTATGGAAAACGGAGTTTGAAGATGCTCCAAAAAAGGTAAGCCGCCCCTTCGTACCGGGCTTCCTGTTGCTGCCGAACGCAACGCCGTCACATCACTCCGAAGACGTTGGAAAGATAGAGCTGCTCGACGTCATTTCCTTTCCTGATCTCCCGCGTGGTCAGCCCAGGGAGCGATGAAATTCCTTCAGGCGTCACGACGTAGCAGCAGTCGGGGCGATTCATTCGATTGGATAGGAAACGGCTGCGGTGCGTCGTCAGAACACACTGAATTCGATCGCCCCCGCCGAGAGCCTTGAACTTCCTATAAACGAACTCTGCCAACTCAGGGTGATAGAAAGCATCAAAGTCGTCGACGAAAACAAACGACGCCCCGTCAAGGCGCTTCATCCAATAAAACATAAGCATCAAGGCCACGGTTCCACTCGAGCCCGTCTCATCGACCGCAAGACCCTGCTCCTTCCTCTTCAACAGAATCCTGGCATTTTGATAGTCCCCGTTGAGGCTCGCCTCCAGGGCCTCGTTCAGGCCGCCCTCATGCAGGAAGGCTTCAAGCTCCTTCAAAAGCCCTTTTTCAACGATATAGCCCATCCAGTTCGAGTCGATCGCATTGCTCAGGCCGACAAAGCCGCCTCCGGCATCAACGCACCTGAGATACCGCATGCCGCGGACAAACTTCATGACGGCATAGACCGGATTGTCCTCGTCAAGCCCAGCGTTGGAACAAATGTATTTGAAGAGAGAAAAACTGACGTTTTCTAGCCGCAGCGTCGAAAACCCATATCGCCCGGCACCCGGCGCCGTACAGAGGCCCTTGCCCTTGTCGACTTCAAAGACGACTTCGTCGTTGATGAGCAGCCTCTCGGCAAGGCGGGCCTCGGGCCGTTGCTTGACATACTCATACCGACAGGCATCAGCACCGCACGAGAACTCAAAGGAAAATTTCGCGCTGCGGGTTTGCGAATCGGCATTGAGGTTGTATTTGCACAACGAAAAGTCTTTGACGTTGTCCATGAGGTGCAGCGTCGGATCCATCAGCGCCAGACCAAGATTGGTCTTGCCCAATCCATTGCGGCCGTAGATCAATGCCGTCCTCACCAATCGTCCATCTTCCGTCAGGGCATCGCGGTTAAACGGATAGTCGCGCGTTGCTGAAAGGTCAAAGACGACGGTCCTTGAATTGCTTGAAGCGCTCGATGGTCACCCTCTTTAAATGAACCGGCAGCATCAGCCCCGCCTCCCCAAAATGATTCACCCTCGGATCCCGGGATTCCGCCGTCATCCCCGGCAGACAAACGCCTGACAAAGGTCCTCAACCTTTGCCCATGCGCTTGTCGGGAGCTCAGGACAAGCGCAGGAACAAACCCCAGAGGCAACTTCTCAACCACTCCGCATCAAGACCCGGGGTTGCGGGGCAACCTGTTGGAGAAACCTTTTCTCCTGCAGCATCAGCACTCGATGAAATTGACGGCCAGTCCCCCGCGGCTCGTCTCGCGGTACTTGTCCATCATGTCGCGGCCCGTGTCGTACATGGTCTGCATCACCGCATCAAGGCTCACGACATGCTTGCCCGTGCCGTTGAGCGCCAAGCGCGCCGCGTTGATCGCCTTGACGGCTGCCACCGCATTGCGCTCGATGCAGGGAATCTGCACCTGACCCGCAACCGGGTCGCAGGTCATTCCGAGGTTGTGCTCCATGCCGATTTCGGCTGCGTTTTCAACCTGTCCGGGCGTTGCGCCCAGCACGGCCGCAAGCGCACCGGCGGCCATCGAGCAGGCCACGCCCACTTCGCCCTGGCAGCCCACTTCCGCTCCCGAGATCGAGGCGTTCTGCTTGTAGAGCATGCCGATGGCGCCCGCCGTCAGAAGAAAGTCGCGCACGGTCTCGGGCGTTGCGCGCGTCTTGGCAAAAAAGGTCGTGAAGTATTTCAAAACCGCGGGCACGACGCCCGCCGCCCCGTTGGTGGGCGCCGTGACAAGGCGGCCGCCGCAGGCGTTTTCCTCGCTCACGGCAAAGGCCCAGGCGTTCACCCAATCGAGCACCACCATGGGGTCGTGCTCGACGGTGCGGCCCGCAAGCCGCCGCGCAAGCCCTGCGGCACGCCGCTCGACCTTCAAGGGCCCCGGCAGAACCCCGTCTGCGGCCAGCCCCCGGTCGATGGCTTCCTGCATCACGCTCCAGACGTAATCGAGCCTTGCGTCGATCTCTTCATTGCTTGCCGAGGCGTTTTCATTGGCGCGCACGATGGCCGCAATGGAGGTCTTTTCCCGCACGGCATGCGCAATCAACTCGGCCGCATTGGCGTACGGATAAGCAAGATCGCGCTCGGCATCGGCGCGAATGCGCGGGGGCACCTCGGGTACTTCGGGATTCCCGGCGCTTGCCGCCACGATGAAGCCGCCGCCCACCGAGTAGTAGCGCCGGGCGTAAAGGATGTTTCCCGATGCGTCAATCGCCGCAAGATCCATGGCGTTGGTGTGAAACGTCGCAACCTTTTCGGGAGAAAAGACGATGTCGCGCTCGCGATCAAAAGGCACCGCCTTTTTCGCGGCAAGCTCCAGCCGCCCGGTCTTCGCCACACGCTCCAAAACCGTCGGCACGCACGTGGTGTCGATTTCAGCCGGAGAAAATCCCATGAGCCCCAGCATGACGGCCCCGTCGGTCGCGTGCCCGCGCCCCGTAGCGCCGAGGCTTCCCATGAGCTCGCAGAAAACGCGCGCCGTGCGCTCAAGACAATTGCGGCTTTCGAGCTCATGCACGAAAAGAAGCGCCGCCCGCATGGGGCCGACGGTATGGCTTGAGCTCGGGCCGATGCCCACCTTGAAGAGATCAAAGACACTGCTGGCCATGATTGCGAACGTCCGCGAGAAAAAGTTGTGCTCGATTAAAGCGTCAATCGTGCGTCAAATGAAGCGCCAAATGTTTTGATTGTTGGGGGAGTCGAACCTCCCCTCGGAAATTGCCCTGAAGCGCCTGAACCGTCGCATAAAAGGACGACCGTTCAGGCACTGACGGGCTTCTCCTTGGATCAGATCTGTCGGTCGACCACGAGCGCGCCGTTGCAGACGACGCGCGGATCGGTGCGCACGACGGTCTTTACCCGATCGCCGATTTTCACCGAAAGCGGCAGCCGCACCAGACCCACCGTAAAGGGGCCTTCGGGCACGCGCGCGATGCTCGTCAAGGGATAGTCGACGTCGTCGATCACCACCGAGGGCACCTCGATCAGAAGCGAAGGATCAAAGGCAACGTCAAAGGCCACAAGCTGCATGCGCAGGTGCTTGCCCGAAGCGGCGCGCGCTTCCGTCAACGCGCGGCCGATGAAGATGCGCTCGGGGTCGGAGAAGTCAAGCGCCTCTTCAAGCCCCGTCTCAAGCGGGCTTGCGCCTTCGTCAAGCTCAAGGCCCATCGCAGGCTCGCGCGCAAAGATGCGCAGCGCATCAAACCCCGTCTGCTCGCCCTTTTTGGCGCCCGCCGCAAGAAGGTTGCCGTAGAGCGCATCAATGGCCTCTTTGGGGCCGGCTGCAAGCGACATCCAGCCCATGTCGATGAAGCGCAGGCCCGAAGCCTTCACCATCGTCTGCGGCTTGAGTGCGATCTCGGCCACGGGGAGCTTGCCCACGAAGTAAAAGCCCGCGAGGCTCTCGCACCCCACCTCAGCGTCAAAGGCAACGCTCACCTGCCGCACCCAGGCCTGTTCGGCATCGGCGTTGTCGGCGGCCAGAATCAACTCATAGGACGTGTTGCCGGTACGTGCAACCCAGGGCACGCCGATGATGCCGCCCGTGGCGTTCATCATGACGCTGCGCACGACGCCCCCTTCGGGAATCTTCTTGACGTCGCCCGCCAAGAGCCGCGCCAGGAACCTGCCCGCGCCGTCGACCGTGAGCACCGTCACCGGCGCCTTTTCAAACAAAACAAGCTCGATTTCGTTGGTCATTTTTCGTGTTCTTTCCTTGCAATGGTGCCTTCCGGCATCCGTTCATCAGTTCGACTCGCGCACGCAGTCGAGCATGTACTTGATGGTTCCGTCGGGCTGCGGCACCTTCACGAGCCCGTGCACGTCGCTCTCAAAGCCCGGGAAGCGGCGCGTAAAGTCGCGGGCAAAGCGCAGGTACTCGACGATCTTGGCGTTGACGCGCTCGCCCGGCACCAGAAGCGGAATTCCCGGCGGATACGGTGTGAGAAGCACGGCCGAGACGCGCCCCTCGAGCTCGTCGATGGGGAGCCGGTCGACCTCGCCGTGCGCAAACTTCGCGTAGGCGTCGGTCGGGCGCATGGCCGGAATCATCTCCGAGGTGTACATCTGCGTCGTCAATCGCGCCACATCGTAGCTGCGGTAGACCTCGTGGATCTGCTGGCAGAGGTCGCGCAGGCCCAGGTTCTCGTAGGCCGGGAAGGCGGCGATGAACTTGGGCATCACGTGCCAGAGCGGAGCGTTGGCGTCGTAGGCGTCCTTGAACTGCTGCAGCTCGGTCACCATCGTGTTCCAGCGGCCCTTGGTGATACCGATCGTAAACATGATGAAAAACGAGTAAAGGCCCGTCTTTTCAACAATGATGCCGTGCTCGGAGAGGTACTTCGTCACCACCGCGGCCGGAATGCCGGTGTCGGCGAAGTCGCCCTTGACCGAGAGGCCGGGCGTGACGATCGTGCCCTTGATCGGGTCGAGCATGTTGAAGCCCTCGGCCACGTCCCCGAAGCCGTGCCAGTCGTCGTTCGACTTGAGCATCCAGTCGGCCTGCGTGCCGTAGCCCTCTTCAGGAAGCTTGTCCGGTCCCCAGACCGTAAACCACCAGTCGTGGTAGTTGACGCCCACCTCGCGCATGGCGCGCCTAAAGTCGACGGCCTCGGCAATGGAGTCTTCAACGAGGGCCGTCCCCGCACGGCCTTCCATCATCGCCGCGGCGACGTCGCAGCTTGCGATGATGGCGTACTGCGGCGACGTCGACGTGTGCATCATGAAGGCTTCGTTGAAGCTTGCCCGGTCGAGCTTTTCGGTTTCGGAGTCCTGGATGCAGATCTGGCTTGCCTGTGAAATGCCCGCAAGAAGCTTGTGGGTGGAATGAGTTGCAAAAACGAGGCTCTTCTTCGTTCGCGCCTTGTTGCGGTCGATGGCGTGCATGTCGTTGTAAAACGACGAGAAGGCCGCATGCGGCAGCCACGCCTCGTCAAAGTGCAGAATGTCGACCTTGCCGTCGAGCTTTTCCTTGATCACCTCGTCGTTGTAGACGATGCCGTCGTAGGTCGACTGCGTGAGCGTCATGATCCGGGGCTTGGCCTTCTTGTTCTTGATCAAGGGGTTCTTCTCGATCTTCTGCTCGATCGTCTCCCACTCGAACTCCGACTGCGGGATCGGTCCGATGATGCCGTAGTGGTTGCGCGTGGGCATCAGAAAGACGGGAATCGCCCCGGTGAGCGTGATGGCGTGCAGGATCGACTTGTGGCAGTTGCGGTCGACCACCACGATGTCGCCGGGCGCAACGGTGTAGTTCCAGACGATCTTGTTGGAGGTCGAGGTGCCGTTCGTGACGAAAAAGAGGTTGTCGCAGCCGAAGATGCGCGCGGCGTTTTGTTCGGACTTCGCCACCGGTCCCGTGTGGTCCAGAAGCTGCCCCAGTTCCTCGACGGCGTTGCAGACGTCGGCGCGCAGCATGTTTTCACCGAAAAACTGGTGAAACATCTGCCCGACGGGGCTCTTCAAAAACGCGACGCCGCCCGAGTGCCCCGGGCAGTGCCAGGAGTAGGAGCTGTCGGCAGCGTAGTGCGTGAGCGCCCGGAAGAAGGGCGGCGGCAGGCTCTTGAGGTACTCCTTGGCCTCGCGCACGATGTAGCGCGCCACGAAGTCGGGCGTGTCCTCGAACATGTTGATGAAGCCGTGCAGCTCGCGGGTGACGTCGTTGGGAATGCTCGGCGCCGTCTGCGTCTCGCCGTACAGGAAGATCGGCACGTCGGGATTGGCCGCGCGCACCTTGTGCACGAAGTCGCGCAGCTCCTGCACCACCTGGCTCTCCTCGTCAGGCCGGGCAAAGTCGTCGTCGTGCATGCTCACGATGAAGGCCGAGGCGCGGCTTGCCTGACGCGCAAGACTCGTGAGGTCCGAGAACGCGGTCACGGCCCTCACCTCGATGTCCTGCGCCTCGATGGCCTGCGCGAGGTCGCGGATGCCGAGGCCGGAGACGTTCTCCGAGTGGTAGTCCTCATCAATGATGACGATCGGGAAATGGTATTTGAACATGGTGCAAGAACTCAAAAAGGCTCAAAAACACATGAAAGCCCCCGCTGCCCCCGGGCCGCAGTCGCGGCGGCGGGAAGCCTGAAGGGGTGCCCGGAAAAATCAAAGGGCGATCAATAGATATAGATGATCAAAAGATGATCGAAAGATCAAAAGCTCAAAAGGCACTGCGCCGGGATTGAAGGCTCCCCGCGCAGGCAAAAACTGACGGCGGCCCGTCGGGCCTATTTCAATGATTCCGATCATTGTTCAACAAGGATCATAAAGGGATTGCGCATCTTCGCCAATTGCTTTTCGCCCGCGGAGCTTGAAAAACTTTGTCCCACGCCGGGGATGGGTCGCTCAAAGAGCATCCCCGCAGCGAAGCACTTCGCGTCAAACGAAACCGGCGCGATGCCTTAAAATGCGGCATCCTTTTGAATTCGCAAGTTTTTTTGGCGCCAGGCTCACGCCGGCGCATCTTCGAACATGTCCAACGCACCTTCGACTCCATTGCCGCGCTACCACGGCAGACTTTTCATGGTGACGGCTCCCTCGGGCGCCGGCAAGAGCTCGCTTGTCGCCGCGCTTTTGAACGTCGACCACTCGCTCATGCTCTCGATCTCGCACACCACCCGTGCGCCCCGCCCGGGCGAGGTGAACGGCCGCGAATACCACTTCGTCACGGTCGAGGAATTTGAAGCGATGAAGGCGCGCGACGAGTTCCTCGAATCGGCGCTCGTGCACGGCAACTACTACGGCACGAGCCGCATCTGGATCGAAGAGCAGATGGCCGTCGGCCGCGACGTGCTCCTTGAAATCGACTGGCAGGGCGCGCGCCAGGTGCGCTCGAAGTTCCCCGACACGGTGGGCATCTTCATCCTTCCGCCCTCGATCGATACGCTCTCGGCGCGCCTGCACAAGCGCGGCACCGACAGCGAGGCGACCATTGCCCGGCGCCTTCTTGGTGCCGGCGCCGAAATCGCCCACGCCCCGGAATTTGAGTACGTCATCGTCAACGACGACTTCGAAATGGCCCTCTCGCAGCTGCAGGCGATCGTCACCGCCTCGCGCCTGACGTACCGCCATCAGGCCGTGCGGCTGCGCGAGCAGTTCATTGCGCTCGGCGTACCGCTCTAGCCGCCCCGAAGAGCTTTCGCTGCGCCCCCTATTCGCCCTCTTGTTGCCTACTCGCCTGCGTGTCTTTCACCGTGCACTTCCCCGTGCACTTTTCGCAGCCCGCCGGCGAGTCGGCTACAATCAGGGCTAATGCAGTACGCGCGCCGCACCGAGGCTGTGCGAAGGCTTTCGGGCGTACGCGGCGCACGACAAACGATTTTCACCTTGATCTTCACTGCCCTTTTGCCGCAGGATTTCCATTGAGGGAAGGCCTGCGGGGCGTGAGGGTTTTTCATCTATTCATCGACCGTTCTTAGAAAAATGGCACGTATTACCGTTGAAGATTGTCTGAAGAAGATTCCGAACCGCTTCGAAATGGTTCTCTGCGCGGCCTACCGCGCGCGTCTGATCACCCAGGGCCACGCCCCGAAGATCGACGCCAAGGACAAGCCCACCGTGATCGCCCTGCGTGAAATCGCTCAGGGGCTTACCGGCCGGGAAATGCTCGAGCGCGTGTCTTAACGCACGCCCGCTTGATGCCCGCGCCCGAGCCCCGTCAAGGCCCTTGGACGCAGGCCGCCAGCTACACATAAGAGAAACGCCGCCGGAAGACAAGAACAACAAGCTCCGGACGGCGTTTTGTTTTATCGGGAAGAGTTCATGCTGTTCAATGCCCCTCAAGCCACCAGTCAGACGTTCAAGCCGTTTCCAGCGGTGCCGCAGGCTGCCCGCATCCTGCCGCCGCCCAATGCGCATTCCAATGAAGAGGACTACGACGCGGCCTATCTCGATGCGCGCGCTGACTCCAAGGTGGATCAGGAGGCCGACCTTCCGCTCTTTTCCCCGATAACCGAAACAAGCTCCATCGTCACCTCAAGCGAACTGCTCGACCGCTGCAGCCAGTACCTCTCAAAGGCCGACGTCGACCGCATCCGCATGGCCTTCCAGTACGCCGACGAGGCGCACCTCGGGCAGTACCGCAAATCGGGCGAGCCCTACATCACGCACCCGCTTGCCGTCGCCAACATCCTCGCGCAGTGGCATCTCGACGCCACCACGGTCTGCGCGGGCCTCATGCACGACGTGCTCGAGGATACGCAGGTCGCCAAGATCGAAATGGCCGAGCGCTTCGGTGCCGAGGTGACCGAGCTCGTCGACGGCGTGAGCAAGCTCGACAAGCTGCGCTTTTCCTCAAGCGAGGTCGCGCAGGCCGAAAGTTTTCGCAAGATGCTGCTTGCGATGTGCCGCGACGTGCGCGTCATTCTCGTCAAGCTCGCCGACCGCCTGCACAATCTCAGAACGCTGGGCGTCATGCGTCCCGACAAGCGCCGGCGCATCGCCAAGGAAACGCTCGAAATCTACGTTCCCATCGCGCACCGCCTGGGGCTCAACCAGGTCTTTCGCGAGCTGCAGGAACTCTCCTTCATGAACCACTACCCGCGCCGCTATGAAGTGCTGCGTGAAAACGTGCTTCTAGCCCGCGGCAACCGCCGGGCGGTTCTTGAGCGCATTCTGCGCGAGACGCGCGCGGCGCTGCCGCGCCACGGCATCGTCGCTCAGGTTCAGGGCCGCGACAAGACGATCTACGGCATCTACAACCGCATGCGCGACACGCATGCCTCCTTCTCCGACGTTCTCGACATCTACGGCTTTCGCGTGATCGTGCGCACGCGCGAGGAGTGCTACCTCACGCTCGGCGCCCTGCACCAGCTCTACAAGCCCGTACATGCGCGCTTCAAGGACTTCATCGCCATCCCCAAGGCCAACGGCTACCAGAGCCTGCACACGACCGTGATCGGCCCCTTCGGCACGCCGGTCGAGTACCAGATCCGCACCGAGGAAATGCACCGCATCGACGAAATGGGCATCCTCTCGCACTGGCTCTACAACGACGGTCTTGATACGAGCGAGCTGCAGAACATGGTCGCCGCCTGGCTGCAGAATCTGATGGAAATTCAGCGCACGAGCTCCGACAGCAGCGAATTTCTCGAAAACATCAAGATCGATCTCTTCCCGGATCGGGTCTACGTCTTTACGCCCCGCAGCAAGATCATCAGCCTGCCGCAGGGATCGTGCCCGGTGGACTTCGCCTACCAGATTCACACCGACGTCGGCAACAAGACCGTGCGCTGCCGCATCAACGGCGAGGCACAGCCGCTTTCAACGCAGCTCAAAAACGGCGACATGGTCGAGGTCATCACGGCCCCCGACGCCGAACCCGATCCCGAGTGGCTCAACTTCGCCCGCAGCGGCAAGGCCCGCGCCGAAGTGCGCCAGTACCTGCGCTCGCTCTCGCCTGAAGAGTCGGTTGAGCTCGGCAAGCGCGTGCTTGCCAAGGCTGCGCTTGACGCCAAACTCGACATCGAAGCCGTCCCCGAACACGTCTGGCACGAACTCCTTGTGGATACCGAGACCGAAAACCGCGCCAGGCTCTACGCCGACATCGGCCAGGCCAAGCTTTTTGCGGCGGGCGTCGTCGGCCGCATCCTCAACCTCCTGCACAAGGACGAAGCAGGCCACCACGGCAACGAGACGGCCGTCACCATCCGCGGCACCGAAGGCATGGCCGTGCAGCTTGCAAGCTGCTGCCATCCGGTCCCGGGCGACGCGATCTGGGGCTTCATGCGCAAGGGCCACGGACTTTCCGTGCACCGCGCCGACTGCGAGCACGTCAAGCGCGGCCGCCAGAGCGATCCGCAGCGCTGGATGCCCGTGGGCTGGAAGGATGACATCGGAAGCGAAGCGCACTTCTCGGTGCCGCTTGAAATCAAGGTCACTGACGAGCGTGCCGCCATTGCCGCCATCGCCGCCGAGCTTGCCAAGGCGGGCTCGGCCATCACGGGCGTCAACCTTGAAGACGACAAGACCGCTTCGGATACGCTGCACCTGACGATTCAGGTTCGCAGCCGCCTGCATTTGCTGCACGTTATGCACAACCTTCTGCACCTGCAGACGGTGACGAGCGTCGCGCGACGCCTTGACGGCGACAAGATTCAGGTGCTGCCCGCCGAAGACTAAAGCGCCGATCAAAAACCGCCAATGCAGCAAGGCCGCCGACGGAAGAGTCCGAAGGCGGCCTTTTTGCATCTGCGCGCATCTCATCCTGAAAGAGGGCTGACGTCTTCCAAGAACTTCTAATGAATCGGCGGATCGTTGGTGTAGATCACCTCGACGATTTCAAGTAGCTCCACGCGCGCCGGATGATCAATCGTGGCCGGCGTCGGCAGCTTCACCTGATCGCCCTCGCGCTGCTTTAAAAAGACACGGGCAATAGGACTCACCCAGCTCACGTCGCCGTGATCGGGATCGGCCTCGTCAATGCCGACAATACGAATCGTATGTTCCGTGCCGGTCGTGAGGTTTTCGTAGGTCACCGTTGCGCCGAAGAAGACCTGATCGGTGGGCGGGCGCTTTTCGGGGTCGACCACTTCGGCCGACTCGATGCGCTTGTTGAGAAAGCGGATGCGGCGGTCGATCTCGCGCAGACGGCGCTTGCCGTACTGGTAGTCGCCGTTTTCGGAACGGTCGCCGTTGCTCGCGGCCCAGCTCACGACATTGACCACGCTCGGGCGCTCGACGTTGACGAGCTTTTCGCGCTCGTCAAGGAGCCTGCGGTAACAGGCGGGCGTCATGTAGTTCTTCGTGTTGGGCGGCAGACCGGGGAGCTTGACCTCCTCGTCGTCGTCTTCGTCGCTCATGTTTTGTGCTGACATCGCTTCAAACAGCGCGCACCGCACCTCATGCTTCAGGCGCGGCCGCTTATCCGTACCAAAGGTTGAAAAAAACTGCTCCGCGAGGGGCTTCATCGGCCGAAATAGGCCTTGCAGACCGTGTCTGGATCGCCGTCCATCATCAGGCGGCCGTGATCGAGCCACACGGCGCGGTTGCAGACGCGCCGGATGAGCTCCTGCGAGTGGCTCGCAATGACGAGAATCTTAGTCTGCTCGACAAGCTTGGAGAGGCGCTCCTCGGCTTTTCGCTGAAAGTTCTGATCGCCCACGGCAAGCCACTCGTCCATGAGCAGCACCTCGGGGGCCGACTGCGTCGAAACGGTGAAGGCCACGCGCATCTGCATGCCGCTTGAGTAGGTCTTCATCGGAAGGTTGATGAAGTTGCCCAATTCCGAATATTCGACGATCTTCGGCAGTTCACGGTCGATCTCGCTTTTGGTCATGCCAAGCAGCGTCCCGCGCAGATAGATGTTTTCGATGCCGGTCGACTCGCCGTCGGTGCCGAGGTTGATGTCAAGCAGCGACCCGATGCTGCCCGAGACTTCGGCGCGGCCCGCGGTGGGCGAATACACCCCGCCCAGAACACGCAGCAGAGTGCTCTTGCCCGAGCCGTTGCAGCCCAAAAGCCCCACGCGCTCGCCGTCGTCGATGCGCAGGTTGATGTCGTCGAGCGCGCGCACCACGGGGGCGCTCGTTGCGTCCGAGGCAATGCGCCCGCCGGTGGCGATGTTCATCAGCGACTTCTTGAACGAGCGGTTCTGCGAGGCGAAGATCGGAAAATCCACGCCCACATGCTGGAAATCAATGAATGCCATTGGTTTGTCCCCCTTCGCTCAGAGCCAGTAGGCGATGCGGTGCCGCGCACGGCCCAGAAGCCACAGCGCAAAGAGCCATCCCGCGCAGGCCATGCCGATCGTCACCGACCAGTTGAGCAGCGTGGGCGTCACGCCCAGGATCGGATCGCGGATCACGGCGAGCAGGTGATAGATCGGATTGGGCTCAAGAATCATGTTGGCCGCCCGAGCCGGCAGCGCCGAGGGCATCCAGATGATGGGCGAGATGTAGAAAGCCACCTGCACGAGCGAGGCAATGATCTGCGTCACGTCGCGAAAACGCGTGCAGAAGACCGCGCAGCACACGGCAATCCACAGCAGATTGAGCGAGACCAGCACGAACCCCGGAATCGCCCAGAGGGCGGTCCAGCCGATCCCCTTGCCCAGGATCAGGCACACGAAGGGATAGATGATGAGGTTGTGCCCGAAGATGATCGTGTTGCGCCAGTACATCCTGAGCACGTAGACGAAAAACGGAATGGGCATCTGCCTGATCATGCCTTCGACCGACGTGAAGGCCGTGCAGCCTTCGGTCACCACCGTGCTCATGAAGGTCCACATGATGAGGCCGATCGTGAGAAAGGGCAGATAACTCTCCATCGGCGACTTCAGCACGGCGCCGAAGACGATGCCGAGCGCGGCGATCATGACCGCCATGCTCACCGTGATCCAAAAAGGGCCGAGCACCGAGCGGCGGTAGCGCTGGCGGATGTCCTGCCAGCCGAAGACCGTGACAAGGCGCAGCTGCCGAAACGTTGCGGCGATGTCTTCAAGCGCGCAGGCAATGTTGCCCAGAGCGCTCGAAGGCCGCTGATAATGAATGAAACCCATGAGAAAAGTACTGCGTTGAAGTCAATGGTTAGAAATCTTGCCTGAATTGCCGAAGGCTCGCCCGCTAGAACTGGGCGTAGGCCGGAGACTCGCCCCGGGCCTCGGGCGCAGGAAGCGGCGTGCGCTCATTCGGGACGAAGTCGCCTGCCTGCGACGCGTGCTTACGGTAGGCAGCCGTGCCCCAGAGCGGCACCGTCGAGAGACTGTGCTGAAAGCTCCCTGAAATCTCGCGCGTTGAGTACGAAAGATACATAAGCGTCTGATTCTGGGCGTCGAAGATGCGGCGGATCTTGAGCGTCTTCAGGAAGATGCTCTTTGACTTCGCAAAGACCACCTCACCATCCTTGCTCTTGTCGATGCGCGCGATCATCTCCGGGGTGATCTCGCCGGTCTGGCGGCAGCTCACGGCGCTCTCGGACGGATCCGTCAACGACAGGGGCGACTCGATGCTTGCCACGTGGCAGGTGACGCCCGGCACGAGCGGATCAACGAAGGCGTTGAGCTTGATGTCCTTGAAGGTGAAGAGTCCAAGCGACACGTCGGCCACGTCTTCACCGCTGCAGCCCGCTAGCCCCACGGCCGCGGAGGCGCAGACGCCGCAAAGAATTGAGAATTTTTTCAACGAATTCACCTTTTGCTTCATGTTGGGGTTGGTCCTTGGCCTCATTTGTTCGGATGGGCCTGTCCTGCGGCGCCTTTTTCGTCGCCCGCAAAGACCTGGGGGAGCGCCTGCCGCATCGTTTCAACGGGCTTCCAGCCGAGGATGTCGCGGTTTTCCGAGATGTCAAGCGCAAGCGACCCGTCAAGCACCGAGAGCATGCCCGAGCGCCCGATGAGCGAAAGCGCAAGCCGCAGAAGAGCGGGCGGCACGCGCCAGTTGCGAGGCTGCATGCCGCTTGCCTTTGCCAGGTTTTCGATGAGCTCGGCCGTTGAAATCGGCGCACTGTCGGCAACAAGCCAGGCCCGACCGGCCGCGCGTTCATGCACCGCGGCAAGAAGAAGAAAATCGACGAGGTTGCCGACGCTCACGAAGGAACGCCGATTGCGCCGCAGGCTTCCGAAAGGAAGCGGCCTGCCGCTTGCCACCCAGCGCGCAAGCTGCGCGAACTTCGCCTTGACGCCTGCGCCATACACCAAGGGCGGCCGCACGATGACGAGCTCCAGGTGCGTCGTACGGCAAAACTCGCTCAAGGCCTGCTCGGCTCTGAACTTGGATCGCGCATAGTGCGACTGCGGCCGGCAAGGAGACGCCGCCGACAGGGTTTCGTCGGGCGCCGTCGCTCGGGCGTGCACGTGCACGGAACTGACGAAAACAAACCGCCGCACGCCTGCGGCACTCGCCGCCCGGGCAACCTGCAGCGCCGCATCGACATTGGCCGCGAGATAGGCGTCGTGAAGCGCCTGCTCGCCCAGCTTTTCCTCATGCTGCTGATGAACGCGGGCCGCGCAGTGAATCACCGCATCGGCCCCCTCGAGCATGCCGGCTCCGAGTTCCGTGAAATTGTCGCCAGCGCCGATGACGGGATGGCGGCCATCGCCCTCAAGCACGCCCGCCCGACGGCTGACGGCAATCAGACCGCACCCCCGACGCAGGATTTCCGCACAAAGATGCGAGCCGAGAAAGCCCGTCGCGCCCGTCACGGCAATGGTGGGCGTGCGTTTCGTCATCGTGTCGTTCATGCCGCGGTACCCTCTCTGGTGCCGGTTGTGGGCGCTGCGGCAGCAGTCTCAGGGACAGTCTCAGAGGCAGTTCCGGAGGCTGAAAGAGCCTGCTGCATTCTCTTCTCCTGCTCCTTTTCATAGAGCAGCACCCAGTCGCCGATGCCGTCCTTGGGCGAAAACTCCGGCACCACCTCGCGCATGATGCGCAGCACCCAGTCGCGGTCGCGCCGCGCAAGCGCCTCGGCAAGCTCGCCGATCAACGCCTTGAGCCGCGGCATCGGAAGCGACTTTTCCACCGCCCGGAAGATGCGCGGATGCTCGGTCTTTTCGGGGTTGTCGCCGATCAGAAGCTCCTCGTAGAGCTTTTCGCCGGGACGCAGTCCCGTGATCTTGATTTCAATGTCGCCCGCGGGATGATCCTTGTCCTTGAGCGTCAGACCGCTCAAGGCGATCATGCGCACGGCAAGATCGTAGATCTTCACGGGTTTGCCCATATCGAGCAGAAAAACATCGCCCCCGCGGCCGAGCGAGGCGGCCTGCAGCACGAGCTGGCTAGCCTCGGGAATCGTCATGAAATAGCGCACGATGTCCGGATGCGTGAGCGTCACCGGACCGCCGCTTCGGATCTGTTCGCGAAAGCGCGGCACGACGGAGCCGGAGCTGCCGAGCACGTTGCCAAAGCGCACCATCGTAAAAATCGTATGACCGGCATCGGTGTGCGCCATCGCCTGCAGCACGAGCTCGGCCATGCGCTTGGTGGCGCCCATGACATTGGTGGGCCGCACGGCCTTGTCGGTGGAAATGAGCACGAAGTCCTCAACGCCCGCATCGCGCGCCGCACGCGCGGCGATCATAGTGCCGAAGACGTTGTTCTCAACGCCTTCAAGGGGATTGTGCTCGACCATCGGCACGTGCTTGTAGGCGGCCGCATGGTAGACCGTCTGCGGCTTCCAGGTCTGCATGATCTCGCGCATGCGTCGTTCGTCGGTGACGTCGGCCAGAAGCGGCACGACATCGACCTTGGCGCCCTGGGCCGTCTGTTCAATGAGCTCGTGATAGATATGGTAGACCGCAAATTCCGAGCGCTCGGCCAGAAGCAGACGCGTCGGATTCAGACGAATGATCTGTCGGCACAGTTCGCTGCCGATGGAGCCGCCCGCCCCGGTGACCATCACCGTCTTGCCCTCGACGGTTCGCGCAAGGAGCTCGCGCTTGGGCTCAACCGGATCGCGGCCGAGAAGCTCGTCAATTTCAAGCTCGCGCAGGGAGTTGACGGCCACCTTGCCCGAGACGATTTCGTCGTACGAGGGCACGGTGCGCACCTTGGCCTTGCACGCCTGCAGCGCATCGACGATTTCGCGGCGCCGCGCACGCGAGGCCGACGGGATTGCCAGAAGCACGGTCTGCGTCCCGAACGCCCGCAGCAGGGCTGGAATTCTGCGCGGAGGATAAATCTTGATGCCGCCCAGCAGACACCCCTGAAGACGACGGTCGTCGTCAACAAAGGCCGCCACGCGCATGCTGCGGCCCGATTCGAGCGCATAGAGAAGCTGCCGGCCGGTGTTGCCCGCACCGTAGACGATGACGCGCGGCAGCTTCGACTCCCGAATCTGCAGCTGATATTCGCCGCTCAGGAACAACCTGACGCAGCCGCGGGAGAGTGCAACGAGAACGATGAGCACCGCAGGCTGAATGAATCCCACGGTGCGGGGCACGCCGGAGACGCCGATCACGGTAAAGATCACCACGTAGATGAGCGTGTAGATCGACATTGCCAGAATGATCGCCACGGCTGCCGAAAAGCCCTCGTAGCGAAACACCGCCCGGTACAGCCCGCAGACGATGAAGATCGGCACGGCAACCGCCACCGAGATCGCCATTGCCGTCACGACGCTCGGGTGCAGCGCATGAAACACGCCCGTGCGCAGATAAAACGCAAACCACACCGAGACAAGACACATCGCCACGTCGGCCGTGAGCGCAATGAGTCGTTTTGTGAAACGGGGAAGTCGAAGAATGGCCTCGGTAAGCTTCATTGGTGTTGCAAAAGCTGCGCGCGGCTTCTCGCGAGTCGTCGGCAGAAAAGGTAAAACTAAAAACGTGTGCCAATGGTAGGTGCGGCACGGCTCGTGCGTCGGATTTTAGTTCAGTGATCGACGTTGTCCTCTCGGATCACCTTGATGAAGGTAAGCCAGATGATCTTCATGTCAAACCAAAAGGAACGACGCCTGAGGTACTCAGCATCAAACTCGACCTTCACCGGAATCGGCAGGTCGTCGCGCCCGTTGATCTGCGCCCAACCCGTCAGGCCCGGCACCAACGCATCCACCCCGGCCTGCGTTCGAAGCGCGATCAGATCGTCCTGGTTGAAAAGCGCTGGCCTCGGGCCCACGAAGCTCATGTCGCCGCGCAGGATGCTCAGAAGCTGCGGCAGTTCATCAAGGCTCGTCTTGCGCAGGAAGCTTCCGATCGGCGTGAGCCACTGATCGGGGTTCTTGAGCAGGTGCGTGGCCACGACCGGCGCGTCGATGCGCATGCTGCGAAACTTCGGCATGCGAAAGATGCTGTTGCGCACCCCGACGCGATCCGACCAATAGAGCACGGGGCCGGGACTCGTGAGCTTGACCGCGATTGCGATGATGATGAGCGGCACGGCCAGAATCACGAGGGCCACCGTTCCAAGCACGAGATCAAAGGCCCTTTTGAGCAAGGGCATCGAACGGGTCATGACGCAGCCGCGCCTCCTGCCGCCGTTGCCGCGCCCGCCTCAGCCGGGTTGTCCTCGCCGTGCAGGTGCTTGGCAAACTGAATCGTATAAAGATGTGCGTAAAGGCCGTTGGCGGCAAGAAGCTCCTCGTGGCGCCCGACCTCCTGAATGCAACCGTCCTTCATTACCACGATCTTGTCGGCGCCTTCAATCGTTGAGAGACGATGCGCCACCACGAAGGTCGTGCGTCCGCGCATGAGCTCTTCCAACGATTTCTGAATGTACTTCTCGCTTTCGGTATCAAGCGCACTCGTGGCTTCGTCAAGAAGAAGAATCGGCGCATTTTTCAGCAACGCCCGAGCAATCGAGATGCGCTGCTTCTGGCCGCCTGAAAGCTTGCTGCCCGCCTCTCCCACGGGCGTATCAAGCCCTTGAGGCAGGCTGTTGATGAACGGCATGAGATAGGCAGCCTCGGCGGCAGCCGCGATCTCTTCGCGCGTCGCATCGGGCTGTCCATAGGCGATGTTGGCCGCAATCGTATCGTCAAAAAGCACCACGTCCTGACTCACGAGCGCGATCTGCGCACGCAGACTCTCAAGCGTCACCTCGCTTTGCGCCACGCCGTCAAAATAGATTTCACCCGACGTGGGCACCCAGAAGCGGGGAATGAGATTGATGAGCGTCGTCTTGCCCGCGCCGGAAGCGCCCACGAGCGCCACCGTCTCGCCGGCCTTGACCGTCAGAGTGAAGTCGCGCACGGCGGGCGTCTCGCTTTGCTCATACGTGTGGGAGACATGCTCAAATCGCACTTCCTTGCTCACGCGGCCGAGCACCTTGCTGCCGGGATCCTTCTCGGGCTCTTCGTCGAGCATGGCAAAAAGACTTTCGGCAGCCGCCTGCATGCGGCCCGTGGCGCCGTTGAGCGCAGCAAGATGCCGCACCGGCGTCAGCAGAAGCAGCAGCGCGGAGAGAAAGGTGATGAATTCACCCAAGGTCAGCATGCCGTTTTGCGCTTGCCAGAGGGCGATGATGACGACGATACTCACGGCGCACATGCTCGTGAAATGCGTCATCGGGGTGCCTGCACCCGCGACCTTCTGCATCTTGACGGCAAGTCGGCGGATCTTCTCGTTCAGCTCTTGAAAGCGCTTGTTTTCAAACTCGTAGCCGTTGTAGACCTTGATGATGCGCTGCGCCTCATAGCCCTGCTGCACGACGCCGACCAACTCTCCGAGCGAGCTCTGGAAGCCCCGACTGTACTTTCGCATTTTCTTTCCGACCCAGCGGATGATCAACGCCAGCACGGGAGCCACGACAATCGAGATGAGCGAAAGCTGCCAGTTGTAGTAAAGCAGCACAACAGATAGAGCCACGATCTGAAGCGAGTCGCGCACGATGGTCGAGAGCATCTCAGCCGCGGTGCCCAATGCCGTACCGGCTTCGTTGATGAACTTGCTGACTACCGTCCCGGACTGCCGATGCTGGTACACCTCTGCAGGCCAACGAATCATGCGTGCAAACATCTTGACGCGCAGCTCGTAGAGCACGCTTTGCGAGACCTTCTGCAAAAACAAGGAGCTCGTAAAGGTGGAAAGCCCATGGATCAAGGCAATGACAAGCAGCGCCGACGGCGCCCACCACATGGCGGTGGGATCTTTTTCATAAAACCCTTGGTCGGTAAGCTTGCCCACGAGAACGGCAATCATGGACGAAGTGGTTGCCGTCACGATCATGGCCAGCATGGCCACAACCAGCATTTTTTTGTAGGGAAGCAGATAGCCGAGAAGACGGCGCAGCGCCGGGCGATCCTTGAGGATGGGATCGGAATCCACCATCGAAGCTGTATGAGGCTTCGACGGGCTCTGTTGTTCACTCATGAGGGAAAATTTGCAGTGCAAGAAACTTGAATTACAGGCATTTTACAGGGGAAAGGGACTGCAACAGGCTGCGGCTATAATGGCCGAATCCTCTACAAACCCACTGACTTTTCGAGACTGTTATGCCTACCGTCCTGTGCCGCCTGCCCAATCACGTTGGAGACTGCTGCATGTGTCTGCCCGCACTGCGGCTCCTGGAAGCTAGTGGCTTTACGCCCGCCCTCGTCGGCAAGCGCTGGGCCGAGGATCTGATGGCCGGCATGGGATGGCGTTTTGATCCCATCGAAGGCCACGTCACCGAAGACCTCAGCCGCATCCGCTATCTTGCAAAGAACGCCCAGGCCGACAAAGGCTTGCTTTTCCCCAACTCGTTCGGTTCGGCGTTACTTTTCAAAATCGGCCGCATCAAGAGCGCAGGGCTAAAGACCGACGGTCGATCCTTTCTTTTGGACGTCAAGATTCCCGAGCCCGGCAAGATGCACGAAGTGGAACGATTCTTTTATGTCGCACACTCAGCCATCAAAGCCTGGGGGGCAACTCCGGCCTGGGACAAGGTGCCTCAAAGACTCGGCTTGCTCTCGCTCAAGCGGCATGAAGCTGCAGCCAAGAATTTGATCCTACGGCATCAGATTCCTGAAAAATTCGCCCTGCTTGCGCCGGTTGCAAGAGGCAAGCACAATGGAAAGGAAAAAAGCTGGGCCCACTTCAATGATCTCGTCAAGCCGCTGCGCGAGCTCGGCGTTGAGCCCATTGTCTTTCCGAGCCAGCGAGAGGAAGAACTCGCCAGACAGGCCTGCCCCGACGCCATGATTCTTCCGCCGACAACACTGGGCAACTACGCAGCGTTGGTCAAGCGCGCACAGCTTGTGATCGCCAACGATTCCGGCGTCAGCCACATCGCCGCCGCTGTCGGCGTCAAACAGATCACGCTGATCGGCGTCACGGACCCGACCAGAACGTCCCCATGGAATCCTGATGCTGTTGTGCTTGGGAAGGAAGGTCAATGGCCGACGGTCGATGAAGTTGTTGCCGAGATCAAAAAAGCTCTTGCGTAGACCCGTCATGACCACAATTTCGGCCATCATCCTCACGCATAACGAAGCAGAGAATATCGTTGATTGCGTCAAAGCGTGCCAATTCGCCGACGAGATTCTGATCGTTGACGACAACAGCACTGACGAAACAATTTCTTTAGCTCAGCAGACGTCCAGTAAAGTCAAAGTCTTGTCTCGGAGCCTGAACAAAAACTGGGCGGAACAGCGTAATTTCGCGATCAATTCCGCATCCTGTGACTGGATCTTGTTTGTGGATGCTGACGAACGCGTGAGCTGCGAGTTAGCCCGGAACATCGCCCGTGTTGTTGGAAGCAATGAAACTGCTACATACAGCATTTTGCGAATCAACTACTTTAGCGACGGCCCGCTTCGTCACGGAGTGTTTCGTCCGGACTGGGTTTTGCGCCTATTCCCCAAGAAAAGCGGGAAATATGAAAGAGCAGTGCACGAGCGCTTCGTTCCTGCCATTGATATTCCCAAAAAGAAAATCAATGGCGAGCTAAAGCACTACACCTACCGCGACTGGCAGTCCTACTGGAAAAAATTTGACCTGTATACAGAAGTTTCCGCCATCAGTTACCACAAGGAAGGAAGAAAAGTCTCTTTAATCAAGGACTTCATCGTTCATCCTGTCTGGGCATTCATCAAGTCATATTTTATTAGTCGCGGCTGTCTAGACGGAAGGCTTGGGTTCGTTTTTAGCGTATATCAAAGTCTGTACACACTAACAAAATACGTTAAATTGGACAGCCTCAACAAGCACAACGGAAAAATCTAATTCAATTTAGACACTCTAGTGCATTGAAAGAAGGGTTCAATCAGCTCAAAAGCATCAAAATCAGTTTGTTCCGAGCGGAAAATCCAACCCCCGAAGGTTCGATACGCTAGAAAACTTGCCAGCAATCACCAACATCCACACACCTTTTGGATATTCAATTGACGAAACGTAGCCACAAAGAAACAATCAACGTCATTGACAAGATCGATTCTGGCCTGATACGTTTTGGAGGAAATGTCGCCAAGGCAATCGGATACGGTTTTCATGCCATTTTTCCCAAAAAACGTTTTCAACTCCCATCCTTTGAGTCTCCTCAAAAGGAAGCATCCATTCCTTCTGCCATTTCGAGAAAAATTTGGCAAACAAATTTCTCAGCTCAGTGCACGCTGCCTATGTTCCTCAACTTCAGGCACAACCGCACCCTTTCCAAAAACTTTGAATACCATTACGTCAGTACCGAAGAACGGGAACTCTACCTCGAGTCACATGCCCCAGCACGCGTAAATGCCGCATACAAACGACTCACAGACGGTGCAGCGCAAGCTGATTTATGGCGTCTCGTCATTCTTTACAACGAGGGAGGCATTTACATGGATATTGACGCCACATTGGCGCACGATCTCGAATCCATCATTTGAGGAAAAAATCAGATATTCATTTCAAACTACAATGAATTTACCAATTTCTTCCTTGCCACCTCACCGCAAAACCAAATTTTCAATGACTTCATATGGATGGTAGTCGACAATATTGAGAATTGCGAATCGGGAAGCGTCTATGACACAACGGGCCCCGGGGCCTTAAAAAAGGTCCTCGACGAACACAAGATTTTCGACTTTATCCCTCACCAACTCGTCGGCGTCCAAGGCGCATTCACAAACGTATATTTTCAATATATGGACAAGCCCAGATCAAAGTGAACCTACAAGAAGACATTTATCCGGTAGTCGCCATTACTGCTGGCTCTTGCCTCTTCTGAGTGGACAAAATCCAGGCAAAACACAAAGCGGCAAGCGTTCCCTCTGTCACGTCCCACATGAAAGAATTGACGGCCCCGCCGGCCAGGTAAGCAAAAAGGAACCCCATTCCTATCAATCTATCTCGAACCGTAGTTGCTCGTAAGGACGTATAAAAACACACTATCAAAAAAGCAACCCAAAGAAAGATTCCCACCAGTCCAAATTGCGCGCCAAAATTCAGAAAATCAGAATGCGGATTCCCTGATCCCCATCCTCTGATGCAATTTTTCAAAACCTTAGTCTTGTCGAGGCTATCGCAATAAAACTGCCCGAACCCTCCGATGCCAATGCCGGCAACAGGGTGTTCCTTCAAAATGGACAAAGCGGCAGTCCAGTAGCTCAAGCGCTCCCCTGAAGAAGTGTGTTTATTCCCCTCAGAGAACTCCTGAATATCCGTTTTGACTTCCATCGTCCTGTTGACAACGTTGGTTGACACAGCCGCTGAAATCCCAACAACAACCAAAGCAGCAACAAGTGCTATAAATTTAAGATTCTTCTTGTACGGATAGGAAACGACTACGGCGACCAATGCTACGACAATGGCCAGATAGCCGGTTCTTCCGTTCGTCATGAAAAACGTTACTCCAACAGCCAGAAAAGCCGCGCAAGCCCCAAGGATTATTTTTCCCAACCTTTCCTTTCTCAAGCTCATCTCAAGGCCAATAACGACAAGAATAGCCATAATATAGCCTTGAGCAATATGGCTCTTCGTTAGAATCGCCCCCTGACCCGGAACTTTTTCCGGGAACCCCGAGATTTCAAAGCCAATCCCTACGCAAATCAACGCCAGGACTCCGAACGAGATAAACCCCGTCCAAAGAAAACGCTCTCTCCACAAAGGATTTCTGGAAAGAAAACACCACGCAACAAAAAGCACAATAAGCTTTCTGAATTTCCGAATTCCCTCCCAAGCTACCGAACCCGGCACGGTCGTCCACAAGAGAGAGAGGAACACAAACCCAAGAAAAATCAGAAGGATCTTTGCAAAATGCTGGGAAACAAACCGTCGACAATCTTCTTTTACCGTCCCTCCCAACAGCCAGAAAAGGATCAAAAATCCTTCAAGAATATTTGTGGCCGCAGTTGAATAAGGAAGAACTGCCAAAAGAGCCAACAAGGAAACTCCGGCAGCGGGCTGGAAAATTTTTTTCTGACACAACTGAAAATTCACTGCAAATACCTTTTCTCAATACCTGCCACATGCTTTGAGACCGACACGTTATCTGCAGACGGCTGACATTAAGTCAATCATCTCCCCAAATAATAATGATTGAAAACGTGTCTCCTACTCACCCCTTCAGCATTGCTGGAAAGTTTCACCTTCATCTAGGCTAGCTGCGTACGCCGTATTCGTAATGCGCTTTGGAGACCCCGGGAATTGTCCGCAGAATGCTCACCAAATGATCCGTTGGCTCTACACGATTATTGAAAACCAGACACCCTTTGGAGGTCTTGAGCGTCACAATAGCCTCGCAAAGCACGCCATGCTCTGATGTGGGATTGCCGGCAAAGAGCTTTCGAATCTCGTCGGTGTCGGCATCTTCGTTCACTTCAAAAACAAGTCGGGCGCCGCGCTTAATGCGCTCTTCCTGCAATGTCCTGATCTGGTTGGCAACCATGCTCATGCGGCCGTTGCGTTCATCAAAGCGGCCGCGTCCGGTGATCACCAATACTTCATCAGCCACGAGGAGGCTGCGATAGCGCTCATAGGTCTCGGAATACGCAAGGACGTCGATGGTCTCCTGCCCGTCGCTCAAGACAATGACGGCAAAACGACCGCGCTTTCCTTGAATGACGCGCAGATCCTGCACGATGCCCGCAATGGTCTGAAGCTGCTTGCCGACGCTCATCGACTTGAAGGGAAGCGAGAAAGCCTTCACCTCGTTGCGGTAAGGATCGAACATGTCTCCCGTGAGACAGAATCCGTAGGCTTGCTTTTCTTCAGTGAACTTGCGCTTGTCGTCCCACTTTTCGGCCTCGACCCAGCTCACGATGCGCTCCTCGACGCCGTTTTCATCGGCAAAGAGGCTCGCCTGACCGATGGAGGCCGCAACGGTCTGCGCAGCGCTCAACGCCTGGTGCACGTTGCCGAACAATTTGCCGCGGTCGGGATCAAGCGAATCAAACGCACCCGCACGGATCATCTGCTCGAGGATCTTGCGGTTGACGGCCGGCACGCGGGCGGCGACATCGAAAATGTCCAGAAACGGCCCGTTCATCAGACGCTCATCGAGGATCTCCTCGACGACGTTTTGGCCCACGCCCTTGATGGCGCCGAGACCAAAGCGCACCGTCTTTTCATTCGGAACGGTGAAGAACCACTCGCTGATGTTGATGTCGGGCGGCAGCACATCAACGCCCATGGCGCGGGCATCCTCCACGAGGGCGCGCATCTTTTCGCCCGAGTCCATCGAAAGGCACAAGTTGCCCGCCGTGAAGCTCGCCGTGTGATGCACCTTGAGATAGGCCGTCTGCCAGGCAACATAGGAGTAGGCCGCAGCGTGCGACTTGTTAAAGCCATAGCCCGCGAACTTCTCCATCAAGTTGAAGATCTCGGTGGCCGTTTCCTCGCTCACGTTGCGTTCGGCCGCGCCCTTGACGAAGACCGCGCGCTGGCGCTTCATCTCCTCGACGTTTTTCTTACCCATGGCGCGGCGGAGCAAGTCTGCTCCGCCCAGCGAATAGCCGCCGATGGCGCGCGCCACCAGCATCACCTGTTCCTGGTAGACCATGATGCCGTAGGTCTCACGCAGGATCGGCTCCATGCGCGGATCAAGATATTCGACCTTCTCGCGGCCGAACTTTCGATCGATGAAGTGCGGAATCTGATCCATCGGGCCGGGTCGATAAAGTGCGTTCAGGGCGACCAGATCCTCAAGGCAGTCGGGCTTGGCCTGACGCAGCTGATCGCGCATGCCATCGGATTCAAACTGAAAGACCGCTCCGGTGTTGCCCGTCTGGAAAAGCTCGAGCGTTGCCTTGTCATCGACCGGAATGCGCGAGAGCTCAAACTTCTTGCCGGGGTGCAGACGGTCGATATATTCCACCGCCTTGCTGAGGATGGTGAGCGTCGTCAGACCGAGAAAGTCGAACTTCACCAGACCGACGTTCTCGACGTCCTTCTTGTCGAACTGACTGACCGTGTTTTCAGGCTTTCCGTCGGCGTTGTAGAGCGGGCAGAAGTCGGTGAGCTTGCCCGGCGCAATGAGCACGCCGCCGGCGTGCATGCCGAGATTTCGCGTCAGTCCCTCAAGCTCCTTGGCGTAGCCCATAAGTTCGGCGAACTCCGGGGTCTCCGAGAGCGCCTTGAATTCGGGCTCCATCTCGGCGGCCTTGGCAAGCGTGACGTCCAGACCAGGCTTCTGCGGGATGAGCTTGGCGAGTCCGTCGACCTGGTTGTAGCTCATGTTGAGCACGCGTCCGACGTCGCGCACGACGGCCTTGGCGCCCATGGCGCCGAACGTGACGATCTGGCTCACGGCCGGAACGCCGTATGTGCGCTTGACGTACTCAATCGTGCGGTCGCGGTTGTGCTGGCAGAAGTCGACGTCGAAGTCAGGCATCGAGACGCGTTCCGGATTAAGGAAGCGTTCGAACAGCAGCCCATAGTGCAGCGGATCGAGGTCCGTAATGCCCAGCGCGTACGCCACCAGAGAGCCCGCGCCCGAACCGCGGCCCGGTCCCACCGCCACGCCGTTGCGCTTGGACCAGTTGATGAAGTCCTGAACGATGAGGAAGTATCCGGGAAACTTCATCGTCTTGATGGTGTTGAGCTCGTAGTCAAGACGCTCAACGTATTCCGGGCGCTTCTTGTCGCGCACCTCCTGATCCGGGTACAGAAATTCAAGACGCCGCTCGAGACCTTCACGGGAGAGCTTGTCCATGTAGTCGTCAAGACTCATCCCCTCGGGCGTCGGGAACACGGGCAGCTGCGGCTTTTGCAGAACGCCGTCAAGGTTGCAGCGCTGCGCGATCACGATCGTGTTTTCAATGGCCTGCGGAATGTCGGCAAAGAGCTCGCGCATCTCCTCTTCGCTCTTGAGGTACTGCTCGGGCGAATAGTCCTTGGGACGCCGGGGATCGGCAAGCACGTAGCCGCTTGCGATGCAGCAGCGCACCTCATGGGCCGTGAAGTCTTCCTTCTTGAGAAACTGAATGGGGTGCGTGGCCACCACGGGGAGCTTGTGCTCGACGGCAAAGCGGGCCATCTTGCAGACCACCGCCTCGTCGTTTTTGCGTCCCGCGCGCTGCAGATCCACGTAAAGCCGCCCGGGGAAGGCGGCGATGAGCTGCTTGGCGATGCGCTCGGCCTCCTCGGGCTTTTTGGCCATGAGGTGGCGCTCGATGATGCCCTGCGGGCCGCCCGTCAGACACAAAAGCCCCTTGCAGCTTTCCTCGGTCAGCCACTCAAGGCGCACTTCGCCGCGGCCGAGATACTGATTGAGCATCCAGCCGCGCGAGAGCAGCTCGCACAACGACAGATACCCCTCGTGATTCTGGCAGTAGATCGTCAGCCGATAAGGCTTGTCGCGATCCTGGGCGTTGAGGTTCGTAATCCACAGATCGCATCCCAGAATGGGCTTGATGCCGTCGGCGATCGCGTGCGAATAAAAGCGCAGGCCGCCGAAAATGTTCATCGAGTCGGTAAGTCCGAGCGCGACGCCGCCCTGCTCGGCCACGGCCTCGAGGATCGGATCAAGCCGCACGATTCCGTCGGTAATCGAGTATTCGGAATGAAATCGGAGGTGAACGAAGTTGGCGGACATGGACGCTCGAACAAACTGAGGATGCGGAGAACGTAACGCTCTGAGAGATGCTCCCCTACGCAAAAGGGAATCCGCCGGGGATTCCCTTTTTCGAGGTGAAGCTCCTGACAGAGGCGAAGGATCAATGCTTCAGGGGCTTGAAGCGCAGGCGGTGCGGACGGGCACCTTCCTCGCCGAGACGCTTCTTCTTGTCGGCCTCGTACTCGTTGTAGTTGCCGTCAAAGAAGACCACCTTGCTGTCGCCTTCAAAAGCGAGGATGTGTGTGGCGATTCTATCGAGGAACCAACGGTCGTGAGAGGTCACCAGAGCGCAGCCCGCAAACTCAAGCAGCGCCTCTTCGAGCGCGCGCAGCGTCTCGACGTCGAGATCGTTCGAGGGCTCGTCAAGAAGGAGCACGTTGCCGCCCTTGAGAAGCGTCGCCGCAAGATGCAGACGACCGCGTTCGCCGCCCGAGAGCACGCCCACGAGCTTTTGCTGATCGCCGCCCTTGAAGTTGAAGCGCCCGAGATAGGCGCGCGAGGGCATCTCGAACTTGCCCACCTGGAGAATGTCGAGGCCGCCCGAGATCGCCTCGAAGACGGTCTTGTCGTTGGGAAGCGCGTCGCGCAGCTGCGACACTGCGGCAAGACGCACGGTGTCGCCGAGAACGATCTCGCCATTGTCGGGCTTTTCCTTGCCGTCGATCATCTTAAAGAGCGTCGACTTGCCGGCGCCGTTGGGGCCGATCACGCCCACGATGGCTCCGGGCGGCACGGTAAAGGAGAGATCGTCGATGAGAAGACGGTCGCCGAAGCCCTTGGAGACGTGATGAAACTCGATAACCTTGTTGCCGAGACGATCGGCCACGGGAATGAAGATTTCGTTTGTCTCGTTGCGGCGCTGGTACTCGTAGCTCGAGAGTTCCTCGAAGCGGTTCAGACGCGCCTTGGCCTTGGCCTGACGGCCCTTGGGGTTCTGACGCACCCACTCAAGCTCGTGGCGAATCGCCTTGGCGCGCGACTCCTGCTGGCGCTTTTCCATCTCAAGGCGATTTTCCTTCTGCTCAAGCCAGGAGGAGTAGTTGCCCTTCCAGGGAATGCCTTCGCCGCGGTCAAGCTCAAGGATCCACTCAGCGGCGTTGTCAAGGAAGTAGCGGTCGTGCGTCACCGCCACCACCGTGCCGGGGAAGCGGTGCAGGAACTGCTCGAGCCACTCCACGCTTTCGGCGTCAAGGTGATTGGTGGGTTCGTCAAGAAGCAGCATGTCCGGGCGCGACAGCAGCAGCCGGCAGAGCGCCACGCGGCGCTTCTCGCCGCCCGAGAGGTGTTCGATCTTGGCATCCCAGGGCGGCAGGCGCAGCGCGTCGGCCGCAATTTCCATCTGAGTCGATGCGTCGGTTCCGGCCGCGGCAATGATCGCCTCAAGGCGGGCCTGCTCGGCGGCAAGCGCATCAAAGTCCGCATCGGGCTCGGCATAGGCGGCGTAAATCTCATCGAGCTTGGCCTGCGCCTGCATCACTTCGCCCATGCCCTCTTCAACGCACTGACGCACCGTTGCGTTGGGATCAAGCTGCGGCTCCTGCGGCAGGTAGCCGATCTTGAGTCCCGGCTGCCAGATGATTTCGCCTTCAATGTCGGTGTCGACGCCGGCCATAATCTTCAGAAGCGTCGACTTGCCGGCGCCGTTCAAGCCGAGCACGCCGATCTTGGCGCCGGGGAAAAACGAAAGGGAAATGTCCTTGAGAATCTGCCGCTTGGGGGGAACAACCTTGCCCACGCGGTTCATAGTCATGACGTATTGAGCCATTGAAGGTTCCTGATGGTTCCGTATGAGTAGAGAAATCTGAAAGTCAGGGGCGTGCCGCAGGCCGCACGAAGCTGGGGGCCGTTGATGCGGCAGCAGCGAAAACAGAAGCGTTCGGGAGAAAACTGAAATGTGCCCGGGCCTGGGCCGGTTGCGCAGAGCCCGAGAGCGCGCAGGCGGCCGCCTGCGCCGACTTCATTTTTTCAGTCTGATTTCAATGATGAAAGCAAGTTTTTGATTTTAGCAAACCCGAGCCCCTGATCCCGGAACCGCGCACGAAAGACGCAGGGCCTTGCGAAGAGCGGTTGCGCCGGTAAAGAGAGCGAAAAAGGCACGGTCCGACGACAGTGTTCGGACTTCGCCGAAACCGTCGCTGCCGCGGGCGCAAGGCGCAATCATCTCTTCGGACAGGAGAATTTCCCGCTGTCCACGCTACAATGCGCCGCAGGCACTTCGCCTTTTACTCCTGACTCCCCGGCTTCAACCCCCTTGCACTGACTTTTGTTTCATGCCCCTGTTGCGCAGCGCTCTTTTTGCCTTTTTTGCCTCGCTTTGCCTGGCAGCGCCTGCTGCAGCGGCCGCATCCGGGACGCCTGCGGCCGGCACCTCTGCCGACGCATCTGTCATCACGGGTGAAGATATTGCCGAGCCCGCCGACGAAGCCCGGGCCGCGGACGATCTTCCTGCAACCGAAGCCGAAGTCTCCCCTCCCGTCGACATCTGGGACCGCATCCGGCGCGGCTTCGACATGCCCGAGCTCAACAACCGCCGCGTGACGACGGCCCTGCAGCTCTACACCCGCAATCCGCGCACGACCGAAGCCGTCTTTGAACGCGCCGGGCGCTTTCTCTATCACATCGTGGGCGAAATTGAAAAGCGCGGCCTTCCCACGGAACTCGCGCTGCTGCCCTTCGTTGAAAGCGCCTTCAAGCCTGAGGCGCTCTCTCACGCCAAGGCCGCGGGCTTGTGGCAGTTCATGCCGGCCACGGGCAACATCTTCTCGCTGCAGCAGAACTTCTGGAAGGATGAACGCCGCGACGTGCTTGAAAGCACCCGTGCAGCGCTCGACTACCTGCAGCAGCTTCACGACACGTTCGGCGACTGGCAGCTTGCGCTTGCCGCCTACAACTGGGGCGAAGGCAGCGTCTCGCGCGCCATCCGCCGCAACAAGACGCGCGGGCGCTCGACGAGCTACAGCAACCTCAGAATGCCGCGCGAAACGGCCAACTACGTGCCGCGGCTTGAAGCGATCAAGCGCATCGTCGCCGCGCCCGAAAAATACGGCATCACGCTGCCTGCGATCGAAAACGAGCCCTACTTCGTGCGCATCACCAAAAGTCGCGACATCGACATGAAGACCGCGGCAGCGTTGGCCGAACTCGACGAAGACGAATTCCGTCTGCTCAACCCGGGCTTCAACCTGCCGGTGATCGTCGCTAGCCACAACTCGGGCATTCTGCTGCCGCGCGAAAACGTCGAGATATTCCTTGACAATCTGGCTAGCTGGATGGCGACCGGAAAGCCGCTCTCAAGCTGGCTTCTCTATCACGTCAAGGAAAAGGAGACGCTGGCTTCGATTGCCGAAAAAACCGGCATGACCGAAGCCGAACTGCGCCGCATCAACCGCATTCCGCAGGGGCGCAAGGTGCTTGCCGGGTCCGTGCTCCTTGTCGACGCCAACGGCCAGCTCGCTCCAGAGATTGCCCAGGAGGAGATGAACGCCGGTCTCAAGCTCTCGGCTCCCGAGACGCGCCGCGTGGTCTACCGCGTGCGCCGGGGCGACACGATTTACGGCATTGCGCTAAAGTATGGCATTACACAGCGCTCGATACGCACGACAAACCGGTTGCGCTCCTCGCGGCTGCGCATCGGTCAGCGCCTGGTGCTCGTCATTCCGCCGCACGCCCAGCAACGGGCCCGGACGACGGACAAGAACGTGCATGTCGTTCGCCGCGGCGAAACGCTCTCTTCCATTGCGCGCCGTCACAACACCACCGTCTCGAAAATCCGCGTTTTGAACAATCTGCGCTCGACGCGCATCTCCATTGGTCAACGCCTGAAAATCCGGTAGACACTACTCACAATAACAAAGGAAAGACTTCATCATGGGTTTCCTGCAAGGTAAAAAAATTCTCATCACCGGCGTTCTGTCGAACCGCTCCATCGCCTACGGCATTGCGCAGGCCTGCCACCGCGAAGGCGCCGAACTGGCGTTTACCTACGTGGGCGAGCGTTTCCATGACCGCGTCAAGGCCTTCGCCGAAGAATTCGGCAGCGACATCTGCCTCGAGATGGACGTCTCCAAGGACGAGCAGATCGAAGCCGTAGCGAACGCCCTGCGCGAGCGCTGGGGCGGCCTCGACGGCTTCGTGCACTCGATCGGCTTTGCGCCGCGCCCCTGCATCTCCGGCGAATTCCTCGACGGCATCTCCCGCGAAGCCTTCAAGATCGCGATGGACATCTCGGCCTACTCGTATCCGGCGCTTGCCAAGGCATTTCTGCCGCTGATGGACGGCCGCAAGGCTTCGATGCTCGCGCTCACCTATATCGGCAGCGAACGCACCGTTCCGAACTACAACACGATGGGCGTGTGCAAGGCCGCGCTGGAATCGGCCACGCGCTACCTCGCAGGCAACCTCGGCCCCAAGGGCATCCGCGTCAACGCCATCAGCTCGGGCCCGATCCGCACGCTCGCGGCCTCCGGCATTCAGGACCTCTCGAAGATCCTCTCCTTCATGGATGCCAACGCTCCGCTGCGCCGCACCGTGACGATTGAAGAAGTCGGCAACACCGCCGCCTTCCTGCTCTCGGATCTTGCCAGCGGCATCACGGGCAACATCGCCTACGTCGATGCAGGCTTCCACATCGTGGGCGTGAGCCCCGACGTGGCCGACTAATCGGCTCCGACTTCTCTTCCTCGGCTGGCGCGAGCGCCCGGCCGATGGTAAAAGCAGCTGTACACTGAAATATCCCTAGAAAGTACAACACTTTCTGGGGATATTTATTTTGCTCACACGTAGTAATATTTTGACAAGAATCCGCCGTCAGGCAACGTTTCACCTTGGCCAAAGAACAAAATCTCGGAGCATCTCGGCCCAATTCAAGCTGAGGAGAAGCAGGTCGAAAAATGCCGCCACTCCTTTGACGACGGAAATTCCAATTCGTCCGAGCCCACGCATAGTTTTGCAAGGAATTCAGGCAAAGTCTGAAAGACCATTGACCAGCTGGAGATACAAGATGGGAGCAAAAGAGACCAAGAGCATTGAACAATATCGCAGTGACTACGACACCATTCTTCGTAAATTGAAGGCTGGGCAGGAACGTATCCCGGTTGAGCCTCAAGTCATCAAAGGCCACATCCAACATTACGTTGATACGATGGACGCTACAGGATACCGGCAATGGGAGGATTGTCGCCAGGCTTTTAAACAAGCACGGCGGGGAAAAAGCGATATCGTTCAGGGCGAACTAGCACAAAAACTAGCTCAATACCTTATCCGCTTCAAAATGAAAAGAGGAAATAGAAATCCTTTTCTAGCCACCCCCGAACTACTGACCAATGTTGTATCTTGTATTTTATCGTCAGATTATGACGCTCTTTTTGATCTGACCCCAGAGAAGATTTTGGACAAATGGAGTTGTGTTAAACCCCTTTGCATGGTTGCAACTGATCTTTCTGACGAGCTTTGCAAGGTTGCAACTGCGTTTTCTGCCCAGCATCGCATGGCCCCAAATTATCAGCCCACCACGACAATGATCACGAAAATCCTGATGGGGACCTATGCTACTGTTCCTGCATTTGATCGATTTTTGGTTATTCCGCTTCATGCCAAAGGGTCAAATACCGGCCACAACCTGCCCGTCAAGCATATAGTTCGAATGGCGCAATATTATGTGGATAATGCCGATCGCTTTCAAGAGGCCGTTGAATCCTTTAATGGCAAGCTGTCCGAGTATTCCCCGATGCGTTTAGTCGACATGGTGATGTGGGGAGAAGGCAAAACTCTTAAGGATAAGTCAAGGTAATTTATCTTGATCAAAAGACGGGCGGGGCATCGAATTCACGAACCTTCAGTACGTCGTCAGGCGACCGTAGTTTTCCAAACGAGTGGCCTGACAAAAATGAAAAGTCCCCAGAAAGTGTCTCTCTGGGGATTTCCTATTTCATATTTCTCGTCGCACGCCAGCATCGCACACGACGTTCCCAGCGCAGCTCAAGCCTTGCGCTGAAGCATCAGGATATTCTTGAGGCAGCCCTCTTGGGGTGCTTCTTCTGCTCTTCCTTTCTGCGGCAGTCCGCACAGATGCCGTACATCGAAAGCGTATGCCCTTCGAGTAAGAAGCCGAGCTTTTCGGCGGTCATCTTCTGGCGCTTTTCAATCTCACGATCGACGAACTCCTCGACGCGCCCGCAACGCGTGCAGACGATGTGATCGTGATGCTCGCCGTCGTCGATTTCGTAGGTGGCGCGGTCGGTTCCGAAGTAGTGGTGCACGATGAGCCCTGCGGCCTCAAACTGCGTGAGCACACGGTAGACCGTCGCAAGCCCGATCTCGACGTTCTCGGCCACGAGCTGCTTATAGATGTCTTCGGCGCTGAGGTGGCGCTGCTGCTCGTTTTCCTGAGCCTTCTGGAAGATCTCCAGAATGCGCATGCGCGGCACCGTCGCCTTCAAACCAGCGTTCTTGAGTTCCTGTACGGGCACATTCCCGGCGGCATTGAGCTTGTCCACCAAAATCTCCTGATGTCTCCGCCCCTAGCGGCATTCCTTTTTGAACAATACCCGTTATCATAACGGCAACTCAACCCCCGCGGCCCGCCCGGCGACGAATCCCGGGAGGGGGCTTCGGATTTATCCCTAGATTTTTGACATGAATCTTCGCCCACTTGCGATTTGCGCCGTGCTCGGCATGGCCGTTGCCGGGCTCTCCGGCTGCAACTTCAACAGCTACATCTATCGCCCCGACGTGCATCAGGGCAACCTCATCACCGAGGAGATGATCGAGCAGCTTCAGATCGGCATGAGCAGCCAGCAGGTGCTCTTTCTGATGGGCGAGCCGCTCGTGCAGAGCCAGTTCCACCGCGACCGTTGGGACTACACCTATTACTCCAACCCCCGCTACGGCGCGGTCACCAGCCGTCGCGTGACGTTGCGCTTTGACGACAACGACAAGCTCACCTCGATCGAGCATGACGCGCTGCCCACCGAAAAGCAGGCCGATGAAATGATTCTCGGCCAGGAAACCGACTTCAAGGCGAAGCCGCTGGTCATTCCCCAAAAGGACGAAGAATAATGATGAAGATTGCCATTTCCGGCGCTAGCGGCCGCATGGGAAAAATGCTCATTGAAGCCGTCGTGAAGGCCGACGACATGACGCTTGCCGCGGCGCTGTGCCCCACGGGCGACGCGTTGATCGGGCAGGACGCAGGCGCCTTCATGGGCGCAGCGACGGGCGTGCTCGTGACCGACGACATTGAGGCTCTCAAAGGCTGCGACGTACTCATTGACTTCACGCGCCCGGCCGGAACGCTTGCCTACCTTGCGTTCTGCCGCGAACACGGCATCGGCGTCGTGATCGGCACCACCGGGTTTGATGCGCAGGGCAAGGCCGCCATCGAAGCGGCCGCAGGCGACATCCCGGTCGTCTTTGCCCCCAACATGAGCGTGGGCGTCAACGCCGCCTTCAAGCTCATCGAAGTCGCCGCCAAGCTCCTTGCCGACTACGACTGCGAAATCGTCGAAATGCACCACAAGCACAAGGTCGACGCGCCTTCGGGCACGGCGCTTGAGATGGGACGGCGCGTTGCCGCCGCCCGCGGCGCGAAGTTTGAAGACGTGGCCGTGCTTTCCCGCGAAGGCCACACGGGCGAACGCCGCCCCGGCTCGATCGGCTTTGCCGCCCTGCGCGGCGGCGACGTCGTGGGCGACCATACGGTGATTTTCGCAAGCACCGGCGAGCGCATCGAGATCAGCCACAAGTCGGGCTCGCGCGCGGGCTACGCCCAAGGGTCGCTTGCCGCCGCACGTTTCATTTTGAAAAAAAATAATGGGCTCTTCAGCATGTCCGACGTCCTCGGTCTGAGCTAACCTTCTGAGCTCTGCCGTCGTCGGCCGCAGCAGCTTTCAAAAAAGCCGCAGCGTCCGGCAAAACGCCGATACCGCACACTCCATCACTTCATCCTTTGAAAGGATCAACCACCATGAACGAACAACTTGACAAACTCGAAAGCTCCGTCGCCCGTCTCGTGCAGGCCTACAACGCCCTCAAGCAGGAAAACGAGCAGCTCAAGACCGAGCTCGCCGACAAGACGGCCGCCGTGGAGCTGCTGCAGGAGGAATCACAGTCCGTGCGCACCCGCATCGACGCGCTCGTTGCTTCTCTTGACACCGAAAACGCCTAATCGGTCCGCAGCGCTCTGCCGATCCGGAGTTTTTTTAAGCTTCTCTTTGTGAATTCACCTGGAGTTCAACAGCATGCCTCGTCTTACGCTTACCATCATGGACCGCGAGTATCCGTTTGATGTCTCCGAAGAGGACGTCAAACCCCTCAAGGAGGCTGCCGAACTCATCAACACGCGCGCCGCTCAGGTGCACAACGCCAACCGTTCGCTCACCGTCGAGCGCGTGGCCGTCATGGCCTCCCTGCAGATTGCCTTTGACTCGATCACGGGCCGTCTCGGACAGGTGCCTGTGGACGCCACCACGATTTCGCGCGTGGCTGCGCTGCGCATGCAGTGCGACGAAGCACTCACGCCTGCGCTTGAGTAGCCTCGGTCGGCAGCCCGATTTTCCGCGGGCGCCGTCCGTGCAAAATTTAGAAGTACTTTTTCGGCTTTCGGCTGCGCTAAAAACGCAGCCGAAACCGTATAATGGCTTCACCCTGTGATGTTTCAATCATGGCTCCAATGTTCCTAACCTATGCACTTCGTGCAAGGTCGCTCAGCTAGAGAGCCGATGGTGCATCGGGCACGCGTTTGCCCGATCCGGTTTCCGCTCCAGTCGCGACCACCCTGGACTTTCGGTCTAGGCAACGTAGCCAGAAACACGCAGGGATTTTCTTTGCCTGCAACAGCCCCGAGTGCAGGAATCTCCCCGTCCGACGCATGTCCTTCAAAGACCTGCCGCAACGATGAGCCGCCAGGCGCATCTTTTGCCCAAGGCGCTTCATTCCGGGCTCTCGGGCAGGCTTCTCTGCACCCCGTGCAAGCTCCTGCTGCCGACGATCGACAACCGAGACCGCGTCCATGACTGCTTCCGACACGACCCTTCCCCGCAAATACTGGCTCATGAAGACGGAACCTTCCGAGTGCAGTTTTGAGAGCGTCTACAACAATCCAAACCATACCGTCGACTGGTTCGGCATCCGCAACTATCAGGCGCGCAACTTCATGCGCGACGAAATGAAGCCGGGCGACGGCGTCCTTTTTTACCACTCGAGCTGTCCGATGCCGGGCATCGTGGGCATTGCCCGAATCGCCTCCGAGGCCTATCCCGACCGGCTGCAGTTTGATCCCTCAAGCGAATACTTCGACGCCAAGAGCACGGCCGAGAATCCCCGCTGGCTTGCCGTCGACGTCGAGGCCCTGCGCCCGACGCCGCTCATTACACTCTCCGACCTCAGAAGCCACCCTGAAACCGCCGACATGCGCGTGCTTGCCCGCGGCAACCGGCTCTCGATCACGCCCGTCACCGAAGCGCAGTTTCGCTTCGTCTGCGACGTGCTCGCCCGCCGCGGCTAAGTTCCTTTTTCGTGAGCCCCGGCGCCAAAGGGGACCAGAAAGAAGCCAAAGGGCGCCTGCATCGATACCAAATCCGTTTTTCGCCTTCAGACATGTCCAACTACACCATTACTCCGCTTGATCCCGAAACCGCCGCCGCGCACCTTTTCCACGTGCGCCAGGTCGCGCCCCTCGTTCACTGCATCACCAACGATGTCGTGCAGGAGATCACCGCCAACGTGCTTCTTGCGCTCGGCGCCTCGCCCGCCATGGTCGTTGCGCCCGAGGAAGCCTCGCATTTTGCGGCGCTCGCCTCGGCCGTCTCGATCAACGTCGGCACCCCGCGTCAGGACACGCTGACGGCCATGCATCTGGCCACGCACTCCGCCAACGCCCATCACGTTCCCTGGGTTCTCGATCCTGTGGCCGCGGGCGTTCTCGCCTGGCGCGACAAGCAGATCAACGGACTCGTCGCCCTCAAGCCCACCGCCATCCGCGGCAACGCCTCCGAAATCCGCGCCTTGGCGGGCATCGGCAGCGGCGGCAAGGGCGTCGACAGCACCGACGCGAGCGAAACGGCCATCGAGGCCGCCATCGGGCTTGCGCGCAAGACGGGCGCCATCGTCTGCGTCACGGGCGTGGTCGACTACGTCACCGACGGCTACGACATTCTGTCGGTCAAGGGCGGCTCCCCGAAGAGCACGATGGTGGTGGGCACGGGCTGCTCGCTTTCCTCGATGGTTGCAGCCTATCTTGCGCAGACCGAGCACCCCCTGCAGGCCGTTGCCTCGGCCTGTGCGCTTGCCAAGCTCGCCGCACAGCAGGCCGCGGGCGTTGCAAGCGGCCCGGGCAGCTTCAAGGTGGCCTATATCGACGCCCTGCATCTCATTCAGGCCAAGGACTTCTATTGATGCGCACGGCTGATCTTTCCGTTTATCTGGTTCTTGATCCCGACATGTGCGGGGGCGCCCGCGGCATGGTGCAGACGGCGCTTGCCGCGGCGCAAAACGGCGCCACCATCGTGCAGCTGCGTGCACCGAACTGGAAAAAGCGCGCCCTCGTCGAATGCGGCCGCGAGCTCAAGAAGGTGCTCGCGCCGCTCGGAGTGCCGCTCATCATCAACGACCATGCCGACGTCTGCGTTGCCTGCGACGCCGACGGCCTGCATGTCGGGCAAAAGGATCTCGCGCCCGCCGATGCACGAGCCATCATCGGCGCCGAGCGGCTTCTGGGACTTTCGGTTTCCAGCGCGCAGGAGCTCGACTCCGTCGATACGGCGCTTGTCGACCATCTCGGCATCGGGCCCATCTTTTCGACCGCAACAAAGACCGACGCCGCGGCGGCGCTCGGCATCGAGGGCTTTGCCGCGCTTGCCGCCCGCAAGCCCTGTCCGGTCGTTGCCATCGGAAGCGTCAAGGCAAACCTCGCGCAGCCTCTGATTGCGGCGGGCGCCGACGGGCTTGCCGTCGTCTCGGCCATCTGCGGGCAGCCCGATCCCGGGCGTGCGGCGCAGGCGCTTGCGCAGGCCGTTGCAGACGCCCGCCGCGCGGTCGGCCGCGGAAATTGACGTGCCGCGCGCCTTACGCTTCTCGGGCCGTTGCGGCAAATCTCCTAGAATTGCTTCTTGAACGCAACTTTCGCAAAGACCATGGGACGCAAGAAGAAATCGACCATCTGCGTGAACCTGCAGCAGGCCAAGCTCATCGAGCTTGCCCGCGCCGTTGAGCAATCGGGCGACAAGTCCGTCAAGTGGACGGCGGCCGACGCCGAAAGCGCGAGCCTGCGCGCCGCGCACGCATTGGGGGAAGATGCAGGCGCCGCCCGCGTCCTCTCCGAGCGGGCGCGGCTCGTGCTTGGCGCCGCAGCCGAACGCGGCGTCTCGACCTCGGTCGGCACCAAGGCGAGGCTGCCGCTATTTCTTGCGCCCCTCTTCATTCTCGGGGCCTACATCATCGGGGCGCTCTCAGACCGCATCGCAAGTCCCGAGCACCTCGTCAACCTCCTCTCGCCCCCGTTCTGGACGGTGATCGTCTGGAATCTGCTCGTCTACTGCGTGCTCTTTCTGTGTGCGCTCGGCATTCTCGGCAACCATCGCAACCGCTTCGGACTGCCGCTGCGCTCGGTTCTGAACGCCTTCGTGGAAAAGGCCGCGTTCTCGACGCTGAGCTTTAAAAAGGGCTTCAAATCGGCCTTCTACGCCCGCTGGAGCACGCTTGCCGCGCCGCTAGTGCGGCTGCACGTCGCCCGCGTGCTGCACTTTGCGGCCATTGCCTTTGCCTTGGGCCTCATCACGAGTCTCTTGATCCGGGGCTTCGGCACCTCGTACTGGGCGGGCTGGGAGAGCACGTGGCTTGCCGACAGCCCCGCCGCCGTCAAGAATTTTCTTGACTACACCTACGGCATCATTCCGAGCATCGGCGGGCTGCCCGCGATGCCCGATCTTGATGCCGTCGTCGCCATGCGCGCGGACAACCTCCCGTACCTCAAGGAGGCGCCCTCGGCCGCTCCCTGGCTCATCCGCATGATGCTCTTCATGGTGCTTGTGGTCGTGCTGCCGCGCCTGGTGCTCGTGCTCTTTGACACCTGGCGCATCCGGCGCTTTCACAACCACGTGATGATCGATCTCGATGATCCGTACTTTGCCGACATCCTCGTGCAGTGCGCCGAGGATGCGGCGCTAGGGCGCCTCATCATCGTTACCTCGACGATCGAGCGGGCGCAGCGCGAGCAGACGGTCACGCGCGTGCGCCGCTACTGGGGGCAGGAAGCCGATTCGGACGTCGTCGCACTGGACTTTGACGACCCGGAGGCGGCCGTTGCCGCCATCAACGCCGGAGAACGTCGAACCGTCGTGGCGCTCTGGCTTGATGCCGTGCAGACGCCCGAAGTCGACACGCACGGTCTTGTGATCGAAAAGCTCCGAGCGGCCTGCGACATGACGCCCGGCACCGTTTTTGCGGGGCTGCTCGATCTGACGGAATTCTCCGAACACTTCCGCGGGCTTTCCTCCCGCATCAAGGAGCGAGGCGACCTTTGGAGCGCCTTTGCCCAAAGCCGCGGTTTGACGCTTTTTGTCCTCAAGCCCGGCGCCGACGAGCAGCTTGCCGCAATCAAGAAGCTGCGCGGCTGGGCGGCCGCACAGACGGCCTCGCTTGCGGCCGACGGCCCGGCAACGGCAGCCCGGACCCCGGTGCAGATTCCGGAGCGGGTGCGCGCCGAACCTTCCGAAGCCGTGATTGCGCTTCCTGCGGCAGACCCCCCGCGCACGAATCCGCCTGCGACGGACGACTCTTCGACGGCTCGCAACGAGGACGCGCAGTCGGCCGAGCCGAAAACGCCAGAGTCGAATCCGAACGAAACCGAACAAACCGAGCGCCGCGACAACGCCACGAGCGCGGCGCTCACCTCTGAAAGCGCCGCCGCCAGAAAGGCTGCGGCGCCTTCTGACACCAAGGACACCCAGTGATGTCGATTGATCCCCTGCGCATTCATCTGAGCCTGGTCAGCCACACCAACATCGGCAAGACGACGCTTGCCCGCACGCTTCTGTCGCGCGATATCGGCGAAGTCGCCGACCGCGCTCACGTCACGGAAACCACCGACGACTACGTGCTCGCACGCTCGCCGGAGGGCGCCGAACTTATTCTCTGGGATACGCCCGGGTTCGGCAATTCGGTGGCGCTCGCCAAGCGCCTTGCCGGCCGCTCCAACCCCGTTGGGTGGTTTCTCTCGGAAGTCTGGGACCGAATGGCCAACAAGACCCAATGGCTCAACCAGCGGGCCTTGAAGCACGTCAAGGACGTCTCCAGCGTCGTCTTGTACCTCGTCAACGCCACCGAGCTTCCTGAAACCGCACCCTACGTGCGCGCCGAAATGCACATCCTCGAGTGGATCGGCAAGCCCGTCATCGTGCTTTTGAACCAAATCGGACAGCCGCGGCCGCATGCGGCCGAGCTGGGCGAAGTCGAGCGCTGGGCCAAGGCGATGAAGGAGTACCCGATTGTGAGCGGCGTGCTCTCGATGGACGCCTTCGCGCGCTGCTGGGTACAGGAATTCATGCTCTTTGACGAAATCGCCAAGGCGCTTCCGACCGATCTTGACGCCGCCTTTGAGTCCGTGCGCCAGAGCTGGTCGCGGCAGCGCCGCTCGGCCTACGCCTCAAGCATTGAAGCGCTCAAGAACTACCTCAACAAGCTCGCGGGCGAGCGGGAGGTCGCCCCCACGCCCAAGATGATCGATCAGATCAAGTTCCTCGGGAAGCGCCTGGGGCTTACGAAAAACGAAAACATTCACGACCCGGCCGAAGCCGCGCAAACCGCGCTCTCGGCTCGCGCCACCGACGACTTCTGCGCCCTCACCGACCGGCTCATCGTCGTCAACGGCCTCAAGGGCAAGGGCATCCGCAAGGAAATCCTGCAGCGCATGCAGTCCGACTGGCAGGTCACCAATCCCGTGGATCCGCGTCACGCGGCCGTCGCGGGCGCCATCGGCACCGGCGCCGCAGGCGGGCTTGCAACGGATCTTGCCTCGGGCGGCCTCACGCTCGGGCTGGGAACGCTGATCGGCACCGTCGTGGGCGCCCTTGGAGGCGCGGGGCTAGCGATCGCCTACAACCACCAGAAGGGGGCCTCAGGCACCACCGTCACCTGGTCTGAGGCGGCGCTCAAGAACTTCTTCATCGAGGCTGTGCTTCTTTATCTTGCGATTGCGCACTTCGGGCGCGGCCGCGGCAACTGGGTCGAGAGCGAATATCCGCCCTTCTGGCGTCCGACGATTGAGGAAGTGCTCGAGCCCATGAAGCTTGAGGCCAAGGATCTCTCAGCACGGTTTGATGAGGTCGTGCGCGCCGTTCTTCTCAAGCTCTATCCGGAGGCAAAGTTCTGACGCCGCCCGGTTCAAAGATACAAAACGCTTAAAAATTTAAGCCCCTCGCCAAGAGTTCATCCGACGAGGGGCTTCGTGTATGAGCGCAGTCTCAAGATGCCCCGGGCATCTTGAGAGACTGGTCATCGGGATCGCGCTAGGGCACCATCTCCTGCACGTCCTTCTTCATCGGCTTGACGAAGTCCTCGCGCTTGACGCCGAGGTACAGGGCAATGGCTGCGGCCACGAACACCGACGAGTAGACGCCGAGCAGAATGCCGATCGTGAGCGCAAGCGAAAAGTGGTGCAGCGCCGGACCGCCGAAGAAGAACATCGTGAGCGTCATCGCAAGCGTCGACGAGTGCGTGATCACCGTTCTTGAAATCGTCGCCGTAATGGCCGAGTTGACTACTTCAATCGACGAAGCGCGGCGCATCTTTCTGAAGTGCTCGCGCACGCGGTCGAAAATAATCACCGACTCGTTGACCGAGTAGCCCAGCACGGCCAGCACCGCCGCGAGCACCGGAAGCGAGAACTCCCACTGCATCAGGGCGAAGATGCCGATCACAATCACCACGTCGTGCAGGTTGGCGATGATCGCAGCCACGGCGAACTTCCACTCGAAGCGGAAGGCGAGGTAGATCATGATGCCCACGACCACGAGAAGGAGCGCGGTGGCACCATCGGTTGCAAGCTCCTCGCCCACCTGCGGTCCCACGAACTCGTTGTTGAGCAGCTTCACGCCGGGCTCGGTCTGCTGCAGCACGGCCAGAAGCTCGTTTGCCTGCTGCCCCGAAGACTCGCCGGCCTTCATCGGCAGGCGGATCATCACGTCGCGCGACGTGCCGTAGTTCTGCACGGCGGCCTCAATGCCCATCTTGTCCTTGATCTGCGTGCGGATCTGCTCGGTCGGCGCCGACTGCGGATATTCGACCACAACCTGCGTGCCGCCCGTGAATTCGATGGAAAACGCCAGTCCGTGGAAGAAAATCCAGTACACGGCCACGGCGAAGGACACGAAAGAAATGAGATTCAGGATATGCGAATAGCGCATAAACGGAATCGTCTTGTGAATGCGGAAAAATTCCATTTGTTCTGCCTCCTTACGCCGTCCTACTTCGCCTTCTCGGGATCAGGCTTCCAGACCTGACCGATGTGAACGCGGGTGAGCTTCTTGCGGCGGCCGTAGATCAGATTGATCATGGCGCGCGAAACCACCACGGACGTAAAGATCGAGGTGAGAATACCCAGACAGTGCACCACGGCAAAGCCGCGCACCGGACCGGAACCAAAGATCAGCAGCGCAAGGCCCGCGATCAAGCTCGTGATGTTCGAGTCAAGAATCGTTGCAAAGGCCATGCCGTAGCCCTCGCTGATGGCCAGCTGCGGCGTGCGTCCGACTCTCAGCTCCTCGCGCACGCGCTCATTGATGAGCACGTTCGAGTCGACGGCCATGCCGAGCGTCAGAGCGATAGCGGCAATGCCGGGCAGCGTGAGCGTAGCCTGCAGCATCGAAAGCAGCGCAATCAAACAGGTGACGTTGCAGATCAGGCTCAACGCCGACACGACGCCGAAGACCTGGTAGTAGAGCACCATAAAGATCGCCACGATCGAGAAGCCGTAGAGGGTCGAGCGGAAGCCTGCGCTGATGTTGTCGGCACCAAGCGACGGGCCGATCAGGCGTTCCTCGACGATTTCCATCGGAGCCGCAAGCGAGCCCGCGCGCAGCAGCAGCGCCGTATCGGTCGCCTCCATCGTCGTCATGCGGCCGGAAATCTGCACGCGGCCGCCCGCGATTTCCTGGCGGATCACGGGAGCGGTCACGACCTCGCCCTTGCCCTTTTCAAACAGGATGATCGCCATGCGCTTGCCGACGTTGTCGCGGGTCACGTCGCGGAAGATGCGCGCACCGCGGTTGTCGAGCGTCAGGTTGACGGTGGGCTCCTGCGTCTGGGAGTCGAAGCCGGGCTGTGCGTCGTTGAGGTTTTCACCGGTGAGCACCACGCGGCGCTTGACGAGGATCGGACGGCCGTCGCGATCGAGATAGCGCTCGTCGCCGAAGGGCACGTTGCCCTGCGCAAGCTGCGAGAGCGCCTCGGGCGAATCGTCGACCATGCGCACTTCAAGCGTGGCGGTGCGGCCGAGGATGTCCTTGGCCTTGGCCGTATCCTGCACGCCGGGCAGCTGGACCACGATGCGGTCGGCGCCCTGCTGCGCGATCACGGGCTCGGCAACGCCGAGCTCGTTGATGCGGTTGTGCAGCGTCGAGATGTTCTGCTTGAGGGAGTACTCCTGCACGTTCTTGATCGCCTTCTGCGAAAGCTCGGCGCGGATCATGTAGGCGCCGCCCGCTTCGGCCTCGGTGAGAACCAGGTCGGGCTGGGTCGAACGCAGCAGGTCGTTGGCGCGGGCGCGCTCCTGCGCGTCGGAGAAGCGGATCTCGACCGTGTTGCCCACGCGGCTGATGCCGGTGTGGCGGATGCGCTGATCGCGCAGCTGGGTGCGAAGATCAGCCGCCGTGGCTTCGGCGCGCTTTTCGATGGCAGCGCGCATGTCGACCTGCAGCAGGAAGTGCACGCCGCCGCGCAGGTCAAGACCAAGGTACATCGGCAGCGCATTGAGGCTCAGCAGCCAACTCGGCGTATTGGGCACGAGGTTGGGAGCGACGATGTAGCTCGGATCGGTGCGGTCGGGATTGAGCGCCTGCTCGAGCACCGTCTGGGCCTTGAGCTGCTGCTCGGCCGCCGTCGGATCAAAGCGCACGCGCACGGTGTTTTGCTGCGCGCCGCGCTCAAAGAAGATGCCGTTGGGCGTGAGGTTGGCGTTCTTGAGCGCCTGCTCGACCTTGGTCATCATCGACTCGTCGACCTTGACGGTCGCCTTGGCCGAGCTCACCTGCACGGCAGGAGACTCACCGTAGAAGTTGGGAAGCGTGTACACGATGGCAATGATGAGCACCACTGCGATCAGTATGTACTTCCAAAGTGGATATCGGTTCATAAGAAACTCCGAAGACGCGGCAGACTCAAGCAACTTGCGCAACTAGCGAACGCACCGTCGGCAGCCTGTCCGGATTCAGAAAGTATGCAGCGTCGGGCCGTTTTCCCTCGGGGAGATCTGCACGCACTGCCGCGTCCCCTTGCCCTTGCGCGAACGGCAAAGGCACTGCAATCGGGGAAACTCAAAAAACACGAAAAGGGCGCCACCCGAATTTTCAGGGTGCGCCCGCTTCGTGCATTGCAGCCATTAGATCGACTTCAGAGTGCCCTTGGGCAGAACGGTCTGCACAGCTGCGCGCTGCAGCGTGAGCGTCACGGGCTTGCCGTCGACGTTGCTGATCTCGATCACGATGTACTGCTCGCTCACGTCGGCAATGCGTCCGGCCATGCCGCCGACGGTCACGACCTCATCACCCTTGGTGAGCGCTTCGCACATCTTCTGGTGTTCCTTCTGGCGCTTCTGCTGCGGACGAATCAGGAAGAACCAGAAAACAACGAAGATGAGGATGATCGGAACGACCTGCACGAGAAAACCGTTCAAGCCGCCGGCTGCATCGGCCGCCTGGGCCCACGCGTCAGAAATAAAGAACACAACTAACCCCTTTGCTGATGAAAAACTCAACCGGCACACCCCGGGCGGGCATTGAAAAACCGCCCGATGCCGAATTTTTGAGATTATACGGAAAACTCCACCCGCTCTCCGCCAAAAAACCTGTAACAAACCGGCCGCGCAGGTAAAAGTGTCTGCAACAAAATGACGACGCACCGGCCCCGTTTCTACGGGATGAGCGCCGGCCAGTCAAGGCCTGTCTTTTCGTCGAGGCCGAAAAGAAGGTTCATCGCCTGCACCGCCTGACCGGCGGCGCCCTTCACAAGATTGTCCTCGACGGCAAGCACCACGACGAGGTCCTTGTTGCCCGGGCGGTGCACCGCAAGCCGCAGGAAGTTCGAGCCGCGCACCGAGCGCGTCTCGGGATGCGAGCCCGCGGGCATGACGTCGACGAAGTACTCGTCGGCGTAGCGCTTTTCGTAGAGCGCCTGCAGATCCAAGGGATTGGCCGCATCCTTGAAGCGGATGTAGATCGTCGAGTGAATGCCGCGAATCGTCGGCAGCAGGTGCGGCACGAAAGTCATCTCAAGCCCGTCGTTGCCGCAGAACTTGCGCAGCTGCTGCACGATTTCGGGCTGATGGCGATGGCCCTTGAGACCGTAGGCGTGAAAGTTGTCGCTCATCTCAGCCGTGATGAGCGAGACGTCAGCCTTCTTGCCCGAGCCCGAGATGCCCGACTTGCTGTCGGCGATGATGGTCTTGAGATCGAACGTCCCCGGATGCGCCTTTTCGTACTCCATCAGGGGCAGCAGTCCGAGCTCGATCGAGGTCGGGTAGCAGCCCGCCATGCCGAGAATGCGCGCCGTCTTCATCTCGTTGCGCATGGTTTCGGGCTGTCCGTAGACGGCCTCGGCCAACAGATCGGGGCAGGCATGCTCCATCTTGTACCAGCGCGTGAACTCGGCCGTGTCCTTGAGCCGGAAGTCGGCAGCAAGGTCAATGATCTTGACGCCTGCGGCCACAAGCTCGCGGGCCATGCTCATCGCCACGCCGTGCGGCGTTGCAAAGAACACCACGTCGCAGTGCTTGAGGTCGGCCTCGTCGGGTGCCGTAAAGCACAGGGCGTCGAGGTAGCCGCGAAGCGATGGAAACATCGCCGCCACCGACGTTCCCGCATCCTTGCGGGAGGTAATAACAGTCACCCGGGCCTCGGGATGACGCACGAGGATGCGCAGCAGCTCCACGCCCGTATAGCCCGTGGCGCCGACGATGCCCACTGAAATCTTTTTCTCAGACATGGATGTGCTCCAAGCAGGGAAGTAGTTGAAACCAACGAAACGGTGCCGACAGCCTCAAAGGAGGACCGGCGCCGGCCGGCAGCGTCCGGATAAAGAAAAATCGCCACAACCCGCTTTCGAGCCATGGCGATTTTTCTTTGAGATACCCTTGCCGCCAACTGCGTGCAGCCTCTGCGGCTGACCGCGGCGGGAGGGTTTTCGGCGTCCTTCTTCGTGCGACTGAAAGCACACGCAGAATACACGCTTTCGAGACCTCCCGCAGATAGGCGGCGGGCGAAGCGATTAACGCTTGCTGAACTGCTTGGCGCGACGAGCCTTGCGCAGACCAACCTTCTTACGTTCGACTTCGCGGGCGTCGCGGGTCACGAGACCAGCGGCCGACAGAGCGGGCTTGAGGCCAGCATCGTAGTCGATCAGAGCGCGGGTGATGCCGTGACGAACGGCACCAGCCTGGCCGGATTCACCGCCACCGCTCACGTTGACCATGATGTCGAACGTTTCGGTGTTCTCGGTGAGCTGCAGGGGCTGCATGACGATCATGCGGCCCGTTTCGCGCTTGAAGAAGTCGTTGAGTTCGCGACCGTTGATCACGATCTTGCCGGTGCCGCGCTTGATGAAGACGCGGGCCACCGAGCTCTTGCGACGGCCGGTGCCGTAGTTGTAGTTACCGATCATCTTTATCCACCTTAAATGTCAAGAACCTTGGGCTGCTGAGCAGTGTGCGGATGTTCGGCGCCAGCGTAGATCTTGAGCTTCTTGATCATGGCATAGCCGAGACGGCCCTTCGGGAGCATGCCCTTGACGGCGATCTCCAGAGCGCGGCCGGGATGCTTGGCCTGCATTTCCTTGAAGGTGGTGGAGTACACGCCGCCCGGATAGCCGGTGTGGCGGTAGTAGGTCTTCTTGCCTGCCTTTTCAGCAGACATCACGAGCTTGTCAGCGTTGATCACGACGATGTAGTCGCCCGTATCGACATGCGGCGTGTATTCGGGCTTGTGCTTGCCGCGCAAGCGCAGTGCGATTTCGGCTGCAAGGCGGCCGAGCACCTTATTGCTGCCATCGACCACGTACCAGTCGCGCTGAACTTCCAGCGGCTTGGCCGAGAAGGTCTTCATTGTTCTCACCTAATATGAATGCAACGCACCGAAAATTCCGTCTCACCCGAGATGGCGCTCAGGCTTCACGCAGGTTGGATCCGCATCTGACAGACCGGTTGCGTCAAGTAAAAAAACGAGGCAGTCGCTCCCTTTCCGAGGTTGTCCAATCGACCTCAGTGGAAAGCCCGCCCAATCATTTCGTTTTGATTTTCAAGCCGCTCAACGCTTGTACGGTTCAGTGGAAAACGGGGAAACCGCAAGCACGGGAAAATCAGGGTCGTGATTTTACAGGACTCCGTCGATTTTTTCCAGCCCCTTGTTCCTCATTGTCGCCCCAAGCCCCCGAATTGGTCACAAGCGCCGGACGCAATCGTGCAATCGAGCCTGCGCACTCGCAAAGCCCCCGCATCGTGCAACAATAGAAGCCGCTGCCCAGAGGTGCGCTCAAGGCGCGCACCCGCAGGAAGAACCGTCCGCCCTGCAGCACGCGGATCAGGCGCAGGCAGCAAACCGCACGAAAAAGAATAGGGAGTCACACAGCATCATGTTCGAACACATTCAAGTCCCCTCGTTCGGCAAGCCCATCACGGTCTCAAGCACCGGCGAGCTCGTCGTTCCCGACACTCCGATCATCGCCTACATCGAAGGCGACGGCATCGGCGCCGACGTCTCGCCGGTTGCGATCGACGTCATCAACCGCGCCGTCGAAAAGGCCTACGGCGGCCGACGCCGCATCGCCTGGACGGAGATCTTTGCCGGTGAAAAAGCCACCCGCATCTACGGCGCCGACACCTGGATCGCCGAAGAGACGTTTGAAGCGCTCAAGACCTTCAAGGTGGGCTTCAAGGGCCCGCTCACGACTCCCGTGGGCGGCGGCATCCGCAGCCTCAACGTCGCCCTGCGCCAGCGGCTTGACCTCTACGTCTGCCTGCGCCCGGTGCGCTACTTCGCAGGCACCCCCTCGCCCGTCAAGCATCCTGAAAACGTCGACATGGTGATCTTTCGCGAAAACACCGAGGACATCTACGCCGGCATCGAGTGGCCTGCCGAGAGCGCCGAGGCCCAGCGCGTGATCAGCTTCCTGCGCGACGAGATGGGCGTCACCAAGATCCGCTTTCCCGCCACGAGCGGCATCGGCATCAAGCCCGTGAGCCGCGAGGGCTCCGAGCGGCTCATCCGCAAGGCGATCCGCTACGCCATTGAGCACGACCGCGCAAGCGTCACCATGGTGCACAAGGGTAACATCATGAAGTTCACCGAAGGCGCCTTCCGCGACTGGGGCTATGCGCTTGCCAAGCGCGAGTTCGGCGCCCAGCCGATCGGCAAGGGCCCCTGGTGCTCGTTTACGAATCCGCGCACGGGCCGCGAGATCGTCGTCAAGGACTGCATCTGCGACGCCTTCCTGCAGCAGATCCTGCTCGCACCCAAGGACTACGACGTCATCGCCTCGCCCAACCTCAACGGCGACTACATCAGCGACGCACTCGCAGCCCAGGTGGGCGGCATCGGCATTGCGCCCGGCGCCAACCTCTCGGATACGATCGCGATCTTTGAGGCCACGCACGGCACGGCTCCCAACATTGCCGGCAAGAACCTCGCCAACCCCTGCTCGGTGATTCTGTCGACCGAAATGATGCTGCGCCACATCGGCTGGAACGAGGCGGCCGACCTCGTCATCGCAGCCGTCGAAGCCCAGATCGCCTCGGGGCGCGTCACGGGCGATCTCGCAAGCCTCACGCCGGGCGCCGTACAGCTCGGCTGCCGCGAGTTCGGCAACGAACTTCTGGCGCGCATCTGATCGCGGGCTTTCTGCTCCGCGAGAGGGCTGCCGCACGACTGCTGCCGGCAGCCCTTGCGGCCAGGAAAAACCACAATCAAAAGGCAATAAAAAGCCGCCGATTTCGAGAACATTGACTCGACGGCGGCTTTCTTCCTATCGGAATTCCGGGGCATCCCCGAAATTCGACGAGGGAATTACTTTTCAGGCTTGACGTGTGCTGCCTGCTTGCCCTTGGGGCCTGCAACCACTTCAAAGCTCACCTTCTGACCTTCCTTGAGGGTCTTGAAGCCTTCGATTTCGATTGCGGTGAAATGGACAAACAGATCCTCGCCACCGTCGTCGGGCGTGATGAAGCCGAATCCCTTGGCATCATTGAACCATTTGACAACACCCTGAGCCATTTTTTACTCCCTTCTTTTATCCTTGCCCTGACTTCCGAACCGGCAACCATGCCCGTTCAAACATCGAAAAGCCAGCGGCTGCGGCAGCGCCTTAGTCGGATAAATTGTGCGCCGCTGCAGCATATCGGCCGCCCCTTGCAAAAAAGCGCATACCTCTTTGGTGGGAAAAGCCAAATGCACGCGCTAGATTACCCCCGGATGACGAATTTTTCTTATCGACTCCCCTGTTTTAAGGCCTCAAACAGGGAAAACACTACCTTTGCCGGGCACCCCCGCCGCCGTTGAATCGCCCTTTCTGCAGCCGCCCGCATCGTCGCCGAGTGCAAGCTCCGCCCGCCGACCACCGCACAGGGGCCGTGTCAGTCCCCGGGGCTGCATGTGTATACTCGGGAAAAACGGCTTAGTTGCCGCAAAAGCCCCTTTAACATCGCGGCTCTTCCTCTCTGCCGCACCAACCCGTTGACTTCACCATGTTTCGTCGTCTGCTAGCACTGCTTGCGCTTTGCGCCATCGCCCCGTCCACGGCATGGGCCGAGGGCAAGGTGTCGCTTGACATCGCGGGCAATACCGTCGAGCTTGAGGTTGCGACGACGACCATTGAGCAGCGCACCGGTCTCATGAACCGCGCCATGCTGGCCGAAGACAGCGGCATGCTCTTTGTGTTCGCTGAGCCGCGCAGCGTCGCCATGTGGATGAAGAACACCTTGATCGATCTTGACGCCGCCTTCGTCGACGCCTGCGGCTTCATCCTCAACATCGAGACAATGCAAAAGGGCACGCTTGATCTGCACCGCTCCCAGGGACCGACGCTGAGCGTGATCGAAATGAACGCGGGCTGGTTTGCCCGCCACGGCGTTCGCTCCGGGTACTACATTCCGGCGCTTCGCAGTCAGGACTTCTGCAAGAGTCCCCAGGCAAAATCCAAATAGTCGTCCGTGCTTCCCGCAGAGGGGAGCTTTTCGGACGCCCCAAAAGACGAAAAGTGCACGGCCGCCTCAGCGATCGTGCACTTCTTCTTTTTGGGGCCTGCTTCGTGTTTTTGAAGCAAACGACGATCAGGCCCTAAGTTTGCGTCAGTCTGACGACTAGCCGGCGCAGCCGCAGGAGCTGCCGCAGCAGCAGCCGCCCTCAGGCTTGCAGGAGCAGTCGCAGGGCTCGCCCGCATAGCGGCGCTGCGCAAAATCCCAGTTCACCAGCTTGTCGAAGAAAGCCTTGACGAAGGCGGCGCGGTTGTTGCGGTAGTCGACGTAGTAGGCGTGTTCCCAGACATCGATCGCGAGGATCGGCTTCATGTGTTCGGTGAGCGGCGTGCCGGCGTTCGAGGTCGAGTAGATGTCGAGCTCGCCGTCGAGGCGCTTCACGAGCCACGTCCAGCCCGAACCGAAATTGCCGACTGCAGCCGCGGTGAACGCCTCGCGGAAGCCGTCGAAGGTGCCCCACTTCTTTTCGATGGCTTCAAGAAGCTCACCGGTCGGAGCGCCGCCGCCGTTGGGGGTGAGGCACTTCCAGAAGAAGGCGTGGTTGTAGGCCTGGGCGGCATTGTTGAAAATCGCGCCCTGACTCGTCTTGATGATCTCTCTCAGGGACTCGGCTTCAAACTGCGTGCCCTTGATGAGGGTGTTGAGCGTGTTGATATAGGTCTGGTGATGCTTGCCATAGTGATACTGCATGGCTTCTTCACTGAGTACAGGAGCAAGCGCGTTCAACTCGTAGTCAAGCTTCGGCAAAACAAACTGGCTCATCGGTGTTCTCCTGAATCAAACGTATTGACAAATGGTGAGTAAGCTCGAAGAAGGCGTCTGAAGGGCCGCTTCGAGGTTCCTGAGGCTAATCATAAACTCTTCGGCTGTTTTTATTAGCCGCTTTTCCCTATTTGTTGGGCGCGGCAACGCGCAAAATGCCGCTGCCCAAGGCTGCGCTCTGGCGTCGCCCTCCAACCACGCTTCCGACTACGATTGAGGCCCCGATTAAGCTCAAGGAGCACCGCTCCCCGTGACAAGCGCTCGGAAGAAAAATTTCGCGCGTTAATCGCGCTGATTTTTCTGCGTCTGCCGCAGCTTCTGCGCGGCTTGAACGCTCTCAACCCGCACGCCGGAGGTTCCGCGCGAGAAATGAAGTTCCAACTTCTGATCCGCAGAAAGCTCGTCGGCGTCGCGCACGACGCGCCCGTCGACGGTCGTCGCAATGGAATAGCCGCGGGCAAGAACTTGCGCCATATCAAGAGCCTGCAGCCGTGCGTCAAGCGCAAGAAGCCGCTCGCGCCGCAGCGCAATCTGGGTGAGCGCGGCCTTGACAAGAGACGCATGAACATGCCCCACCTCGGATCGGGCGGCGGCGAAGTCGGGCCTTCGGGCGGCAAGCTGCGCCTGCGTCATCGCAAGCTGCGCCTGCAGCTGCGCCACGCGTCTGTGCATCAAAAGTCCCGCCTGCCCCTGCAGACCGTCGACGCGCTGCGCAAGACGATCAAGATAGTCGGTCAAAAAGCGCTTGAAGTCGCCGACGGCGGCAAGCCGGGCGCGGCTGCGCTCGAGAAACATGCGATAGGCAAAGCTCAGCCTGTCGGCATGCGAAAGCCGCATGCGGCTGATGTCGAGCACGCCGTTGATGCCCAGGACAAGCTTTCCCTTGAGCGCGGCCAGGCGCTGCGCCGCATGCACCCAGCCCTCGACGGCCATCGCCGCGGCCGCCGTGGGCGTAGCGGCACGCACGTCGGCCACGAAGTCCGCAATAGTGAAATCCACCTCGTGCCCCACGCCCGAAATGACCGGCATGGGCATCTGTGCGAGCATTCGCGCAACGCTTTCGGAATTAAAGCTCCAGAGATCGGCAATCGACCCGCCGCCACGAACCACGAGCAGAACATCGACTTCGCGCCGCTGCGCCGCAAGCCGCAGCGCCTGCACGATCTCGCCTTCGGCGGCAGCCCCCTGCACGCTCGTCGGGTAGAGAATGACTTTCACCCAAGGGGCGTTGCGCTCAAGCGTGCGCACGACGTCGCGCAGCGCCGCGGCCTCCGGGCTTGTCACGACGCCGATGACGTCGGGATAGGCCGCAAACGGCTTTTTGCGCTCGGGCGCAAAGAGTCCTTCGGCAGCGAGCTTTTCCTTGAGGGCGAGAAACTGCGCAAAGAGATCGCCCGCTCCCGCGGGCTTCATCTGACGCGCAATGAAGTTGAGCTGCCCCCGGGGCTCGTAGATGTTGAGCGTCCCGCGCAGCTCCACGAGGTCGCCCACCTTGGGGCGAAAGGTCAGGCGCTGCGCATCGCGCCGAAAGAGCACGCAGCTTATCAGCGCGTCCTCCTTTCTATCCCGGAGATCAAAGTAAATGTGTCCCGAGGGATAGGCCTTGAACGAGCGCAACTCGCCCTGGACGCTGATGTCGCCCCAAAGACGCGAAAGCTCCGTCTTGATGCTGCGAAGAATCTCAGCAACATCAAACGGAGCCTGGCGCGAGACCTGCATTCCGCCCGCAAAGCCGTCATCGACTTCGGGCGGAACACCAAAATACGACCGCGAATACACGTCCCTTTCCCCCTTTTGAGAAATTCTTTTGAAAACGCTGCTGGGCGCGAAGCTGCCCCGAGCGCCCTGCAAAGGGACGCATTCTCAGCGCGGCCGCCGATCAGCGGCGACGGGGCTGAGTCGTCGTCGTCGGAGCCGGACGTCCCTCAATGTGACGGAACGTGATGCGGCCCTTGGTGAGATCGTAGGGAGAGAGCTCAAGCGACACCTTGTCGCCGGCGAGGATGCGGATGTGATGCTTGCGCATCTTTCCGTTGGTATAGGCGATCAGCTCATGACCATTGTCGAGCTTGACGCGATAGCGGGCGTCAGGAAGCACTTCGAGCACCTGACCGGACATTTCAATGAGATCTTCTTTTGCCATACATCCTGTCTGTCTTCTGTCTGGGCCGTGACGGGCCCCGTCGGACATCAGACAAAAACTTTCGTTTGTTGAGAATTGAATCGGAATTCAATGAAAACCGCGCCTCAGGCGCGGTCTGCGAAAAGTGCAATTGTAAACGCTGAGCCTTTGTTTTTGCTAGGTCTTTGCCGATTTATGCGCGGCGTTGGAAGTACTTTTGTCACGCCCTGTCGTCAAGCGGCAAAAGCCTCAAGCCGCTAAAATCGGCCTATTGTCTGCGCGTCCTGTTGGAGATGATCTTGTGCGGGGCCCGCCGGCGGAAGAAAAAACTTTTGGAGCACTTGATGAAACATGTACTGATGGCCTACTACAGCCATGCCGGACACACCGCGCGCATCGCCCGCACGATCCAGCAGGCCATTGTCGACGAAGGTCACGCCTGCGACATGATGGAAATGATGGAATGCGTGCGCGAAGGCGTCGACTGGGACAAGTACGACATCGTCATCGTGGGCACCCCGATCGTCTACGGCGTCTACAACAAGGTTGTCTGGGAGTTTGTCGAGACCTTCCGCGCACAGCTCGATGCCAAGCCCAACAGCTTCTTCAACGTCACCGTGGTCGCACGCACGCCGCTCAAGGCCACGCCGGAAGGAAACCGCTACCTGCAGAACTTCATCAGGCGCTCTCCGTGGAAGCCCCGCGACCTCAAGTGCTTTGCGGGCAAGGTCGACTACCCGCACTGGACGTGGTACCAGCGTCTGATGATTCAGCTCATCATGCACATTACCGACGGCCCGACGGACCCCAGCGTCATCGTCGACTACACTGACTATGAAGACGTCAAGGACTACGCGCGCCACTGCCTGCTGCTCGACAAGTTTCAGCGTCGCAGAAGCTGATGGCGCCCGTCTCCGAAACATCCTCAAAAGATGATCGGGCCCGCATGCGCTCGATCACGCTGATGGAAGTGAGGTTGCCCCAAGGCGCCGCCTCCTTCCCCCTGCAGCCGCAGTCCTTCGCAAACCCCTCGAAGTCCTGCAGCGGCACCTCGCACCGCCATTGCGCGGCTGCGCCTTTTGTCTTGTCATCCTGGTGAGAAGTATGCTGAACAAGACCTTACCGTGGGTTGCCCACTACCCCGACGGCGTTCCCGCCGAAATCAATCCCGACCTCTTTGCCTCGATCCCGGCGCTTTTTGACGCGGTCGCCAAGACGCACGGCGACAGCACCGCCTTTGTCTGTATGGATCGACGCCTGACCTATGACGAGGTCAACCAGTATTCAAAGGACTTTGCAGGGTATCTGCAGACGCTTCCCGGGCTTGAGCCCGGAGACCGCGTGGCGCTCATGATGCCCAACATCCTGCAGTACATCATCGCGCTGCTCGGAATCCTGCGCGCCGGCATGATCGCCGTCAACGTCAATCCGCTCTACACCGCCCACGAACTCGGCCATCAGCTCGCCGACAGCGGCTCGAAGGCGATCATCATCATTGAAAACTTTGCCAAGACGCTCGAGCAGACGCTCTCAGAAACGCCCGTCGAGTACATCATCACGACAAAGGTTGGCGACATGCTTCCCTGGCACAAGCGCATCCTTGCAGATGCCTACGTGCGCTACGTCAAGAAGATGGTGCCCGAATTCAATCTTCCCGGTCACGTGAATTTCCGACAGGCACTCGCCAAGGGCCGCGCGAGCGGTTTTCGTCCCGTCGGGCTTAAAAACACGGACGTTGCGCTACTGCAATACACGGGCGGCACAACCGGCGTAGCCAAGGGGGCAATGCTCACGCACCGCAACGTGCTTGCCAATGTTGAACAAACAGGAACTTGGATCAGTCAAACTTTTGAAGTCGGCAAGGAAGTGGCGATGACTGCGCTGCCTCTCTACCACATCTTCAGTTTCACCGCGACGCTGTGCTTTTCCAAAAATGCCGCGACCCAGGTGATGGTTCCCAATCCCCGCGACATTCCCGGCGTCGTCGAGCTTGTCAAGAAGTGGGATTTCTCCGTTATTCCCGGCGTCAATACGCTTTTTAATGCGCTGCTCAACAACAAGGAATTTCGTGCTCACAAGTTTTCCCGTCTCAAGATGACCGTGGGCGGCGGCGCTCAGGTTCAAAAGACGGTTGCTGATCGCTGGTTTGAAGTCACGGGCTGCCATATTCTGGAAGCGTACGGGCTCACGGAAACGAGTCCCGGCGTTTGCGGCAATCCCCCTGCATCACCTTGGGACGGCTCCGTCGGTTACCCCCTTCCTTCCACACTCGTATCCATTCGCGGAGAGCAGTTCAAGGACCTTGGCATGTGTCCCGATGCGGAACACATCGCAGAGCACACGGGAGAAATCTGCGTCAAGGGTCCCCAGGTCATGCTGGGCTACTGGGAAAAGCCGGAAGAAACTGCCAATGTGTTTGTGGACGGATGGCTGCGAACGGGCGACGTCGGCTTTATGGACAGCCGCGGCTGCATCACGATTACGGATCGCATGAAGGATCTCATCATCGTCAACGGCCTCAACGTCTATCCCAACGAAATTGAAAGCGTCATTGCCTCCATGCCCGGCGTGCTTGAGTGCGGTGTCGTTGGCGTGAAGAACCCTCGCGTCGGCGAGTCGGTCAAAGCCGTTATTGTGAAAAAAGATCCCGCGCTGACACGAGACGATGTCGTGAAGTACTGCAGGGCAAGATTGACTGGCTATAAATGCCCGAGAACAATCGTTTTTGTAAATTCGCTCCCAAAGACAGCAGTAGGAAAGATACTTCGGCGAGAGTTAACCAACATCTAGCAAAATTAATTTACCATAAATTTAACTTCTGATTAATAACCCGCTAGTATGACCCCCTTCCCTCAAAAAAAAAATATCTGCTTCTTATTTGATCTCTTTTTTCAAAAAAATACTAATCCATTTAATCTCAACCCCGGCCAACTCCTCGTCTAACAACAAAGTCAAACAACACCCCCATCGCATTCTTCTTCTCGGGTATTATGGTGCTGATAATTTTGGCGACGAGCTTATGCTGCGCATTTTACTGAGGGAACTAAAGGAAACAAGGGAATCACCAATCGAACCATGGATCTGCCTAACAAGAAATCCCGACTATTTTTTGGAAAGATGGGGAGACACAAAACACATTTATGCCCCAAAAAATGAACGCGACATCAACAAACTTGTTAACTATTTTGACGAAATTATAGTTGGGGGCGGAGCTCACATTGACGACTCTAACAGCAAATCTCTCTCTTTTACTCCAAATCTGATTCGAGTGTTATCGCTCAAAATGATTTCCCAAGGCAAGATCGTTCGCTGGCGATCAGTTAGCTCAAATAAAACACTCACCGATCTAAATTACATTTCCGACCTGAATAAAATTATCAATTGCAGTGTTCAATTTACCATCCGAGATCCACTTAGTCTTGACACGCTCCTAAAAGCTGGAATCAATACGGATACAATAAAATTTGAAGAAGACCCCGTTTTACGAATCAACACCAAACAAAAAACTCTCCTTATTATTTTAAGCGCTCTTGAAGAAACCAATACAATCGCGACCCTAGTTTTAGATATCGTAAACTTCTGTAAGCGATCCTCTTCTCAATGGCAACTCTGTTTTGTCCCCTTTTTCAATCTCGACCATTGCGACAGAATATTGTATGAAAAGCTATTTAACTCCAACCTGCTGCAAACAATTCCGCACTTTATGGCCCCAGAATTCACATATCTCGAGACATTAAAGCCATATTTCGAAACTGCTGATATTGTTTTTTCAATGAAATATCATGCATCCCTGCTAGCCATGATGCACAAGAAACCCGTTATTACTTATTGTGTAAATCATCGACACTATCAAAACAAGATAACATGGCTACACGAATATTTTAAAAACCCCCATCTGATTGATGCAAGAAACTACCATAAAGGAGACCTGGAACAAGAATTACTGAGGATCCATCAATTCTCATACCCGATCAAGACAAAAATTTGTTCTGATACAATAAGCAGCCAACCACTGCATCAATAGCGCAGGGACGAATTTTCTAGTCAGATATCGATAAAACATCCTCCCAGAAACAAAAAAGTCCATAAACATCAATCATGATTCTCTTGTTCAACGTCATGGGCGGAAGAACCAAGAATACTACGTCATTGATATCAGAGAGCTCGTCAGCGGGAAGCCTTTCCGCAGACTCCATAGCCAAGGAAATAGGGGGGCACATTTCACCGTTGCTGTCAAGTCTGACTGCGCCGGTTAGCACGCAAA